>ENA-OZGU01000078-OZGU01000078.1-human-gut-metagenome-genome-assembly--contig:-NODE-78-length-82418-cov-11.404453_pt1 | contig 82418 bp, 60 predicted proteins | sample MGYA00244662_ERZ653670 | MGnify/ENA primary metagenome ERZ653670 (study PRJEB26926, sample SAMN06165224) | human gut metagenome | biome: ENVO:00009003; feature: ENVO:2100002; material: ENVO:00002003...
GATCTACACTCGACTAGTCGTCGGCAGCGTCAGATGTGTATAAGAGACAGGGATGTAATAGTGGAAATGGTGTTCTGGGTAAATGGTATGCAACGAAACGCTTTTATAGAAGAAGTTGTAGATGTTGTAAAAAAAGAAAATGAAAGGAAAATTCCTGAAAAGAAAATTCCTAGAAAGAAATGCAAAAAAAAATCATTATGATATTAGCATACCAATTTCAATATGTGATTTAATACGAGGAGTATCCATATGGTAAATTTAAAAATTCCGGTTGGAATATCTGACTTTGAAAAAATCCGTAAAAATGATTATTACTTTGTTGATAAAAGCGGTTTAATTGAAGAACTACTGAATACAGAGTCAAATGAAGTAACCCTGATTACACGTCCCAGGCGTTTTGGAAAAACGCTTGGAATGAGTATGCTGGCAAGTTTTTTTGACATCCGCAGAGACAGCAGCGAATTGTTTCAGGGACTGAAAATTTCCCAAAAGGAAGAACTGTGTCAAAAATGGATGAATCAGTATCCGGTTTTATTCGTGACGTTTAAGGATGTAGACGGGCTCGATTTTCAGTCTGCAAAAGAAATGCTTCGAATTCAGATTGCAGATCGCTGTAATGAATATTTGTATTTGATTTCCAGTGAAAAAGTAAATGAAAATGATAAAGCAATTTTTCGTCAGCTTGCAGATGTGGTAAAAGGAGATGTGTCAGATGCAATGCTGAAAACCGGAATCGCCCTGATTATGCGGATGTTGAAGGATTATTATGAAAAACCGGTTATCCTGCTTCTGGATGAATATGATGTTCCGCTGGCAAAAGCGAGTGCGCATGGTTATTATGCAGAGATGCTGGAAGTGATGCGTGCTATGATCAGTACGGCATTAAAAGATAATCCATCTCTCCGTTTTGCAGTAGTGACGGGATGTCTTAGAATTTCGCGGGAGAGTATTTTTACAGGGACAAATAATTTTGTTTCCGATACAATATTTGACACGAGGTTGAATGAATATTTTGGATTTCTGCAGGATGAGGTTGAGCAGCTGTTAACGGCAATCGGCGCAAAAGATAAAGCAGGTATTGTAAAAGAATGGTATGACGGATATCATTTTGGCTCCTATGATGTTTATTGCCCGTGGGATGTTTTGAATTATGGGAATCGATTTCAGACAACGGGCAGCGATGTCCCTGTGAATTTTTGGAAAAATACAAGCGATAATGCGATTATCCGGTCTTTTGTGGAGATCCAGAGCGATATCATTACGGATAAGCTGGAAACGTTGATGAGTGGCGGATTTATCAGGCAAAAAATAGTGGAAGATTTGACATATGATTATCTGCATTCTTCGGAAGAAAATCTCTGGAGCGTATTGTATCTGACAGGATATTTAACGATTGACAGAAAAGAGAGCCGGGTACTGGATGGGGAATATGCGCTGATTATTCCAAATGCAGAAATTCAGGAAATATTTGAAACTACGATTCAGAAATGGTTTCAGGATTATGCGGCATCCTGCGATCGCCGAAAATTATTTGCAGCAGTCTGGAATGGGGATACAGAACAGATGTCGGTTGAAATGAATCGGCTCCTGCGTCAGACGATCAGTTATTATGATTACAGGGAGGATTTCTATCATGCTTTTCTGGCTGGTATTTTTGCCGGTGCCGGTTATATGGTAGAATCGAATAAGGAATACGGAGAAGGACGCAGCGATATTGTTGTAAAGGATTTGCGCGATGGGCGAGCGGCTGTTTTTGAAGTAAAATATGCAAAACGGCTGACGGATCTGGAGCAGGAATGCGAAAAAGCTGTGATGCAGATCGATGACAGAATGTATGCAAAAACGTTGGAAGATCGTTATGATCAGGTATCGTGCTTTGGCATTGCTTTTTACAAAAAGCGTTGCCTGATTCAGAAAAAATGATATAGTTATAGATAGCAAGAATAATCGGAGGACTTACAATGAAAGTATTGGTAACCGGCGTAGCCGGACAGCTTGGACATGATGTGATGAATGAGCTTGCCAAACGCGGCCACGAGGGTGTTGGCTCGGATCTGGCAGCAGAATACAGCGGAATTGCAGACGGCAGTGCCGTAACAAAGATGCCTTATGTATCGATGGATATCACCGATGCAGCAGCGGTAGAAATGGTTTTACAGGAGGTAAAGCCGGATGCTGTCGTGCACTGCGCGGCATGGACCGCAGTGGATCTGGCAGAGGATGACGATAAGGTGGACAAGGTTCGCAGCATCAATGCCGGCGGCACGAAGAATATCGCAGAGGTATGTAAGAAGCTGGACTGCAAGATGGTCTACCTTTCCACCGACTACGTATTTGACGGACAGGGTACTAAGCCCTGGGATCCGGACTGCAAAACCTACCAGCCGTTAAACGTTTACGGACAGACGAAGCTGGAAGGCGAGCTTGCAGTTTCGGAGACCCTGGACAAGTATTTTATCGTCCGGATTGCATGGGTATTCGGCGTCAACGGCAAGAACTTCATCAAGACGATGTTGAATGTCGGCAAGACCCACGATACGTTGAAAGTTGTATCCGATCAGGTCGGCACACCGACCTACACCTATGATCTGGCGCGCCTGCTGGTAGACATGATCGAAACCGACAAATACGGGTATTATCATGTGACCAACGAGGGTGGCTACATCAGCTGGTACGATTTTACAAAAGAAATTTTCAGACAGGCAGTGGAGCTGGGACATACAGAGTATTCCGAAGACAGACTGACGGTACTGCCGGTGACAACAGCAGAATATGGCCTGTCCAAAGCAAAACGCCCGTTCAATTCCAGACTGGATAAGAGCAAGCTGGTGAAAAACGGCTTTACACCGCTTCCGACCTGGCAGGATGCGCTGCGGAGATATTTGAAAGAAATTGGGATGTAAGGAGAAAGCGGTATCTCTGATGGGAGGTACCGTTTTTAAAATTTGTGAGTGGATTTATAAAGGGAATATATAAATAAAGGGAATATATAAAAGCCTACCGTTTGTTAATCATAGAAAAAGCAGGAAACGATTGTTAATTCTCCCCGAAAGAGGTATAATTTACTAATAAAATGCTGACAGACTGCGCATGTGGTCATGTTGCCTTAAAGAGGGGATGGAATATAAAAACTCTGAAAAGAGAGAAAGAGAATCAGATGGAACGTTTACCTTACACAGAGATTCTGAAGACAAACATCAATGTAACAAATATTGATGAGGCAGTAGGATATATCGACAAATATTTAGAGCAGATGAGAGGGGAGTACATCTGTATTTCAAATGTGCATACTACCGTGACCGCATACCGGGACGAGGAATATCGGAAGGTTCAAAACGGAAGCATTTTAAATATGCCGGATGGAAAACCCCTCTCGATTGTACAGAAATTAAGAGGATATACACAGGCAGGAAGAGTACCGGGGCCGGACCTGATGCCTGCGATCTTTAAACTTTCAGAAAAAAGAGGATATCGGCACTATTTTTATGGCAGCACACCTGAGACGATTGAGAAGCTTGGAATACGCCTGAAAGAAGCCTATCCCAGACTGCAGATTGTTGGAATGTATTCTCCGCCGTTTCGACCGATGACGGTAGAAGAGGATGCAGAAATTATCGAACAGATCAATGAGACAAAACCGGATTTTATCTGGGTTGGGCTTGGCGCGCCCAAACAGGAGCGCTGGATGGCAGAGCATAAAGGAAAAGTGAACGGAATTATGCTCGGCGTTGGTGCGGGATTTGATTTTCATGCCGGAACGGTGCTTCGTGCACCGCGTTGGATGCAGGAAGTGTGTATGGAATGGCTGTGGCGTATGATGCAGGATCCGAAGCGGCTATTTCCCCGTTATCTGGATACAAATTTCTCGTTTTTATATTATCTGCTGAAAGAAAGTAAAAAACGAAAAAAAGCGGAAAAACAAGTAAAAAAATACAAAAAAGCAAATAGAGACAGACTGAAGATCGCCATGATCGGGCATAAGAGAATCCCGTCCAGAGAGGGCGGCGTGGAAATTGTGGTAGATGAACTGTCCACCAGAATGGTAAAGCTCGGTCATCAGGTAGATGCGTACAATCGTTCCGGTTATCATGTTTCCGGGAAAAAATTTGATGAGAAACGCGGTCGGATTTACGAAGGGGTGCGGCTCATCACAATACCAACATTTCATAACAGCAGCCTGAATGCAGTAGTATATTCTTTTCTTGCGACGATCGTGGCGACTGCAAAAGCTCTCGCAGGCGGTTATGATGTGCTGCATTATCATGCAGAAGGACCCTGTATGATGCTCTGGATTCCAAAGCTGTTTGGAATCCATGTGGTTGCAACTATTCACGGATTAGACTGGCAGCGGGCAAAATGGGGAAATTTTGCCTCTAAAATGCTGAAGCAGGGTGAAAAAACGGCTGCGAGACATGCGGATGAAATTATTGTCCTTTCCAAAAATGTGCAGGAATATTTTCAGGAAACGTATCAGCGGCATACGGTTTATATTCCCAATGGAATCAGCAGACCACAACACCGGGAAGCTGATTTGATTCAGGAACGTTTTGGACTGGAAAAGGATGGCTACATCCTGTTTCTGGCGAGAATCGTACCGGAAAAAGGACTGCATTATTTAATTGATGCGTACCGTCAGTTGGATACGGAGAAAAAGCTGGTCATTGCAGGCGGCTGCAGCCACAGTCAGGAATATATGGACGAGATCCGCAGGATCTGCGCAACAGACCACCGGATTGTACTGACCGGTTTTGTACAGGGCAGAGAGTTGGAGGAGCTTTACAGCAATGCATGGCTGTTTGTTTTGCCAAGCGATATTGAAGGAATGGCCATCAGTCTGCTGGAAGCAATGAGCTATGGAAATTGCTGTCTGGTAAGCGATATACCGGAAAATACCGAAGTGATCCAGCAGTGCGGATATACGTTCCGCAAATCGGACACAGCCGATTTAAAGAGAGTGCTCGAAAAGCTGTTGGAACATCCGGAAATGGTACAGGAAAAGGCAGAGCAGAGTGCGGACTTTATCTGCAGTCGTTATAACTGGGACGATGTGGTAGAACGCACTTTGAAATTATATCGAAGGAAATCAAAGCATGAGGATACTGATTGTTAATAAATTTTTATATCCAAACGGCGGTTCAGAAACTTATATTTTCAAAATCGGACAGCAGCTTCAGAAAATGGGGCATGAGGTACAGTATTTTGGAATGGAGCATGAGAACCGTATCGTTGGAAACCGGGTGGAAAGCTATACCAGAAACATGAACCTGAAGGATATGAAATTAAATAAAATCCTGTATCCGTTTCAGATCATTTATTCGTCCGAGGCACGAAAGAAAATCCGGCTGGTTTTGGATGACTTCCAGCCGGATGTTGTACATTTGAATAATTTTAACTTTCAGCTTACCCCTTCCATCCTGTATGAGATCCGGAAATATGAAAAACAGACAGGACGGCATGTGCGTATTTTGTATACGGCGCATGACAGCCAGTTAGTCTGCCCAAACCATCTAATGCAGAATCCGATTACCGGACAGAGGTGCACGAAATGCATGGAAAAAAATGCGTGGTGCTGTGTACAGGGAAAATGTATTCATGGATCGACTCTGCAGAGCATTCTGGCGGCTTTTGAACATACGCTGTACAGAAATCTCAAAACCTATCGGAGGATCGATCAGATTATCTGTCCGAGTCAGTTTATGCAGGAGCGCCTTGCGACAGATCCTGTGCTGAAACCCAGGCTTGTATTGCTGCGCAATTTTGCAGATATGGAGACGGCAGATGGAGGTCAGAAAAAGGATTATGTTTTCTATTTTGGCAGATATTCGGAGGAAAAAGGAATCCGGACTTTGTTAAAGGTCTGCCGGAATTTGCCGGAAATTCCGTTTGTTTTTGCCGGCAGCGGAGATCTGGAAAATCTGGTAAATGCAGCTCCAAACGTGGAAAATGTTGGATTTTTGTCAGGAGAGGCGCTGAGCAGAAAAATTGCGGAAGCCCGATTTACGATTTTCCCATCAGAATGTTACGAAAACTGTCCCTTCAGCGTAATGGAGTCTGTTTTGAACGCTGCCCCGGTCATTGGAACAAATGCAGGCGGAGTTCCGGAGCTGATCGAAGAAGGAAAAACGGGAGAGCTGTTTCAGGCAGGGGACGATGAAGAGCTGACGCAGAAGGTAAAAGCGCTGTGGCAGGATCGGGAACGTTGTGAAAAATATGCGGAGAATTGTAAAACAGTACATTTTGATACATTGGAAGAATATTGTGAAAAACTGTGCGGGCTTTACAAGGGGGAATAAATGGGAATAACCGGAAATGACAGAGCTTGGAAAGAGGAATTAACGGCAGGAGAAATTTTTTTCTGCCTGTTTTTTGGGACGCTTTTGTTTGCCAAAGGAGTAGGTTTATATGACGGACAGGGCATATTCCGAATTTTTCTGTTGATCGCATCGGCATTTTGGGGCCTGAAAATGCTGACAACAGAGTGGGAGATCAGAGAACTTCTGACTGCTGTTATTTTACTGCTTCTTGGATGGATGGCGTATCGCTCATCAGGGGAAAAGGCAGCCCTTGTTTCCATGATGGTAATTACCGGGATGAAAGGGGTATCTGTGCGGAAGGTATTTCGGACAGGGCTTGTGATCTGGACAGGATGCTTTGTCATCACGGTATTGCTTGCTCTGACCGGCACAATTGAACCGCTTATGCTGGTACACAATAAGGCAGGGCTGGGCTATGTGATACGAAATTCTTTGGGATATACGCATCCGAATGTATTACATATTTCCTATGTAATTTTACTCGCATTCTGGTTCTATACGTTTCAGTGGACCGGGAAAAAGCTGCTGAAAGCTGTGGGGATAGCCTTTCTGGGAAATCTCTATATTTTTGTATATTCTTTGAGCTATACAGGCTTTGCACTGACAGTTTTTTATCTCGCGCTTTTGGTATATATTTCTTTTCGCAAAAAAAGGACGAAAGCAGAAAATGTGCTGCTGTGGTGTATTTTCCCTGTATGTGCGCTGGGCTCTGTGATCGGTCCTCTTGTTTTGACGGGGAAAGCATTCGATATCGTAAATAAGCTGGTAAATACCCGGTTTTATCTGTCCCGGCATTATCTGACGAAGTATCCGCTGACCTTGTTTGGAGGACAGGTGCAAGGCGGAAACGGCTGGTCGGTTGACTGCTCTTATGTGTACTGTCTGATGTATTACGGCGTTGTTTTAGCCGTTTTGTTTTTCGTCGCATATGTCGGCTGTATTACAGATCTGATCCGCAGGAGACAGGATGACGCACTGGCTGTAGTGGCAGGGCTTTTGGCAGCAGGCTTTACAGAGCCGTTTTTGTTCAATTTTTCCTTTAAAAATTTGACACTCCTTTTCCTTGGAGCTTATTTTTACAGCCTTTTTGCAAGATTGCGAAGCAAAGAGATAAGAAAAAAGGGTACGTTCCGGCTTCTATGTCTGAAAAAGGATAGTTTTGTGATTTGTATTCCGGACTGGTTTGAAAAGGTCAGAGGGATCACGACCAGAAGAAAAAAATGGATAACGGTATCCGGCATGATCGCGGGTATTTTCCTTGGCGGTATCCTGGGCATGGAGTTGATTCACGTTCCGTCTTATGTCATCGTGAATAAAAGCTGCAGTGACCGTGTTGGAGGCAGAGAGGATTATGAAATCTTCGGGGAGCTTCCGGAAGAAATCCGTGCAGACAGCCTGCAGATCGCCTGCCAGGGAGAGGATACGAAGGTATATGTGTTTGAAGGAAGCACTGTTACGCTGGAAAAATACAGAAGAGAGCTGAGTGCAGCCCTGGGTGGAGGAGCCCTTGGAGGCAGCATTGCCTTTACGGCAGCAATAGCTGTGGGATCGCGTAAGAAGAAAGAGGATGCGGAGCAATGAAAATTCTGATGCTGGTAAACTGGAAGGTGCTTTCCTGTAAAGAAACGCCGAATGATAAACAGCCTCCGGATTATCGGGTAAAAGGAGAGCCTTATTGGTTTTACAGATATTTTAATCAGAAAGATGATGTAGATATTATCGATATATCGAGCTTTTCATGGCTTGAAAATTTTGAACGAGAAAAGCTGCGGTTTTATGTGCTTCAGGCATTGAAAGCAATTCCCAAACTCCATAAATATGACCTGATCGTGTCACACGGAATGCAGAGTGCAGTTGTGGTATGTTTGTATCGGCGCTTTTTTAGGGGAAAAGAAAAACATATTGTTTTTGATATCGGCTCTTTTAACAGTGCGGCAGAAAGCGGCAGCGCTCTGAAGCTGATGCAGTTTGCATCCAGGTCGATTGACGGACTGATTTATCATACGAGTGCACAGCATGCGTATTATGAAAAATTTTTCCCATGGCTGGTCGAAAAATCTCAGTTTATCCGATTTGGAACAGATGGTGTTTTTTGGAAAAAGGAAGCAGACTCCAAAGAGGAGATAAAAGACGCTGCTGCAGTGGAAAATAGCTCCGTGCCCTATATCCTGTGTGTGGGTTATATCAAGCGGGACTGGGATACTCTGTATCGTGCATATGCAGCGCTTGCAAAGCAATATGAACTGCAGAGACCTGGGTTTATGCTACCGGTGTTGAGAATGGTCGGCAAGGCAGAATATCAGCCTCCGGAAGGCGAAAGACTGTCGGAATGTGCAAAGCTGGAGTTGATCCCGTATATTCCGGTAAGGGAATTGATGACACAGATCCAAAATGCACAGTTTTGTGTACTTCCGTTGGAGTCGTTTTTGTATTCCTATGGACAGATGACGCTCCTGCAGCAGATGGCACTGGGAAAAGCTGTGATTGTAGCAAAAGTGCCGAGTATGCTGGACTATGTACAGGATGGGGAGAACGCATGCTTTTATGAAGCAAAAAACGCTTCGGATCTATGCGGTAAAATGGAAGATTTTTTAAAAAATCCGGAACGCAGGGAAACCATTGGGAGCAATGCGGCAGATTATGTGAAAAGAGTACATAATGAAAAAGACATGGCACTTCAGATTGAAGCATTTTATGACAGCGTGTTAAAGGGATAACTGGAATGAAAATAATTTTTGTAATGGTAAATATGGCAGGCGGTGGAGCAGAACGGGTGATTTCCATTCTGGCAAACCGTTTTGTGAAACTGGGAAATCAGGTTGCAATCCTGATGACTGCAGGAGATACGGTTGCCTATGAATTGGATCCTGCAATTGAATTGTTCTGTGCGGGAAGCGTGTCCGGCGGAAGTATGAAGAAGCGTCTTCGGCGGATCAAAAATATGCGTCGCTTTCTGAAAAAGAACCGGGATGCGGTACTTGTTTCCTTTGGCCCGGGGACGAGCTTTTTTACAGTACTTGCGGATCTGTTTTTAGACCATCCGCTTTGCATTTCTGAAAGAAATGACCCGGCAGCCTGTGGACATCCGCATTTGAGAAATCTGATTTATGCAAGGGCGGATCGCCTGGTTTTTCAGACAGAGGATGCCATGCAGAGCTTCCCTGAAAAATTACGAAAAAAGGGATGTGTGATTCCGAATCCGGTTATGGAGGGACTGCCGTCTGCCTTTGTGGGAGAACGGGAAAAAACAATCGTTGCCGTCGGAAGACTGCAGCCGCAGAAAAATTATGGCATGCTGCTGAAAGCATTTGCACGCTTTCACAAAAAATATCCGGAGTACAGTCTGCACATTTATGGAAAGGGAGAAATGCTGGAGGAGCTGCAGAAGGAGGCACAACGGCTGCAGATCGATGCGGCAGTTGTATGGGAAGGCTTCCGAAAGGATGTCCTGAGTTGTATCCTTTCCGCAGGAATGTATGTTTTGCCGTCAAATTATGAGGGAATTTCCAATGCGCTCTTGGAAGCAATGGCGATCGGACTTCCGGTAATTTCTACAGATTGCCCCATCGGCGGTTCAAAAATGTGCATTCAGGATGGGAAAAATGGACTTCTCGTTCCCTGTGGAGAGGAAGAAAAATTTGCGGAGGCCATGATGTGTCTGGCAAAGGATCGGGAATATGCGGACGCTCTGGGAAAAGAGGCGGCAAACATTCGCAGCAGCTTTTCAGAAGAAACCATCAGCCAAAAATGGTTGGATGAATTATCGGAAATAAGAAAATAAAGAAGGAAACCATAACAACAGGAGACGGAAAATGCGGTTTTTATATGTTGCGCCGAGATATCATACAAATCAGGTTCCGATCATACGCGGATTAAAACGAAAAGGGCACGAAGTATGCTTTTTAAGTCAATATGCCGGAAAAGTGGAGGACTATTCCGATCTGACGCCGACAGTGATCGGGTATTCCGGATTTTTCCTGTTTTTTGACCGAATCTATATGGCCCTTATGAAAAATAGGGACGCTTATGCCGGAGACAGAAAGATGAAGTGCGGGTTTCCTCCGATCGGAAAATTAAAACGGGCGATTCGGGACAGCCATGGGGATGTGGCAATTTTACGGGAACGTTCCGTGTATTCGATCTGCGCCTATTTACTTTGCAAAAAGTATAAAATCCCGGCAATTTTATATAACCAAAGTCCGCTCTGGGAGGACTGTATTAAAAATGACCCGGCGCATCGGTTGATGCGTTTATTGACTCCGACAGTGAGAATGACGCCGGTAATGGGCGTTCAGGACGGCAGAAAGGTAAAAGAGCCGGGGGCTGCATTTGTTCCGTTTGTAATGGAACCGGAGCAAAAAGCGGAGGAAAAACGCTGGATAAAGGACGGTATCACACATATTTTTTCCATCGGAAAATATGAAGAGAGAAAAAATCACCGGATGCTGGTAGAGATTGTGGAAGAATTGTCAGCTGTTTCTAAGATACACCTGACCATCGCAGGAGAACGGACAACTTCTGCACATCAGGCGTATTATGATCGGTTAGCGGCTTATATTACCGATCATGGCCTGCAGGATAAGGTGACGCTTCTTGCCAATCTCAACAGACAGCAGGTCGCAGAACAATATCGGAAGGCAGATCTGTTTGTCATCCCAAGTACAAGAGAACCTGCATCGATTTCACAGCTGGAGGCAATGGCATTTTCCCTTCCGGTTGTGTGCGGGGACAAAAACGGAACCGCATGCTATGTGGAAAATGGCGTGAACGGATGGCAGTTTCGGGATAACCAGAAAGCCTCCCTGAAGGAAGTGCTGGACAAAATGGTAGGAAGTCCGGAGCAATTGCAGAAAATGGGACAGGAAAGCTACCGACTGATTCAGGAAAAATATCAGATCGAAAATTATCTGGAGGGAATAGAAACACTGCTGGCAAAGCTGGGAGAGGAACGGTAATGAGATGAAACAGGAGGCAAAAATCAGCGTTATTGTGCCGGTGTACGGAGTGGAGCGATATATTTCTGACTGTATCAGATCTTTGTGCGATCAGACCTGGAAAAACCTGGAAATTTTGTTGATCGATGACGGATCCAAGGACGGGAGCGGAAAAATCTGCGACGAATGGGCGAAAAAAGATTCCAGGATCCGGGTATTTCATGTTGAGAATGGCGGACAAAGCCGGGCAAGAAATATTGGAATGAAAGAGGCTTCCGGAGATTATATCGGATTTGTAGACGGAGATGACGCAGCAGCACCGGAAATGTATGAGCATTTGTATGGGCTGATGCAAAAATATGATGCGCAGATTGCAGAGTGTAACTTTGAGGGCAGAAAAAGTCCGGAGCCGGATCAGATGCAGGAACAGGCGGTTGTTACGATGTCTGGAAAAGCTGCGATACGGAAACAACTGGATTATTATGCGGACAGCCGTTTTCCCTCGACCTCTCTGTGGTCAAAATTATTTGAGGCATCGCTGATCAAAGACCTGCGCCTGCCGGAGGGCTGCATTCATGAAGAATATGAGTTTTTGTGCAGGGCATTTTGCAACTGTCAGACTTATGTATATGAAAATACGCGGCTGTATCACAGAACACTTCGTACAGACAGTACGACGGCGGAAGCATTTTCTGAACGGGCTCTGGATAAAATGAAGGTATTTGCACTCCGAAGCAGCTATTTGGAGCGTTCAGGAGACCTGGAACTGTGGAGACTTGCACGGCAGCAGGAGTTTATTCTGATGCTGTATTTTTATGGAGAATGCACAAAATACGGAATGAAAGCACAGGCAAAAACGATTCAGAAACAACTGCAGGCATGCAGAAAAGAAATTAAAGCCAGTGGACTTTCAAAATCAGAGATGACAAAATTCAGGCTGTTTTGGAGCTGTCCGTTTCTTTATGGATGGCTGAAAAAAAGAAAACGGGGATAGTGTGAAAAATAAGCGTGATCGCTTATTTTTCACACAGCTATTTGTGCCGCAGGCGCCACAAAGTAGCTAGGATCGCAGAGCAGAACTTCCAGTTCTGCTCGCGGTTCCTTCGGCACAAAGCGCCTGCGGAATGGAGATCAGCTATGAAGGAAAAATTAAAGCAGATTCTGGCTCGGTTTGTTTTTTCGCTCTATCATAAAAAAATTCTGAAAAACAGAATTTCTGTAAATTCCATAGAGGAGACAGTAGAGCATCTGGTGAAATCAGAGGATAGTCTGGTAAGATTTGGCGATGGAGAGATCAAGCTGATGGCAGGGAAGGAAATTCCGTTCCAGAAACCGGATCCAGCACTGGCGGAAAGATTAAAGGATATCCTGCAGACAAAGGAAGCTGGGCTGAGTGTTGCATTGCCGGATATATTTGAAGACGTCTCTGCATATGTGGAGAAAAGCCAGAGCTTCTGGATGGAGCACCTGCTGTTTCATCGCAGAGAATATAACCGGTATTGCTGCGTAAGAGTATATGAAAATGCATTTTTCTCAAGACCGTATATTATGTATCGAAATAAAACAGAATCGGCAGAATTGTTCCGGAGAATGAAACAAATATGGGAGAATCAGAAAATTGTATTTGTAGAAGGAGATATTTCTCATAACGGTGTGGATGTGGATCTTTTTGAAAATGCAGCGTCAATCGAACGGATTATTTGCCCAAGTTCTCAGGCATGGGAGCGGTACACGGAAATTCTGGATGCATGCAGACAGCTGCCGAAGGATCGCCTGATGCTGGTTTCCCTTGGAGCGGCAGGAAAAGTGCTGACAGTGGATCTGCATCGGCTGGGATATCGAGTGATCGATGTTGGAAGTCTGGATATGGAATATGGATGGTTTTGCGAGGGCGCGGCGGAAAAATGCAGGGTTATAAAACACGAAATCCATACCAGAGAGGAAAATGAAGCGGCAGGATATTTTGATTATTTGGATCAGATCCTTACAACTATTCATTGATTTTAAAAGGATAGTATGGGATAATGAGCTGATAGATAGCAAATAAGCGAAGAATGGGAGATCTTATGTATAAAAAATTATCCTATATTTTTTCCAAAAGGGACAAATATAAAATTGCGTTGCTGCTTTGCATCATGGTTGCCGGAAGCTTTTTAGAGCTGCTTGGAGTAGCAGTATTCCAGCCCTTTGTCAATATCATCATGATGCCGGATTCGATTCAGGAGAATCCATATCTTGCGAGGATCTATCAGATGTTTGGATGCAGCACGACAGAATCCTTCCTGACGGTTGTTGCATTGGGAATTATTGTGATTTATGTGGTAAAAAATGTTTATCTGTGGGTAGAGCAGAATCTGATCCTGAAATTCACTTATGGTGTTCAACAAAAGCTTTCCACCAGGCTTTTAACCACTTATCTGGCAGAGCCGTATACGTTTCATCTGAATAAAAATATTGCAGAACTTCAGCGTAGTATGCAGGAGGATACCGGATTATTTACGCAGGTGTTAATGCATACCCTTCAGTTGATTGCGGAAGTAGTTGTCTGCGTGGTATTGGGTATATATCTGTTTAGTGTCAGCAACTCTATTACAGTAGTTATTGTAGGCTTGTTGATTCTTTGTGTTGTATTGTTTACAAAGCTGACAAAGCGATTTACAGAGGAATTGGGAAAAGAGTCTCAGTTATATAAAGGAAAACTGTATCAGTGGGTAAATCAGTCGTTGGGAGGAGTAAAAGAGGTCAAGGTATTAAATCGTGAAGATTTCTTTATATCTTCTTATCGAGACTATTATACGCTTTATATTAAAGGAGTAAGGATTAATCGGCTTCTGTCTATTTCACCGAAATATATGGTGGAAGCTGTCTGCATGACGGGACTTTTAATTGCAATTATCTTAAAGTTAAATTTTGGACATGGTGAGTTAGACACTTTTATTCCACAGCTGGCTACTTTCGCGGTTGCGGCATTTCGTCTGCTTCCTTCTGTTGGAAGAATTAACGAGCATGTAAATAATATTCTATACGCGGTGCCTTCCGTTGATCTGATCTATGGGGACCTGAAAGGAATTGAGGATTATCAGGAGTCTAAGGGTGAAGAGGAAGGAAAAGAATGGAGCTTTGAGCATGGGATTACGGCAAAGCATATTACCTATGCATATCCCAATACGGATACGAATGTCCTGGAGGATGCCAGCTGTGTAATTCCGAAAGGGAAAACCGTTGCATTTATTGGCAGCTCGGGAGCCGGTAAAACAACAATGGCGGATATTATTTTAGGATTGCTTGCTCCCCAACGAGGTAAAATTCTGGTAGATGATATTGATGTATTTAAAAACCTCACCATGTGGCATCATCAGATTGGTTATATTCCACAGGTAATCTATTTGTCTGATGATACGATTCGGAATAATATTGCATTTGGTATTCATGAGGATCAGATCGATGAAGAGGCGGTTAGAACTGCTCTGAAAAAGGCTCAGCTGGCAGAGTTTGTAGATACGCTTCCGGATGGGCTGGACACGATTGTAGGGGATCGTGGTGTCAGACTGTCGGGGGGCCAGAGACAGAGAATTGGAATTGCAAGAGCATTGTATCATGATCCGGAAATTCTGGTGCTTGATGAAGCTACGTCGGCGTTGGATAATGAAACAGAGACTGCTGTAATGGAGGCAATTGAGAGCCTGCAGGGAAGCAAGACAATGATTATTATCGCACATCGTCTTACAACAATCCAGAATGCGGATATCATTTATGAGGTCGGAGACGGAAAAGTTACGGAACGATCCAAGGAATATGTATTTGGGGATGAGGAATCAAAATGATTTTAATCAGATATCGGGGCGGACTCGGAAATCAAATGTTCCAGTATGCTTTCCAGCTGGCAGTTCAGCAAAAATATACAGATGTTTCCGTATTGGCGGATTTGTCTCATTACACGCTGAACCACGAACATAATGGGTTTGAGCTTCAGAAGTATTTTGGAATTGAACTGCAGACAGCTAAGGAAAATGAAATCCGAAAATTTTCGCCCTATTATGTACCATCCTCCTTTGTGTGTAAGCTGCCTGCCGCAGCCCGGAATTTTTTAACAGAACATTATCAATATCGTTATGCGGAAAAACAGAAAAAGAAAAAGGAAGACCATATTTATTTGCAGGAAAGCCATAATTCTTATGAGCCGCAGGTATTTGAACTGGATGAAAAAAAAGACTGGTATCTGGATGGCTTATGGCAGGACTTGAGATATTTGGATGGTTGTGAAGAAAAGGTAAAGGAAGCTTTTACATTTCATAACGAAGAGCTGTATACGGCACAGGATAGGGAGTGGAAAGAGCAGATAGAGAAAAGCAACTCCGTTGGAATACATATCCGGCGGGGTGATTTTGTGAACAGCAAGTTTGATATTTGCTCGGAAGAGTATTTCAGAAAAGCGATAAAAATACTCAATGAACAGAAAGAAAAACTGACGCTGTTCTTTTTTTCGGATGATCCGGATTTTGTGGAAGAACAGTTTGCAGACTTATCCAATAAGGTTTTAATTCGGCATACTGCAGAAAACAGTATTTTGGATATGGAGATGCTGTCTCTTTGTAAACATAAGATTCTTTCAAACAGCACGTTTGCTTTTTGGGCAGGATGGTTGGGGAGAAAAGAAGGGGAAGCAGTAATTGCACCGAAATATTCTCTGATCAAAAAGGATAAGAAATATAGATTCGCCGGAGCTGCAGACTGGCAGTATCTTGAACCGTAAAAAGGAGCCCGGGAAACAGAAAGAGGATGACAGAATGAATGAGCATTAAAAGTTATTTGTTGCTGCCAAACATAGATTTTGACAGGAAAGAGAGAAGGAAAATGCCGGATCAGAACAATAAGATATGTTTAGAGCAGGTAACACTGGTTGCAATTACGAGTGTTAAGCTTTATGAAACGGTGCGGGCGATACAGTACAGCATGCGTGGAATAGAATTTGGGGATGTAGTGTTATTATCAGATAAGCGTCCTTTTTATTTACCAAAAACAATCCGACATGAAACGATCAGACATCTTGGAAATGTGGATGACTACAGCCATTTCTGCGTATATGAGCTTGCAAATCATATTAAAACCGATTATGCGCTGATCGTGCATCATGATGGGTTTGTCGTAAATCCGAGGGCGTGGAGAACAGAGTTTTTAAAGTATGATTACGTTGGCTCACCCTGGCCGCTTCCAAAGGACAGTGTTCGGTATAGAGATCCTTCCGGAAATATTGTGAGGGTAGGAAATGGAGTTTCTTTAAGAAGCAAAAGATTATTGGAGCTTCCGTCAGTAGAAAATCTTCCATGGGAAAAAACGGACAGCGGTGATCATAATGAAGATTGTTATCTGTGCTGTAAAGAGAGGTTGCTTCTGGAAGAAAAAGGAATTCGGTTTGCACCTCTTGAAGTTGCGGTGTATTTTGGGAGAGAGCATGGGATTCCTGAAAATGAAGGAATTGAACCGTTTTTGTTTCATCAGTGGCGCGGAGTGAATCAGAAGTATCCGAAATTTGTAAATATTCCGGAAAAAACAGTGCAGAAATTAAAAAAATTGCTACAAGTATAGTCTGAAATGTCTGGTAAGTGAGAAATAAAATGAATTTGTTAAAAAGAGCAGAAACAAAAGGATTCGAAATACTATACTGTATTTTGAGTAAGGTATATATGGCTGTCGGAAAAAATCTGAGTGAAGAAAAATGGGAAAAAATAGAGCAGATAATCAGATATCTAATGGTTGGTGTATGGAATATGGCTTTGTCATATCTTGTATATGCTGGATTACTGCTTTTAGGAGCAGGATATTCTTTAAGCAATCTTGGAAGCTTTTGCTTCAGTGTTTTAAATTCCTTTATCTGTTCTCAAAAATTTGTATTTCATGGCACTGGAAAATGGTACAAGATGCTGGGAAAAGTGGCATTATCCTATGTGGGAACAGGTCTTATTCTTCAGGAAATACTCTTGTTTTTATGGATTGATCTGCTGTCAGTATCTCCATTTATAGCACCATTTTTAAATGTCTGTATTATAACTCCACTCAATTTTATCATTCAAAAAGTATGGGCTTACAAGTAGGAAAAGATATGTACAATGCAGAAGATCACACATTTGTAGTGTGTGCATATAAAAAAAGTGAATATTTGGAAGAATGTATTCAGTCCTTAAGGAATCAGACTGTAATGAGTACAATCATTATAACAACTTCGACTCCTAATCCATTCATTGAAGAACTGGCTCGAAAATATCAGTGTCCGCTTTATGTGAACGATGGAATTGGAGGAATTGCGAACGACTGGAATTTTGGATTGCAGAATGCGAAAACAAAGCTGGTGACAATCGCACATCAGGACGATGTTTATTGTGCTGAATATACGGAAAAAATGCTGGAAGCAGTAAATGGTGTAAAAGCTCCGCTGATTTTTTTCAGTGATTATGGAGAGCTCAGAAACGGAGAACGAGTCACGGATACGGAGCTACTGAAAATAAAAAGAATTATGCTGTTGCCATTAAGGATGAAAGGACTGAGCAGCAAACGCTGGATAAGAAGAAGAATTTTATCGTTTGGATCACCGATCAGTTGTCCTACAGTTACCTACTGCCTTACGAATCTGCAAAAACCGGTTTTTGCGCAGCATTACAGAGGCGGAGTGGATTGGGAAGCGTGGGAAAAAATTTCCAGACGGAAAGGAGATTTTGTATATTCTTCTCAGGTGCTGATGTATCACAGAATCCATGATGCCTCGGAAACTTCTGCAATTATAAAGGATTCTGTAAGGACAGAAGAGGATTATGAAATGTTTTGCAAATTCTGGCCAAAGCCAATTGCGAAAATAATTGCACGAATGTACAGGAAAAGTCAGCAGAGTAATGAGTTATAAAAGGGGTTTGAAAATGACATTTAATAAAATAGAAAAAAAATGGATATATCTTTGTATTGCTTTGTTGGGTGGTGCCTTTTTTTGGCTGTTGGGTGAAAATGGATATGTTATGGGTGGAGACAGTGAATTGTATATCAATTTTGGTCATTATTCCGGAGTTCAGCCTTTATATCCGTTATTTATTCAAATCTGCAGGAAATGCTTCGGAAATGGAATATATCTGGATGCTGTCTCCTTTATCCAGGGGGGATTGGCATTAGCCGGATGCATTTGTCTGGTACGTTTTCTGGATAAAAGCTTTCGATTGGAAAATGGAAGTGTTGTTGTACTATTTTTGTTTTCCTTGATGCCGTATGCAATCGAAATTCCCAGACATGTGATATCGCATGAAATTATGACAGAAGGTTTATCCTATCCATTATTTTACTTTTTTGTGCTTTTGGTATTAAAAGCTTTATTTGAAAAGAAATCTTTGCCTTTGGTCGGAGCACATATCATGAGTCTTGTATTATCATTGATCAGACCACAGATGCAATTTTTATTTGCGGTTGTTTTGATTATTGGTGTTTACATGATTATGAAGAAAAGCTGGAAACGAAAAATTGTTGTATTTTTTGTGAGTCTCGTTATGCTGCTTGGGGTATGTGGGCTGGAATTAAAGAGTGTACTGTGGATAGATGGAGTTTATGAAAGAGTATTTTTTGAAGGACATTCACAAAATTCGGCGAACTATACAGTGCAGGCGAGAGTTTTATATGCATCGAATGCGGAAGATGCAGAATTATTTAGCGACCCCGTAATGAAAGAGCTTTATCAGAAAACATATGCTAAAATGGAGGAGATGGAAACGACCTGGAGATATACGCCAAACAATCTATGGAGATGGAAACATATTGTTGGCGGAACTGGAATGAACAGCCGAATTGTGCAGGGCTATGTTGAAGAATATTTAAGAAATGATGTAGGTTTAACGAAAGATATTGAGGTAGAACAGACAAAAAATAAGATTTGTGGAGAGATGATGAATGTGTTGCTTAAGAAGAACTGGGGACGATATCTGATCAACTCATTTCAGTTAATGCCCTCCGGATTCGTGGCGTCTGTTTTATTCCAAAAAGAAGGATTTTATGTGCTCTGTCATATTGGAACATTATTATTATATCTTGCGGCAATTGGTATAGTAGTGCTGTTTTATATCCGAAGAGATTTAGATAATAGAATTGCGGAGACTGTTCTTTTGATTAGCGGAACAGCTATCATGAACGTTGTATCAACAAATTTGATTTTATTTGGCTTACAAAGATATATGGTATATACCTATGGCATGTTTTATATGGCGATGTTCTTAGCTGTGCGTGCCTTATGGAGGAAATATGGCTGGAAATTCAGAAAAAAATGAGAGAAAACCGAAAATTTTATTGATCATACCGGCATTTAATGAGGAATTGAATTTAGCGGAACTGGTACAATCTGTTAAAATAAAATGTCCATTTGCAGATTATTTGATTGTGAATGACTGCTCTTCCGATAATACAAAAGAACTATTGGAAGAAATGGATTATCCCCATGTGAATCTTCCAGCAAATCTGGGTATTGGTGGAGCTGTTCAAACAGGCTATTTGTATGCGGTACAAAATGGATACGATATTGCAATTCAGGTAGACGGAGACGGACAACATGATGTGAGTTATGTAAAAAGTCTGATTGATCCAATTCAAACCGGAAAAGCTGATATGGTGATTGGTTCAAGATTTCTTACTGGAGAAGGCTTTCAGTCATCAAGATCCAGAAGATTGGGAATAAGGCTTCTGAGTTCTTTGATTAATTTCTGTACTGGTGTCAGAGTATGGGATGTAACAAGCGGATTTCGTGCAGTAAACCGTAAAGTGATGGAGCTATTTGCAGTTAATTATCCGATTGATTATCCGGAACCGGAAAGTATCGTTGCGGCAAATGTGCATGGTGCTAAAATTCAGGAAATTCCTGTTGTAATGAAAGAGCGAATAAAAGGAGTCAGCTCCATTAACTGGTCAAAATCTATTTATTATATGATCAAAGTATCGATAGCAATTATATTATGTAAAATGATAGGAGAAGAGAGCAGATGAGCGGCACATTAAGAATGTTTCTTCTGGTTGTGATTTTTATATACTTTGTAATTGTATTTCATTTTATGAAAAAAAGAATTGTTGCTTTAAAGTATGCGCTGCTGTGGTTGCTGACGGGAATTATCATGCTTGTGTTGGTGATATTTCCGCAACTATTAGAGTGGTTTGTCAGGATAATAGGAATTGAGCTTCCTGTAAACGGTCTATTTGCATTTGCAATTGCGTTCTTAGGAATGATTCTGATGTCACTGACGGTGATTGTGACAAAGCAAAGCAATAAAATTAAAATATTGGTACAGCAAGAGGCGTTGCTTGAAAAAAGAATAAGAGATCTTGAATTGAAACTGTGAGGAGGAAAAGATATGAAGCTGGTAGTAGCAGGAACCGGTTATGTAGGTCTTGTGGCAGGTGTATGTTTTGCGGAAATGGGACATGATGTTACCTGCGTGGACGTGGATGAAAATAAAGTAAGGCTGATGGAATCAGGAGTTTCGCCGATTTATGAGGCGGGACTGGAAGAGCTGATGCAAAAGAATAATGCAGCCGGACGTCTGCATTATACGACAGATTATAAATCGGCATATCGGAATCCGGATGCGATTTTTATCGGTGTTGGGACACCGGAGCAGCCGGACGGTTCCGCCAATCTGAATTATATTGCGACTGTGTGTAGAGAGATTGCGGAAAACGTAGAACAGGACTGTCTTGTCGTTGTAAAGTCCACCGTTCCGGTTGGAACCAATGACCGTGTGGAGCAGTTTATTAAGGATTTCCTGATTCGCAAAGAGCTGCATATTGAGGTTGCATCTAATCCGGAATTTCTGGCCCAAGGGTCTGCAGTGCATGATACGCTCCATGCCGCGAGGATCATTATTGGTACAGAAAGTGCTCAGGCAGAGGAAAAACTGAGAAAAATTTACGAGCCCTTTCAGCTGCCGATCGTAGCGATGAACCGTCGGTCAGCGGAGATGACAAAGTATGCCTGCAACGATTTTCTGGCACTGAAGATTTCTTATATGAATGATATTGCCAATTTATGTGAGAAAATGGGCGCTGATATTGAAAAAGTCGCAGAAGGAATGAGCTATGATGCAAGAATCGGAGCGAACTTTTTAAAAGCAGGAATTGGTTATGGCGGAAGCTGTTTCCCGAAAGACACAAAAGCACTGAAATTTCAGGCAAATCAGGTTGGATATCATCTGCGCACGGTAGAGGCAGCAGTAGATGTGAACACAGAGCAGAAAATCCGGCTGTTTAAAAAGGCCAGCGACCGTCTGATCACCTTTGAGCATTTAAAAGTTGCAGTATTGGGACTTGCATTTAAGCCGGGTACGGATGATCTGCGGGAAGCCCCGTCTCTTGACAATGTGAAGCTTCTTCTGGATAATGGAGCAGACATTTATGCCTATGATCCTGTTGCAGCGGATAATTTCAAGAAGAAGTATCCGGAGGGAGCACATGGAAAGGGAACGATCACTTATGTGAAAGATCCGGAGGATGCATTGCAGGATGCGACAATTTGCTTTATTTTCACAGAGTGGAAGGAAGTAAAAACGATTGTACCGGAGACCTATTCTCAAAAGATGAGAACACCACTTGTATATGATGGGAGAAATGTATATGCGAAAGCGGATATGGAAAAGGCTGGGGTGGAGTATTACAGCATCGGAAGATAAGAAAAAATGTTTGGTCTGGTTGTTTTTCTTCTTTGTTCTTCAACTGATCCTGCAATATTATTATCCGATGACGAGCGACGATCTGTATTTCAGATATGGCGTCGAAATTTCCAATAAAAATGATTTGTTTAACTATGTTTTACATTTTGGAAATGGAAGGTATCTGGGAAATAGCAGCGTTTTGATTCTGGTACGCTGTCACTGGCTCCGTGCGTTATCGAAGGCTGTTATCATGACTGCAATTTATGGAGAACTCATCTATCTGCTTGATTTGAAAAATGAGCTTCAGATTGCGTTTGCAGGAATCTTGATGTTACTGCCCAGTGTGAAAATGTATGCACAGGTATATGTATGGACCGCTGGATTTCAGAATTATATTGTTCCGATATTTTTATATTTAACGGCTGTCCTTTGTTGGAAAAAATGTAAAGAAGCAAAAGAAAACGGAAGAAAAATTTTGCTTGGAGCTATGATTTTTCTTACAGCTGCGCCGGCACAGTTATTTTCTGAAAATTGTACATTATTTTTTGCAGTCGCTTCGGTTGGTATCGGGGCAGTGGAAGTCTGGAAAAATAAGAAGATCAGAAAAAGCACGATCATACTGGTAGTTGGAAGTATTCTTGGCGCTGGTATCATGACCGCAGGTCCCATGCTTCTAAAAGGAGACATGGGTGGTCAGAGCAATTACCGGAAAGTCCCGAGAACATTGGAAGCAGTATTTGAGACGATCTATCAAAATGGTGCGCTGGCAGGACGCTATTTATTAGGATGTACAGGGTTATGGAGTATAATGGCTATTTTAGACTGCATAAGTCTGGAGCGCTTGCATCAGGATAAAAATAGAGTATGGACGCAATTAAGAGTTGTCGCCGGATGTGGTCTTGCTAGTCTTTCGGTAATTCATTTGATTGCAATGGATGAAATTGTCAGGCCAGATTTACCTAAAGTGTATTTTTTCCTGTTCCTGGTAGAAATGGGCTATATGATTGGACATTCATGGAACTATTTCAAAATTGGAAAAGGTGACGCAGCTATTTTAACGGGTGCAGGCATTTTTACAGTTTTACCGCTGCTTGTGGTGACGCCAGTAAGTGCTCGAGTTTTTTATCTGACTTGGTTTATCTGGCTGATGGCAGTATTAAAGAGCATATCGGTTGAGGGTATAAAAAGAAGCTTTGTTGCTATAAGAATGCTGATGCTTGGCATGAGTACAGGGCTGATTATCATAGCGTTGGAATGGAATGCTGTAGATACTGTCAGAATGACCTATGTGAATCGATTGATGCGTGAAAATCCGGAAAGAGAGAGCATCGTTTTGCCGGAACTGCCAAACAGCAGATTGCTTCAGGTTGATGCAGATGGCGCATATTGGAATTATGTCCTTCATTCACTGGGGGGGTAAGGAACAGATTTCTGTGGAATGGTGTAATTGGTATCAATGGCTGAATGTGAAGGAACCGGCAGATACAGAAAATTAGACGGAAAGGAATTCAAATGGAACAGACAGATAAAATTTTGATTACCGGAGCGGCAGGTTTTATTGGTTCCTATCTTGCAGAAAAATTATTAAAGGAACAGTTTCAGGTAATCGGTATTGATAATCTGAATGATTATTATGATGTTAGATTGAAAGAAGAGCGTTTAAAAAAACTGGACGGTTATACGAATTTTAAGTTTATCCGAATGGATATTGCGGACGCTGCTGCGATGAAGGAGCTGTTTGAACGCGAAAAACCTGATATCGTAGTAAATCTGGCGGCACAGGCAGGAGTGAGGTATTCTATTACGAATCCTGACGCATACATCCAGAGTAATCTGATCGGCTTTTATAACGTGCTGGAATGCTGCAGGCATTCCTATGACAATGGTAATACAGGTGTAAAGCATCTGGTTTTTGCGTCCAGCTCTTCGGTGTATGGCGCAAATAAAAAAGTACCTTACAGCACAGAGGATCAGGTGGATCACCCGGTTTCCTTATATGCTGCGACCAAAAAATCAAATGAGTTGTTGGCGTATTCTTACGGAAAGCTGTATGGTATTCCGGTTACAGGACTTCGTTTCTTTACAGTGTACGGACCCATGGGAAGACCGGATATGGCATATTTCGGATTTACAAATAAAATGGTAAAGGGCGAGAAAATCCAGATTTATAATCATGGGGATATGTATCGTGACTTTACCTACATAGATGATATTGTAAACGGGGTTTATCGTGTGATGGGAAAAGCACCGCAGGAGGATGAAAACGGTGTAAAATATAAGATATACAATATCGGAAATAACCAGCCGGAAAGTCTGATGTACTTTGTAGAAACACTGGAGACCTGTCTGCAGAAAGCGGGAGTGATCTCAAAGCCTGCAGAAAAGGAATTTTTGCCGATGCAGCCGGGAGACGTTTATCAGACCTATGCGGATGTCAGTGAATTGGAAAAAGATTTTGATTTTCGGCCGTCAACACCCCTTTCGGAAGGACTGCAGCGATTTGCAGACTGGTATGCGGAATATTACAAGAAATAATAGGAATAAAGAAATGAAAAAAAGCCGATTTAGAAGGATCGTTTATATTTTGTGCGTTACAGCAATTTGCTTTATTCCATGTTGTTTGAAAGGAATATGGATGGGATCGGATGCTCCGTTTCATCTGGCAAGAATTGAGAGTTTAAACCAGGCACTTCAGATGGGAATATTTCCGGTAAAAGTGCATCCGTCGCTGGCATATTCCTACGGTTATGGTGTAGGTATTTTTTATCCTGATTTTTTTATTTATCTGCCGGCAGTTTTGAGAATGGCTGGATGTTCGCTGGAAGTTTCTTATAAAATATATATTTTCATTTTGCTTCTGGAATTGTTTGTTTCCATGTATTTTTGTGTACGAAAAAAAACAGGAGAGATTTATCCGGCGCTGGCGGCAGGAACATTGTATTTGTTCTCTTATCCTGTTATAGATGGAATTTTTAAAAGCTTTACACTGGCACAGACGCAGGCTCTGGTATTTTTACCACTTGCATTGATGGGAATGGTTTTATTTGTCGAAAAGGATGAATTTCCATGGATGCTTGGAATTGGATTTACCGGATTGATTTATTCTCATGCGTTATCAACAGCGATTGCCCTTGTGTTATGCTTTGTACTTCTGGTGTTTCAGCTGCCAAAATGGATTGGAAAGAAGAAAAAGTGGTTCTATTTGATGACGGCAGTAGCGGGTGTATCCGGTATTACAGTTTCTTATTGGGGACCGATGCTGGAGCAGATGAAGGCTCAGAGCTATAGGGTATCACAGCCGTGGACGCATGTATCAGAAAATGTGCTTGCATTGCATAGTGCATTTGGAAAATCAGGCGTTGGAATTGTAATTTTATTGCTGAGTTGCTTGGCCATTTGTGCATTCGTCTGGAATAGACCTTGTAAAAGCTGGAGCGGAGTAGGATATTTTATAGGGGGAATTTTTTTGATTCTCCTTACAACGAATCAGGGATTTTGGAAAACATTTGAAAAAGCATTTGATATCCTGCAGTTCCCGGGACGTTTGATGGGTGCAGCGTCGGTTTTACTGATCTTTGCCTTTGCCGTTATTTTTGCGAAGAATCGGAGCTGTGCGAAGTGGAAGAATCTTTCGTTGGGATGTGTTCTGGTATTATCTATGTTCGGCGGATTTTTTTACTGGAAAAGCAATGAAATGCCTGTAAGAGAGAATTGGGACAATCGAAATATCTGTGAGGAAATCGCAGGAATAGGTGCAGGGGAAGAATGGCTTCCGGCAGTGACAACGCGGGAAAATCTGCAGCAGCCTGGAATCGTGGTTTCAAACAGTGGAAAATCCTATATAGGGGAATTTCAGGGAAGAGAATTAGTTGTCAGGTTGAAAAAGGAAGATGCGCCATATCAGCTGCCATTGGTATGGTATAAAGGTTATCATGCGGAAACGGAGGATGGTTCGGCAGGAGAAATTAACCGACGCGGAAGCGACGGACTGGTGGAGTTGACAGATATTTCTGAAAAAGACGCTGTTGTCAGAATTTGGTATTTAGGGACGCCTTTTCAGAAAATATGTTATATAATAAACGTGTGTGCAGCTGGTACAATGTTCTTTATTGCGTTGGCTGCGCGACACAGGAGAAGAGCCATGGCACAATGAGCCGGACTCGCAGCTATGGATGAGGAAGAATTCAACATGAAACGAACAAACACCATTTTATATCTCGTTGTTCCATGCTACAACGAGGAAGAGGTTCTGCATAAGTCGGCAGCGGTTCTTTTGGACAAGCTGGATCGGCTGATTCAGGCGGGGACGATTTCGGATAAGAGCAAGATTTTATTTATCAACGACGGCAGTAAGGACAGCACTTGGCAGATCATTTATGAGCTTACACGTCAGAACAGCAAATATGCGGGCTTAAGCTTTTCCCGCAATTATGGTCATCAGAGCGCGATCCTGGCGGGGATGATGGCTGCAAGAAGCAAGGCGGATGCGGTTGTGACAATTGATGCAGATTTACAGCAGGATATTGAAGCACTGGATCAGTTCCTGGAATGCTATCAGAATGGCTGTGAGATTGTCTATGGCGTGCGCAATGACCGTGATACCGACGGATTTTTCAAAAAGACGACAGCAGGACTGTTTTACAAGCTGATGCATGTGCTTGGCTGCCAGACGATTACGAACCATGCGGATTATCGCCTGATGTCAAAGAAGGCATTGAATGCGCTGTCAGAATTTCATGAAACGAACCTGTTTCTGCGGGGCTTGATTCCGACGATGGGCTTCCAGTCGGATATTGTTTATTTCGATGTAAAGGAAAGAGAAGCCGGACAGTCGAAATATACATTGAAAAAAATGATGACGCTGGCAGTAGATGGAATCACTTCCATGAGCACCAGACCGTTGCAGATGATCGTAATCCTTGGATTTCTGACCTTTTTGTTCAGCATTGGACTGTTTATTTCCTGTATCGTGGACTGGGCAAATGGTGCGGTTGTTGCCGGCTGGACGACAACGGTGGCTTCGACCTGTCTGATTGGCGGTATTACACTTTTATCCCAGGGAATTATTGGGGAATATATCGGGAAAATTTATATGGAAAGCAAAGGACGTCCGCGGTATATCGTGGATTCCATGATCCTGCGGGATGCAGAGGATAGCGCAGAGGAAGAGCAGGAAAATGAGCGTAAAGATTGATATTCATGCGGATGATTTTGGGGAATCCGTTCATGCAAGCAGAGATATTCTGGAATGTTTAAAGGATGGAAAATTGAACAGTATCAGTGTGCTTGCAAATATGAGCTGTTTTGAAGAATGTGTGAGGCTGTATCGGGAGGCACAGGGAGAATTTCCCTGGCAGCCGGCGATTTCTGTCCATGTAAATCTGATGGAGGGCAGCTGCCTGTCAGATCCGAAGGACTTACCGGATCTGGTGGATGAAAAAGGACATTTTCAGATTTCCTGGGAAAAGCTGTTCTTTGTTTCTTATCTTCCGTCCAGAAACAGGTTCAAAAAACAGCTGAAAAAGGAAATTGAACTTCAGATCAAAGCTGTGGCGGGAGTATTTTCAGAATTGAACCTGCAGGAGCTTCGTATAGACAGTCATCAGCATACCCATATGATACCGGTTGTAGCGGAGGCACTGTTTGAGGTATTGGAAGAGCAGGGCTGGAAAGTGTCTTATGTCCGGGATGCAAAGGAGCCGTTTTTTGTATTTTTGAAAAAGGCTTCTTTATACAAAACCTATCGACCGGTCAATTTTGTAAAGAATATTTTATTGAACTATTGTTCTGCATTATTGCAGAAGCGGTTCCGGAATGCAGGAATGAAGCCGATGTATCTGTGGGGACTGATCATGAGCGGGCATATGGATGAAAAGCGAATCCGGCAGCTTTTACCGGATATAGAAAAAAAGGCAGAGCATAACGGCAGGATGCTTGAAATCCTGTTTCATCCAGGTCAGGTATTAAGAGAAGAAATATCCGATGAATTCAGTCAGGAAGATGCCATTGTGTTTCATGTTTCTCCGGATCGGAGCGTAGAAAAGCAGGCGGTTTATGCATTGGATCTGGCACAGAAAGTAAGAAAACGATAGAGTGCACGTTTTGAGGGCATTCCATTGTCATGAATAAAAAGGAGAACGCGGATGGATAAAATAGCGGTACTGATTCCCTGTTATAACGAAGAAAAAACGATTGAAAAGGTTGTCCGGGACGCAAAAGCGGCGCTTCCGGAGGCTGTTATTTATGTATATAATAACAATTCTACCGACCGCACAGCAGAGCTGGCAGAAAAGGCCGGTGCAGTGGTACGGCAGGAATATAAGCAGGGGAAAGGCAATGTAATCCGCCGAATGTTTCAGGAGGTTGATGCACTGTGTTATATTATGGTAGACGGTGATGATACCTATCCGATGGAAAATGCGAGGGAAATGGCGGACCTGGTGCTGGAGCGCAACTCAGACATGGTAGTGGGTGACAGACTGTCTTCCACGTATTTTGAAGAGAATAAACGTCCTTTCCATAATATGGGAAATAGTCTGGTCCGTGCGTCGATCAATGCACTGTTCAAATCGGATATTCGGGATATTATGACGGGATATCGTGCATTTTCCTATCGTTTTGTCAAGACATTCCCGGTACTGTCCCGTGGCTTTGAGATCGAAACGGAGATGACGATTCATGCGGTTTATAACAATATGCAGGTGGATAATGTTGTGATCACATACCGTGACCGTCCGGAGGGCAGCGAATCCAAGTTAAATACGTATTCGGATGGTTTCCGCGTGCTGAAAACGATTTTCCGGATGTTCCGTCAGTATCGCCCCTTTGCATTTTTTGGGCTGTTGGCGCTGTTGCTGTTTGTGATTGCAGTTGGGTTCTTTATTCCGGTTGGAATCGAGTATGTGGAGACTGGTCTGGTGCCGAAGTTCCCGACACTGATCGCCTGCGGATTTGCAGGATTAGCTGCATTACAGTCCCTGTTTGCGGGTCTTATCCTGCATAATCTTGGCGTGAAGGACAGAAGGGATTTTGAATTCCGACTGCAGATTGTGGGGAAAGATACGAAAGAATAAATAGTGTAAGTAAATAGAAATGCTGGCATAATACAAAATCAAACATCAATGCAGCTGGGGTGCGAGCAACGAAGGTTTCCCCGGCTGCATTTTTGTGATAAGGGTAGGAGAAAGCTCTATGCTGTTTAATTCCATAGATTTTTTGATATTTTTCCCGGCTGTTTTGTTGGTATATTTCATTGTTCCACATAGAATCCGTCCAACCTGGCTGCTGCTTTCCAGCTATTATTTTTATATGAGCTGGAATCCGGTACATGGAATATTACTCCTTGCAGTGACAGCGGTGACCTATTTGGGAGCGCGGCTGCTGCAGAGAATGGACTGTGAACAGGGAAAAAAGAAGAGAAATAAAAAAATTATACTTGTTGCAGAAGTTATCGCTGTAATTGGATTGCTGGGATATTTTAAATATACCGGTTTTTTCTTGGACAGTACCAATGTAGTGCTGGCAAAATTCCGTATTGCGCCAGTGGAAATAGAATGGAATATTGCATTGCCGATCGGAATTTCATTTTATACGTTGACTGCACTGGGATATTTGATCGATGTGTATCGGGGAAAGGCTGAAGCGGAACATAACTTCCTTCGATATGCGTTATTTGTTTCGTTTTTTCCACAGATTTTGTCAGGTCCGATTGAACGTTCGACGAATTTGTTACGGCAGCTTCGAGATAGCAGTATAAAACGTAATTGGAATACGGAACGGATTGCCTCCGGTTTTATTACAATGCTTTGGGGCTTCTTTTTGAAGCTGGTTATTGCTGATAGGATTGCAGTGATTGCAGATACAACCTTTGGCAGACCGGAATGCTATGGCACATTCGGACTTATGCTGGGTGCAGTGAGCTATGGCATTCAAATTTACTGCGATTTCAGTAGTTATTCGCTGATCGCACTGGGTGCAGCAAAAACATTAGGATTTGATCTGATCAATAATTTTGAAACACCCTATTTTGCGCAAAGCGTGACGGAGTTCTGGCACAGGTGGCATATTTCCCTGAGCACATGGCTTAGGGATTATGTATATATTTCGATGGGCGGAAACCGCTGCAGCAAATGGCATCAATATTGGAATATTTTGGTTACATTTATGGTCAGCGGATTATGGCATGGCGCAAACTGGACGTTTTTAATTTGGGGAGCGTTACATGGATTTTATCAGATTCTGGAAAAAGAACTTAGACCTGTTGTACGGAAAATAAACGGATATTGCCATACCAAAACAGCGTCGTTTGGATATCGTTTTGCAAAGGCTGCAGTAACCTTTGCGCTGGTGGATTTTGCCTGGATCTTCTTTCGGGCTGACTCTGTAAAACAGGCATTGTATTATGTCAAAAGAATGATTTCTTTTTGCGATATGTGGTCTCTGTTTGACGGAAGCCTTTATACGATGGGACTGGATGTACAGGAGATTCATATTTTAATGATCGGTTTGACCGGGCTTATTGTCGTGGATTGCCTGCAATATTTGAAACAGAAAAAAATAGCAGAATTATTGATGGGACAGTGGTGTGTATTCCGCTGGGCGATTTTGATTTATTTGATTGTGAGCTGTATTGTATTTGGCTATTATGGACAGGGATTTGAATCTGCAAACTTTATTTATTTGCAGTTTTAAACATATTCGCTTTCTGGAAGAGATGGAGAAGGAATGAAAAAAAAGAATGATCGAAATCTGATAAAAATAATCGGTTTTCTTCTGGTTGTGTGCATCGTGCTTGGAAAAACGACTTCCGTATTGAACTATAAAGACACGGGCGGTGGAGGTGGCTGGCAGCGATTTTATCATATGCCACAAAAAACAGCAGATGTGATGTTTTTTGGAAGCAGCCATGCACATTGTACAGTCGATCATGGTTTGTTATGGGATCAGTATGGAATTGCCGGTTATACATTGTCTGCTGGTTCTCAGCGGCTGGATAGTACCTATTATTTTTTGAAGGAGGCAATTCGGGTACAAAAGCCAAAGATTGCGGTCGTGGAGGTATGGGGAACTGTATTGGACGGAATGGAGTACAGTGAAGAGGCAATTTACAGAAATACACTTGGAATGCATTGGTCAAAAAATCTTTTTGAATTTGTAGATTATATGGCAGCTGGAATGGGAGAAAGCTCTTCGTATCGCAATCGTGTCTTATGTAAGCTTCCGATCATTCATTCGCGGTATAAAGAATTATCAAAAGAGGATTTTAAAGATGATTTGCCTTATATGAGAGGTTATCGGGGAAGCTTTGATATTGTGTCGTTTGAAACACCCGTCAAAGTGCCGGCAGATCAAAAAGCAGATTTAAATCCGGCATGCGAGGAATATTTATATAAAATCATTGAGCTGGCGAAGGAAAGCGGAACACAGCTGGTCTTTATGGCGTCTCCGTATATTTTATCAGAAGAGGAACAGATGCGTTTCAATAAGACTGCAGAAATCGCTGCGCAGGAAAATATTCCGATGTTGGATTATAATCAGCTGAGAGATGAAATCGGGTTGGATTATGCAGTGGATTTTCGGGATTCCGATCATGTAAATAACAGTGGTGCTGCAAAGGTAACAGATCATCTGGCTCGTTTTTTAACTGCAAATTATGAACTGACGGATCACAGGGGAGATTCAAAATATAAAGATTGGGATTTGAATAAGCAGTATCTGGATGATAAAAGAGAGACAAATATGCTGAAAGGGCTTACGGATGCAGGCAGCTATTTACAGGGAGTCAGTACATTGCAGAACCGTACGGTGATTCTGTCTTTGAACGGGAACTATATGGCAGCGGGAGATTCTTATTATGATGGTCTTGCTGCACTTGGAATATGTTATGAGGATTATCAAAAGGGCGGTGTTTGGATTTTTGAAAATGGCGTTCCGACACTGTATTTAAGCGGAAAAGAATACAGTCAGAAGTATCCGATCAAGGATGGAGAAATTTATGTAAAATCTGAGCTCCATAACGAAGATTGTGAAGATACGGAGTTGATTTTGAATGGGAAAAATTACAGCTTTGTAGAAAACGGACTCAATATTCTGATTTATGATCAGGATACGAAACAGGTTATCGATCATGCAGGAACCGATATTTATGTAAGCTTTGAGATGATACGAGAGGATGCAGCAGAATGAAGAGAAATTTAAACTGGAAAAAGGTCTGGAAATATTCAGTTATATTCTGGGGGGTTATTTTTGTAGTCAGCCTGATTCCTATTATATTGCTTTCTACTTATAATTTTCCATGTGCGGACGATTTGGGATATAGTATTTATACCAGACATGCGTGGGTAGATGCTCATAATCTGTTTTCCGTGCTGGGAGCAGCAGGGCGAAAAGTAGCTGAAAGTTATCAGATCTGGCAGGGAACATGGGCGTCGATCTTTTTGATGGCATTGCAGCCAGGAATTTTTGAGGATGGAACATATTGGATTGGAACACTAATGCTTTTGGCGGCATTGATTTTTTCCGTTTATTATTTCATGAAGGTATTTTGGGGGAAATGGCTTGGAAGTTCAAAAACACAGCGATTTATTGTAACCTTTTTGTTTCTTTTCTTTGGAATACAGTTTTTGATTGACAAAACGCAAGGGTTATTCTGGTATAACGGTGCATGTCATTATATCTTCCCGTGGTCTGCATTGCTGGCACTGGCTGGAATTGTCGTTTCCATGACAGTGGATTCCAGGCACGGAAAGAGAAAATCGATCATTGGAATTCTGCTGGCAATTTATATTGGCGGAGGTAATCTGGTTACAGGACTGGAATGCGGAATATGGCTTGCTCTGGGAATTTTATTGACTGTATTATGCCATAAAAAGAAGCTTATGGGACAAGTGCTGAAAATCGCAGTATTCTGGGGAATTTCCTTTGGATTGAATGTGGCGGCGCCTGGAAACTGGGTTCGTCAGGAAGAATTTTCTTACAGACCGGGATTGATTCGTTCCGTGCTGCAGTCTTTTTATTATTGCCTGGATTATGTATTGGGGCAGTGGACGGACTGGAAGATTATTTTATTTGTCATCCTGATAGCTCCGTTTGCGATTCATGCAGTTCAGGAATATAAGGGAAATTTTTCTTTCCGGTTTCCGGTGCTTGTGCCGCTTTGGAGCTATTGCGTGTTAGCGTCTATGTTCACCGAGAGCATTTATGCAGGAGGCGGTCCGGGAGCCGGACGAATTTATAATGTAATTTTTCTGACCTATCTGATTCTGATTATGTTAAATCTGGTATATTTATATGGGTGGTACTGGAAAAAATATGGTTCCGGGAAGAAAGTAGAAGAAAAAGACATTCAACTTTGGCATATCGCATCAGCGGCAGGGGCGGTATTTTGTTTTCTGATTGTAGCAGGTGTGACGCCGGATGCATTTACCAGTGCTTCAGCAGCAAAATCGTTATTAAACGGCGAAGCACAGGCTTATCGGGCGCAGGAACAGGAAAGAGTAGCAATTTTAGAGGATGCTTCGATCGAAAATGCAGAGCTGAAAGAATTTCAAAATAAGCCGTATCTTCTGTTTTACGAGGATATCGAGGCGGACACGAATAACTGGAAAAATGTCCGGATGAGCTCTTATTATCGCAAAAACAGTGTAATATTAATCGAGAGTGAGACGGAATAATCTGATGAAAGCGTAGAGAATTGCGCAGATAAAATTTGAAGAACCGTGGTATTGGAGAATTAGTGAACTGATTTCAATTTTTGGTGGAATGATAATGTTGTCCTTTGGAGAGAGGATACAGAAGAAACTGAAAAGACAGAAAAAACGGAGGCTTTTACGGTGAAGAAACTGGCAGAATGGATTAGTATAAAGAAAATAGCAGTAGCTGTCGGATTCGCATTTTTTGCGTCGATGGTACCCAACTGGTTATTGGCGTTTATCGCCAGACCTTCGGGGGACGACTACGGATATTCTGCAGCAAGCCATCAGACGTGGCTTCATACGCATTCTGTGATCGAAGTGCTTCGGACAGGTCTGGAAACAACAAAGCAGATGTGCCAGGTCTGGAATGGAGACTGGTTCAGTGTTTTTATATTTACGCTGATGCCGGAGGTCTTTGTATATAGAAGTTTTTGGATCGTACCTGTGTTCTGGACACTGGCAATGATTGCAGCCACTTATTATATGGTACATGAGGTTTTTACAAACTATTTTGGCTTAAAATGGTATGAAGGCGGAGTAGTCACATTATTGATCCTGCTGATGTTTTATCAATGGATTCCGAGCTCCGGAATCGGTATGTACTGGTATGTTGGAGTAATCCATTATATGATGCCCCATGTTTTGGCAATGCTTTTGATTGGATTTTTACTGAAATATTTAAGAACGGACAAATTCAGATATATTATCTTTTCTGTTTTTGGAATGATCGCAATCGGAGGGAGCAGCTATTATTCGGCATTTCTGGTTTTATTTAGTTATGTATTGATGTTTGTGATCGTGAAAAATAAAAAGCGTGCAGGGATATTTGCATTCCCGATACTGTCCGGAATAGTTGCTCTATATTTTCAGGTTACGGCACCCGGAAATGCAGCCAGAGTAGGCGGAGAGCAGATGGGCTTCAGCGTAGGAAAAGCAGCTTTCACGATTGTAGAAGCATTGTGGCAGGGGGCTGTAAATGTAGTAAATTATGGGAGGGAGACTCCACTTTTATTTGTGCTGTTATTCTTTGTGGCAGTCGTAGCATGGGAATGTCTTTCAGAAGCAAACTTAAAATTTGAGTTTAAATATCCGGTATTATGGGTTGGCTATATGTTTGGCGTGTATGCGGCAATGTATGCACCGGAGCTCTATGCAGCAACGGAGGTGTCCGGAGGACCTGGAACGGTGGAATATCTGACGTTTATTTTAACGTCAGTTTCCTCCGTTATCTATGTAGAGGGCTGGATCTTGCGGAAACTGGAACTGCGTCATACCCTGAAAAGAAGAGAAATTTATCATAAATATATCACAGTTCCGGCTGTATTTGTTTGCCTGGTTCTGTGCATGGTATTTAGGGGAAATCTGAAGGATTCGTTATTTTACAGCTCCTGCAGTTATATTGCAAGCGGTCAGGCAGCAGATTTTAAGGAACAAATGGAATCCCAGGAAAGAATATTGCGGGATGATTCCATTAAAGAGGCATATCTGTGTCCGACAAATCCGGAGCAGGGACCATTGATGCATATGCCGGTCATTAAAAATCCGGAAGCATTTACCAATAGAGTTGTCGGAAGCTTTTATGGAAAAGATATGGTTACGACAACGGAATAAACATCAGATAACAATTACAGATAGGATGAATCCAGCGTAAAAATAAAGGAGAACAGTGTGAATAGAAAGCTTCATATCGAAATGCTGCGGATCATAGCGGTAGTGATGGTCGTCCTGAATCATTCGGATCTATATTATACCTATTATACAAATACGGATAGTGTTCTTACGTTTTCCGTGTCGTTGCTTTTGTCCTGTATTTGCAGAATTAATGTTCCATTATTTATGATGATCACAGGCGCATTGTTGATTCCAAAAGCCGAGAGCTGGAGTGTGATCTTTAAAAAGAGAATTTCCAGAATGCTTGTAGTATTAGTTGCTTTTTCTGCGTTGATGTATGGCCTGCAGTGTTTTGCATGGAATCAGGATACATTTTCGGCAATGGCATTTGTGGAGAAGCTGCTGAAAAATGAGATTCAGACTTCTTACTGGTACCTGTATGAATATATAGGAATTTTGATGATGCTTCCATTTCTTGGGGCAATTGCGAGAAATGTGGATTTGGATTGCATGAAATACTTTCTGGGATTGGGTTTGATCGTTAAAGTTGGAGTGTCTATGATCGGACAGTTTACGGGATATTCTATGCCGATGAGTTTTTTTGTACTGCAGAATAATGTTTTTTATGTTTTGCTGGGATATTTTCTGGAAAAAGCAGTTAGTACAGAAAAATGCCGACAGCTGTCCGGATGGAAGCTATCGGCTGGTCTGGCAATGAGTGTGATAGCAGCTGCAGTTATGGTGATTGCTGACAGAAAGCTGAGTGCGGAATATCATGAATCCGTATTGAATCTTATGATTCCGCTGATGGCTTGTGTAGTTTATCTTGGCGTCCGCAGATTTTTTGTAATGCATACGAATATCAGAGGAACCGGGATCATAGCATGTCTGGGCAGTTGTGCATTTGGCGTATACTTACTGGAGCATATCGGTCAGAAGTTGTTCCTGAAGCTATATTTGCAGCTGGCAGATCGGACATTCGGAATATTTGCATGCTCTGTTTATATCTGTTGTATTTTGCTGTTTAGTTTTGTATGTACATGGCTTATTCGAAAAAGTAAAATAGTAAGAAAATTTATTTAGCAGATTGGTACAGTTCTTTTTGCGGAAGCATTTTTAATGCCGCATAAAAACCGAATATCGAAGCGATAAAGCCGCGGTAAGTATACCAGTAGCACCAGGAAGCATGGGAGGATGTAACGAAAATCCATGCAAAGGGAACAAGGCTGACGCAAAGAACTGGAATGATATTAGCAAAGGCGTGAACTGCTTTCCGCCAGTCGATTTTTAACAGAGAATATAAGGCATATCCGCCAAGGATGATGAAATAAGGCCATTTCAAAAGCACACGAAGGTTTCGAAAAATTGCGCCGAATTTGGTAATTGCCTCTCCTTCGATCACGGTTTGCCCAGTATGGACAGTGAACTCAGATATGGCATTGGCAATAATATTTTCGTGCAAAAGGATGCTGCTGATTGCCCATTTTCCAAACCACATGCTGACATATCCGAGTCCGAAACAGATTCCAAGGATCAGGGTCTGGCGAACCGTTGAAGTCCAGTTGGGGAGACTTATCTTATATTCCAGAATCAATACAAGGATCAGCGGAGTACAGAGCGCTACAAGCGGGTAAGTAAGAAAATCGAAGTACACGGTAATAATTCCTAATCCGAAGAAAAGATAAGGATACAAATTTTTCTGATAGAAATATTCATGTTTCTTTAAAATGATAAGCATCGAAAGCATTACAATATAATAAATGCTTGAAAATTGAAGCGACATTGCAGTTGAAACCGGATTGAGGACAATCAGCGACATTGCAAAAGGAAACAAATATCCGGTTAAATTTTTTTGAAGAAAGTATTTTATAACGGTCAGTAAGAGAAGGAGCTGCAGCATCATATTTAACATACGCAAATCGGCATAATCCATCAGGAGCAGGAGCGGTTTTAACCACACCAGATATCCGTGCCAGTAGCGGGTGTAATCCACAGTCTGATCCGGAGTTTTATTTTCCCATGCGTACTGAATCAGGTCGATGCAGCAGGACGTAGTATCAGAAAACGTAATTCTGGAAACACGCAGCGCATTTTCGAGCGCAGAACGGTTTTGGGCAGGATGGATGGCGTCCAATAACATGATCGCATCGGTTTCATTGTCGAGCTGGGAAGATTTATATCCCTTTGCCTGCTGTGGATAAACGCCTTCCGTATAAAAAATATCGATGGAGCTGCGGACATTGGCTTCCATGCGATCGGTAGGAAGTAAATACACAATAAAGAGTGCAGCTAATCCAACAAAAATACTGATTAACAGAATAAAAATGTTGTTTCGTAATTTTTTCATTTGTGAAAAGTCCTTTACATTATGAGAGTATTGTGATTATATCACATGGGTAGTATGAAATCCAGTGACAACGCTTCTGTAATTTGGTATAGTTGCTGAAAACGAGAAAGGAAAAGCTTATGATATTTCAGTCCTATCTATTTTTGTTCGCCTTTTTTCCGGTATTATTTATCGTTTATTATGTCTTTTTGAAAAATGAAAAGATAAAGTTTGCAGATATTTTTCTGGCGATGATGTCTTTAGTTTTTTATGCGTATGGAAATGTAAAATATCTATATTTCCTCGGTCTGGAAGTGCTTGTAAATTACGCTGTTTACAGACTTCTTGTGTGGCTGGAATATCAAAAGAGTTATCAGAAAGTAAGAAAGTGGCTTTGTGGTGGAGCGGTTGCCGGAAATCTGTTCCTTTTATTCTATTATAAATATTATAATTTCTTTGTTGAAAATTGGAATGGAATTTTTCATACAGAGCATAGCTTCAGAACGCTAATTGTTCCGCTGGGAATCAGTTTTATTACATTTCAGCAGATCGCATTTCTGGTGGATGCGTACAGAGGGGAATGTGATAACTGTACACTATTGGAATATACTGTTTTTGTGTCATTTTTCCCACATATTTCATCAGGACCGATTATGACACAGGATCAGTTTTTTCCGATATTGAGAAGTGAAAAACGTAAAGAGATCGACTGGGACAGGATCAATCGGGGAATTTTCCTGTTCATATTCGGACTTGGGAAAAAGGTATTGCTGGCGGATATGTTCGGACAGGCTGTGGATTGGGGATATGGGAATATTGCTAGTTTGAATGGTATGAGTATGTTTTTGATTACCGTTTTTTATTCGTTCCAGATCTATTTTGATTTCAGCGGATACAGCGATATGGCGATCGGAATCAGTTGGATGCTGAATTTGGATTTACCGGTCAATTTTGATTCTCCGTATAAAGCATATTCGGTCGTAGAATTCTGGAAAAGATGGCATATTTCGCTGACCGGGTTTCTGACAAAATATATTTATATACCGCTGGGCGGAAGCAGGAAAGGGAACCTGAGAACTTATTGCAACACGATGATCGTTTTTCTGTGCAGCGGAATCTGGCATGGTGCAAGCTGGATGTTTGTTTTATGGGGAGCGCTTCATGGCGTCGCTATGGTATTGACAAAGGCGTTGAAACGTTATGGGGAGAGGATTCCCCGGATTTTGAAAAGAAGCGTGACACTGCTGTTTATCAATTTTACATGGATTATCTTCCGAACAGCGGGTTTGAAAGAACTGAGAGAAGTTTTCTACGCATTTTTAAAAGGCGGAATTTCGATCAATCCAGACCTGTTTCAGTTTTTTGGAATAGCAGGAAACCGGACTGGAGAATATGCGATTTTGTACAGCATTCTGCTTCTTTTTTCAGTAATCGGAATTTTAGTTTTTCTGTTAATTGCTCCAAATGCCAAAGAGGCAGCAGAAAAAATGAAGTATAAAGTCTGGCATGGTTTTGTTGCAGCAGGAATTATAGCGTTATGTATTTTGCACTTTTCCGGTGTGAGCTCATTTGTCTATTTTAATTTTTAACAGGGGAAACAATGGAGAAAAAATTTTTTTTCAAAATAATTGGAATTATTGTTGCTGTTGTCACAGCGATGGCAGGAATTGTGATCTGGATAGATCCTTTTTATCATTATCATAAGCCGCTTTCCTATATTTCCTATGTGAGTGGTGCCGATGTATATTCCAATGATGGAAAATTAAAGCATTTTGATTATGATACGCTGACCATCGGAACATCTATGGCGATGAATTTCCGAAAGGAAAAGGTAGACACTATATTGGGGGGAAATTCGCTGAATGTATATTATCTTGGAGAAGGCTTTAAGGTCATCAATGAAGGTCTGGAAACTGCGCTTGAGACACATCCGGATTTAAAGCTGGTGGTTCGGACAGTAGATACGACATGGTTTGTGTCGGCTGTAAACTGGGAAGGAAGAGAGTCTTATCCGGAATATCTATATGATAAGAATCCATTCAACGATGTGTATTATATTTATAACAAAGATGTGTGGAAGGATAATCTGATTCCGTCAATCGTTCAGTCATTCGAAAATGGTTTTCAGGGAGAAGTGAAACAGGAGGGCTTCGGAAGCGGGAGCCTGACCGGAAAAGAAAATGTATTAAAAAATTATAAGCGACCGGAAAAGGAGATCAAAGAGGTTACGCAGGAAGAAACGGAAGACTTTCTGAATTATCTGGAAGAAAATCTGGATGTAAATGTTTTACAGGTAATCAAAGACTATCCGGATGTAGAATTTTATCTTTTCTTTCCTCCATACAGCATTTGCTGGTGGGATCAGCTAAACCAGAATGGAACCGCAGTACTGGAACGAAGAATTGATCTGGAAAAATATGCAATTGAAAAGATGCTGCAATTTGATAATATCCATCTCTTTTCTTTTTTCAACAATTATGATTTGATCTGTAATCTGGATTATTATGTAGATGATGTTCATTATACCGGCGATGTAAATAATATGATCTTGCGGTGGATGAAATCCGGCGAGTATGAATTGACAAAAGAAAATTATGAGGATTACATTGCAAAAGAGAAGGCGTTTTATACCTCCTATGATTATGATCAGCTGTTCGGGGATCAGGAGTAAAAATAGCGTATCGAATCCCTGCTTGTTAAAAAGCAGGGATTGGTAGTATGATAAAGAGTATCAGAACCACAGAAAGGAACACACTTATGCTGCACGAACTGGAATATCCATTTGACAGTGAATATATTTTAAAAAAATCAAAAAGCTTGAAGCGTCGTCTGCTGGAGGAGAACACCCAGCGGATTCCGAAGAAGATCGCGGTGCTGGGAGGCTCTACGACCCATGATATTATCCGGATTCTGGAGCTGTTTTTGCTGAATCAGGGAATTGAACCGACCTTTTATGAATCGGAGTACGGAATGTACTGGGAAGATGCGATGTTCGGCAATGAAGAATTGAACGCGTTTGGACCGGATCTGGTTTATATTCATACGAGCTTTCGGAACCTGCGCAGTCTGCCGGAGGTAAAGGATTCCCGGGAACAGGTGGAAGACAAGCTCAGAACGGAATTTGAACATTTTCAGGTGATGTGGGAAAAACTGGCGAATACCTGGCATTGTCCGATCATTCAGGACAACTTTGAACTTCCCTATTACCGTCTGATGGGAAATCAGGATGGTGCGGATTTTCACGGCAGAACCTGGTATGTGAACCGGATGAACCAGATGTTTGCAGATTATGCGGCAGAGCATCAAAATTTCCTGATCAATGATATCTGCTATCAGTCTGCGGCATATGGTCTGGATGAATGGTCTGCGCCGTTTTTCTGGCACATGTACAAGTATAGTTTGTGCCTGAAGGCGATTCCATGGATGGCACACAACGTTGCGAATATCATGAAGTCGCTTTACGGAAAAAATAAAAAATCGCTGGTGCTGGATCTGGACAATACGCTTTGGGGAGGCATTGTCGGGGATGACGGTCCGGAAAATCTGGAAATTGGACAGGAAACGAATCTGGGACAGGTTTATGCGGAATTTCAGTCCTATGTGAAGTCACTGAAAGACTATGGCGTGATGTTGAACGTCGCGTCCAAGAATGAAGAGGAAAATGCACTTGCAGGCTTGAATCATCCGGCAGGGGTGCTGAAGCCGGAGGATTTCCTGATCATTGCGGCAAACTGGGAGCCGAAGAGCCGGAATATTCTGGAAATTGCACATCAGTTGAACATTTTGCCGGACAGCCTTGTGTTTGCAGATGATAATCCGGCAGAGCGGGAGATTGTGCGGCAGCAGGCACCCGGCGTGACTGCGCCCGAGATCGGCAAACCGGAGGATTATATCCGCGTGCTGGATCGCGGTGGTTATTTTGAAGTGACGTCGCTTTCGGAGGATGACCGCAAGCGAAATGAGATGTATCAGGCGAATTTGAAGCGCGAAAAGGCGCAGGCATCCTTTGCGGACTATGCAGAGTATTTGAAATCCCTGGATATGAAAGCCACGATCCGAAGCTTTGAACCGGTTTACATGGCAAGAATCGCACAGCTGACCAATAAGAGCAATCAGTTCAATTTAACGACTCAGCGTATGACACAGGCACAGATTGAACAAATGGCGGCGGATGATTCTTATATTACCTTATATGGAAAACTGGAGGATAAGTTCGGGGATAACGGCGTTGTTTCTGTTGTGATCGCCCAAAAGGAAGAGAAAGCAGCGCATATCCGCCTGTGGCTGATGAGCTGCCGCGTCCTGAAACGGGATATGGAGCTTGCAATGCTGGATGAGCTTGTGGAACGGTGTCAGGAAGCAGGAATCGAAGAAATTTACGGATACTATTATCCGACGGCGAAAAACAACATGGTACGGAAATTCTACGGAGAGCTGGGCTTTGAAAAGTGTTCGGAGGATGAGGCTGGAAACAGTGTCTGGAAGCTGAATACAGCAGGCTATGAAAAACGAAACCATGTGATCGAAGTGGAGAGCTGAGTATGTTATTTCAGTCATATATTTTTATCCTGCTGTTCTTTCCGCTGTGTCTGCTGGGCTTCTGGGGGCTAAAGCGCCGGAAGCTTTTGCAGCTCTGGCTGATTGCCTTTTCCCTGTGGTTTTACGGAGCAGCGAGTCCGTATTATCTGTTGCTGCTGCTGGGCAGTATTGCATGGAATTATGCTTTTTTTCGCGCCATAGAGCGTGGCATTGGGCGTGTTACAGAGCGTGTTTCCGGGAGTGCTATGGAGCGCGCAGAGTATGGGATGGAACGTGACAGCTCCCGGAAAAGACTCTTGTTAGGAATTGGAATTGCAGGAAATCTTGCATTACTTTGCTTTTTTAAATATTTTAATGCAATATCGGCTGGCTGGAGTCAGATGAAAGGGCTGGAGGATCCGATTCTGCAGCTTGCATTACCCCTTGGCATCAGCTTTTTTACCTTTCAGCAGATTGGATTTCTGGCAGATGCTTATAAAGGAGAGGCTGGGGCGTGCAGCCTGAGGGAATATGTCCTGTTCGTTTCCTTTTTCCCATATGTGTCGTCCGGACCGATTGTTAATGCGCAGGAAATGCTGCCGCAGTATCGGCAAATCGGTCGGCAGCGTCTGGATTGGGCAAAGTTTTCCGGCGGACTGTATCTGTTTGCGCTGGGGCTGTCAAAAAAGGTGCTGCTTGCGGATACCTTCGGCAAGGCGGTGGATGCAGGCTATGGCAATGTGGCAGGGCTGTCCGGCACGGATGCCTGGCTGGTGATGCTGTTTTATACGCTGCAGCTGTACTTCGATTTCAGCGGCTATTGCGATATGGGGCGGGGCATTGCTCATATGCTTGGCATGGAGCTGCCGGTGAACTTCGATTCTCCCTACAAGGCGTCCAACATCATTGAATTTTGGAAACGCTGGCATATTACGTTGAACCGTTTCCTGAGAAAATATGTATACATTCCGCTGGGCGGCAACCGGAAAGGTACAGCGCGGATGTATTTGAACTTATTCATGGTATTTCTGGTCAGCGGAATCTGGCACGGCGCAGGCTGGAACTTTGTCCTGTGGGGAGCGCTGCATGGTGCGCTGTATCTGGTTACTCGGGCATGGCAGCGAAAGCAGCCACGGCAGCAGTGTGCGGCGGATGTGCATGTTCAAAGTGGAACGAAAAAATCCGACGTACTTTCTGTAGTCCAACATGTGCTTTGCGTCGCTCTGACCTTCCTGTTTTTGAACTTTACATGGATGCTGTTCCGTTCTGAAAATCTGTCACAGGCAGGTGAGTTTGTCGGACGGTTAATCGGCGGTGGCTTTGCAGCTCCGGCGGTTCAGATCACAGAGGCGTTCAATTTGGAAGAGTTTTGGTATGTGATCAAGATTTTACATCTGGATCGTCTGCCGGGAAGCGAGCTGTACCTATGCTTTGGTTTTTTGGCAGTGGCGCTTTGGATCGTCTTTTTTGCACGCAACGCAGGTGAGCGGGAAAAGAGCTTTGAACCGAATGGGAAAACGATGTTCGTGACGGCATTTTTGATGATCTGGTGTGTGGTGTCATTAAGCGGTGTAAGCAGCTTTTTGTATTATCGGTTTTAGAAGGTGCCGGTTTGGCTTAAATTGAGGAGTAGTGTGAAAAAATAAGCATGATCGCTTATTTTTCGCACTGCTATTTGTGCCGCAGGCGTCACAAAGTAGCTATGATCGCAGAGCAGAACTGGAAGTTCTGCTCGCGATTCCTTCGGCGCAAGACGCCTGCGGAATGGAGATTAGAATGGAAGAAAACGAAGGAAAAGAGAAAAAGCAGAAGAAAAAAATGCAGCCGAAGCGCTGGCTTGGCGGTTTTCTGGGCATTTTTCTGGCGGGACTTGCAGGATGCATGGCACTGGTGATCTGGGTCGATCCTTTTTTTCAGTATCATAAGCCCCTTGCGTGGTTCCCGTATCTGGTGGATAACCAGGTAAATCAGAATCCGGGATTGGCAAAGCATATGGATTACGATGGCATTTTGATCGGTTCCTCGATGACTGCGAGCTTTAATACGGACTGGTTTGAGGAGCTGATGGGAATGAAAACCCAGAAGCTTTCCTATAACGGTTCTTATCCGAAGGATCTGTCCAACATCATGCAGCTGGTATTTGACGCAAAGGGCGATCAGGTCAAGGCTGTGTACATGGCGGTGGATCAGTCCACATTTTCAGCAGATCCGGAGGAAACCAAGTTTCCGGTTACAGATTATCTGTATGATGATAACGTGTTCAATGATGTTCCATATCTGTTGAACAAGGATGTGCTGCTGGATTACATTCTGCGCCCTTTGGCGGATCGAAAGGATGCGTCGGACTGGGCGGAGTTGTATAAGCCGTGGTGGACGGATGAATATTATAACAAGGCAAACGTGCTGATGTACTACGAGGCGGCAGAGGAAAAGCAGGAAGAGGAAGCGCTTGCGGCGGATTATTTTATGGATGCGGTGGAGGAAAATCTGCAGAAAAATATTCTTCCGTATATTGAAGCCCATCCGGAGACGGAGTTTTATATTTTTTATCCCCCCTACAGCATTCTGTTCTGGAACGATGTAACGCGGGAAAAGGAGCTGGAGGCGGTCATCGGCAGACTGGAATATATGACGGAACGATTGTTGAACTATGAAAATGTTCATGTGTTCAATTTCCTGGGAAAAGAAGATATTATCTGTAATCTGAACAATTATGCGGACTATATGCATTATCATAAAAATGTCTGCCGGTATATCACGGAGTGCTTTGCAACCGGTGAAAATGAACTGCATCCGGAAAATTATGGACAGGCGTTTGATGAGATCAGGGCACTGGCGATGAGCTACGATTACTCTGCGATCTGGGACGACTGGTATGACACGACGCCGCGGTATGGGGAGGAATAAAGATTGAAAAATAAAATTTTTCAATCGCGAGATTTGTGTCCGCGCGCTTGACACAAACTCGGCATGCGCAAAAAAACGTGCGTAGAAATGAGAGGAAAATATGCTGCAGAAAGCATTGGGATGTCTGTTTGTGTTTGGAATTGCCCCGGTCGGGATCGGCGGACTTTGGACAAAAGGAATGGGGCAGAAAAGAGAAAAGATTTTGAACCTGTATCTGGCAGGTTTTTTGAGTGAGCTGGCGGTGTTTCAGTTGATCGCTGTGCCGGTGATGGTAAAAGAAGTTTATGGGATGAACCTGCTGGTATATCTGACGACTGCGGTTTTTGCAGTGCTGGCTGCGGCGGGATTTATCTGGACGTTTCTGAGGGAGCACGGTTTGCGGAAACAGACTGGACGGAATGAGGACGTGAATCAGCGGCAGGCGGGGCAGGCGCAAGCGTGCAGTCTGCGAAAATCGATGGTTCCGGGCACTGATAACGGAGCACGGAACCGCATACGGCGAACTGCAGTTCAAAATCCGGAGCGTCTGCTTTTCTGGCTGCTGTTTTTGGCATCGGTTGGCTATCAGATGTACATGGCCTTTGCCTATGCATCCTTTGATGGGGATGATGCGTATTATGTAGTTCAATCTGTATTGGCGGATCAGACCGGAGTGTTGAACCGGATTCGTCCCTACACTGGACTTTCTACGGACTTAGATATCCGTCATGCCCTGGCGACGCTGCCGCTGTGGATTGCCTATGTGGCGCGGATGACAGGCATTCATGCGACGATTGTGGCGCATACGCTGCTGCCGTTGATTTTTATTCCGCTGACCTATTATGTGTTTGTTCAGATCGGCAGAAAGCTGTTTTCCGACGGCTCTGTTAAGCTTCCGATTTTTCTGACGCTGGTTTCCATTATGCAGATCTGGGGGAATATTTCGATTTATACGAATGAAACCTTTTTCCTGACGCGGACCTGGCAGGGAAAATCGGTGCTGGCAAACCTGATCTTGCTGGTGGAGCTGTGGCTGATGTTGGAGCTTTGTGCGCGGGAAAAAAATAGGGAGAGGCAGGACGAAACGGGATCGCAGCTGCCCTACTGGCTGCTGCTTGCAGTCAATCATATCGCAGCGGCGATGATGACGAGTATGGGTGCGTTTCTGACGGCGATGCTGTTCGGCATTACGGCGCTTGTGGCGGCGATCCGATACCGGAGCTGGTCGATTTTGTGGAAAATGGCGTTATGCTGCATTCCAAATGTGATTTATCTGGCGTTGCTGCTGGTTTTGTAAGTGAAAGACGACAGTTTGCTAAACACCTGTGAACTGCATCGATAGGAGAGATTGCGTTGAAAGAGATTGTGACAATTTTTCAGAATTACTGCGGCAGCGGCTGGTATCCGGTACTTTTTCTGGCTGCGCTTTTGTATTTGCTGGTGACAGAAAAGAAAAAACAGATCCGTGTGGTGCTGGTGGAAAGCTCTTTAGTGATCACGGTTTTATTCTTTCTGCCGTTTACAAAGACGGTAATGAATCTGCTGGGCGAAGGAGAAACCTATTACCGGATTTTGTGGCTGCTTCCCATGGCGGTTGTGATCGCTTATGCGGGGATCCGGTTGTTTGGAAAGCATTACCGGATCGGCTTTGTTGTTTTGGCGCTGGTGCTGGTGCTGACCGGAAAATCGGTGTACAACAGCCCGTATCTGTCAAAGGCACAGAACCGGTATCATATTCCAAATTCCGTGATCGCGATCTGCAACGAGATCATGCCGGCGGAGGAGGAAGAGCGGGTCTGGGCGGTATTTCCGCAGGAGCTGATCTACTATGTGCGGCAGTATACCTCGGAGGTGCAGATGCCGTACGGGCGGGAAATGCTGGAGGCGTCCTGGGAGTGGAACTGGGACACGCATCCGATTTATAAGATCATGCGGGAGGATACGATTGATCTGGATGCGCTTTCGCCGCTTTTGACGGAGTACAACTGCCAGTATCTGATTTTGAACAAGAGTGTTCCGTATACCGGCGATCCGCAAAAAAACGGACTGACGAAAATCGCGGATATTGAAGCATATGAGCTGTACCGGAATGAAGCGGTGGAGATTGCGAAGAGGAAAGAATAGGAAAAGAATAACAAACCGGGAGCTTGCGCAGTGTGCACAGGCTCCCGGTTTTTATGCAAGATCCATTTACTGTTTAAATACTTTTCCAAACCGCTCTGCGATTTTTTCACGACCCTTTTGGTTCAGATGATATCCGTCCGTCAGGCAGTCGGTATCCTCCATTGTGATCGCACCGTAGTAGTTGTCGATAAAGGATACGCCGTTTTTGCGGCAGGCTTCGACTTCCCAGTTGAGGTAATCGACCATCGTGCCGTTGCCGAGATCATCGCGGTCGATATCGATGGTTTTGCCGTTTGCATCCGTGAAGGTGCCGTAGGGCTGGGAGAGCAGATAAATGCGGATATGCGGGCATTGCTCCTGAAAAAGCTTGATTGTCGCGGTTAAAGCACCGTAAACGGTCGTCAGGTTTTTATCGTTTGCCTCGTCGTAAACCGTGCGGTCGTCCCTGTAGTCCTGCAGGTCATAGAGGATCACGAGGTCGTCCACCTTGGAAAGGTCAACGTTCTTTAAAGTTTCGAGCGCCTGCGCGGCAGCTTCGGAATTCATCTGCGGGACGATGACGTCCATTAGGTCGAAATTCTGGTTGAGCAGAGCAGCCGCAACCCAGTAAAGGCTGACGCCATCCAGCGGATAGCTGTTGTCAAATTCCTGATGCTTCATGGAAATGGAGCTTCCGGGGAACGCGGCGTTTAAAATGGTGGCATTTGCGGATTTTTCCATCAGGGCAGCCAGACCGGTGTCGGAGCGATCATCGGACAGAAGGTCGTTTCCGAGGGCAAGAACGGTGGTTACCCCATCATCCTCATGTCCTTCGAGCATTTCCGGATCGAGAGGCTGGAGATAATCCATAACCTCAACATCGAACTCTGTAGTCGTTTCGTTTGGGTTATAATCGGACTGACGGCCGCGGTTCCAGAGAAAAAGTCGGACAATCGTTACAACGAGGATGATGGAAAAGACGATGACGAAAATCACATGTCCGGACGGACGCCCGGAGCTGGAAGAACGACGCCTCCTTTTACGGCTTTTTGTATGGGAATGGGTATGCCTTGAATGCTGATTTGGTCTGCTGTTTTCTGCGGTAGAATTATTTTCTTTCATAAAAAATCTGAACTCCTTATGGTTTACTGTCAATTTTGACCGGTAAAAAGTCGTTTTAATACATTCATCTTAGCATTCAGCCACACAACTGTCCAGACAGGGGTCAAAAGATTCAAAATAATTTAAGAATCTTAAATCTTCCTAATCCGTGAGAAAGATGATATACTGGAGCAACAGCGAGTCAACATGCTTGCATGATTGACGAACGGCGACAGCAGCCCATGAACGAAGTTTATGGGCGGATGGGCGAAAGCCGGTAACGAACGAACAGCCTGCGTAAGCAGGCGGAAAAGCACGTTAGCGCGGGTTCGTGAGTGCACTTTCGGCGACCAAAAAGGAATTTTTATATGAAAAAGAAACTGAATTTACGGGATTTTGCCATCCTGCAGCTTGTCGTGCTGATCTACACCAGCTCCACGGTCATCAGCAAAATCGCGGCGCAGTCCGCGGAGAGCGGAAAAGGATGGACATTTTTGCTGCTCTACGGAGCAGAAATCGGAGTGCTGGGCATCTATGCGCTTTGCTGGCAGCAGGTCATCAAACGGGTGGAACTGTCTGTGGCGTATGCGAATCGGGCGATGGCGCTTTTGTGGTCCCTTTTGTGGGCGGTATTACTGTTCGGGGAGCAGATTACGGTGAAAAAACTCATCGGCGTCGGACTGGTGCTTGCCGGGACGCTGATTATCAACGGAGGAAAGGAGCAGGAAAATCATGATTGATTATCATTACTTCTTTCTGATCGGATCCGTGCTTGTGGCGGCGGTTTCCCAGGTTTTATTAAAAAAAGGTGCCCTGCATCATTATGACAGCTGGATTCGGGAATATTTGAATCCGTGGGTGATCACGGGTTATATTTTGATGTTCGGCTCCGTTTTTTTTAGTATTATGGGACTTCGGGGCGTGGATTTTTTCAACGCCCCTGTCATTGATTCGCTGGGCTATGTATTGGTTCCGGTCTGCGGTGCGGTGTTTTTTCATGAAAAGCTGACTGCTCGCAAATTAGTGGGAATATGCTGCATAGTTCTGGGAATGGCTGTGTTCTACCTTTGAGGTCAGCTGCAGCCATTTCGCATAATCGTAGGAGCGGCGCACATCTGCAGTGCAGGCGGCAAGCTCCGCCGGATCACCCAGACGGTCGCGGAAGGCACGACGGTCTGCCGGGGCGAGATTGACATATTTCAGATAGGAAATCTTGAGTTCATTTAAATGGCCGCGACAGGCGGGACAGTATTTTTTGTGCCCGTTCAGCATGTGGATTCGTTTACAGTGACGGCAATAATGGATGTACATCATAAGCGTAACTCCTTTCTTTTGGGTGACAAAAGTCTTTGTCCGGATAAACATATTGTGCCATTTAGACAAAAAATACACAACGAAAAAACGTTTACAATTTTCGACAGGAAAGCTGCCAGGAGGGAATCAGTGGAGGAACAGCATAAGAAGAAAAAAACGGGAAGTGCCAAAAAAGCGGCTCCCCATGGGATAAAAGATAGAAAGAGCGTATCAGAACAGAAAAAAAAGGCGCAGCGCGCAGAACGTATTCCCGAGCGGAAAAAGTCGAACTGGGACGATGGAGAATTTCTCGACGACTGGGACGAGGTATCCGGCAAAACACCAGCGCACAGCAATAAGCGCCGCGTGAAAAAGCCTGCCGGAAAAAGCAGTCAGACTTTTCATGAAAAAAGCAGTCAGAACCGCACTGTAAAGCGCTCTGGGTCCGCATCGACCGCAGCATCCGGCAGAAACCGAAAACACCGGTCTGCCAGAAAAGAGCCGATGGCGGCGCTGGATATCGCGATTGCTCTGACGGGCGTGCTGGTTTTGGCGGCGGCAGTGTTTACGACATCGATGTATCTGGGACGAAACGAGCAGAATAAGCAGATGGAGGCGGTGGCTGCAGTCGGGAAAAATTTGGAAGCGATCGGGATGTCCGGAGAAGAGGTTCTGTCGGCGGTCGCTGTCGCAGCACAGAACGTCTCGGAGGAGGCTTCTGAAGAAGAGACGACGGAGACGGAAACCGGATATGAGGAAAAGGATCTGGAAGCCAATGTCGACGTTATTTTAAAGCTGTCTTCGATGCAGAAGGATATGAAAATTAAATTCGCGGACAAAAACTCCGGTAAGCTGATAGGAAATCAACCCTTTACCGTAAAGCTGGAGGGCGCGTCGAGCCAGAACGCAAAGGATGACGACAAGGACGGCATAATTTATTTAAAAGACTTAAAAGCAGGCGATTACGTCGTTACCGTGACCGGACCGGATGAAATCAGCGGCAGAAAAGCAGTCGGAATTTCCGGGCGAGTGACGGTAAAGGACAAGATTGAGTATAAAAAGGTCGACGTGACGGACGAGATCAAAAAGGAGTCGGAGATCAACGTGGCGAAAGAGGATACCGCGATTGCACCGGCAGTGGAATCGGTTCTGCAGGATACTGTGGAATGGGTTGAGTCCACCAAAACACCGGCAGGAAACGGACAGGAATATGAAGAGGTCGGCAAGTCCGATATCCCGGAGCCTGCCCAGGCAAGACTTCTGGAGCCGGAGATAAAATACGCATATTTTGCAAAGGAAACGCAGATCGCCGTTTTCAATCAGCCCAGGGAGGAATCCCCTGCAGAGGGCGAGAACACACCGCCTTCGGAGAGTGAATCTTCCTCCGAGAGCGAAAGCACAAAGCCGTCCGAGAGTGAAGGTACAAAGCCTTCGGAGAGCGAATCGGAATCCGGAAGCAGCAAGCCGACGGAAAGCGAGAGCACGAAGCCATCCGAGAGTGAAAGTACAAAGCCTTCGGAAAGCGAATCTGCAACTGAAAGCAGCACTGCAGCGACAGAGCCGACAAAAACGCCGGAAACCAAGCCGGAGGAGGTAAAGGTCAAGAAGATCACGATCTCAGGCTCTGCAACGGTTGAGGTCGGACAGACTGTTTCCCTTTCTGTAACGGTATCGCCGGACAATGCAGCGAACAAGTCCGTTCGCTGGGAAATCGTTTCCGGAAAAGAGTTTGTCTCGGTGGATGATAAGGGAACGGTAAAAGGCGTAAAAGCCGGAGAAGCGAAGATCAAAGCGGTCGCGCAGGACGGCAGCAACGTAGAGAGCGGAATCAGCACCGTGAAGGTGACGGAGAAAAAGATAAACCGCGGCGATACAAAGACCTTATTGAAAGATAAAAACGGCAACCAGCTGTACTGCAAGGACGGGGATACCTACCGTGAGGCAACGACGGCGGATTATTATACCAAAGACAAATTTTACCGCAAAAAAGCGAATGTGGAATATCGGTATACCGGGTGGCAGACGATCGACGGAAAACGCTTTTTCTATGACAAAAACGGGACCGCCGTTACCGGCGAACAGGTGATCCAGGGCGTGAAATACACGTTCAATGGGGACGGCAGCTTAAATACGGGAACTGTGATGGGAATTGACATTTCCAAACACAACGGCAATATCGACTGGAACGCAGTCAAAAATTCCGGCGTACAGTACGTCATCCTGCGCTGCGGCTACCGCGGCTCGGCTTCGGGTGTGCTGGTAGAGGATCAGAAGTTTAAGAGAAATATTCAGGGCGCGACGGCGGCAGGTCTGAAGGTCGGTATTTATTTCTTCAGCCAGGCGGTGAATGAAGTGGAAGCGGTCGAAGAGGCCTCCATGACGCTTTCTCTGATTAAAAATTACAGAATCACTTATCCTGTCTATATTGACGTGGAGAGCGCGAATGGGCGCGCAGACGGAATCTCCAAAGCGGCGCGAACGTCTGTCATCAACGCATTCTGCCAGACGATCCGTAACAGCGGCTACACGCCGGGATTGTATGCGAACAAAAACTGGCTGACGGAAAAGATCAATACAGGCGCCCTTGGCGGCTGCAAGATCTGGCTGGCGCAGTATGTTGCTGCACCGACCTATGGAGGACGTTACGAGATGTGGCAGTATTCGTCGAGAGGGTCGATTGCAGGAATCAAAGGAAATGTTGACTTAAACGTAAGCTATATGGGTTACTGATATTGTGACAAAATTTGATACGGACAGGGCGCTGCAGTCTGCAGGATATCCGTAAACTGCAGCGCGCATTGCCGGGAATGGCGGCAATGCCGTATTTTCCTGTTGGAAAAACACGGAAAATATGGTACACTGGAAAAAAATCAGGATTATGGGATTTTGCGTCCTTTTGCGCAGAATCGAAAAGGAGAAGAGGCATGAGAACCTATCTTGTTACCGGAGGAGCGGGGTTTATCGGTTCCAATTACATTCACTATATGTTCCGCAAGTATGACAACGAAATCCGCATTATCAATGTGGATGCGCTGACCTATGCGGGCAATCTCGAGAACTTAAAGGACATTGAAAACCGCGATAACTATACCTTTGTAAAAGCAAATATCTGCGATAAAGAAGCGATTGCAAAGATCTTTGCAGAAAACGATATTGACCGCGTAGTTCATTTTGCAGCGGAAAGCCATGTAGACAGAAGCATCAAAAATCCCGAGGTATTCGTACAGACCAACGTGCTGGGTACTGCCGTGATGTTAAACTGCGCAAAGAACGCGTGGGAGCTTCCGGACGGCACCTTTAAGCCGGGCAAGAAATTCCTGCATGTTTCGACGGATGAAGTATACGGCTCTTTGAGCGAAGACGGCGGCTATTTCTATGAGACAACCCCCTATGCACCCCACAGCCCGTATTCTGCCAGCAAGGCAGGATCTGATATGCTTGTAAAAGCGTATATGGATACCTATCATTTCCCTGCAAATATCACAAACTGCTCTAATAACTACGGCCCTTACCAGTTTCCGGAAAAGCTGATTCCGCTGATCATCAACAATGCGCTGCACGGCAAGAAGCTTCCGGTATACGGCGACGGCAAGAACGTCCGCGACTGGCTGTATGTCGAAGACCACGCAAAGGCCATCGACATGGTGCAGGAGCAGGGCAGACTGTTCGAAACCTACAATGTAGGCGGTCATAACGAAAAACAGAACATTCAGATCATCGAAATCATTATCGAGACCCTGCAGGAGATGCTTGCAGACGACGACCCGCGCAAGGCGCTGGTCAGCAAGGATCTGATTACCTATGTAGCAGACCGTAAGGGACACGACAGAAGATACGCGATCGCTCCCGACAAAATTAAGAAAGAGATCGGCTGGTATCCGGAGACGATGTTCAAAGAAGGCATCAAAAAGACCATTGCATGGTACTTCGAGCATGAAGACTGGATGGAGCGCGTAACCAGCGGCGACTACCAGAAATATTATAACGAAATGTACAAAGCCTGAGAAAATTCCGGACTGCCGGGAGGAAAATGCCGGACAGACCGAAGAAAACAGGGCTTTGTATACCAGAATGGGGACGGCGCGCGACACCGTTCCCCTTTTGGCGCATCTGGGCAGGAGCGCACGGCAGTAGAACAGTGCCGCCGGAGCGATCCTGTAAAGCAAAATGTTTTTCATACAGGCGAATGAACGCATAGGAATGGAGGAATCTATGAAAGGTATCATTCTTGCAGGCGGCTCCGGAACCCGCCTTTATCCGCTGACCAAGGCGGTATCCAAACAGATTATGCCGGTTTACGACAAACCGATGATTTATTATCCACTCTCCACACTGATGCTGGCGGGCATCCGGGAGATTCTGATTATTTCCACGCCCAGGGATCTGCCTGCTTTTAAAGAACTGTTCGGTACAGGCGAACAGCTGGGACTTTCGATGTCCTATGCGGTTCAGGAGACGCCCCGCGGACTGGCAGACGCATTTTTGATCGGCGCGGATTTCATCGGAAACGACAGCGTTGCCCTTGTTCTGGGCGACAATATTTTCTATGGACAGAGCTTTTCCAGAGTGCTGCGTCAGGCAGCGGAGCGGGAAAAGGGGGCGACGATTTTCGGCTATTTTGTCCGCGATCCCAGAGAATACGGCGTGGTGGAATTCGATGAAAACGGCAAAGCGCTTTCCATCGAGGAAAAGCCGGAGCATCCCAAGAGCAACTACGCAGTTCCCGGACTGTATTTTTATGATAACGACGTTGTGGAAATCGCCCGCAACGTAAAGCCGTCTGCAAGAGGCGAGATCGAAATCACTTCGATCAACAACGAATATCTGCGCAGAGGGACGCTGATGGTGGAGACGCTGGGCAGAGGCTTTGCATGGCTCGATACCGGCAACCACGATGCACTGCTGGATGCGGCAGATTTCGTCGCAGCGGTACAGAAGCGTCAGGGCATGTACATTTCCTGCATTGAGGAAATCGCGTTCCGCAGAGGTTTTATCGATAAACAGCAGCTCTTAAAGCTTGCGGAGCCGCTGATGAAGACCAACTATGGAAAATATCTCGTAGAGGTCGCAAACGGACTTTAAAAACGGAACAGGAGAATAGAAAAATGGGAAAAATTTCAGTAGAAACATGTCATATCGAAGGTCTTAAGGTGATCACCCCCCAGGTGTTCGGCGACGCCCGCGGTTACTTCATGGAGACTTATAACTACAACGATTACAAGGAAGCCGGCATCGATCAGGTTTTCGTACAGGACAACCAGTCCGCATCCAAAAAAGGCGTTCTGCGGGGGCTTCATTTCCAGATCAATTACCCCCAGGACAAGCTGGTGAGAGCGATTCGCGGCGAAGTGTTTGACGTTGCGGTTGACTTACGTCCCGGCTCCAAAACCTATGGTCAGTGGTACGGTGTGCTGCTTTCCGAAGAGAACAAAAAGCAGTTCTTTATCCCCAAGAATTTCGCACACGGCTTTGTAGTGCTGTCGGATTATGCGGAATTTGCCTATAAGTGCACCGACTTCTATCATCCCAACGACGAAGGCGGTCTGGCATGGAACGATCCCCAGATCGGCGTAGAATGGCCGATTCCGGAAGGAATGGAACTGACCTTGTCTGACAAAGATAAAAAGTGGGGCTCTTTTGCCGAATTTACAGAAAGCAGAAATAAATGAAGAGACTGAATAAAAAAACAGGAATCGCCATATTCACTGCGGTGATGGCGATTCTTGCCGTTATTATCCTTGTTTATCATAATCCCCTTGCCAATCCGCAGGATGAGCTGCTGAAAAAAGTGATTGCCTGCGTGCTGATCGTGGCGGCGGTCATTGCCTTTATCCGGTTATACGATAAGATCACGGTACTGCCGGTGGAATTATACCAGAACCGCAGGCTGATCTGGAAACTGGCAAAGAGCGATTTCAAAAAGCGCTACGCAGGCTCTTATATGGGAGCGTTCTGGGCGATGGTGCAGCCGGTCATCACAGTTGCGATGTACTGGGTTGTTTTCGTGATTATTTTCCCGAACCGGACAGGTTATGCCTCCGGAGGCGTAGAAGGTGTTCCGTATATCCTGTTTCTGACAGCGGGACTGGTGCCCTGGTTTTATTTTTCCGAAGCCCTGACCAGCGCAATGGTATCGCTGCTGGAATATAATTACCTGGTAAAAAAAGTCGTATTCAAAATCAGTATCCTGCCGATTATCAAGATTATTGCAGCTACATTTATTCATGCGTTTTTCGTGCTGGTTTTACTGATCGTGGCAGCATTGAACGGCTATTATCCGAGCCTGTATACACTGCAGGTATTTTATTACAGCTTCTGCATGTTCGTTTTTGTACTGGCACTCAGTTATACGACCTGCTCGGTTGTCATCTTTTTCAGGGATCTGCAGTCCATTGTCAATATCTTTCTGCAGGTCGGTATGTGGGCAACTCCGGTGCTGTGGAATATCAATGATTTTCCGATGAAGCTTCAGATGATCGTGAAAATCAATCCGCTTGTATACATTGTGGAGGGCTACAGAAGCGCTGTATACGGAAAACAGTGGTTCTGGGAAGACTTTTACTCCACGGTTTATTTCTGGATTATCACGGTGGTGCTGTTTGGCATTGGCGCACTGATTTTCAAGAAACTCAAGATTCATTTTGCGGATATCATGTAAAGGAAAACTGGTTATGGAACAAAAAGAACTGGCAATTCATGTGGACAGGGTGAGCAAAGTATACAAGCTGTACCGCAGAAACCGGGACCGTCTGATCGAATCCCTGGGACTGACAAAAAAGAAACTTTCCACGCCGCATTACGCATTAAAGGATGTCAGTCTGGACATTTATAAAGGAGAGACTGTCGGCATTATTGGCACGAACGGCTCCGGCAAATCGACGATTTTAAAGATTATCACCGGCGTATTACATGAGACGAGCGGCACTGTGCAGGTAAACGGCAGAATTTCCGCCTTGCTGGAGCTGGGCGCAGGCTTTAACATGGAATACAACGGCATCGAAAATATTTATCTGAATGGAACGATGATCGGTTTTTCTGAAAAAGAAATTGATGAAAAGCTGCAGGATATCCTGGATTTTGCGGATATCGGGGACTATGTGTACCAGCCGGTAAAGACCTATTCCAGCGGTATGTTTGTCCGACTGGCATTTGCAGTTGCCATCAATATCGACCCGGAAATCCTGATCGTCGATGAGGCGCTTTCGGTTGGCGACGTATTTTTCCAGGCAAAATGCTATCGAAAATTCGAGGAATTCAAGAAAAAAGGCAAGACGATCCTGTTCGTCAGCCACGATCTGAGCGCGATCAGCAAATACTGCGACCGTGCGATCCTGTTAAATCAGGGCGTAAAGCTCGGAGAAGGCTCGCCCAAAGACATGATCGACGCCTACAAGCAGGTGCTGGTGGGTCAGTACGAAACGCCTAAGGCCGGCGTGGATGTGCCTGACCTGACGGCGGACGGGGACGTTCGGGCGGCACTTGACAAACAGAAAAAGAAGCAGGAAGCGGCGCGCATGGGCGTCAACCCGGAGACACTGGAATACGGCACGAAGCAGGCGGAAATTGTTTCGTATTACATTACGGACAAAAACGACGTGCAGACAACCGCAATTTTAAAGGGCGACGAATTCACGATGCATATGAAGGTGAAAATCGGTCAGGATCTTCCGGCGCCGATCTTTGCTTTTTCCATCAAAAACATCAAGGGCGTGGAGATCACGGGAACGAACACGATGTTTGAAAAGACGTTTCTGGAGAGCGTAAAGGCGGGACAGGTGCTGGAAATCACATTCCGCCAGAAGATGCGCCTGCAGGGCGGTGACTATCTCATATCACTGGGCGTGACAGGGTATGAAAAAGATACGTTTAAAGTGTACCATCGTCTTTATGACGTGCTGAATATTACGGTCGTGTCCGACAAGGATACGGTGGGCTATTTTGATATGGAATCTCAGGTTGAGGTGAAGGAGATTTAACGCATGCAGACAGGCAGGACAGAGAAGATCGGGAACGTTGTGCTGGATTATTCCCATTATCCGGAACAGGATTTTTACTGCGACGGAGCGTCGGAGGACACGCTTTTGGAGCTGGTAAAAACAATCCCGCCCCGGGAATATCCCCAGGAAATCTATAAAGCGGCAAGCTGGGAGGTGCTTTATCACCTTTCCGACCTGCGGGAAAATATCGTCGGATGGCTGCCTGTTGACAAAAGCATGAAGGTGCTGGAAATCGGTTCCGGCTGCGGCGCGATTACGGGAAGCCTCGCACAGAAGGCGGGCAGCGTAACCTGCGTCGACCTTTCGAAAAAACGCAGTCTGATCAACGCTTACCGCCATCAGGACTGTGACAACGTGACGATCCATGTGGGCAACTTTTCGGACATCGAGCCGGATCTGCCGACGGATTATGATTTTGTCTGCCTGATCGGCGTGTTCGAATACGGACAGAGCTATATCGGCGGAAAAACCCCCTTTCACGATTTCTACCGGATTATCAAAAAGCATGTGAAATCCGATGGACATATCGTGATTGCGATAGAAAATAAACTTGGTTTAAAATACTGGGCGGGGTGCCGGGAAGACCACGTCGGCACGTTTTTTTCAGGCCTGGAGGATTATCCCCAGGGCGGTGCGGCCCGCACCTTTTCCCGGAACGGTCTGGAAAAAATCCTGAAAGAATGCGGCGAGACGGAATGTCATTTCTACTACCCTTACCCGGATTACAAATTTATGACGACGCTGTACTCTGATCGGTATCTGCCGAAAGTCGGAGAACTATCTAATAACCTACGAAATTTTGACCGCGACCGGATGCTGTTGTTCGATGAAAAAAAGGTGTTCGACATGCTCATCCGCGAGGGGTTGTTTGAGCAGTACAGCAATTCCTTCCTCGTGATGACAGGACCTATGACGGATATTGTATACAGCCGTTTTTCCAACGACAGGGCGGAGCATCTGAGCATCCGCACCGATATTCTGGAAAAGGATGGAAAACATCTTGTACGCAAATATCCGGCAAACCCGGCTGCGGCGGCACATATTGAAGCCCTGGCAGAGAATGAAAGCGTCTTCACAGAACGGTTTAAAGACAGTACCCTGTCTGTCAACCGTCTGGAACTGAAACGGACTGCGGACGGATTGCCCTTTGCGGAAATCGAATATCTTGAAAATAACCGGACATTGGAAGAGCTGCTGGATGAGTGCTTACAGAACAACGACGAAGCCGGTTTTGATAAGCTGTTTGACCGTTACTGCAAAATCGCATCGTGGAAAGCGGAGGGGACGAAGCAGGATTATGACCTGACCTTCCCGAATATCTGCGTACAGGGTGAGATCTGGACAATGATCGATTACGAGTGGACGACAGATAAGCTGACGCCGCAGCAGATCATCAGCCGGGCATTGAATTGCTATGGTCAGGAGGATCCGGTCCGGCTGGAGCATCCGATTGTGAAAAAGCATCTGGAAGCCCTGGGCATCGGCAAAGAGCAGATGCGGGAGCTTTCAGAAAAAGAACTGGCGTTCCAGCATTTTGTCCTGCAGGAAAAGGACGGCCGGAGCCGGACGGCCCTTGGACAGCTTCGGCATCTGATCGGCAACCGGGCTGTGCCGTATCAGGAATTTTTTGCCCGGGCGGACCGCAAAAAAGTGCAGGTATTTGAAGATTTCGGCGCAGGCTATACGCCGGAGCATTCCTATTATCAATATGATGCATATGAGGCGGACGATCTGATCAACGCCAGGATCACCTGCAAAGCAGGCACAAAAGCGATTCGCTTAGACCCTGCGGAGCTGCCGTGTCTGGTGCAGATTCACGGAATTGAATGGCGGGGAAAAGCGCTGACGCGGGCACAGCTGGATCAGTGCCTGTCGACGAACGGACAGGTGCTTGCAGATACCCCGGACCATGTTCCGACGGTACTGTTTGAAACAGGAGATCCGAACATCAGCGTTCGGCTGGACTGTCTGGACAGCGAGGCGACGGATGACGAAACGCTGGTCATCCGGGCACAGATCGCATGGCTGTCGGCGGAAATGCTGCAGGATATTCAGGCGCGCCTGGCGGCAGCGGCAAGGAGGAAAGGTTTTTGGTTTCAAAGATAAAAGAAACAATTCAGGATAATCTGGTAAAGAGAAGATACCGCTGGTATCAGGAGCAGATTCAGAAACAGACGCTCACCTATGACGAGTGGATTCGGGAAAAGGAAGCCCAGGAGGACGAGGCACTGCGCGCAAAGCACAGGGCAGAGCACGCGGAGGTGATTTCTTACGATGAGTGCCGTACGGATTTTGATGTGCGGCGGTATGGAAACGGCGCAACGCCCGCGGACGTCCTGATTTTCCACGCGCCGGACGCAAGCCCGGACACGAGAGGCATTTCACATGTGCTCAGCTGGTTTGAAGCCCATCCTGAAACGGTGATCGCCTACGCGGACGAGGATGAAATCGACGAAGCCGGTAAGCGCAAAAATCCCTGGCTGAAGCCGGACTGGTCGCCGGATACACTGATGTCCTGCTTTTATTTCGGCGGATTCTTTGCGGTGCGCAGACAGGCGATGGAGAACTGTCCGTGGCTGGCGGATGAGAACCCGCTGCGCAACCTTTATGACCTGGTGCTGCGCATGACGGAAATCGAGAATGGAACTGCACATATCGACAGCGTGCTGTTTCATCATAAAAAAATCGAAGTCTGGGGTATGGAAGAGACATATGATGATCTGAAAAAGGCGGCATATGTAAGAAGAGGCTGGCCTCTTACGCCCTCCGGGAAGGTTTCGATCATCATCCCGACCAAGGATCATCCCCATATTTTATCGAATTGCATTCATTCTGTCCTGGAAAGTGGAAACTACCGGGATTTTGAGATCATCGTTGTGGATAACGGAAGCAATGAACAAAACCGTGCAAGAATTGAACGGATGCGCGACATGTTGAAGGAGGATTTCCGGTTCGTTTATCACTATGAACCGATGGAGTTCAATTTTTCCAAAATGTGCAACCTTGGCGTGTCCCTGGCGACCGGCGAGTACATCCTGTTATTGAATGACGATATCGAAATTACGCAGGACAACTGGCTGGAAAAGCTGATGGAAAAGGCGGTTCTGCCGCACGTCGGCGCGGTGGGCGCAAAGCTGATCTATCCGGGCACGGAGATCATTCAGCATGCGGGCATCACCAACATTCATCTGGGGCCTGCACACAAGCTGCAGTTCCGCTCCGATGCGCTGGAATTTTATTTCGGGCGCAACCGCATGGCGATGGATGTCCTGGGTGTAACCGGAGCCTGCCTGCTGGTGAAAAAAAGCATTTACGATCAGGCGCAAGGACTGTCCGAGAACCTGCGTGTCGCGTTCAACGACGTGGAATTCTGCTATCATGTATATGAAATGGGCTATTACAACGTGGTACGCAACGACGTGACGCTGACGCATCATGAATCCTTAAGCCGCGGTGCGGACGACAGCACGGAAAAGCTGCGCCGCCTGCATCAGGAACTGAATCTGCTCTATGAACTGCACCCGTCCCTATACGGAACCGACCCGTTCTATCACAGATATCTGGTAAAGGATGTGCTGGATGCGGAATTTTATACGGGCTGCCGTTATGATTTTGACAAAAGAGTGGAAAAAGTTTCCCCTGAGAAGATCGAGGGTGTTCTGGAACCGCAGTGGCATAATGAGGTGCTGCGCATCGGTGTGGAGTTCGCCGGGGACATGGGGCGCTGGCAAAGGGGCGCTGCAGGAGCAGGAACTGGCGACTGGATGATCCAGGGCTGGACGTGGGCACTGCAGGTTGACAACTGTCGGTACGATTTTTCCCTGCTCTTAAAGAAGGTGGAGACCGGCTATATTGCGCCCGGCTCCAGTACGGAAGCGATTCCTGAGGATCGGGGCGAGGTCTGGAGGATTCCCTGTACGAGGCAGTTCCGCCCGGATATCGACGAAAATCTGCACGGAATTGTCCATACCGAGCTGCCGGGCGTGTGCGTGACCTTCGATCGGGACAGCCTGCCGGAGGGAGACTACCTGATCGGCTTTTTGTGGGAAGATACCTGCTCGCGGCAGAAGCTTTACCGCTTCAGTCCGGAAATGCTTACAGTGAGGAAATAATAAAATCATGGAAGAAAAAAAGGACTATCAGGACGCTTACGAGAAAGAACATTATAAAGCCGTTTATCTGGCAAACCGGGTCGCTGAGCTGGAGGATCAGGTGGACGATCTGCAGTTCAAATTGAACCGCATCAAAAACAATCCGATCTGGAAAGCGTCCGGCCCTGCCAGAAAGTGCATGCATTTTGTGATCCGCCAGAAGGACCGTTTGAAAAATTGCGGCAGCCTGTCGGGCGTGATTGCAAAGGTGCGCTATAAATCCTGGGAAAAGAAGGCGATGACCCATTACGGCACCCAGAGCTTCCCGTCCGCAGAAGAAAGACAGAAGCAGGAGGCGGCTGTCTTTGAACGGATGCCCAAGATCAGTATTCTTGTTCCGTTGTGGAACACGCCGGAAAGCTTTTTAACCGAGATGATCGGCTCCGTCCAGTGGCAGACCTACAAAAACTGGGAGCTGTGTCTGGCGGACGGTTCGGACGATGCACACGCCTATGTCGGCGAATACTGCAAAAGGCTGGCGGCAGAGGATTCGAGAATCGTTTATCAGAAGCTTGCCAAAAACGAGGGCATTTCGGGCAACACGAACGAATGCTATAAGCTTGCATCCGGCGAGTTTATCGGGCTGTTTGACCACGACGATATTCTGCATCCCTGCGCACTTTACGAGTATGTAAAGGCGATCAACGAAAAGGATGCGGACTTTATTTACTGTGATGAGGCGACGTTTAAGAGCCCGGACATCAACAAGATGATCACGATGCACTTCAAACCGGATTATGCGATCGACAACCTGCGCGCGAACAACTATATTTGTCATTTCAGCGTATTTTCCAGAGAGCTGTTGGATGGCACGGAGCTGTTTCGGACAAAATTTGACGGCAGCCAGGATCATGACATGATTCTGCGCCTGACGGACAATGCGAAGCATATCGTCCATGTGCCGAAGCTTCTGTATTATTGGCGCTCCCATGCAGGCAGTGTTGCGGGCAATATCGAGGCAAAGCCTTACGTGGTCGAAGCAGCGAGAGGCGCGGTTGCGGATCATTTGCGCAGACACGGCTTCAAAAACTTTACAATTACGAGCACTCGTGCGTTTGAGACGATTTTTAAAATCAGTTATGAAATTATCGGGGAACCGAAAATTTCTATCATTATTCCGAATAAGGATCATGTGGAAGATCTGCGCCGCTGTATCAGCTCCATTGTGGAAAAATCGACCTGGGAAAATTACGAGATCATTGTAGTGGAGAACAACAGCGAGACGAAGGAGATTTTTTCCTACTATGACGAGCTGCAGAATAATCCGCAGATCCGCGTGGTGACCTTCGAGGGTAAATTTAATTATTCGAAAATCAACAATTTCGGCGTCTCTCTTGCGACCGGAGACTATGTGCTGTTGTTAAACAACGATACGCAGGTAATTACGATCAACTGGATGGAAGAGCTTCTGATGTATGCGCAGCGCCCGGACGTCGGCGCAGTCGGCGGAAAGCTTTACTATGGGGATAAAACGATCCAGCATGCGGGCGTCGTGATCGGGCTTGGCGCGCATCGGACGGCAGGACATGTGCATTACCGCCAGAAGCGGGAAAATTTAGGATACATGGGACGTCTGTGCTATGCGCAGGACATGACGGCAGTAACCGGAGCATGTCTTTTGGTGAAAAAATCGCTCTATGAGCAGGTCGGCGGTCTGGATGAGAGCTTTGAAATTTCATTAAACGATGTGGATTTCTGTTTGAAGCTGCGCAAGGCTGGTTATCTGAACGTCTTTACGCCCTTTGCCGAGCTGTATCATTTCGAATCGATTTCGAGAGGATTAGACGATCAGGGAGAAAAAGCAAAACGGTATAACGAAGAGTCCGAACGCTTCCGCAACAAATGGAAAGCTGAGCTGGAAGCCGGAGATCCTTATTTCAACCCGAATTTTTCGTTAGATAAATCTGACTTTTCTTTACGGGTCTGAAAAAATAGTGTATACTGACTTAAAGAAGATGCACTGCAGCCAAGGGAAGACTGACAGGCAGGGACGTAAGAGACGGCAGGCATCAGAAAAGATGGAGGTAGCAAAAGCGATGAATTACATGGATCAGTACAAATTCTGGCTGGAGGATTCCTACTTTGATGAAGGAACCAAGGAAGAGCTCCGTAAAATTGCAGATAATCAGGCGGAGATTGAAGATCGTTTTTACAAGGATCTGGCGTTTGGTACCGGCGGTCTGCGTGGTGTGATCGGAGCCGGAACCAACCGGATGAATATTTATACTGTCAGAAAAGCAACACAGGGTCTGGCAAACTACATTTTAAAGCAGGGCGGCGCTGACAAGGGCGTTGCAATTGCATACGACAGCCGTTATTATTCTCCCGAATTTGCAGATGAGGCTGCACTGTGCATGGCTGCAAACGGCATTAAGGCGTATGTATTCGATGAACTCCGTCCGACACCTGAGCTGTCCTTTGCACTGCGTACCTTAGGCTGTATTTCCGGTATCGTTGTAACGGCGAGCCACAATCCTCCGGAATACAACGGCTACAAGGTTTACTGGGAGGACGGTGCACAGGTAACTGCTCCCAAGGATCATGAGATCATCGACGAGGTAGAGCATGTAACCGATTTCCATACGGTAAAAACCATGTCCAAGGACGATGCCATTGAAGCCGGTCTGTATCAGTACATCGGCGAAGAAATCGACGTTGCCTACATGGAAGAGTTAAAGAAACAGATCATTCATCCCGAAATCATCAAAGAAGTAGCGGATGAACTGAAAATCGTGTACACACCGTTCCATGGTACCGGCAACAAGCCCGTCAGAAGAATTCTGGCTGAGCTGGGCTTCAAGCACGTTTATGTTGTTCCCGAACAGGAACGTCCCGATCCTGCATTTACGACGCTGGATTACCCGAACCCTGAAGATCCCAAGGCATTTACCCTGGCATTAAAGCTTGCAAAGAAGGTGGACGCAGACATCGTTCTGGCTACTGACCCGGATGCAGACCGTCTCGGCATTTATGCAAAGGATTCCAAGAGCGGCGAGTACATGCCCTTCACCGGCAACATGTCCGGCATGCTGATTGCAGAGTATATCCTGCGCGAGCGCACCGCTACCAACCGGATGCCGGTTGATCCTGTTATGGTATCCACCATCGTTACGACCAATATGGCAGCAGCGATTGCAGCAGATTATAACGTAGAATTAAGAGAAGTCCTGACCGGCTTTAAGTATATCGGCGAGCAGATCAAATGGATGGAGCAGGCTGGGAAAGGCCACTATGTATTCGGTCTGGAAGAGTCCTACGGCTGTCTGGCAGGCACCCATGCAAGAGATAAGGACGCGATCGTTGCAGTAATGTGTCTGTGCGAGACCGCTGCATGGTGCAAGAAGCACGGCATGACCTGCTGGGATCAGATGCTTGCACTGTATGAGAAATATGGCTACTACAAAGAAACCCAGTATGCCATCACCCTGAAGGGAATCGACGGCGCAGCCCAGATCTCCGCAATGATGGATAAGCTTCGCAGCAATCCTCCGAAGAATTTCGGCGACCTGCAGGTTGTAGAGATGCGCGACTACGATAAGGATCAGGTTAAAGATATGGCAACCGGCGCGGTTCGCCCGACCGGACTTCCCAAGTCCAACGTTCTGTACTTTGAACTGACCAACAATTCCTGGTGCTGTGCACGTCCTTCCGGAACCGAGCCTAAGATTAAATTCTATATGGGCGTAAAGGGAACCAGCCTGGAAGATGCACAGGCAAAGGTTGACAAGCTGACCGCTGACCTGAAGGCAATTCTGTAAAAGAAAAAGCCGGAGCACCAGCAGCGTATTTTGCAGCAAAAATGCAGCATGCGCTCTGGCATAGGGTTTATATCACGAATCAAAAGGACACGGCGCGTGCCCGGTGTCGGAGTTTTCCGGCGCTTGGGCACGCGCAGGCGTCTGTAGCAGGAAAAGGAGTTCGACGGATGTCTGTTTTTTCCCTATCCAATCTGAAAAAAACCTGGTATTATCTGCAGAAAAACGGAATCAGAAATGCCGTGTGGGCGGTGTTGGAGCGGATTGGGCAGGAACAGGAGGTCTATACCTGGCAGGAGCCGGACGAAAAGACACTTTCGTTCCAACGGGAGCATTCTGCTTCCTTGCGCATCAGTATCGTCGTTCCGGCATACCGGACGAAAAAAGAGCATCTGGAGGCGATGCTTAATAGCGTGTCGAGGCAGTCGTATCCGCACTGGGAGCTGATTGTAGCGGATGCGGGCGACACAGCAGAGTCTGTACAGGACTGGGCAAAAAAGAACGGAATCTGCCTGCGGAAAGCGGCAGATGCATCAAATCTTGCAGAATGGAAGGATCAGAGCATCGTGCTCAGCACCCTTTCCGAGAACAAAGGAATTTCCGCCAATACGAACGCAGGGATTGAGCTTGCAGCGGGAGACGCAGTCGGTTTGCTGGATCACGACGATCTGCTGACTGCGAATGCGCTCTGGGAGATGGCGGATTGTCTGGAAAAAGAAAAAAAGCGCGGAAAACAAAAGCTTGTGCTGTTTTCCGATGAAGATAAATGCGACGGAGCGGCGAGCCGCTTCTATGAGCCGAATTTCAAGCCGGATTTTGACGGGGAATTGCTTTTGACCAACAATTATATCTGTCATTTTACGGTGATCGAAACGGCATTTTTGAAAGAACTAAAGCTGCGCAGCGGATTTGACGGGGCGCAGGATTATGATCTGGTGCTGCGGGCGTATGCGGCAGGCGGACAGTTTGTGCATGTGCCGAAGGTGCTGTACCACTGGCGCTGCCATGAAGCGTCTACGGCGTCGAACCCGCAGAGCAAGCGCTACGCTTACGAGGCGGGGCAGCGTGCGCTGGAAGATTATTGTTTTCGAAAAGGCTGGAAGGCGACAGTGAGCGGGCTGAAACATCTTGGCTTTTATCGGGAAGACTATGAAGACAGTGTATTTTGCCAGCGCCCGGAAATCGGGATTTGGGCAAAGCCTCTGCCGGGCGGCAGGGATATTTTGGGCATCCGGCACCCGAAAGGCTTCCTGGTGAGCGGACTGTATGAAAACGACGGTTCGATGCGGTATGCAGGGCTTCGGAAAGGATATTCCGGACCGATGCACCGTGCAGCGCTGCAGCAGAGCGCACCGGCAGCAGACCTGCGCAGCATGGAGGTTTGCAGCGCATTAAAGGAGCGTTACGCGCAGACGATAGCGGAATTAAAAGAAGCCTGCCAGGGGCTTCCGACGGCAGCGCAGGAAACAAAGATCCTTCAAAAGAGTATGGAATTTTGTAAAGAAGCGACAGCGGCGGGGTATGGGATTTTATGGGATCCGCAGGCATAAGGCGCGGATAGAGCGCACCGTGGCTGGCGGCTTTGTTGCTGCATAGGCAGGCGATCCGCGCTCTGAGGCTCTCCCTCGCGCGGACGGCAAACACAGGAAACATGAGGAGCAAAATCGGTGGATGAAGACGACCGTGGTAATACCGAACTATAACGGAAAACATTTTCTGCAGGACTGTCTGGACAGCCTGCTTCAGAGCACAGTGGAAATCGCCGTGATCGTTGTGGATAACGGGTCGACGGACGGAAGTGTTTCGTGGATACAGGAGCATTTTCCGCAGGTGAAGCTGATCTGTTTTTCGGAAAATAAGGGTTTTTGTGCGGCAGTCAATACCGGAATTGAAGCTGCTGCTACACCGTATGTTTTTCTTTTAAATAACGACACAAAAACCGATCGCTTCTGTCTGGAACGTCTGGAAAGGGCAATGGAAGCGGATGAGAAGATTTTTTCAGTCGGGGCGAAGATGCTTTCGATGAAGGAACCGGAGCTTGTCGATACGGCGGGGGATCTGTACTCGGCATTTGGCTGGGCGTATGCGATTGGCAAAGGAAGGCCTTCTTCCAATTACACAGCGCCAAAGCGTGTTTTTTCCAATTGCGCAGGGGCGGCGCTCTACCGCAAGGCACACCTGGAGCAGATCGGAGGGTTTGACGAGCTTCATTTTGCATACCTGGAAGATGTGGATATCGGATACCGGGCACAGATTTTCGGGCTGAAAAATGTCACAGAGCCGGCTGCAGTCGTCTATCACGCGGGGAGCGGTTCTACCGGTTCGCGGTACAATGCGTTTAAGGTGACGCATTCTTCGAGAAACAATATTTATCTGATCTATAAAAATATGCCGCTGCTGCAGCTGATCCTGAATCTGCCTTTTTTGCTGGCGGGATTTTTGATGAAACAGCTGTTTTTTATGAAAAAAGGATTTGGAGCGACTTACGCAAAAGGAATCCGGGCGGGAATCTGTCTGTCTGCTTCGAAAGAGGGACGCGCGCATAAGGTCCCCTTTGCAGGACGAAATTTGCTGCATTATTGCAGTTTGCAGTTACAGCTGTGGGTCAACCTGTTTCGGCGTGTGTAAGCGGTGACTGTGGGCGTACACAAGTGTTACGGTTCACCTGCGCGATTCGTAAAAATCCTTGTGCTTTGCTGGAAGGTATTGTATACTACATTTTGAATATGGGGACGAGCCGTAATGATAAAGGATAATCAACGTTATTTGAACCGGCTTCATGTTGTTGTAGATGCCGTGGTTACAGCAGCTTCCTATCTGTTGGCCTGGTGGCTGATGTTCGGGAGCCGCTTTGCAGATAAAGAAATAGGTGTACTGGACATGGGCATATATTTTTCCGCCCTTTATTTTGTTGTGCCCGGTTATCTGATCCTTTATTACTGGAACAAATTGTATACGCCGAAGCGTGTACAACGCCCGGAAAATGAAATACTGAATATTATCAGGGCGAATCTGATCGGAATTATCCTGTTTCTTGCAGGGTTATACCTTGCCAACTCCATCGACCGCGAGCTGCAGCATTTTTCCCGCGGCATGCTGGCATTATTTGCTATCATCAATACGATTTCGGGAATTCTGGTGCGTGCGCTGATCCGTAGAATCCTGCATCTGATGCGCAAACGCGGTTATAATTTGAAGCACATTTTGCTGGTGGGGTATTCTCGTGCGGCGGAAGCCTATATCGACCGGATTATCGCCAATCCCCAGTGGGGCTATATGGTGCGGGGCATTCTGGACGATAATGTGCCGAGAGGCGCGGTTTACAAGGGAGTCAAGGTGCTTGGTTCCATCGATAACCTGCCCTTTATCCTGCCGGAAAACAAACTGGATGAGATCGCTGTGACCCTTGCGCTGCAGGACTACGACCGTCTGGAAGAGATTGTCAATCTCTGTGAAAAATCCGGCGTGCATACGAAGTTTATTCCGGACTATAACAGCCTGATTCCGGGCAAGCCTTATACGGAGGATCTTGGCGGACTGCCGGTCATCAACATCCGTTATGTCCCGCTGAGCAACACATTAAATGCGGTTGCAAAGCGCGCTGTGGATATTGTCGGTTCGCTTTGCGGGCTGATTGTGACATCGCCGCTTCTTTTGATCGTAGCAATTTTGATCCGTGCGACGAGTAAGGGACCAATTATTTTCAGTCAGGAAAGAATCGGACAGCACAATCATGCGTTTAAAATGTACAAATTCCGTACAATGTATGTTCAGGACACCACGGAAGAAAAGAAGGGCTGGACGACGAAAAACGATCCCCGCGTCACAAAGGTGGGGCGGATTCTGCGCAAGACCAGCATTGATGAGCTGCCGCAGCTGTTTAATATCCTGATCGGGGATATGAGTCTGGTAGGTCCCAGACCGGAGCGCCCGCAGTATGTTGAGAAGTTTAAGGAAGAGATTCCGCGCTATATGATCAAGCACCAGGTTCGTCCGGGACTGACCGGCTGGGCGCAGATCAACGGCTACCGGGGAGATACGTCGATTCGCAAACGAATTGAGTATGATATTTATTATATTGAAAACTGGAGCATGAGCTTTGATTTCAAAATCATGTTTTTAACTATTTTTAGAGGATTTATCAACGAAAACGCGTATTGATTTGGATGCGTGAAAAAGACACAAGGAGAGGAAAACATGTCAACAGGTACAAATAGCTCTAAGAGAGCACCGCAGAGAAGTGGCAGTTCCAGCAGCAGAAAGAAGATGTCTGCGAAGAAGCGTAAGGCAAAACAGAGAAGAAGAATCATCTTCTTTGCAGTGGAAATCGTAGCGTTGATCGTTTTATTGATTGCGATTGTCGGCGTCAATATGGTAACGAAGATTGACAAGATCAAGATCAATGAAGAAGATATTGTGGTAAACCCGCAGGTAGAAAATAATAAGGAAATGAAAGGCTACCGTAATATCGCACTGTTTGGTGTGGATTCCAGAAAGGGCAAGCTGGGCAAGGGCTCCCGTTCCGACACAGTCATGATCGCATCTATCAATCAGGACACCGGAGACGTCAAGCTGGTTTCCGTTTACCGCGATACCTACTTAAATCTCGGAACGGACAGCTACAATAAAGCGAATGCGGCATATGCGCAGGGCGGTCCGGAGCAGGCGATCAACATGCTGAATATGAACTTTGACCTGGATATCACAGAATATGTGACAGTGGGCTTTGATGCGCTGATCGAGACCATTGACGAGCTGGGCGGCATAGACATTGACGTGCACGATAACGAAATCGACCATCTGAACAACTATCAGCGAAGCATGTTCGTAGAAAATGAAAATGATGCGCTGAACGAGAACATCGTAAAGGTTACGCATTCCGGTATGCAGACGCTGAACGGTCTGCAGGCAACCGCATATTGCCGTATCCGCTATGTCGGCGATGACTTCGGTCGTGCAGAGCGTCAGCGGAAAGTGCTGATGGCATGTATGGATAAGGCAAAGACCATGAGTCCGACTACTCTGGTATCGATCCTGAACAAGGTGATGGAAAATGTATACACCAACCTGGATGTGACGGAAATGGCTTCCATCCTGTCCGACGTTGCAAACTATCAGATCGTAGCACAGGACGGTGTGCCATTTGAAGATAGTCGTACAACCGGCACAATTGGCAAGAAGGGTTCCTGTGTTATCCCGCTGGATCTGGAAACAAACGTTGTCAAGCTGCATGAGCTGCTGTTCGACGTAACCGAGTACGAACCTTCCGATCAGGTAAAACAGTACAGCCAGAAGGTACAGGCAGACACCAGCCAGTATATGAAAAAGTAAAATATGGATTCTGTAAAAGTAGATGTTATTATTCCGACATTTCACCCGAAGGAACGTTTTCTGGCGTTGATGGAGCAGCTGGAGAAGCAGGTGCTTGCGGTGAACCGGATTGTAATTGTAAATACCGAAAAAAAAGCGTTTGAAGCGCTGATGGATTGCGACACATTTTTAAAAGAGCATCCAAAAGCGATGCTATTCCATATCTCTCAGGATGAGTTCGATCATGGAAAAACACGGAACCTCGCTGTTTCCAATTCGGATGCGGAGGTGTTTGTCTGCATGACGCAGGATGCACTTCCGGCGGATGCGTATCTGACGCAGGAGCTGTGCAAGGCCTTGTTTTCCGATGAAAAAATCGCAGCCGCCTATGCAAGACAGCTTCCGGAAGAAAATTGTAGCCGAATGGAACGCTATACGAGGCAGTTCAATTACCCGGAGCAGCCGTCGGTCAAAACAAAGGCGGATCTTTTGAGGCTCGGAATCAAAACGTATTTTTGCTCGAATGTCTGCGCCGCCTATAAGCGCGATATTTTTGAACAGCTCGGCGGATTTGTGAATCATACGATTTTTAACGAGGATATGATTTATGCTGCCGGAGTGATTCAGGCGGGCTATGCGATTGCCTATGCAGCGGATGCGAAGGTGATTCATTCCCACAATTATTCCGGCTGGCAGCAGTTTACAAGAAACTTTGACCTCGGTGTATCCCATGTGCAGTACCCGGCTGTGTTTGACGGTGTGCCGCCGGAGGGCGAGGGCATGAAGCTGGTCAAAAAAACCGCCGTTTATCTTGCAAAAACCGCACCGTGGCTTCTGCCGAAGCTGATCTGGCAGAGCGGCATGAAATGGCTGGGCTACCGTTTCGGTAAAAAATACCAGAAGCTTCCGCCTGGGCTGGTTCGCTTCTGCAGTTTGCAGAAAGGCTACTGGAATCAGGAGAAAGAATAAGACATAAAAAGTCGTTTCCGAAAAACTCCGGAAGCGGCTTTTTTCATTTCATAGGAAAATGCGTCCTATGAAATAAAAACGCTCCGCGAGGATGCGCACTCGGCGCAGGGGTAGATGGTTGCCGAAGCAACCGCGCCTCGGCGCGAGAATGTGCCAAGGCACATTCTTTTTTCACAAAATGGACACAACTATTCGGTATACTGTCTGCAGAGCAAGCAGACGCACCGGATACGGCAGCGAATGAGAAAAGAGGTCACAACATGGGTTACGGATACGACCCGGAAGAAACAACCGGACAGGAGCATATGGACGGCACAGCGCCGGAGAGCGGCAGACAGGAATACACGGACAGTGCACAGAAAACGGATGCGTCGGATATGTCGGCGTACAGTGGCGTGTCCGATGACACATCGGCATATAGCAGCGGAAGCACGGGTGCGGCGGATAACGCACAGAACGCATCCGACAACACGCAGGACACATTCAACAGCGCATCGGACGCTGACCAGGGCGCGCAGCCCTCGCGCAGCCGTTACGAATATCAAAATTATTATAACGACAGATACCGGGGCGATGATTCAAAACAGAAATATGGCTATCAGCCAGGCGTACAGCAGACGCCTGCGCCCAAAAAAAGAGATTCTGCGGGCAAATGGATTGCTGTTAGCGCACTTGTCGTCATTTTTGTTTGCGTCTGCATTGGAATCGGCTTGATCGGAGTTTATTCGATCCGATCGGCAAATCAGCTGGATTCCGCGTCGGTCGGCGTTTTGGAGGTAGCTCCGGATGCAGGAGATGATGCAAAAAATCAGGAAGATGACGGAAACCATGCAGCAACAGACAGTCCCGAACGCTCTGAGGCAGGACTGTCCGGAGATTCGTCCCTGACAGAGGATACAACAACGGGAGACGGACAGGTTGCTGCAGCATCGGAAATTGCACAGCAGCAGAGCGCATCTGCAGTTGTAACGGATGTAACGCAGGTTGTAGAAGCGGTAATGCCGGCGTGCGTTTCGATTACGAATAATTTTACACAGACGGTACAGGATTTCTGGGGACAGACTTATTCCCAGGATGAGACGGCAAGCGGTTCCGGGATTATCATCGGAGAAAACGAGCAGGAGCTTTTGATCGTTACCAACAATCATGTAGTGGACAGCACAGAGCAGCTGTATGTTCAGTTTATCGACGGGGAAACCGTAGAAGCGCAGGTAAAGGGTACCGATGCTTCCGCAGACCTTGCAGTCGTTGCAGTAAAACTGGATACCATTGCGAACAGCACAAAACAGGAAATCTGCATTGCAAGGATGGGAGATTCGGACAGCCTGAAAATCGGTGAACCGGCCATTGCGATCGGTAATGCACTGGGCTATGGACAGTCTGTGACGACAGGCGTTATCAGTGCACTGAACCGTAAGATAGAGAGCAGCAATTCCGAAGAAGGAACTTCCCTGATTCAGACGGATGCAGCAATCAACCCCGGTAACTCCGGCGGCGCGCTGCTGAATATGCGGGGCGAGGTGATTGGAATTAACTCCAATAAGATCGGCGGCTCGTCAATCGAGGGAATGGGTTACGCGATTCCGATTTCGACGGCAAGACCGATTATTGAAGATCTGATGGAACGCCAGACGCGGACGAAATATTCCGAGGAAGAGCGCGGATATCTTGGAATTTCCTGCATCAATGTGACGAGCGATTTGTCCGAGAACTTCAGTATGCCGCAGGGAATTTTTGTGGCGCAGGTTTATTCCGGAACCGGTGCGGAAGCTGCCGGATTGGTGCGCGGCAACATTGTGGTGGCGTTTGACGGCGTAACCGTTCAGAATCAGGAAGAGCTGACGAAGCAGATGCAGTATTATAAAGCTGGGGAGAGCGTTGAAATTACGATTATGGTAAATTCAGCAAACGGTTATCAGCAGAAAAACGTGACAGTCACGCTTTCTTCCTATGACCAGATCAATGCGGCGAGCAAGGCTGCACAGGAAAGCAAACAGAGATAAAAAACGGAACCGGGATGGCTGGGCGAGAGCTGCAGTCATCCCGGTTTTGCGAATAGCGCGTGTGAACAGTAGCCATTTCTGTACAGGAGACAGTTGTTTAGAGAAAGTTTACTTGTCTCAGGAACGATCCTGCATTATACTTTTGATAGCAGAAAGCGGAAGATGAGGTAACCGACTATGGATGAAAAAGAATTTGAAGATATTTGTTATATTTGCCGCAGACCGGAAAGCAAGGCGGGAAGAATGTTCCACCTGCCGAATAACATCTGTATCTGCGACGACTGTATGCACAAGACGATGGATGCGGTAAGTCAGTTCGATTATCAGCAGATGATGAATAATCCGATGTTCATGAACATGTTGAATAATCCGTTCAATCCGTATGGAGATCCGACAAAGTCGGATGGAACGTCAGGACAGAAATCTGCAGGCGGCGGAAACGAAAAAAGCGACGCAGAAACAACTGACGCACAGGATGGAAACAACGCATCCGACAACACTGCCGCTGACATTCTGGAGGCATCCGATGCGGATGACGATTCCAAGAATGACTCCGACGAATCCTCGGGCAATAGAAGAGGATTCCCGAACATCAGCTTCATCAATCTTGCGGATTTCATGAACGACGGGATGCCGCAGAAACAGAAGATCAAGAAAAAAGGAACCGGCACAAAGCCGTTGATCGATTTAAAGTCCATTCCCGCACCGCATAAGATTAAAGAGCAGCTTGATCAGTATGTGATCGGTCAGGAATATGCCAAAAAAGTCATTTCCGTAGCGGTTTACAACCATTATAAGAGGGTTGCCACCGGCACAATGGATGAGATTGAAATCGAAAAGTCCAATATCCTGATGATCGGACCTACCGGCAGTGGTAAGACCTATCTGGTAAAGACGCTGGCGAAGCTTCTGGACGTTCCGCTGGCGATTGCGGATGCAACCTCCCTGACAGAGGCGGGGTATATTGGTGACGACATCGAAAGCGTTGTGAGCAAGCTTCTCGCTGCAGCGGACAACGATGTGGATAAGGCGGAGCAGGGCATCATCTTTATCGATGAGATCGATAAAATCGCACGCAAGCACAACACGACTTCCCGGGATGTCTCCGGGGAATCGGTGCAGCAGGGCATGCTGAAGCTGTTGGAGGGAGCAGACGTGGAGGTTCCGGTCGGTGCGAACAGCAAAAACGCGATGGTTCCGCTCACAACAGTCAATACGAGAAATATTCTCTTTATCTGCGGCGGCGCGTTCCCGGATCTGGAAGAGATTATCAAACAGCGGCTGCGCAAAAAGACCTCGATCGGCTTTGATGCGGAGTTAAAGGATCGCTGGGATAAGGAAAAGGATATCCTTTCCATGGTAAAAGTGGAAGATCTGCGGACATTCGGCATGATTCCGGAGTTCTTGGGCCGTCTCCCTGTGATCTGCACGCTGGAGGGCTTGAACCGGGATATGCTGGTACGGATTTTGAAAGAGCCGAAAAACGCGATTTTGAAACAGTATCAGAAGCTTCTGGAGCTGGACGAGGTGAAGCTGGAGTTCACCGACGATGCACTGGAAGCGATTGCAGACAAGGCGATGGAAAAAGATACCGGTGCTCGTGCGCTTCGTTCGATTATTGAAGAATTTATGTTGGATATCATGTATGAAATTCCGAAGGATGACAATATCGGACGCGTGACGATTACCGGAGATTATATCCGGGGAACCGGTGGACCGCTGATTGATATCCGCAGTAACGGTTATTCGCTGGAAGAGCGGGATCAGATGAAACAGATCGCAGCGGCGGAAACGAAAGAAGCTTGAACTTTGAACTGCATGAAGAAAATGTTCGAAAGCTGAGAGTTCAACGGAATACTACAGGAACATATCAGCAATACTGCGCATATGCTGATATAAAATCCGCAGGGCACAGGGGGAAAATTCTGTGTCCAAAGGAGACAGATGAACTGTCGGGAAAAAATTCTTTCTGAAGATTATATGAGTATTTTGCTGGACTATGTGCCGGAGGAAGCAAATCAGGAGGACGAAGCCTTCTGCTATCAGCAGGTGGATGGAACTCTGGGAATTTATTATCTGGATCGGTCTGCGGTGCTGCCGCTTTCTCCGGTCAATTACCTGTATCGCTACCTTCCACAGCTGTTTTGCCTCGGTGCGTTTCCAGCGGCGGGAAGTCGGACGTTTCGGCCAGAACCGTTGGAGGGCTCCGGGATTCTGGCACAGCAGCGGCCCCCGCTGGAGTTGACGGGGCGCAGGGTAGTGATGGCGTTTATCGATACCGGGATTTCTTATGAAAACCCGGTATTTCGCTATTCTGATGGCAGCAGCAGGATTCTGGCGATTTGGGATCAGACAGATCAGAGTGGACAGTCGCCGGAGGGTTTTTTATATGGAACGGAATACGTCCGGGAACAGATCGACCGGGCGTTGGAGCTGGAAGATCCGCACAGCCTGGTGCCGGAAAAAGATGAAATTGGACATGGAACCGCAGTGGCGAGCGTCGCGGCGGGAAGCCGTCTGGAAGAGGGCAGCCTGTTTACCGGTGCAGCGCCGGATTGCGAGATTGTAGCAGTCAAGCTTCGCCCGGCAAAACAATATCTCCGGGATTATTATCGGATCGCGGATAAAGAACCGGCATACAGCACAGACGATATTCTGCTCGCTGTGAAATATGTGCAACAGTTTGTGATCCCGCTGTACCGTCCGATTGTGATCTGCCTGGGGCTGGGGACGTCCTTTGGAAGCCACAGCGGCGTTTCGTTGTTTTCGGAGTATTTGCAGAGGATCGCGCGCAGCGTTTCACAGGCGGTGGTGATCGGGGGTGGAAATGAAGGAAACACGGCGGGCCATTTTCGGGGGAGACTGACCGAAAATCAGCAGCAGGTGGAGCTTCGGGTCGGAGAAGGCGTCACAGGATTTACGGCGGAGTTATGGGGAAGTAAGCCGTCAGTGTTCCGGCTTGCGGTTCGATCACCCGGCGGGGAGCAGCTGCCGGAGGTGGAATTTGGTCTGGGCAGCACAGTGGAATACACGTTTGTCTATGAAAAGACACGGATACAGATTACAGATACTGCAAACGAACGCAATACCGGAGATCAGTTGATGCTGATCCGCTTTACAGCACCGTCTCCTGGCGTCTGGACATTTTTAATCCGTGGAGCACGGGTATTTCCGGAAAGTATTTTTGATATTTGGCTTGCACCGCAGCAGTTTCGAAGCGGCGAGCTGTTTTTTCTGGTTCCAGACCCGGATGTGACGCTCACAGTTCCCTCCTATACGACAGATGCGGTGACGGTCACTTTTTATAATAGTGAAAACGGAAGCTTTTATTACCGCAGCGGCAGGGGCTTTGGCAGAACCGGGGAGATCAAGCCGGATCTGGCGGCGCCGGGCGTGGAGATCAGCACGGTAAACGGCCCCTACAGCGGCAGCTCTATGGCGGCTGCACTTACGGCAGGAGCCTGTGCGCAGCTGATGCAGTGGTGCGTTGCGGAGAACAATTACCCGAGAATTTCCGGAAGAGGAATCCAGACGTTTCTAAGCCGCGGTGCGCGGGAACAGACACAGGAAGAATACCCGAGCAGAAGATGGGGCTACGGACAACTGGACATGAGGAGGACATTTGATGAAATTGCAGGAAATTATCCGGAATAACTACAAATTTGCAGGAATCGCTGCAGCATCCTTCCTGATTGACGAGGGAATGAAAAATTACGTAGAAGAATACGACGTGCTGGATACGCCGAAGGAAATTTTAGATGGAAAGGCGGTTCTGCGGCGCTATCACAACAAGGGCGCATTTTTAAATTTCGGAGAACAAAAACGAAAGCTGGTGACATTGCTGTCCGTTCTTCTGACGGCGGCAGTGCTGGTGGTGTTTGTGCTGACGCTTGGAATGCGCGGGAAAAAGCTTTTGAAGGCCGGATTATCGCTTTTACTGGGCGGCGCTTTTTCTAATACCTACGACCGCGTGATGCGGGAATATGTTGTGGATTATGTCAGCCTGAAAACAGGAATCGCAGCGATCGATCGCGTGGTATTCAATCTGGCGGATCTTTGCATCCTGATCGGTACGATGGCGGTGGTGCTGGGTACGTGAGGAAGCTGAAAAATTGTTACTGTTCACACGCGCCATTCGCAAAAGCGCATCTTCGATGCTTTCCGCTGCTTCGCAGCTCTTTTTGCTCATAAAATGGCGCTCCCTTCGTACCCTTTGAGTTCAGATTTTCGTGCAAGCACGGAATCTGAACTCAGAAGGGTACAAGTGAACTGTAACAAAAAAATATCTGGATTTCAGCATACTGCATTCTATCCGTTTCGTCAAGCTCTGACCTTCGTTCCTTTGGAATCCCTGTGCGCAGGCTTCAACTGATTCAGAACAAGCGTTCTGCTTTTATATTCCACACTCGTCTCATCGCCCGGCCTCGTATAAAATACCGCTTCAATCTCATCGCCATCCGACAGCTTCATCCCACGCACGCCAACCGCGTTTTTCTTTTTCTCCGGGATTTCTTCCACCTCGAAACGCAGGAAAAATCCGTCCTTTGACTGCAAAATAATGTATTTCTGATCCTGATAAACACAGACATTCGCTACCTCGTCGCCCTCCTGCAGCTTTGTCGCCGCCACGGTACGCTTCATCACGTCGAACTCGCCGCCGTCTACCATCTTTGTCATACCCTGTTTTGTCACAAACAGCAGACGGTAGAGATTCAACTCACTCTGACCGACTGCCAACAGGAGCTGTTCCCTGGTCGAATCGAAATTGCTCACGTTGTCGAGTGGAATTGCCTTATCGCGGAACTTGCCAAAGGGCAGATCGGACACCTTGACCGTATAAAGCTGTCCGGTATTGGTAAACAGACAGATCCTGCCGGTATTCTTTACCAGAAATACAAAACGGTTTTCCGCAAACGCCGCTTCCTGATTGCGTTCGAACGTCGCAACGTCTACGCATCTGGTATAACCGAACCGGTCAATCAGGCAGTAAGCCGGCGCTTCCTCGATTTTTTTCTCTTCAAAAACAACTTCCTCACAGTTATCGATCACCGTGCGGCGCTTCTGCGAATATTCTTTCTTGAGCGCATCCAGCTCATTGATAATAACCTGCGCCATTGCGCTTTTCCGTTCCAAAATATCCTCATACCGGTAAATATTTGCAATTGTCTCTTCGTGCTCTTTGATCAGGGCCTCAATTTCCAGACCGATCAGCTTATACAGACGCATATCCAGAATCGCATTCGCCTGATTTTCCGTAAAGCAAAGCTGCGCCGCCATCACGGAAGCCTGTTTTGTTTTAAATTTGATTCCCTCCGTCACGCCGTCCACCAGGCACGCCTTTGCCATCGTCCGGTCGCGTGAACCGCGCAAAATCTCGATAATTAAATCGATCACATTGCAGGCTTTGATCAGGCCTTCCTGAATCTCGCGTTTTTCCTGCTCTTTTGCCAGCAGTCTCTCATATTTGCGGCGGTTGATTTCAAACTGGAAATCGGTATTTGCCTTGATGATCTGTTTTAAACCGAGCGTTTCGGGACGTCCGTCGGAAATCGCGAGCATGTTCACGCCAAAGGTATCTTCCAGACGTGTCTTTTTATACAGCATACTGATAAAATGATCGACGTCCGCATCTTTTTTGAGTTCGATCACAATCCGGATGCCCTCTTTGGACGACTGGTTTGAAATATCCACGATATCCGTCGTCTTTTTGCTCTCCGCAAGCGCTGCGACGTCCGACAGGAACTTACCGATGTTCGCGCCGATCATCGTATAGGGAATCTCCGTGATGACAACGTTTGTCCTGCCGTTTTTGCCTTTTTCCGTCTCCACCTTGCCGCGCAGCTTGATTTTGCCTGCGCCGGTTTCATAGATGGAAAGCAGCTCGTCTTTGTTCGTCACGATACCGCCGGTCGGGAAGTCCGGTCCCTGCATGTAGCGCATCAGCTCTGCGGTCGTGATGTTTTCATCCAGCATATATGCCTTTACCGCATCGATGACCTCGCTGAGGTTGTGCGGCGGAATGCTCGTCGCCATGCCGACGGCGATACCCTCAGAGCCGTTGACCAGAAGGTTCGGGATGCGGCAGGGCAAAACGGACGGCTCCTTTTCCGTCTCATCAAAGTTCGGGATAAAGTCCACGACATCCTTATCCAGATCTTCCAAAAAGGCGTCCTGCGTCAGCTTTTCCAGGCGCGCCTCCGTATATCGCATCGCAGCCGCACCGTCACCCTCAATATTGCCGAAATTGCCGTGTCCATCGATTAACGGCTGTCCCTTTTTAAATTCCTGCGCCATAACGACCAGTGCTTCGTAGATCGAGCTGTCGCCGTGCGGATGATATTTACCCATCGTATCACCGACGATACGCGCGCTCTTTCGGTATGGTCTGTCATAGCGGATTCCAAGCTCGTACATATCGTAAAGCACGCGGCGCTGTACCGGCTTTAAGCCGTCCCGCACGTCCGGCAGGGCACGCGCCACGATAACGCTCATCGCATAATCGATATAAGATTTCTGCATCAGCTCGGAATATTCCGTTTTTATAATTCTGTTGTTATCTTCCATTTTTTCTGCTCATTTCTGCGCACGCCTTTTGCGCATGTCGAGTTTGTGTCAAGTGCACGCAGACACAAATCTCGCGATTGAAAAATTTCATTTTTCAATTTTTCTTCCTTATATCAGCTATCTGCCCGGTCAGATATCCAGTTCTGCATCTGTCGCATTGCGGTAAATAAACGCGCGGCGCGGCGGAACCTCGGTTCCCATCAGCATTTCCGTCACTTCAGATGCCATTCTGGCGTCCTCGATCTCCACAAGCTTCAACATTCTCGTCTCCGGATCCAGCGTCGTCTCCCACAGCTGCTGGGCATCCATTTCGCCCAGACCTTTGTAGCGCTGCAGATGGAACGGTCCCTTATGACGTTTGCGGTAGCGCTCCAGTGCCTTGTCGTCGTAAAGATATTCCTCTGCACCCCTGGACGGCATCGCCTTATACAGCGGCGGCATTGCAATATAAACGTGTCCTTCGAAAATCAGCTCCGGCATGAACCGGTAAAACAGCGTCAGAAGCAGAGTGGAAATGTGCGCGCCGTCCACATCGGCATCCGCCATGATGATGATCTTGTCATAACGCAGCTTCGTGATATCGAAATCGTTGCCGTAGCCTTCTGAAAAACCGCATCCGAACGCATTGATCATCGTCTTGATCTCAGCGTTTGCCAACACCTTGTCGATGCTCGCCTTTTCTACATTCAAAATCTTACCGCGGATCGGCAGAATCGCCTGATACATCCGGTTTCTCGCCATCTTGGCGGAGCCGCCCGCAGAATTTCCCTCTACGATAAAAATTTCACATTTCGATGCGTCCTTCGACTCGCAGTTTGCCAGCTTTCCGTTGGAATCAAACGAAAACTTCTGCTTCGTCAGCATATTCGTCTTGGCGCGCTCCTCTGTTTTGCGGATTTTGGCCGCCTTTTCCGCGCAGCCGATGACAGATTTTAACGTCTCTAAGTTTCTGTCAAAAAATCTGGTCAGCTCTTCGCCCACGACCTTTGCCACAACCTTCGCCGCATCCTGATTGTCCAGCTTAGTCTTTGTTTGTCCTTCAAACCGCGGATCGGGATGCTTGATCGAAATGACCGCCGTCATGCCGTTTCGCACGTCCGGACCGGTGAAGTTCTGGTCTTTTTCCTTTAAAATATTGAGCTCCCGCGCGTAGCTGTTGATGATCGTCGTAAACTGCGTCTTGAAGCCGGTCAGATGCGTGCCGCCCTCTGCATTGTAGATGTTATTGCAGAATCCCAGCACATTTTCGTGGAACTCGTTGATATACTGAAATGCACCCTCGACAGAGATTCCGTCGCTTTCGCCCTGAAATGAGATAACGTCCGTCACCGCCTCGCAGGACTTGTTCATATCCTTAATAAATCCGACAATACCCTCCGGCTCGTGATAGTCCAAAATCTCCGGCTCTGTCCCTCTGCAATCCTCGAAGTGAATTGTCAACGCAGGGTTTAAGTACGCCGTCTCGTGCAGGCGGCTTTTGATATCGTCCTCTTTAAATCTGGTTTTATCAAAAATCGTATCGTCCGGCAGGAACGAAATCGTCGTTCCGGTCTCTCTTGTACGTCCAACGACCGGCAGCAGTCCATTGACCAGTTCGGTCGTTGGATTGCCGTACTCATAAGTGTCCTCATAGACATTTTTTCCGTCCTTTACATGCACTGTCAGATGCTTCGAAAGTGCATTGACGACGGAGGAGCCGACGCCGTGCAGACCGCCGCTGGTCTTATAGGCGTTATTGTCAAACTTACCGCCTGCATGCAGGGTCGTGAAAACCAGACGCTCCGCACTGATTCCTTTTTCATGCATCCCGACCGGGATACCGCGTCCGTTGTCCGAAACGGTCGCTGAACCGTCTTTTTCCAGAATTACGGTGATTTTACTGCAGTAGCCAGCCAGATGCTCGTCCACAGCGTTATCCACGATTTCATAAATCAGGTGGTTCAAGCCCTTCGTGGAAACGCTGCCGATATACATGCCCGGTCGTTTCCGCACTGCCTCCAGTCCCTCCAGCACCGTAATGCTGGAAGCGTCATAGGTTGTATTTTGTGCCATCTATCTGATCCTTTCTTTCCGATTCCAAACTGCCCAAATTTCTATCATGAAAATAGAATCCTGCTTCGCAGGATTCTCCGCCTGCGGCGGGTCGCGCAAGCGACATAATTCCACTCCGCCAAAGTGCGCATCCTCGCGGAGCGTTTTTATCGTATAGAAACGAAGTTTCCTATACGA
>ENA-OZGU01000101-OZGU01000101.1-human-gut-metagenome-genome-assembly--contig:-NODE-101-length-75898-cov-11.574779_pt1 | contig 75898 bp, 56 predicted proteins | sample MGYA00244662_ERZ653670 | MGnify/ENA primary metagenome ERZ653670 (study PRJEB26926, sample SAMN06165224) | human gut metagenome | biome: ENVO:00009003; feature: ENVO:2100002; material: ENVO:00002003...
TCGGCAGCGTCAAGATGTGTATAAGAGACAGATTTTATGTACAAAGGAAACAAGATTTGTATTCCTTATACTACTGCCTTTGATAAAGATTTTAATTATTTATTTAGATTTAGTGGGGAAGAACGCACTGGAGTTGTAAAAAGTGCAAATGAATTAGGAATGCGTTTATTCATGTTACTTCCTCCGGGTAAGCTTAATTTTACTTTTATTGACCCCGTTACGTTGGGGGAAAGCTTTGCGATGTTTAATCGTCTGGTGAACGTTGATGATAGAACAAGTGAAGTAATTAATGGAAAAATCTGGTCTACACCAGCTGATATTGAACAAAAGTTGGTCGTTATGACGGATCATATTTCTAATGTCACACAGCGTTGCCTGCAAGGAAAATATAATAATATATACGAGTATAATAGCGTTGCAGAGCAAAATGCAGAAGCTTATCAGGTTTTGATGCTCATGGATTTTCCGGCTGGTCTTACAGACCGTTCCCTTAAATTACTTGAGCAGATTGCCACGTCGGGTCCAAAATGTGGCGTTTTTACAATTATTTATCGGAATGAAAGCCAGTATAAAAAGATTTCAGAACGTTCTTATCCGTTGATTGAAAATATAGAAACTAATTTTCAGACTTTTAACTTTAATGAAAATTGTACTCAAATTTTATGCTCAAAGGAAAAAGTAAAAGATAAGTTTTTGTTGTGGAATAGCCTGGCACTTCCGGATACTGTTCAGATGGATAAAATTATTAGCACATTAAAAAATGGCATTAAAAACGCTGATAAAGTTGTTGTGGGAATTGACAAAGTCAGCGAGGCTGAGAGTACTGATACAACTAAAGATGGAATTAGAATTCCAATCGGTATTCATGGCGCGAATGAAGTGCAGTACCTGACATTAGGGGCAGGCGGAAGCCATCATGCATTAATTGCAGGTGTTGCAGGTTCTGGTAAGTCCAGTCTATTACATACAATTATTCTTGGGGCATTAACGCAGTATATGCCAGATGAACTGAGGATTTATTTAGTTGATTTTAAGCGGGGCGTCGAATTCAAAATTTATGCGGATTATGAACTTCCGGCTTTCAAAGTCATTGCAATTGAAAGTGAGAGAGAGTTTGGATATAATATCTTGCTTGCTTTGGAACGTGAACAAAAAATTCGTGCAAATTTGTTTAAGAAAAATCATGTTGACAGAATTGAGGAATATCGCGATACGGGGGAAAAACTGCCTCGGATATTGGTTATTATGGATGAATTTCATGAGCTTTTTTCCAATGCAAATGATGAGTTCGCAAAGAAATCTGCAATGCTTATGGAACGAATTGTTCGTCAGGGACGTGCGTTTGGTATTCACCTGATTTTAGCGTCACAGAGCTATTCGAATATCACAGGCGTTGACAAAGCTGTGTTTGATCAAATGGCAGTAAGAATTGTTCTTAAATGTTCGAAAGCTGATGCGAATCTGTTATTGGATAATGGTAGCGCTGAAATTGATCAGATTTCCATTGATGATCCGGGACGCGCTGTCTACAACTCTGAAGCAGGAAACAGGGAGTATAACAGTCATTTCAGAGTCGCTTATATTGAACCAGGGAAGCACAGGGAAATGCTGCAGGAAATCAGTGATAAAACAATTTCCTTTGCAAAAGGAGAACCTACACGGATTCTTTTGTCTAATATTGAAGATAACAAATATAGTATTTTTAATCAGTTCAAAAATTATGAAAGTGACAATTGTCCTGTTTCTGGTCGCCTGTATATCGGAGAGCCGCTTAGTGTTACGAATAATATGAATATTGATCTTGTTCGTAGTGATAATTCTAATTTATTGATGCTTGGCAGCGATACCGAGAAGGCAAGGAATATGTTCACGTTTGCAATGCTCAGTCTTTGCATTAACTACAGAGTTAGACATGGCAGAATGCCAGAATCACCTTTCATTTATTTACTTAACTGTAAGCCCTTGGATGATAGTGATTTCAAAGATATACCCAAGGTTATTGCTAAAGAATTGCTTCCCGAATATATACGTTACATTCATTGTGGGGATGAAAGTTCTGCACAACAAGTGTTATCAGAGTTACACGACAATATCAAAGGGGCTGTTTCTGTTGATGATACGGATAAATATTTCTTTGTATTCGGTTATCAGCGTGCAGAAGAACTCAAGTCTGAAATTAAGTTATCTCAGGGAGATGATATTGACAGTTTGTTTAATCTTATGAAGAATGGCTCCAATAAACCGCAGCTTTCCCCTAAGGAACTTTTTCATCTTATCGTGAAAGCGGGAGCAAAACAAGGGGTGCATGTAATTCTTTGGCAGGATAGCTATAAGGCTCTTGAACAGGATGATAATAATATCATGTCTTACTTTAATTTGAAGGTAGCATTTGATATGTCTCCTGAAGAGTTTTCTCGTTCGGTTGGAGAAAATGATATCAGTTTGCTGAGTGAAAATAATGCAATATATTACAATAAAGCAAGGGATAATCAGAAGTTTAGACCATATCAGGCACCTGACGAGGAATGGTTGAAAGGTATTAGTATGAAATTACACTAATTGGGAGGATTACTATGGGTTCTTTAAAGTTGGAACAGAGACAAAAAGTTGAAAGTGACCAGGAAAAAGGAACAGAAATAAAAGAAGCAGGCGAGCAGGAGTTAGAAGAAGCCGAAACTTCACAGGAGGCAATGGAGCAGATTGAAGGTGTTGACGATGATGATAAAGCTGCATTGGATACTGCCAGAGAAAATGCTAATGAGATAGCTAAAACGGTCGCAGAGAGTGAAATTAAGGAACCAGGACGTGAAGTTGGGGAATCCTTAAAAGAAACCTCTGAAGAGTCTACAGAGTATAGTGAAACAGAGATGGCAGATGCTGAAAAAGCATCTGAAATGGTGGGGGACTATTCTGAGGTAGGCGGCGAATTATCGGATGAACTGCAGGAAAGCGGAGATGAATTTCAGGAAATTGCAGAGGAAAGTGATCAGGTAAATGATGAATTGCAGTCGGAGTATGAGCAGCTTGCGGGAGCGTTGGAAGGAGTCTTCTAAATGGATCAATTATATTACCTTTGTTTTTCAGTCAATAAATTGCCGGATTTAACCCTGACAAAGTACAGTGTTTTTGATGGCTCCAGCGTTGAAAATATTATGGATAAGCACGGTGTTTTTTTACGTCAATTGCATAGGCTTGGATATACTTCTGGTGTGTATTTCCATTTATTGTATTATTACAATCCAGATAAAAGTATTCCGAAAGGTCATCATTTGTCTATTATTTTCTATGCAACTTCACAGAACAGGGAAAAACTGGATGGGATTCGTGAATTTTTGACGACATCTGTTTTAAGTACATATTATGAGTTTTTTTGCTATGAAATCGCCAGAAGTTTTGTTGTCGAGGAGGAAACTCTATCGGACGGTTCTACGCTTCCGTTGCTTAAACTGATTAATATTGCTGGAGCCGAAAAGAAATATAGTCTTGGTAAAACAAAGGCGGAGAAAGTTGTCACCGCGAAAGAAGAAATTGCAAGCGGTGCACGTTCTCATGTTATTTGTGAGATTGCATCTGATGCGGACGTTGTATTGAGTTTTAATGAAATGCCAGTTGATGAAACAGGACGAATTGTGTTGGAAGAGAAGTTTTCTTATGGTGCATTTTTGACTAAAAAGGACTATTCCCTTCCAGCACAAAACAGGTTAAATACTGACGAAGCAGGTGAAATTAATCTGTATTCGATCATGGAATGGGAGCCGTGTGAAAACGGAAGACTGTATAATGTTCTGAAATTGATGGAAGGATATGATAGAAAAGCTGTTCTTCGTATTGATATTTTTCCGGTAGAGCATACGCAGGCTATCAGGCAAAGACTCCCCTACACTGAAACACGACGCAGAATTTCAGATCGGGTACAGGGAAAAGATGACAATAGTGAAAATATAGTGAAATCTTGGGATAAATATCTAAATAATTTGATGAAATTTCCACAATTTCTTGCGAATGTAGTAGCTTTTTCTGATTCGCCGGATATTGCAGTAATGCTTGCAGATAGCGTAGCTGCTGAAGCAGTTGAATCAGGAACTTATCTGATCGAGACAATGAGCTCTGAAAGTGGCTTCAGCATGTATGAGAGCGATGCAAAAATCCTGCATAAAGAGAAAGAATCGGGAAATTATGTCGCTCCATTTTTGTCGCTTTACACATTGGAAGAGATCCGCCCGATGTTTTCTTTCCCGATTTTGTATCCAGGAGAATCTATTGAATGTCAGAAGGAAACGGATCCCACACCTTTTTCCAAGGAGCTTAGCATTGATAAAGATACTGGAGAAATGCATGAAGTTATTTCCCTTGGGGTTAGCTCTATGGGATATGATGTTACGTTTCCTGTAAAACTGTTTAAGAAGCACGCATTTATTGCCGGTGTGCCGGGTGCTGGAAAAACCAATACGATGCTGTACTTAGTTACGACTCTTTGGAGAGATACGCAGCAACATGTTCCTTTTCTTGTACTGGAGCCCGCAAAACAGGAATATCGGGCTTTGGCTATGATTGATGGAATGGAAGATTTGTGTGTATTCTCTCCTGGTGCAGACACATATTTTCCGTTGCATATTAATCCGTTTCAGTTTCCGGTAGGTTTAACATTGGCAGAGCATATAGCCAATTTGAATGCTGTTTTTGCAGGGGCATTTGAATTGATTCCGCCATCTCCGTTTCTGATTGATAGTTGTATTGAAAAAGTCTATCTTGATAAGGGATGGAATATTAACGAACGAAATAATGGAAATAAAGAATATCCAACTATGCAGGAATTGTATGATTCATTGAAAATTGCTGTAGAGGAGTCCGGTTATGAGGGCGAATCTAAAGCGAATATCCGTTCGGTTATGGAGGTTCGAATTGGAAGTCTCTTAAGACGTGAAATCGGTAATGTGTATAATGTGCGGAAATCCAGCATTGAACCGGAGGACTGGCTCAGTCGTCCTGTTATTATCGAATTGGAAGCATTGGGAGAAGGTCCGGCTAACTTCATGTCTCTTTTGATTTCAACATTGATTCGGGAGGTACTGAAGATTCGCAAAACAAGTGATATAACCAAGTCAGATGAAGGAGTGCTGAAACGGGAAGTTGAACATATTATTTTTTATGAAGAAGCGCATAATTTGATTGGACCTACAACGGATGATCCCGTAGGCGGCTCTGTTGACCCTAAAATCTCTGCAACCAAATATCTTGTCAAGATGCTTGCAGAGGTTCGTGCATTGGGGGAGGGAATTGTAATTGCAGATCAGCTTCCTACGGCGATGGCACCGGAAGTTTTGAAAAATACTGGGCTGAAATTGGGACATCGAATTACGGCTCAAGATGACCGAAATTTGCTCGGCAGTACGATGTCTGCTTCGGCAGACCAGTTGGAAGAACAGGGAACGTTCGGAACGGGTCAGGCGCTTATTTTCTATGAAAATCTGCTTAAACCGTTTAAGATGCGTGTTTGTGAATGGGAAAAGGGCGCCTCTCAAAAAAAATACGATTCACCTACGAATCTTCAACTATTTGAACATTTGAAGACGAATAAGACATATAACACGCTTATGGCGCGAAGTGCAGTTATCATGCAGGAAAAAATGTGTGTAGAATTTGATTTACTTCGGAATCAGGCACAGACCCTAAAGGCGAATATTGGAAAAAAATCTGCAGAGTTGAATCATATATCAAATAATCTTAACAGTTTGCAGAGTAAATTGAAAAGACTTTTGGATAAGGATGATATTGCAGAAACTCAAAAGCATATTGCAGAAACAAGATTGGTTTATGAAAAGAAGCAAAGAGAGTTTGACAGGACACTTTCGCGAGAATTGAAAAAATTGTGCTGGGGATTTTCAAATCAATATTATGCTTACATGACATTATCCAAGAACTATTATGTTTATTCGGATGAAATGTACATGTGCACTATTAAAAATTATCTGTCATTGTTTAGAACGATAAGATCCTTACATGATGTCCCGCAGTTAAATACGATTCTGATGTCAGAAACGCAGAATGTTATTACAGATCTTGAACGTTATGTGGATTTCAGAACGTTTTCTTCGAATGCATTATTAGCGGCGCACCCGGACTATAATGAGGTGATTTATGCAACAGGTGATTTTGTTAGCAATCAGATAGATGCCGAAACCAGTGCATTTTGTAAAAGAGCAAATTTCCTGGTGGAGCAGGAAGATATTGCAGAAGATGCACTTACAGATTTTTGTAATCAGTTTGTGGAGACGTTTCAGCGTTATTATGAAATTGCAGAAGTCTATTACGCAACAACAATCAGTCTTGCAGAGAAGGGTCAAAATAATCTGGAAAACGATGGAAACTCGGATTCTCCTGAATGGGAAGATGCGAATAAAAGAGTTGTTGAATATCGAAGCCGTGCGACCTTGCTATATAAAGCGTTGACTGCATTTGTTATAGGTATTTTTAAAAGATTTAATGGACTGCAGGGGATTGGTAGGACTATTTTGCTGACACGGACTCAGACTCTGCTTTTATCGTTTAGATCAATTGTAGAATATCGTAATAAGTCAGCAAAAACAAAGCTTTCAGAATGGGACGGATATCGTGAAGTATGGCGTGGCTCCAATTCTATCGTTCTATTAGAATTAGGTGCTAAGTTTGACTATTTCCATAAGCTTAGAATGGAAAAACTTGGTAAGATGAATGAGAAAAATATTGATATGAAGTTTTTCACAGATCTTTGCAAAAATTATAATACTTTATTCAAGATGTATTATTTGATTGGAATTGATACATATGAGTTTCAGTATATATTAGTGCAGCATTATAGACGTTTCCTGGAGGATGTCATCAACATTGGGACAGTTGTATATCCGGTATTGTTTAAATATTCGACCAATAACTGGATAATCTGCAGAGATTTAATGCTCAAAATGATGGCTTCTGATCAGATATCTCAATCTGTTAAGGAAGACTGGAACAAACTTTCTGTCAAAATGACCCACGCTATAAAATTATATGTTAAATAGATGCACAGACGCCGGTTTTGACAGGAAAATCTTATGATAGAGGGAAGTTATTATGGCTATTAGATCAAAAGACTTTGTTGGAATAGCCGAAGGTATTCGTAGCCATGAGCTATCTGCAAAAGACCAGATTGAAAAGTTAAAGGGGCGTATATCTGAGCTATCGGGCAGAAAAAGTTCATTGAATGGTACAATTTCATATCTGGAAGCTGCTATTGCTGCGGCTTATGAAGACACAGATGAAGATGGATATCCAGATTATGGGCTTATCGCTGCTTTGGAAGCTGAAAAAAACGCAGCAAAAAGTGAACTGGCGGAAGTCGAGCAGGATTTAGATACGACTGATGGTGAACTGGAAGATAAGCAGGATGAGTTAGAAGAAGTTGAGGAAGAAAAAGCACAAACCTTGTTCGAGATTCAGGAGCGTGCCAGAAAAACCTCAAATAATATTAATCTGGCTGGTGGAATGTATGGTGCTTATGCCAGTGTGGGAGAGACGTTACAAAACGCGTTACAAGGGAGCCTCTCTTCATTGACGCAGGCAGCGGGGATTCTCGGTGGTTCGGTTGATAGCGGGAGTAGCGGAAGCTATAATAGTTCGGCTTCCGGGACAGGGCATTCAGCTTCTGGACAGGGAGGAAGCGGTAATGATACGAGTGTAAAGGCTGAAACAGGTGCTTTAGCAGCTTTTATGGGGGGAAATTCTAGCAAAGAATTACCCCTATCGGCAGAGCAGTTTAGCACCAGTCAAGATCAGTTAGTAACACCGGCTACATCACCTAATTATCATTCCGGAAAAGGAACGATAAATGCAAAGCCTATTCAAAACTTTGCTACAGAACAGAGTGCAAATGAATATGCGCTAAGTTCCTTTGGGGAGAACACCATATCGCAAGCTGCAGAGGGGACGGATAGATTCGAAAGCAATCAATCATCCTCTAATATGGGAAACCAGTTTTCTAAAATGTCGGAAAATGTGTCAGGGACAGCCAAGACTTCTTCTCACAGCAGTAGTCAGCACACTTTTGCAGACTGGCTTAATCCAGATAATTATACGGACGACGGTCGCTATATTGGAGAGGGGCAGGATTGGGGATATAAGCCTTATGGAAATGATTCTGGTGAATTTGCAAATAGTATTATGACTGCTGAACAGAGGGCATTGAATAATTATATGCAGGCTCATAATTACAGCAAAGCTGATTTTGAAATTTATGCAAAAGATGCAAAATGGCAAAGCCTGCACTGGGCAGCGCATCCTACCTCTGGTGTAATAGATACGTTCAGAGGCAGTGCTTCAGCACGACAACAATTAGAGAAATATATGAATGCACATAATTATAGCCAGGCAGATTTTGCAACGTTTTCAAGAGATTGGGAATGGCAATGGCTTCACCGTATGGCATATCCGGATTCTGATGCTGTTTCAGCAATAGGAGGAACGGAACTGGCACTGCAACATTTAAAGGAATATGTGAATGAGCATAACTACAGTCAGGTGGATTATCCAGTTTATTCAAGAGATCCTGAATGGAAAAGGTTACACAGAACAGCTTATCCAACATTCTACTCAAATGCAAAAATTAAAGATAGAGCACACCACTTTTTTAATCAGTTTTTCAATGAGAATAGTGGGAAAGCGAACAGCGCTCCAGATGTGCCGAGTACAGTAAATTCAATCCTCGCAGGAAAATTTAATTCATATCCAGGCGATGGGGATTCCCTAAAACAAAAATTTGAGACATTAAAAGATCTACCGGTAAATAAGCTTTCTAAGAAGAATTTGGAAACAATTGTAGATATTGCGATTACAAATTTGAAAAATAAATACCAAGATGTGGCTTTAGCAGAACGTTTTTCGAATTTAGCACAAAAAATTTCATTCGTTGACAAGCTCACTGGGGAAAACGGAAAATATATTTATGGTTATTATGATCAGAAAAGTGATACTATTAAAGTAAATATGGACGCTAATGCAACGGTGGGGGATATACTGGCAACAGTTGATCACGAAGCAACACATTTATTATCACAACTTCACAAAAACAGAGTTGGAGGTGTTAAAAATCCTGATATATTATATGGTAATGTGGGAATGAATGAAGGAATTACGGAAATGTATTCCATAAAAAATATGCAGTCCATAAATCCAGAGTACAAATCTGACTCTTATGTAGATGAAGTTGAAGTGATGAAAGAATTTGAAAAAATTTGTGGTGAAAAAAATCTCCTGTACGCGTATATGCATAATGATTTGTCATATATTCGAGAGGATATGAATCAGTGCATTGGAAATAAAAAGGCATTTGAGAAATTTTGTAATGATTTGGATATTTTGTATCATTATAATTATGTAGATCCAGATAGTGTTAAAGCAGTATTCGAAAGGCAAAGTGCAAAACAACGGATCTACCAGAAGCTGAAAAAATATCAAATGGGGAAAAAGAATGCAATAAGAGAAGCAAATTACAAAACGCAATCCAAGGATATCCCATATAGTGGTTCACGAGAATCGAAAAATGCAACTTCGGAATATCGTATTAAATTCCATAAAAAAGAACAGGAAACAAGCATTACAAAAAATGATGATGATTTTGTTAACCAAAAGGATAAGCATCGTTCTTTTGTTGAAAGTTATTATGGTGGAATTTCTTTGGAAAAACAAAAAGCTACAGTAGATGATTGGATTGAACGTCAAAAAACAATTAGTTCAGCATCAAGTGGTGGTGATCCTTATAAAGAAGAACGGGAACTTTCTTTGCCAGAAAGATAAAGTGAAGGAGGATAAGGCTATGGAAGTGGAAAACTCTCAAATTTGGGATAGAATTGCACATAGTGTTTTGGAAGATGATTATGAAGAATACAGCCAATTATACCATATTCGTTTGAAATTTTTATATTCTATGATGCTCGAAGAAATAAATGAAACAAATGCACTGGATACATTGGAATTCCTTATTGATGAAATTATTGGTTATGAGAACAGTCAGAAATATATGTCTTTAATTTCATTAAACGACTTTCAAAATATGTCTCCAGAAATTGCAATTCGAGTGTTTTCTTCCGTAGCGTTTGGACTTGCTGTTGAACAATTGAAAGGAAGAACTTACTTTTCAGTTGCTGAATTTATGAAAGAATCTTTTAATGCGCTTATTGAAGATACAACTATTATAACTGAAGGAGTTTTATCGGCTAATAGAATTCTTATATCAGAAACATTGCTGGATCTGAATTTTGTAAACGGAGAACCTGAAAGGATGAGCTTTCGTTTAAAGAGACAATTGGATTTGATGGAATAAATGTGAGGAATGAAAAAGGAAATAAACGTATAAAGGAGAAAAAAGATGACTTGTCCATATTGTAAAAAGGAAGTAACAATGAGTGCTGGATTTTGTCCTGAATGTGGGTTGAGTATCTCTAAGAAATGTGATACTGAAAATTTGAAAACTTATTGGAATAGGATAAACAGCGCAAGAGAAAAATATTTATTAGAAAAAGAAAAAATAATTCTTAACGAAAAAAAGGAAAAGAATATTAGAATAACTAAAGCGGTATTGATTGTATTGGTTATTTTATTAATGCTGGGAGCTGGAGCAGCTGCTTGGAACACTAAGCAACGAAAATACGAAGAGCAGAAAGCGAATGAAGAGCAGAAAGCAAATGAAGAGCAAAAGGATAAAGAACAGAAAATGGTTGAATTAAAGAAAAAAATTATTGGAAAAACTATGACGTTAAGTTCTATTGTAGATAAGAAAAGCGGAACAAAACAATATGTATACTGGACACTTACGTTTATTGACGAGAATAATATTGAATATAAATATACTAGCACAATTGATAAAGAAGAGATTGAAAAAGAACCTATAAATGAAGGGATTTATCCCTATGAGCTGATACAGGATAGTGAAGATAATTATGTCATCGAAACGAATGATGAGAAGTATTTGTTAAAAGTAAATGATAGTGGAGAACCTTCCGGTATCGCCTATTATAATAATTGAATTTTTTATTTGAATATAAAAGAGGCGATTGAAAAGTTGAAAAGAACCAGACCGCGCTAACGTGTATAGCTATTTTGAGTTTTACGACTCCCGGCATCACGCCAAATGGCGCGATGCCGGGAGTTCGTATTCAGCTCCATTCCTCAGCCAAGAGGAAGTCGCGGATATTCCGGTGCTTGATCCCGTTTCGGCTCATATCGAACTCATCGAGGGAAACAACGTACTTCGGGAAGTTATCGCGGATGCTGTGGTCGGCAATATAATACTTCTCATTGGTGACAAGGATCTGTTTGTCCTGCAAGTCCCCCCACTTTACCTGATAGAACAGGTAAAGCGGGATGATTTGATATAGTTCAGAATTATTTCCGGGGCGACGGGGCGCTACTCATTTTTCAGAACCTTTGCAAGAGAGGTCGCCGAGAAGGTCCTTCCCATATTGGCGATCAAAACTCATTCAACAGCCCCACAACTGTCCGCAGCTCTTCTGCCTTCACCTTATCCGGGAACTGGCCGGAGAGGACGCAGTTTTTGAAGTACTTGATCTCTTCTGCGTAGGCGTCGCTCTTGGGCAGGTTGATGGAGCCGGTATCGCCGGTGGCCTGCTCAGTCGGGGAATAGATGCTGCCGTTGTTTTCATAGATTTTGCACTCGCCATTTTCGTAGGTAACGAGAGCGCCCTCGAACTGGAAGCGGTAGGAAGCGCCGAAGGGGTAAGCGGATGCGTACCAGGAAGCTTCGGTGGTAACGAAGAAGCCGGGGAATTCGTATACAGCGGTCAGATAGTCCTGATTAGGCTGCTTTGCGCGGTGCTTCAGGGAAGCTTCCGGTTTGCCGAAGGCGTATACGAGGAAGTCAAGATCATGGATGTGCAGGTCGTAAGGAACAAGTCCGCTTCTCTTTTCATCCATCATCCAGTTGTCCCAGCTCCAGGCGGGATAGCTGCCGAGGCGTCCCATGTAGCCGGACAGGAGCTTTCCGTATTTGCCGGAATCGTAAAGCTCCTTGATCAGCTCGTATTCAGGCCAGAAGCGCAGAACCTGTGCGATCATGAAGCATACGTTGTTTTCTTTTGCGGTGGAATATGCCAGCTCGATATCCTCTTCTTTTAAGGAAATGGGTTTTTCACTGAGGACGTGGATGCCCTTTTTCATTGCCTTGACTGCAGTGGGAACGTGCAGATAGGTGGGCAGGCAGATGTCCAGGATGTCCAGCTCTTCTTTTTCAAGCATTTCATCGATGGAGGTGTAGTGATGCGGCTCCAGATAAGGCTCCATCCGCTCCGGACGGATATCGCAGATTGCTGTGAGTGTGGTGTCCTCCATAGCATTCCATGCAGGAATGTGTGCGCCGCTGATGCCGCCGACGCCGACTAAACCGATTTTTAACATGATGCTTCCTCCCCGTAAATTTCATCAATAATGTTTTGCAGATAAGTTCTGGATTCCAGAATGTCGGTCAGCTGCTGTGGACCGTCGATTTCCCGTTCGATGGTGACATAGGAGTTGTAGCCAAGCTTATGCAGCTTTGTAAAAACTGCACGGAAGTCTACTTTTCCCTGTCCAATGGGTGTTTCGGCACCGAGCTCATGTCCGTTTGTCGGATAGCAGCCGTCCTTTGCATGCAGGTTGCGGACGTATTTGCCGAAAACGTCAAGTGCGTCTGCCGGGTTTGCTTTTCCGTAAAGAATCAGATTTGCAGTGTCCAGATTCACATAAAGATTATCCGTGCCGACGGCTTCAAAGCAGCGCAGCATGGTAACGGGGGTTTCCTGGCCGGTTTCAAACAGCAGGCACTGCCCGTTTTTCTTCAGATGCTCTGCAACAGTGCGCACAGCGATGCAGAAGCTGCTGAAATTGGGATCATAAGGATTTTCCGGAATAAATCCCATATGGGTTACGACATCAGTGATGCCGAGCTTGTGGGCAAAATCTGCACCGTCGCAAAGGTTTTCGATCCGCATCTGTCGGTATTCCACAGGGACAAGTCCAAGGGTGAGCTGCCCGTCGTAAAAGTTCCATGCCGCAGGTCCGGTCCAGCCGCACCAGAATGCGGAAACGGTGATCTGGTATTGTTCCAAAAGTGTTTTTAAGATGCTTGCATTTTCGTCCGTCCAGGCGGCAGGATTCCAGGAAACCAGCTGACAGGAATCGAAGTTATGTTCCCGAAGCTGGGCGAATTTTTTTTCCATACCGTCGATCTCGGAGAAATTGACGCAGGTTCCGATTTTCATAGAGAGCTCCTTTTTAGGCAAAGAAAAATGGATTTCATTGCCCTGAAATGATGATTTTTGGTTGTCTGGGAACTGCTTTTACAGTATCATGAAAAGCAGGAGAAGCCCATTATTTTTTTGACTCATTTTAGGATGATTTTTACCTTTTGCGGAGGACAGTATGATCGATGGATATAAGGAGCTGACGCCGGTAATCTATGGAGAAAATGCGATAAAATATCTGTATACCGAGCAGAAAAAAGCAGAGGGGGAAATCTGCTTTCTGCTGCACTGGCACGACCGGATGGAGCTGACCTATGTGACGGAGGGGACGCTGCGGTTTGTGACGGAAGGAGAGGAGTTTTTGGTTTCGGCAGGAGAGCTTGCAGTGGCGGGACCGGGGCAGATGCATGGAGGCTTTGCAGTGTCGGAAAAGGTCTGCTATCATACGGTTATGTTCGATGTGGAGCGGTTTTATAATGGAACGGCTGCGTCTGAAAAATATTTACGTTCCCTGGGAAATGGAGAACTGACCTTTGTGGAAAAAATCGCAGGGAAAGAGGTTTCCGGTCTGCTGGAGCGCCTGGTGGGGCTGCTGGTCGGAAGGGACAGCGGAAAGGACAGCAAAAGCTCGCTGGCAGCCATCGGAACGCTGTATGAAATTCTCGGATGCCTGATAGAATACGGCAGGTCAAAAAGCAGTGCAAAGGTCAGTCCGGACAGCGGCTTTGGTCAGATTTTAACCTATGTAAATCATCATTATACGGAAAAACTCAGCCCGGCGGCGCTGAGTGCGCAGTTTGGATATCATGAGGCGTATTTCTGCAGGCGCTTTCGGGAGCTGACAGGCATTACCTTTTCGGAATATGTCCGTGCGCTTCGAATGGAGTATGCACAGAAGCTTTTGAAGGAATCAGCAGATGAGGTGGGGACGGTGGCCTGGAAATGCGGCTACCCGGACGGAAGCTATTTTACACGGGAGTTTCGGAAAATGTACGGATTTACGCCATCGCAGTTTCGGCGAATGACGCGATGAACGGTAACATTTCGGCGGATGTGAGGAAACACAGCAGTGCAAAAAAGGCTGTACAACAAAAACGCCGCAGTCTATAATGAAAAAAAACGGATCGGGAGGGAGAAAATGTTATGCAGGCATTATTTGATGCCGTAAACGCGATTTGCGGCAAAATTCAGGTTGTATCAGATCTGTTCTGGGAGTTTCCGACTAACTTCGGATGGTATGCGGCGATCCCGATCCTTGGGAATTTCAGTCTGGCGATCATTTTGCTAGTCGGTACCGGAATTTTTCTGACAGTTCGGTTCCGGTTTGTACAGGTGCGGAAATTTAAGTACGGCTTAAAAGTGCTCCTTCACAGCAAAGCAGCGACGAAGACCGGTATTTCGGCGCTGGCGGCATTTTTGCTGTCTACGGCGATGCGGGTAGGACCGGGAAATATTCTCGGCGTGACGGGTGCGATTTCAATCGGCGGTCCGGGCGCGCTGTTCTGGATGTGGCTGTCGGCTTTTTTCGGGATGTCCACAGCCTTTGCGGAATCCACGCTGTCCCAGATTTTTAAAGAAAAAAGAGATGGGCAGTATGTCGGAGGACTTCCTTTTTATGGAAGAAGACTGTTAAACAATGCGGCGTGGGCGGGTGTTGCGCTGAGCGTGCTCTACATTGTCTATGCCTTTTTGTGCTTCCCGGCGCAGGGTTTCAATACCATCTCTGCGGTCGGTGCCATTGCAAATGAGATCACCGGGACGACGATTGCGACCAATTCTGCGCTGTATTGGATTTCCTTCGTGGTACTGATCCTGATTGCTGCACTGATCAGCTTCGGAGGCATTAAAAAAGTGACAAAGGTAACGGATCTGCTGGTTCCTGTGATGGCGGTGATCTATGTGCTGACCGTAGTTGTGCTGGTTGTCTGCAACTTTACGCGGATTCCATGGTTTTTTCAGGCGGTATTTGGACAGGCATTTTCGCCGGATGCTGTATTTGGCGGAGCCTTCGGCACAGTGCTCAGCCAGGGCATTAAACGTGGCCTGATGTCCAACGAGGCAGGTCAGGGTACCATCACGATGCCGGCGGCTGCTGCGGATGCAAATCATCCCTGCGATCAGGGCTGCGTTCAGGCCATCGGCGTTTTTCTGGATACGATTGTGATCTGTACGCTGACCGGATTTGTGGTGATCATGGGACGGATGTGGACCACAGACCGTGCGGCAGAGTGGTTTGATATGGGCAAGCTGGACAAATTCCTGGCATCCTGCGGAGAGCTGACCGGACAGAGCGGTGCTTATGGAATCGTGACGTTTCTGGTGAGCATTTGCTTCGGATTGTTTGCGTTTACCTGTCTGATCGGCTTTATGTCCTTTACGGAAATGTGCGCGGTGCGGATTTCTTCGCGCAAGGGTTTTATTGTTCTGATCCGGCTGCTGTGCCTGTTCGTCATTTCCTTTGGCGTCATTACCAATATCGCAGGAATGGATCTGGGCGCACTCTGGGATTTAAGTGATTTTGCCAATATTTTGATGGTTTACTGCAACCTGCCGCTGCAGTATCTTGGCCTGAAGTATGTGACCCGGGCGTGGAAGCACTTCGAAAAACAGGACGGCACGCCCTTTACGTCTGAAATAGCAGGAATCGACGTGCCGGTCTGGGAGGAAAAAGCCGGAAAAGCATAACGGGTACTTTCACAGAAAAAAGGCTGACGCGGTCAGAAAAAACAGCCGCCGGGGCGGCAGAATGGGAGGGTATATGGATTACGCACTGTATCAGAAAATTTCAAAGGTCACGCTGGGAAAGCAGCCGGCAGACCTGGTATTAAAAAATCTGAAGCTGGTGGATGTATTTACGGGGGAGATCGTGGAGTCAAACGTTGCAGTTAAGGACGGTCTGATCGCAGGGGTGTCGAGACGTTACCGCGGAAAAAAGGAAATCGACCTCGGTGGAAAATATCTTGCCCCGGGATTTATTGATGCACATCTGCATCTGGAATCCACCATGGTTACGCCAAACGAGCTGGTCAGCACGGCGGCGCGTTTCGGGACGACGACGTTTATCGTAGATCCCCATGAGGCGGCGAATGTCAGCGGTGCGGCCGGGATAGACTATATTCTTGATCAGACGGAAAAATCTCCGGCGAACGTCTACGTCATGATGCCGTCCTGTGTACCGGCGACGCATGTGGACGATAACGGCGGTATTTTTTCCGCAAACGATATGTATCCGTACGTCCGCAATCCGCGGGTTCTGGGATTGGGGGAAGTGATGGATGATCCGGGGGTTATCAACGGCGACGAGAGCATGTTTTCCAAACTGCTGCTGTTTGAAAACCGGACGATTGACGGACATGCCCCGTATCTGCCGAACCGGGAGCTGAGCGCTTACAAGATGGCGGGGGTGGATACCGACCATGAAGCGACCAGCTTTGAATACGCGCTGGAAGAAGTGCGCCGCGGCATTCATGTCCATATCCGCGAGGGCAGCGCAGCCCACAACCTGAAGGATATCGTAGAGGGCATTGTCCGCACCGGAATCGATACGGAATATTTTTCCTTCTGTACGGACGACAAGCATATCGAGGATATTTTACGGGACGGTCATATCAGCTACAACGTAAAGCTTGCGGTTTCCCTCGGCATGAATCCGGTTCAGGCGATCAAAATGGCGACGATCAACACTGCAAAATGCTACGGCTTAAAGCATCTGGGCGCGATTTCTCCGGGCTTCCAGGCGGACTTTGTTGTGCTGGATAATCTGCAGGATCTGAATGTGACAGATGTGTTCTATAAAGGAAAGCTTGTAGACCGGAATGCGCCGATCCGTGTAAAAACGTGCGGCAGAGCGTTGAAACATACGGTGCACCTCGACAAGGTGAAGGCAGAGCAGTTTGTGCTTCCGATTGGAAAAAAGAAAACCCATGTAATCGGCATCAATCCGTCTCAGATCACCACAGAGGATCTGGCGGTTTCCCTGCAGCCTGCGGCAAATTATGTTCCGGCGGACGGCTATTCCAAGGTTGCGGCTGTGGAGCGGCATCATAATACCGGAAAAATCGGCGTTGCAGTGGCGAAAGGCTACGGCATCCGAAACGGCGCAGTGGCATCTTCTGTATCCCACGATTCCCACAACATCATCGTCATCGGGGACAATGACCGTGACATGGCATTGGCAGTGGACGAAATCATCCGAACGCAGGGCGGTTATACCGTTGTGGAAAACGGCAAGGTATTCGAAACGCTGCCGCTTCCGATCATGGGCCTGATGAGCGACGCCGGGTTTGAGTCCGTCAATGAGACTTTAGGCCGGATGATTAAAAAAGCGCATGAAATGGGCGTTCCGGCGGATATCGAGCCGTTCATCACATTATCGTTTTTGGCGCTTCCCGTCATTCCGACGCTGCGCATTACGCCGCGGGGGCTGTGCCTGCTGACCGCGAAGGGGCCGGAAATTCTGCAGGAGTAAAGCCAGGCTGGAAAACGCCTGTGAAAAATAGTTTTTATGGAGGAACTTATGGATATCAAAGAAAAAATTCATGAACTGTCAGAGAAAATGATTCAGAATCTGGGACGTCTGGTTGCGGTGGATTCCCAGCTCGGCACGCCCGAAGAAGGCAAGCCCTTTGGCGAAGGCCCGGCAAAAGCCCTTGAGGTTGGCTTAAAAATTGCGGATGAGCTCGGCTTTCAGACGGTTAATCTGGACAACTACTGCGGCTATGCAGAGATGGGAGAAGGAAAAGAGATTATCGGTATCGCCGGACATCTCGATATCGTGCCGGTGGGCGGCGACTGGACCCACGATCCCTTCGTGCTGACCCGTGAGGGCGATTATGTATATGGCCGCGGAACGACTGACGACAAGGGACCCGTTCTGGAAGCGCTTTATGCGATGAAGCTGCTGCGGGATTCCGGCGTGAAGTTAAATAAAAGAGTCCGCCTGATCATGGGCTGTAATGAGGAAACCGGTTCGAAATGCATGGCGCATTATAATGAAGTGGAAGAGGAGCTGTCCTGCGGCTTTACGCCGGACGCGAACTTCCCCTGCATTCACGGCGAAAAGGGACACATGTCAATGATGGCATATTCCAAACATACGAAGATCCTTTCCATGAACGGCGGTTTTGTTACAAATGCGGTTTGCGATTCCTGCACGACAGTGATTCCCGGGGCAGCAGGTCTGAAGGAAAAGCTGGAAAAAGAGCTGGCTGAGACGAAGCTTCAGGAGTACCGCGTGACAGAAGAAAACGGAGAGATCACGATTTATGCAAAAGGAGTGCCTGCACATGCCAGCACGCCGACGCTGGGGGTCAACGCTGCAGGCGTAACCTTTGAGTGTCTGGAAAAAGCTGGCTTTGAAGATGATTTCGTAACGTTCTATAACACTCATCTCGGAACTGCCTGCGACGGCTCCGGTATCGGCTTAAAGGTTTCCGATGCTTATGGCGACCTGACGTTCTGCAATGGTATCGTAAAAACCCAGGACGGCGTGATTTCCTGCACGATTGATATCCGTGTTCCGGTTACCTTAAAGCCCGATGAGGTCCGCAGGCTGTGCGAGGACAAGCTGGAGGATGAGAACGGACGGATCGAGATTCTGGACATCGGCGACGGATTATTTTTCCCGAGAGAGTCCCCTCTCGTAGAAGCCCTGTACAAGGCGTATGTGGACGTGACCGGCGACACCGCAAACGAGCCGATGGTCATTGGCGGCGGAACCTATGCGAAGTCTCTGAAGAATATCATTGCCTTCGGTCCTGAAAAGCTTGGAATCGATTATCGCATTCATGGTGCGGACGAGTATATCCTTGTATCCGGCATGGAGGAAGCAGTGCTGATATACATGGAAGCCATTAAGAACCTGCTGGCGATTTAAGTATTCCTGTATGGATTAGGATTTTTACCTGCACATTTCTTGACTAATATACATTGAAAATGTATAATTATTCATCGTGGCAGGAAGATATATGCTCAGAGGGGTTGCAGCTGCCATAAAAAAGATTCATGGTCATTAAAGTTTCAGCAAAATAAAGGAGTAATTACAAATGGCAAGTTTATGGGGCGGAAGATTTGAAAAAGACATGGATGATATTGTAAAAAAATACAATGCATCTATTTTCTTTGACCAGAGAATGTACAACGAGGACATCGACGGCAGCATCGCGCATGTGACCATGCTTGGAAAGCAGGGCATCGTATCCAATGAGGAAAAAGATCGGATCATCGCAGGTCTGGAAGAAATCCGCAAGGAGATTGCGGAAGGAAAGATCCTGTTTACCGTAGAAGACGAAGACATCCATATGGGCATCGAGAGCCGTCTGATCGACAAAATCGGCGATGTGGGCAAAAAACTCCATACTTCCAGAAGTCGTAACGATCAGTGCCAGGTAGATATCCGCCTGTATCTGCGAAAAGAAATTTATGAGATTTTGAACAGCCTGTGCTATCTGGAAAGCGTAATTCTGGAAAAGGCGGAAAAATATGAAGATAAGATTACAGTAGGCTTTACCCATCTTCAGCACGCACAGCCGATCACGATCGGTTTTGTTTTTATGGCATATTTCCAGATGTTTAAAAGAGATATTGAACGGCTGACGGATACGCTGGAGCGTCTGAATTATAATCCGCTTGGGGCGTGTGCACTGGCAGGAACAACGATGCCCATCGACCGTCATTTGACGAGCGAGCTGCTTTCTTTTACTGCACCGACGGAAAATGCCATGGATACAGTCAGCGACCGGGACTACAGCCTGGAATTTTTGTGCGACGCTTCCATTTCCATGATGCACTTGTCCCGCTGGGCGGAGGAATTTGCATGGTGGAACTCTTCCGAGTTTTCCTATATCGCAATCGACGACAGCTTCTGCACCGGCAGCAGCATTATGCCCCAGAAGAAAAATCCGGATATGGCGGAGCTGATCCGCGGCAAGGTTGGTCGTGTATATGGCGATCTGATGCAGCTGTTGACCGTTATGAAGGGAACTCCGCTTGCTTATAACAAGGACTTCCAGGAGGATAAGGAGAGCCTTTTCGATGCGATCGACACCTGGAAAGCGACAATCGATATTTTTGCGAAGATGCTGGACAAGACCGAATTCCGGATGGATCAGATCGAAAAACAGCTTGGAAAAGGCTTCTTAAATGCGACAGATATTGCAGAGCATTTTGCAAAGCAGGGCATTCCGTTCCGGGAAGCACATGCTATCGTAGGACATATGGTAAAAGCATGTGAGAAGAAGGGCTGTGACCTTGAAGATCTGACAGACGAAGAGCTGCAGGCGATCGACAAGCGCGTGACCAAAGAGCTGCTGGGGGACATCAGCATCAAGTCCTGTGTCAATGCCCGCGTATCCTTCGGAGGAACGGCACCTTCTGAGGTACATCGTCAGATCGAGGTTGGCCGTCAGTGGTTAAACAGCCTGGAACGGTAAGGAAGCAAGCGCACGCTGTCGGCGGCGATCATGGAAATTCATGAAAAAGCGACGAATCAGGAATTGAATTTTGAAAAATTACGATCGAGCATAAATTTGTGCTGCGAGGTGTGTTTATGGGACACCTCAGATGCTATGATGGAACCAGATAAGAAAAATTCTTACTGGTTCTTTTTCAATTCCGACAAAGATGTCTGTGGACGGAAAAGGCAAAGAGGATCCTGTAGACAAAAGCGATCCGGACAGGCGTGTCTGGCTATAGAATGGAGGTTTTTATGAGAAAGAATTCTTTTGGTGAAACAGTTATTCTGGTTATGATGGTAATCGGTATTTTCCTTTTGGTGGGTATGATCTGTGATGAAAGCGCCAAGAACAAATGTATCCTGAAAGGCTGTGATAATAAGCGTGCACCGGGAAGCAGCTACTGCTATCTTCATAAATCCTACGGCAAAACTTCTTCCGGATCTTACACAAAGTCTTCCGGGACAAAATCATCCGGCGCAAGTTCAAACAGTACATCTGGATATTCAAACTCTTATAAGAAAAGTTCCGGCAGCTACAGCGGCAGCAAGACAGGGACATCCGGCGGCACATATTCTGGCAGCAAATCAAAAAACTCCGGCAGTTCGAAAAAGAGCAGTTATTACGACGGCTACGATGATGGCTATGACGATGTCTATATGGACGGTGATTATGATTATGACAGATATGACAGAGATCCCGACTATGCGGACGGAGTAGATGATGCATTGGATGAACTTGACGGAGACTGGTAAAAAGAAAAGCATCGTCCGTTAAACGGATTTTATATACCCCTTCATATATTCCAGCATCGCGGTTGCCGTTGCGTTGAGCGTCGTGTTTTTCAAATAATACAGATATGTCTGACTGTATAGGGCAGGGGCCAGCGGGACGAGCTTTAAATGCTGCCCGGAGGCGTAGAAGTGCCGGTTTGTCAGCAGGGAAATTGCCATATGCTGTGCGACGAGATCGAAAATAGAATCCATGCGCTTGCTTTCCAGTTTTTTGATATGCTTGCTCAGGGTGGATTCGTTCATAAAAAGAAGCTCAGAAGCTTCCCAGAAATTCTGGGTTTCTGCAAGCGCTAAAAATTCCTTTAAACTCGCAGTGTCCATTGTATTATCCTTTCCACTCATTTATGCGCACGCTTTTTGCGCATGTCAGTGGTTAAGCAGCCTGGAACGGTAAGGCAGCAAGCAGAAAGTAGCTCTTGCCGACAAGAGGATTTTGCTGGTAGAGGGTAACGGGCTGAACGCGCATGTTGCAAAACTGATGGAGGTTCCGGGAGAAATTTTTTAAAGGACATGGAATTCCTGAACTGTTTGTTGTTCTGACAACATAATGTTTTCGAAAGCTGTTTATAATAAACAATGTCATGATGCCAGGGTCACAAGGTCTAAGCCCACATGAGCTTGCTCATGGGTGGGTGAAAGACCTCTTGACATGCTCCTATCGGGACGGATTGTGGGAGTGCGCGGCACGGAACAATCCGCAGGCATCAAGGTCGGGGGCTTTTGCCCCGACATCATGTCATCTGATTACGAAGAAACGCAAGATACAAACCAGGACAGGAGGCATTTGAAATGAGTCAGAAAGACAGAACAGAGATGGAGAAGAAAACGTTCCATGCGGCAGAAACTTTCAATGGCCGCACGGAGCAGTTAAAAGAATATTTAAGGCGTCTGGGTGCAGGCGAGGCGCTGGAAAGTGTCCGGGCAGATTTTGTAAAGCAGTTCAGCGATGTTGAGGCGTCTGAAATCATGCAGGCGGAACAGAAGCTTTTAAAAGAAGGAACGCCGCTTACAGAGGTTCAGAAACTCTGTGACGTGCATTCAGCGCTGTTTCACGGTGCAACGAAAGAAGAACGGATCGCCAATGCGGAGAAAGAGGTCGAGGCATCCAGGAAGAGAATCACAAATGCAGAAGACGGAGCTGATGCGTCTTTGAAAAGGGAAAAGCTGCAGGAAGAGCTGGCAAAACGCGAAAAATTTGAAAAAAAGGAATATTCGGACAAGCATACAAAAGCGGCGGAGCTGATCGCAATTGTCGGACATCCTCTTTACACGTTTACGAAAGAAAACGAAGCGCTGGCAGAGCTTTTAAAGCAGTTTAAAGAATCCCGGTCGGAAGAACTTTTGTTAAAAATCCGGGACTTGTCGGTTCATTATGCGAAAAAGGGCGATCTGTTATATCCGCAGTTAAAGGTAAAATACGGTATTTCCGGTCCGTCTGATGTGATGTGGACAGTGGATGATGAAATCCGGGACGATCTGGGCATACTGATGAAGGAAAGTCCACGAAGTGCGGACTGGAATACGCGCTTGGACGGCGTATTAAAACGCGCGGAGGAAATGATTTACAAAGAGCAGAATATTTTGTTTCCGATCTGTGCCGTAAATTTTACAGAAGACGAGTGGAAAGGTATCTATCAGGACGCGAAGGATTATGCGGTTTGCTTTGGGGCAGAGCCGGAGGTGTGGGACAGAGCGGAGAATGTTGGACGAAGTGAGTTTGGCTGGCGGCGCAGCGCAGATGAACAGCAGGGCTCTGCAGGGCAGAAAAACGCCGCCGGTGAAATTGTGATGCCGGGCGGGCACATGACGCTGGAACAGCTTACCGCGCTTTTAAATACGGTTCCGCTGGAAATCAGCTTTATCGATACGGAAAATATCAATCGTTTCTTCAATGAAGGTCCGAAGGTGTTCAAACGCCCTGCAATGGCGATTGATCGGGAAGTATTTTCCTGTCATCCGCCCAAAATCGAACCTATGGTACGCGCAATTATCGAGGATTTTCGCAATAACAAAAGGAATCGTGTCCCTGTCTGGATGGAGAAAGGCGGACGCACGATGCTGGTAACTTATATGGCTGTCCGGGATAAGAACGGAAAGTACCTCGGTACGGCGGAATTTGTGCAGGATATGGAGTTTGCAAAGGAGCATTTTGGCAAATAGGCCCAGACGGGGAGCGGCCAGCGTTGCGAATTTTCAGCGTATAAGTCCGGCGAACTTCACAGCGTAAAGGCGGTAAAGCAGTTTAAGATGGCGCTGCTTCTGACGCTGGAATAAGCAGGCAGGTGCGATTTTTTAAAAGAAAATGGGCCGGTTTTTCTGAAACTTTTGGCAGCAAACAATAGAATGCACGCTCTGCGGGCATTCTATCGTCATGAATTGAAAAAGGTGATGCAGAATCCTGAAAACTGGGGATTTTTCATCACCTTTTTTGCGGAGTTTATAGTACAATGATGACGAAAGGCAGGAAACAGCTATGTCACTATTTAAGAAAAAATCATCTGCAAAATCCTATGATAAAGACACACAAAAACCTGTGATTAAAGCCAGTATCTGCAATGGGGAACAGGTTGCCGGTTTCAAGGATCTCCATACCGGGAAATTCGAAGAAGTGATGCTGATCTGCAGCGCAGCCGATCTTGACGCTTTCAGGGCCATGTACGGGATAACAGAAGAAATCACCAAAGAATACTGATTTACGAAAAGAGGAAACAACCATTGAGCGAAACATCAGAAAAACGGCTCGAAAAAGTCCGTTTCATGAACATGTGCATGATTCAGGACGGCAGAGGAAATGTGCTGGCGCTGGATAAAGTAAACGACAGCTACACCGGAACGACCTTTCCAGGCGGTCATGTGGAACCAGGAGAATTATTTTTTCAGTCTATGATCCGGGAGGTTTGGGAAGAAACGGGACTTACGATCGAAAAACCGGAATTTCGCGGGCTGTACCACTGGCATAAAGACGGCGTACATCATGTGATAACGCTCTACCGGGCGTACACTTTTTGCGGCGAACTGGAAAGCTCCGAAGAAGGACGGGTATACTGGATTTCGCTGGAAGAATTGAAGACAAAAAAACTTGCATCAGGGATGGAATACGTTCTGGAGATGATGGAGTCAGAAACGATAAAAGAATGCTATGTACGCCGGGAAATAGACCGGTATGTGGGGAAGGTATATTGATTTATTGGAGAAATTGCAGCCGCGGGTCAGGGACAGCGCTTTAAAAATTTACGATCGAGCATAAATTTGTGCTGCGAGGTGTGTTTATGGGACACCTCAGATGCTATGATGGAACCAGATAGCCTAAAATGTATCACAAATGCAGAGTATGTCCTGGAAGGCTATCTTTGCCACGACAAGACCGTCAGAGAGGATATTAATTCCAATACCGGTAAGGCGATGCCTGAGTTTCCCGGCTATACCGGTGATGCAAAGCCTGCGCTTCCTGTCATCAAGATTACTGCGGTAACACACAGAAAGAACCCAATCATGCAGTTTAAGAAGAGCTCCAAAAACGATGAAGGCCGTCAGCGCAACGCAGCGCTGCTCGCGTTCTCCGCATTTTCTGAGTTAAAACATGTATTTCTGGTAGACGAGGATGTGGATATCTTCGATATGAGCGATGTAATGTGGGCAATGACGACAAGATTCCAGGCGGATGTGGATATGATCCCGATTCCGGGCTGCCACTGCCATGTGCTTGACCCGTCCAACGACCATGCTCTCGATCCTTCTATCCGCGTTCACGGAATTGCCTGCAAGGCGATTTTCGACTGCACGGTTCCGTTCGACCAGAAAGAGAACTTTGTCAGAAGCCGTTTCCTGGAAATCGACAAAGATAAATGGGCAAAAGAGCTCGCATTCTAAAAAGATAATGAGGAGGAAATGACATGCCAGTTGGTGTAATTGTCGACGCGCTCGCTGTTGTAATTGGCGGTATCGTAGGCGCTGTTGCAGGAAAAAAACTGAAAAAAGACTTTATTGACAACATGAATCTGATTCTGGGCTGCTGCTCCATGTGTATGGGCGTCAGCACGATCGTATTGATGCAGCACATGCCTGCAGTTGTTTTTGCGATTATTCTCGGTACGGGACTGGGACTTGCGGTTCATTTTGGCAAGCTGATCAACAAGGGCGGACTTGCGCTGCAGAAAGGCATCAGTCGTTTTGTAAAAACCTCTTCCGATGTGCCGGAAGCAGAGTTTGAGGCAACTTTAGTAACCTGCATCACGTTGTTCTGCGCGAGCGGAACCGGAATTTACGGCTCCATTATCGCAGGTATGTCCGCAGACCACAGCGTCCTGATTGCAAAGGCGATTCTGGATCTGTTCACCGCAGTTGTATTTGCCTGCACGCTTGGCATGGTAACTGCAGCAGTGGCGATTCCACAGTTTATCATTTTCTTTATCCTGTTTTTGCTCGGTGCCCCGATTTACAACGGTTTGGATCTTGGAACCAATACCTACATCATCAACGACTTCAAGGCGTGCGGCGGCTTTATCATGCTGGCGACCGGCTTTAGAATGTGTAAGATCAAGCAATTTCCGGTAGCGGATATGATTCCGGCTATGGTTTTGATTTTCCCGATCGCAATTTTCTGGAATGACTGTGTAACTCCGACTGTCAACATGCTTGCAGGAATGGTACATTGATGAAAAAAAGACTGGTTGTAGGAATCAGCGGCGGCAGCGGAATTCCACTGGCGACAGAGCTGCTTTCCCAGCTTCAAAAAATCGAAGAGATCGAAACGCATCTTGTATACACGAGAGGTGCAGAGGTTACGGCAGCGCAGGAATCGGAACTGTCGATGGAAGAAATCTGCGCGCTGGCAGACGTTGTTTATGACAATAAGGATATCGGTACGGCGATTGCGGGCGCGTGACGGCGGTGCGCCGCCGCGTAGCGAAGCTGCAGAAAGAGTATATGATACAATCAAAAAGCCTCTGGATGGAGAAATCTCTACAGAGGACTTTTTGTGTCCCGCCGCATCGGAGAATTTTGTGCGGCAGGACGTTTTTTGCCTGTACTGCCGCAGAGTGTGGTATACTATAGAAAATGTGCAGGAAAATGGGCTGCAAAAGCCATCCTGGAAAGGGGAAATAGAGTATGAAAGAGTTTTATATCACAGACGACGGCATTCAGCTGCATGCAAAGCTGGACATGCCGGAGGAAAAAGAAAAGTGTCCGCTGGTCATCGTGTTTCATGGTTTAACCGGCAATATGGAGGAACGGCACATCACTGCTGTTTCCAGCGTAATGAATGAAATCGGGTTTGCGACACTGCGCGTAGAGCTGTACGGACATGGAAAAAGCGGTGGTGCCTTTGAACAGCATAATCTGATGAAGTGGATCAATAATGCCATGACTGTGACGGATTATGCAAAGACGCTGGATTTTGTGACAGACCTTTATATCTGCGGACATTCCCAGGGCGGACTGCTTACCATGCTGGCAGCAGGAATGCGGGCGGATGATTTTAAGGCGGCGATTCCGATGTCTCCTGCAATTGTAATCCCGGATGGTGCGAGAAAAGGAAATCTGCTTGGTCAACCTTTTGATCCGGAGCATATTCCGGATATGGTGGAATGGGGGGACCGGCATCTGAGCGGCAATTATCTCCGCACAGCACAGCTTCTGGATGTAGACGAGGCGATCCGCAAATATGAAAAGCCGGTGCTTTTGATTCATGGAGATGCAGATGAGGCAGTTCCTATAGAATATTCCATTGATGCAGCGAAAAAATATAAAAATGCAAAGCTGGTACAGATTCCCGGAGACACACACTGCTACGATGAACATCTTGAACAGGTGACTGCAGCGGTGAAGAAATTTCTTGGCGAGATGGAGAACAGGGAAGGGTGACATAACAACAGGGCTGACCTTTAGCAGTCAGCCCTGTTGTTCATGACAATAGAATGTTCACAGAGCGTACGTTCTATTGTTCATGACAATAGAATGCTCACAGAGCGTACATTCTATTGTATGCCGGTGCAGTTGTTTTACAGCGTGCCGCTCTTTTCCGCCTGATCGACATCGATCGCAAGCTTCTTGACCTGCCCGGAGAGAATAAGCAGGGCGATCAGGTTGGGAATCGCCATCAGACCGTTGAAGGTATCTGCAATATCCCAAAGCAGACCAAGGTTGATTGTTGCACCGATGATCGATACAAAGGAATAGGCTACAAGGAAGGGACGGACGAGCTTTTCTCCGCCTAAAAATTCGATACAGCGGGAACCGTATAAGCCCCAGCCGATGATTGTGCTGAATGCGAAGCAGCACATGGCAACTGCGGTGAAGATAGAAACCCAGCCCCCATAGGTTGCAGTAAAGCCGGAAATTGTCAGCTCTGCGCCGGCTGCCTGACCATAGACGATGTTGGGCGCACCGAGCAGAATGACAAGACCGGTAAGTGTACAGATCACGATCGTATCCATGAATACCTCAAAAATACCGAACATGCCCTGATGGACAGCATTGTTCGTATCTGCGCAGGCATGGGCGATGGAACCGGTACCAAGGCCGGCTTCATTGGAAAAAATACCGCGGGAGACGCCTTTTTTCATGCTTAAAAACATGCTTCCGATGATGCCGCCGGTGGCTGCCTGAGGGGTAAATGCACTTTTAAAAATCATGGCAAACACTGCAGGAACGCGGCTGATATGTAAAATAACAACGCCGATTGCAAGGATTACATATAAAGCTGCCATAAACGGAACGAGTTTTTCCGAAACCTGACCGATCCGCTGGATTCCGCCAAGCAACACCATGGCAACGAAAGCGGCAATGAAAATACCGAAGATCAGATTGGCACGTTCATCTACAGTGCCGTCGATGATATGCAGGTTGTGCAGTGCAGAATGAATAGAAGAAACAATGGTATTAACCTGGGTGGCGTTTCCTGTGCCGAACACAGTCAGGACGCCGAACAGGGCATAAAGAACCGCTAAAAAATGCCATTTTTTGGACAGACCATTTTTAATATAGTACATTGGACCGCCAACATATTCGCCATTTGCGTTCTTTTCCCGGAAATGGATTGCGAGCGTAACCTCGGAAAATTTGGTACACATGCCGAGAAAAGCAGAGCACCACATCCAGAAAATTGCGCCAGGACCGCCGAGGGCAATCGCGCCCGCAACGCCTGCGATGTTACCGGTGCCGACCGTGCCTGCAAGCGCGGTACAGACTGCCTGGAACGGGCTCATGGAGCCGTCCTTTGCCTGTGTTTTGTCAAAAATTTTACCGATCGTGTTTTTCAGGGCAGCGCCGAATTTGCGCACCTGAATGAAACGGGTACGGACAGAAAGCAGAAGTCCTACGCCGATGATGCAGATCATTGCGGGGACGCCCCAGATAAATCCGTTGACCGCCTGATTGATTTTGATGATACTTTCTAACATAAAACCCTCATTTCTTCCCATTGATCCGGAATGGGCAGGAAGCTTCACTTGAATGCGTTACCGGACTGAAACGGGAAAGTCTTTTGCACCATTATGACATAAAATACAGGATTTGTACAAGTTTTTTATGGAATGGATAGGATTGGCGTGTGCAGACTACAGCTCTTAAGTGTGACGGGGATGGGCTGTCATTTTCTATGGGTGATCGACAGGAAAAGCGCTTGTTTTTTGGAAAAAAAACGGCTAAAATTTGAAATGTCCTGACAGGCAGAGGTTCTTTTTGTGCTGCTTGGGGAGCTTGAGATAGAAGGGGCAATGGATGAACTTAGCAGGGAATAGGAGGATGCATTTGGAACAGGAAAATCAGGCGCAGCAGCATAAGCGCCGCGTTCGATATAAAGGAAAATACCCGAAGAAATTCGAGGAAAAATATAAGGAGCTGCAGCCGGAAAAATATCAGGATACAGTGCAGCATGTGATCCGTAAGGGAAATACGCCTGCCGGGATGCACATTTCGATTATGGTAAAGGAAATTCTGGATTTTCTGCAGATTCAGCCCGGGGAAACCGGCTTTGACGCGACGCTGGGCTACGGCGGACACACAAAAGCGATGCTGGAATGTTTGCATGGTGAGGGGCACATGTATGCGACGGACGTAGACCCGGAGGAATCCGCCAAGACGAAAAAGCGTCTGGAGGAGCTGGGCTATGGGGAGGATATTCTTTCCATCCGGCTGCAGAATTTCTGCACGATCGACGAGATCGCGAAGGAGGTCGGCGGATTTGATTTCATTCTGGCGGATCTGGGAGTGTCTTCGATGCAGATTGATAATCCGAAGCGCGGCTTTTCCTTCAAAGTGGATGGTCCTCTGGATCTGCGATTGAATCAGGAAAAGGGCATCAGCGCGGCAGAACGGCTGGATACGATTTCGCGAGAAGAGCTTGCCGGTATGTTGTACGAAAATTCAGACGAGCCATATTGCGAGGAGCTTGCGAAGGCAATCACAGAAGAAATCCGCCGCGGCAACCGGATTGACACGACGACAAAGCTGCGCGGGGTGATCGAAAAGGCGCTGGATTTTTTGCCGGAAAAGGAAAAGCAGGAGACGGTCAAAAAGACCTGCCAGCGGACGTTTCAGGCGCTGCGCATTGACGTCAACCACGAGTTTGAAGTGCTTTATGAGTTCATGGAAAAGCTGCCGGGCGCATTGAAGCCGGGCGGGCGCGTTGCAATCCTGACGTTTCATTCCGGCGAGGACCGGCTCGTGAAGCAGGCACTGAAAGAGGGCTATCGGGAGGGCATCTATTCTGATTATGCCAAAGATGTCATTCGTCCTTCCGCGCAGGAGTGTGCACAGAACGGACGCGCGCGTTCGACGAAAATGCGCTGGGCGGTGCGTGCAGAGTGAGGGGATGGAGATGATTATGGAAGAAAAAGACACCGAACTGCGGGACGAGGGGCTGCGGGGAAATGAAAAAATAGAGGAAGCCATCGCCGGGCTGCAGCAGGAGCCGACGCAGGAAATGCTGGCACATGCGCTGACGGTGGTGCGCCGCCGAATGAAAGAAAACGGACAGTTTATCGTTGCAGTGGAGCCTCCGGCTGGCGGCGGACAGCTTTTACTGCAGACCGTCAAAACGTCGGACGGCAAACTGTGGTGGGCTGCGTTTACCGGATTTGAGGAAGAGCTGCGCGGCAGCGACCGCGTGAAATCGACGTTTTTGGCGGATATGGGACAGCTGTTTGCAACCGCGCTGCAGGCAGACGGCGTGGAAGGGATCATTTTGAATCCCTGGAACCGGACGTTGATGCTGGAAAAAGAGCTGATCCGGATTATTTTGGGGCAGCAGGGGTAAAGCACTTGCGCGAAGCGGCAGACATGGGAAGAAAATGCTGGACTGGTGGATGCCGCAGCAGGAATTACAAAGGATAAGTCGCTGGATATGCGGCAGAAAGAGAGGAAACGAAATGATTACAGGTGTTCATCATGTATGTGTGAAATGCAGACCGGAGGAGCTGGAAAAGGTTCAGAAGTTCTATGGGGAGCTTCTTGGACTTCCGCTTGTCAGAAGCTGGGGTGAGCCGAACGTTGAGGGACTGATGTACGGTGCGGGAACGAGCCTGATTGAGATTTTCCCGAATGCGGAAGAGGATCTGCCGCAGGGCGCAATCCGCCATTTCGCGCTGGCAACGGACGATGTGGACAGCATCGTGGAGACTGTGCGCAAGGCTGGCTATGCCGTGACGATGGAGCCGGTCGATATCGAAATCATGTCGAAGCCATCCCTTCCGGCACGGATCGCATTCATCATCGGACCGGTGGGAGAAGAAATCGAGCTGTTCTGCGAAAAACAATAGAATGCACGCTCTGCGAGCATTCTATTGTCATGAATAAAAGAAATGAGCAAAAAGAAGTGCCGTCCGGGACATCTGCCCGGCGGCGGAATGGAATAATGTCGTAAATGCGACCAGCCGCAGGAGGAGAATCCTGCGTTGCAGGATTCTATTGTACCGGCGGTGCTGCCGTCTGCCATCCGGCAGGTTCTAAAACCCCGCGAGCAGCGCAAAATAGCCCCAGTCCCAGAGCAGGGATTCGAAGCTGTTTTCCAGATATTCATAAATATCTTCTTCGTCATAGCCGGTCATACGGTTGATAATGACCAGCGCTTCCCGCACTTTTTCATAGGAAAATGTTTCGGGGCTGTCCTGCCAGATGAGGAACAGGCTCTGGCGCAGCGCGGCATACTGCAGCATCAGCCACTGCAGGCGCACGAGCATATGCCTTGTGGCGTCCTCAAAGGAAAGCAGCTCGGAATAGACCTCGTTTGCAAGGTAGCTGCGCATCAGAGGCTCGTATTGCGCGAAGGCAGTACGGAATGCCTGCCATTTCGCCGGGAGCTCTTCTTCTGTCTGTAAATGTGCCAGAAGGTTGGAAAGTGCGATGCCGGCGCGGCTGGCGATCTCCTCGTATGGTTTGGAGGGATCGGAGGTTTCGTCTTCCGGTTCCGTGAGCAATTCCGACAACGTTTCCGCCTGCTGTGTGAGTGGGGTAAGCCATTCCTGATAGAGCTGCTCTTTCTGATAGTTGACAGAAAGATCTAATAAAAGTTCGTTGCACTCCAAAATAGAGTCGATGCAGTCCGGCGAGAGGTCGTCCATGGCATCATAAAGCTGACAAAAGCTTTTTTCAGAAAAACAATCTGAAACAAAGTCTTTTGTCGGCTTTTTTTTTCGGTGGATTTCCTGTATCATATAAAAACAGGCGGAAAGAATCTGCTCCGGCAGCCGGTCGGTCTGCTGCAAAATGGCGTCGATGACTGCAGAACGGATGAAAAATGGTATGCTGTCAATATCCGGACGCGGAAAAGTAAGCGGTGCGGCATCCTGCGCTGCCCAGAGGTCGATCACTGCGGGACAGCAGGGCATGAGCGAAGCCTCTTCATGGTCGGCAAAGGAATGGGTTTCGCGGGGGAAAATCTGACACGTCTCGGAAATCGCATTCTCTCCGTGTTCGAGAACAAGACGGCAGAGTTTATTTTTTTCAAGAAACGGACAGACATGGCGGCTGTTTAAAGCGATCACGCGCTGACCGTCCTGAACGTAGGTAAAGAGTTTCGAATCCACGGGCGGATTTAAGGCTGCCCAGCGCTTCAGCGTATTGTCGTCGACAGAAATTTTCCATTCCTGGCAGCAGGTGATGGGGCATTTGTCCGCTGTACAGCGAAACTGCGCATAATAATCGGGGTATACTGTTTGCATAGGCGTATCTCCAAAGTTTTCTGATGAAAATATTATACATGCACCTGTTGAAATTGAAAAGTCCCGGGAATATAATGAAGATCAAAGTTAGATAAGGCTAAGTATACAGACGGCAGCGATATCTGTGCGCTGCAATGGGCCTATGGGAGATGAAAAGGAAATGAAAATCTATTCTTTTGGCGAGAAAACAAAGCCGGCAATTTTACTGCTGCCGGGGACATGCTGTCACTGGAAACGGAACTTCGGACATGTGATCCCTCTGCTGCAGGAGCACTTTTATGTGCTCTGCGCGTCCTATGACGGGTTCGACGAGACGGAGGATTCGACCTTTCCGAACATGTTGATCGAGACGGCAAAGCTGGAAAACTATATCCAGAAAAATCTCGGCGGTCAGCTCTTTGCGGCATATGGCTGTTCTTTGGGCGGCTCCTTTGTGGGACTTATGGTGCAGCGCAAAAAAATCCATATCCGGCACGGAATCCTCGGAAGCTCCGATCTGGATCAGGGCAGCAGCTTTGGAACCTGGGCGATGGCGAAAGCTATGACGCCTCTTCTTGGGAAAATGCTTCGCAGCGGAAAGCTTCCAGTCTGGGCAAAAAAGAAAATGGAAGAAAAAGCCGGTGCCGAGTATGCGCAGGCAATGCTGCAGCTGTTCGGGTGCAGTGCCGCTACGCAGGAGCTGCCTTCCATGGCATTTGTGTCCAATACGAGCATTTTCAACCAGTTCTTTTCCGATATGGTGACGCCGCTGGAAGATGATATTTATGTGCCCGGAACGAAAATTCACTGTTTTTATGCCGTGAAGATGGGGGAGGAATACGAAAACCGCTACAGAAGACATTTTGTGGATCCGGATATCCGGTACCATGCGATGCAGCATGAAGAGCTTTTGGCATGTTACCCGGAACAGTGGGTAGAGGAAGTGTTGGCAAGCTGTCGTCTGGACGGCCGCGGAATGGAAGAAAATGATTTCGAAGAAAGACATTTCACAGAAGCAGAGCGCGTTCAGGCGGAAATTACCGAGTCCGGAAATCCGAGAAAGCCGGAGGGCGAGGATGGCAAAAAGATGCTGGAGCGCATGAATGAGAGCCACCACAATGTGACCGGCTGGGCGCTTTCCCTTTGGGAGATTCAGGGAAATGACAACATTCTGGATATCGGCTGCGGCGGCGGAGCTGCGCTGTCCCGGATGGCGGAGCATGTGACGGATGGACATTTGACGGGAATTGATTATTCGCCGGTATCGGTGGAAACATCCCGCGCGACGAATACAGAATCGGTTGCGGCAGGCAAGATGGAAATCCTGGAAGGATCGGTGGAAAAGCTTCCCTTCGAGGCAGAGACCTTTGACAAAATCGTGACCGTGGAAAGCTTTTATTTCTGGCCGAACCCCCAGGAAAACCTAAAAGAGGTGCGCAGAGTATTAAAGACCGGCGGAACCTTTTTACTGGTTGCAGACATTTATGAAAAGCCAGGACTGCCCAGAGAGGTAAAAGATAATATCCGCAAATTCCACCTGTTCAACCCGACCATGGAGCAGTTTAAGAACCTGTTTCGGGAAGCCGGATTTGCAGAGACAAGGATTCACACAAAGGATGGCGAGGACTGGATCTGCGTAGAGGGAACCAAATAATAGAGTGCGCACAGAACGGAGAAAGCGATATGAAGCTGAGTATCATTGTGCCGGTTTATAACATGGCATCGGACGGAAAACTGAATTACTGCCTGGATTCGCTGGCGGCGCAGACGATTTCGGATTACGAGGTCATCACGGTGGATGATGCTTCTACGGACGAATCCTTTTCGATTCTGTTGGAGTATGAAAAAAAGTACCCAGGTAAATTCAAAGCTGTGCATTCGGAAGTCAACAAGCGACAGGGCGGTGCGAAAAATATCGGGTTGTCCCTTGCAAAAGGCGAGTGGATCGGATTTATTGACAGCGATGACTGGATTTTGCCCACGATGTACGAAAAGCTGATCGGACGTGCAGAGGAAACCGGTGCGGATATGGTGGGCTGTGATTACTGCCTGACGGATGAACACAGCATGAAAATTGGCAAACGTGTGGAAAACGGCAAAGAAGAGCAGAGCGGCGTACTTGGCAATAAACAGTGTCGGTCATTGATTTTAGACAGCGGAAGCCTTGTTGTAAAGGTCTATCGCCGGGAAATTTTCATGGACAGCGGCATCCGCTTTCCGGAGCACATATTTTACGAGGATAATGCGATCAGCGACGCGGTGCTTTTACAGGCACATCATTATGAATATATCCCGGAGGTCATGTATTTTTATTACCAGCATGAAGCGTCCACGGTGCATACCATCAGCAGGGAGCGCTGTGAAGACCGGATGGCGGCTGGACGGGGCATTCTGGAAAATGCGAAGAAATTCGGTTATCTTGAAACCTACCGACCGGAAATCTGCTTTGAATACACGATGCTGTTTTATGTTAATACGTTGTTCTCCTATATGGTCGGAAAGGGTCATAAATCGCTTTCTTTTATCCGGAAGATGGGAAACGAATTAAAAGAAGCGTTCCCGGATTTTGCGGACAATCCATATTATCAGGAACGCGTCAATGCAGAGCAGAAAAAAATGATTGCCATGCAGCAGCGCTCCACAGCAGCGTTTGTATTGTACTATAAAGCACTCTGGACATGGCGTAATTTTCGAAAAAAGCATTTCGGGAAAAAATGATATGGAGCTGTGTGGCGGAATATAGGAAAAACGAACTTTCTAAATTTCCTTTCGGAAATTCAGAAGTAGCGCAAAAAAAGAGAGCCTCCCGGCTCTCTTTTTTGTTTCATAGGAAAATGCGTCCTATGAAATAAAAACGCTCCGCTTAGGATGCGCACTCGGCCCGTTGCACACTCATTTTGCCAGAATTGCGTCTGCGATGCGGCGCGCGCCGGCACCATCGATCGCCATACGCATTCGGTCGGATTGTTTCTTTCGGGCGTCCGGATTTTTCAGAAGTGCAGTCAGCTTTTCCACTGCATCATCGTAGAAGATTTCGTTGTCACGGATGTCACCTGCCCATGGAATCAGGTTTGCGTCGTCAAAGGCTTTGACACCGGGAAGCTGATTATCCGCCATACTGAAGCTTACAGACGGGACGCCGACGGCACAGAGTTCATAAAGCGTCGTGCCGCCTGCGGAAAATGCGAGATCGCAGGTGGACATGAGTGCAGCCATATCGGAAACCTGTTCATGCAGGACAATGCGGCTGTCTTTTCCTGCCATGACGGCAAGCTCTGCGCGGTGGACATGCATGGGACCTGTCAGGACGTGGAAGGAAACATCCTTCCAGTCGTCCGATGCGCAGAGACGTTTTAACATACCGCCTGCGATATAGAAGGGATCGGTGCCGCCGGTGGAAAGAAAGAGGTCTTTTACCTGCTCCCAGAGATGGTAGGGCTGATCTGCAAACTGCTCCCGGAGGGGAGTGTAGGCGCATCCGGTCAGAACACAGTCCGCTTTGGTGTAAAAACTTTCATCAACACAGAAATCATAGTTGATCACGAGGGAAGCCGGGCAGTCGAATGCCTGCAGATCGTCCAGATAGGCAACTTTGCAGATCTGGCGCAGGATATCGAGATATTCCGGTGTTGCAAAATAAGAATCCACCAGCAGGCAGGCAACGTTGTGGGAAGAAAGGATTCCCTGCATGGTCTGGATTTCCCGATCGAGGCTTCTGTAATCGGTGCGCAGCTCCAGGATCGGAAAGCTGTGGTCAGCGATTTCGTCAGGAGAATACATTTTTTGTAAAATGGAAGCCGAGGTATCATCGGAGACGAGAAAAGCCACCGCTGCACCCCGTTTCTTCAGGGCACGGGCGATGGATAGACAGCGCATCAGATGTCCGGTCGCAATTGTTTCATTTCCGTCTGTGCGGATATAGACTAACGGATGAGATTCCATGACAGCGGCGTCCCCTTTCCGATCGGACAGGAAGCCTTCCTGCCGAGAATTTCCTCATAATACATTGTGTGCAGTCCGATGCCGGGGCGGATGCAGCGGATATTCTGCTCTGTGAAAACTTCGCCCTCTGCCATGTCCTGCGCGACGAAGATGGAACGGGAGCCTGCCCGTTCTTTTTCCTGCTTGGGAGTAAGGCGGTATTCGGAAGAGCCGAGTGCCTTTTCCAGAATACGGATCTGCGAAACCATTTCCTTAAATTCCTGGGGCTCCATGGAAAATGCGCCATCCGGACCGCCGTCGCTGCGTTTTAAGGTCAGGTGCTTTTCCACCATCCGCGCGCCGAGGGAAACGGCGCCTGCAGCGACAGCCCCGCCCATCGTGTGGTCGGAGAGGCCGGTCAGGCAGCCAAAGGTCTGAGACAGCGTCGGAATCATGCGCAGATTGACGTCCTCGTAGGGCGTCGGGTAAGCGGAAACGCATTTTAACAAAATTACGTCCTCATTGCCTTCTTCACGGCAGACGTTCATGGCGCGCTCGATGTCCTCGAGATGTGCGATGCCGGTGGCAAAGATGACGGGCTTGTGGAGCTTCGCCACCCGACGGATTAACGGAATATCATTTATCTCATAAGATGCAATTTTATAAGCGGGAGCGTCGAGCTCTTCGAGAAAATCGACGGCGGTTGCGTCAAAGGGGGAGGAAAAGCAGAGCAGTCCGCATTTTTTTGCCTCCTCCATCAGACCAGCATGCCATTCCCACGGCGTATAAGCCTGCTTGTAAAGGTCGTATTCTTTGATGCCGTCCCAGAGGCCGCCTTTATTGATAAAGCAGTCCGCGTCGCTGTCAACGGTCATGGTGTCTGCAGTGTAGGTCTGCAGCTTGATCGCGTCCGCGCCGGCTTCCTTTGCGGCGTGGATAATTTCAATCGCACGGTCGTAGTCCTGCAAATGGTTCGCAGACATTTCCGCAACGATAAAGACAGGGGCGTCTGCGGCGATTCTGCGCCCGCCCAGATAAATTTCCTGATTCATATTGTTATTCTTTCTCCATCATTTTCTGATATTTGACTTCTGCAATCGCCCAGTCCTCTTCGGTATCGATATCCTGAACCTCCAATTCGGGTAAAAGCAGGGGGACCATACCGGGAGTATCTGTTGTTCCTTCCCGGAAAAAAGCTTCCGTCCGGCAGGCATAGAACTGTCCGCAGTCGTGGTAAAGCGTTTCGAGATCCTGGCTGCGCGCGGTCGCATACTGGGGCCATTTGTAGCCGATGTGACCGTTTTCATCTACGGCGAGGCTGCGCAGAACCGGATACGGAAAAGTCGTTACCGGCATGACGGACTCGGCGTCCTTTAAAAGCTCCATCGCAGTGTAGAGTTTTTTGGGGGTAATAAACGGCGCGGTGGGGTAGATACAGCAGAATGTGTCAAACTCCCTGCCGGCAGCTCTGTAGCATTCGAGTACCTCGCGGATGACGTCGTCGGTAGAGGCGTAATCGTTTGCGGTCTGGGCGCTTCGAAGAAACGGGACGGACGCCCCGGCACCTTTTGCAAGTTCGGCGATTTCGGGATCATCTGTAGAAACCATCACCTCGTCAAAAATGCCCGCCTGAAAAGCGGCTTCGATGGAATATAAAAGAATCGGTTTTCCGAGAAACGGACGGATATTTTTACGCGGAATCCGCTTGCTGCCTCCGCGCGCTGTAATAATGGCAAGTGCTGACATGGCAAAACCTCCTGTTTCCTGTCAAAAATCGGATTGTGCAGTGTCCGGGGAAAAAGAAATTGTGTTACTGTTCACACGCGCCATTCGCAAAACCGCGTCTTCGACGCTTTCCGCTGCTTCGCAGCTCACTTTTGCTCATAAAATGGCGCTCCCTTCGTACCGTTTGGGGCAGATTTTCATGCGAGCATGAAATCTGCCCCCAAACGGTACGAGTGAACTGTATCACATCTTAAGTAGTATAACAATCCGGGGAATATTATTCAAGCACAGTTCACTCGTGATTCCGTGCGCACAGATTCCATGCTTGCATGAGAAGATGCGCGCACGGAATCACGAAGAGAGCGCCATTTTATGAGCAAAAGTGAGCTGCGAAGCAGCGGAAAGCGTCGAAGATGCGATTTTGCGAATGGCGCGGGTGAACTGTGTAAACTGTAACGGCGTGAACGAAAGCGCATTGTCTTGCAATGGCAGACAAAAGTATGGTAGAATATAACGACTATGCAATGGAGTCAACTGGTTTAACTGGGATGATTTCATCAGGTTTACCAGAAATTGCCGGAGAAAAAACGAAAATGAAAAAGAGAAAGCCAAAAGAGCGGATTTATGTCTGCCATACTTATTATCATGTATATGTTGCCTGTTTAAAGGAGCTGACGCTTCCAAGGGCAATGCGCGGAAAGGCGGATCTGGTGCTGAGCACGATGTCGAACGACTTTGGCAGCCTGAAGGAGCGTGCAGAAAAAAGCGGTCTGTTTGAAGCTGTTTTTATGTTCGAGGAAAAGGAAGAGCATGCGTTCCCGCAGCTGGCACGCTATCATGAAGATCATGGAAATCTGGTGTTTAACCTGTTTTCCAGAATGATTTTTACGAAATTATACGGAAAGCTGCAGCAGCCCTATGTGCCGGTGGATTTTAAAAAGTATCAGGACATCTATGTGTTCTGCGATTCCGATCCGATCGGATATTATCTGAATTATAAGAAAATCCACTATCATGCGGTGGAGGACGGCCTGGATTGTATCTGCTATTACGATACCGCGCGCTATGACAACCGAGGGCATTTCGGACTGAAAGCCTTTCTTGCGGCGCATAACCTGATTTTTATCCAGAACGGATACAGTAAATATTGCGTGGATATGGAGGTCAACAATACGTCAATCCTGAAATATCCCTGCTCCAAATATATCGAACAGCCGCGGGAAGCGATGGTGCGCAGGCTGACGCAGGACGACAAAAATACGATTCTGCGGATTTTTATGGAGGATCTGGATACGCTGATGACGCAGCTTACGACCGGCGCGCATCATGAGCACAAGGTGCTGGTGCTGACGGAGCCATTATGCGAGCTGCCGGTGCGCGTGCAGATTTTCCGGGATATTGTTGCAAAATACGGAAAGGATGCGCAGGTGATTTTAAAACCGCATCCCAGAGATGTTTTAGACTATCATAAGCTGTTCCCGGACGATATTGTGCTGGATGGAAAGTTCCCGATGGAAATCCTGAATTTCATCGAGGGACTGGAATTCGATCAGGTAGTTTCCGTGTATACCGTGCCGGATTCGATTCATTTTGCAAAGGAAAAGGTTTTTCTGGGGGATGACTTTATGGATCTGTACGAAGATCCTCAAAAACACCGCTTTAATGAGCAGATTTTTTAAGAAGCAGTTTTGGAATAGGGCTGCAGGAACGAAAGGAACGCTTTCATGAAAAAAATTTACCGTAAAATGATGGTTCTGATGAACCGGAAGCAGAAGCTGAAAATGGTTCAGATTCTGTTTATGATGGTGATCGGTGCGGTTCTGGAAACCGTCAGCATCGGTCTTGTGGTACCGGCGATTCAGATGATTATGGACCCGAGCTGCGTGGAGGGCGACAGCGTCCTGGCGCAGATTTACCGATGGACAGGCTTTCAGAAACCGGGATATTTCACGACGCTGATTCTGGTGCTGATTATTCTGGGCTTTGTGTTAAAAAACGTTTTTCTGTATTTTCAGAATGTGGTGCAGCTGCGCTTTGTATACACGAACCAGTTTGAAACCTCTCAGCGCATGATGATCAATTTCATGAAGCGCCCCTATGAATATTATCTGAATGCGGATACCTCTGTCATCCAGCGTATGATCACGTCTGATGTCAATAACATGTACGGTCTGATCCTCGCGCTGCTGCAGCTGATGAGTGAAATGATTATTTTCGTCCTGCTGGCGGTTACGCTGACCGCGATGGCTCCGCAGATGATCCTGACGATAGCGGCACTTCTGATCGTGACGCTGCTTGTGATCAAGCAGTTTTTAAAGCCGATCATGCGTCAGGCGGGCATCGAGAACCAGGATTATTACAGCGGTCTGTACAAATGGATTGAAGAATCCGTTATGGGCATCAAGGAAATCAAAATTGCCAATAAAGAAAATTATTTCATCCGGGAATACGGTAAATGCGGTCACGGCTATGTGAGCGCAGTGCAGAAATACAATATTTTTAACGCGACGCCTCGTCTGCTGATCGAGACGGTCTGCATGGCGGGACTGATCCTGTACCTGATTTTCATGATCCTGTCCGGCGAGGATGTCACCAGCATGGTGAGCCAGCTGGGTGCATTCGGCGTGGCTGCCATGCGGCTTCTGCCTTCTGCAAACCGGATCAACAACTATCTGACACAGATTTCCTATTTCGAGCCCTTTTTTATGGGCGTGTCCGACAATCTGCAGGAGGAAATCCACGACAAAAACGTGGTTTACGACGAAGCTGCCTATCGGAGAAGCAAGCCAGTGGATAAGCTGCCCCTACAGGATAAAATTGTACTGGATGATATTGTATACAAATATCCGAATTCAGAGGTGCTGATCTTCGACCATGCGCATATGGAGATCCCTGCCGGAAAATCTGTCGGCATTGTGGGGACCTCCGGTGCGGGCAAGACAACGATTGTGGATATTATGCTGGGGCTGCTGTCGATTCAGGAGGGACATATCCTCGCAGACGGCGTGGAGGTTCGGGATCATTACGAATCCTGGCTGAAAAATATCGGCTACATTCCCCAGACGATTTTCATGATTGATTCCACCATCCGCAAAAATGTGGCATTCGGTTACGCGGATGAAGACATCGACGATGCAAAGGTCTGGGAGGCACTCAAAAAAGCCCGTCTGGATGAGTTTGTCCGCAGTCTTCCCGAAGGGCTGGATACCGGCATTGGCGAGCGCGGCATCCGGATTTCCGGCGGTCAGCGTCAGAGAATCGGAATTGCGAGAGCGCTGTTTGAAGATCCGGAGGTTCTCGTTTTGGATGAAGCGACCAGCGCACTGGATAACGATACAGAGGCTGCGATCATGGAATCCATCAACAGCCTGCATGGTCATAAGACATTGATTATTATTGCACATCGTTTGCAGACGATCGAAAAATGCGATATTGTTTACCGTGTAGAGCACGGGGAGATCGAAAGGGAACGCTGATGCGCGACGAACAGGACGATGCGGAAGCAAAACGTAGTCCCGGAGAGACGGTTTACGCGGCGGGAGTACAGCACTGCGCACTTTTGGAACACACCGCGCGCCCGGAAAGGAGGAGACATGGGAAAGCCCGGACGTCAGGCAAATTTTGAGCTGCTTCGGATCATCGCCATGTTCATGGTTGTGATCCTGCACTGGAACACGAACAGCGGATTGCTTTTGGATGTCGGAAGCCCTGTGACGGGCGCCGGGGTCTGGTCCCTTGTGACAGAATCAGTCTGCATTGTCGCAGTCAACGTTTATGTGCTGATCAGCGGATATTTTCTTTCCTCCTGTACCTTTTCCTTCCGGCGTGTGGCGCAGGTGCTGGTTCAGACGTTGTTTTATACGGTACTGATTCCTCCGGTTCTGGCACTTGTCGGTGTCCTTCCGTGGTCGGAGGTTTCCAATCCCTACCACATCTGGAACAGTATTTTTCCGGTGCAGTCCGGACATTACTGGTTCGTGAGCGCTTATGTGGTGCTGTGCCTGTTGTCCCCATTTTTCAACGCAGGGCTGGAAACCCTTTCCCAAAAACGGATGCAGCAGCTGCTGGCGGCGCTTTTGTTCTTTTTCTGCATCGGAAAATCCTTCAGTCCGCTGCAGTTTGCGTTGGATCGTTTCGGATATGACTTCGGATGGTTTGCAGTGCTGTACCTGACCGGCGGTTATTTGAAAAAATACGGGATGCCGCGTTTGAACAGCTTCCCCAAAAATATTGTGCTGTATGCAGGCTGCACGCTGGGGACATTTATGCTGGAGCTTTTGCTGCTTCCTTTGGCGGGACGACTGACGGGACTGACCTATTATGCGTCCGTTCCGTTTCACTATAATGCACTGTTTGCCTATCTTGCGGCGGTGGGGCTGTTTGGCGCGTTTGTTGTCCTGAAGGTAGAAGAAGGGCGTTTTGCAGATATGGTGCGGTTCTGGAGCCCTGCGGTATTCGGGGTTTATCTGATTCACCAGCAGACGGACATTGCACCGCGCTGGTTTGCGTGGGTCAATGCCCTGACCGGACGACTTGGGGATTTCTGGAACATCGTTCCGGGTGAGACGGGCGTAACTGCAGGACGGATGCTTCTTGTGCTTTTGATGCAGTCCGTCATCGTTTTTGTGGTCTGTATCGGAATCGAGCGGCTGCGGCTGTGTGTGTTCGATAGAATTGGAAAAAGCTGCGGCAGGTCTGCTGCAAATCGGGGAAAGGTTGTTTTTGGAGGAAAAAAGAGAGCGTGAAAGAAAAAGCAAAACGATTGGGAACAATTTTGTTTCCGGTGATACTGTTTTTGTATCCGCTGTTAAAAATTACACAGGGAATCGAATTGACGGACACCTGTTATGGTCTGGTAAATTACCGCTTTTTCCCGCATGCGGGGCAGGAGTGGACGGTTGCGACCTATCTTGCAAATGTGCTCGGGGCGCTTTTGATGCGCCTGCCCTTTGGGGACAGCCTGGTGGGAATGCGTTTTTATACGGGACTTTTCGTCAGTGCCATGGCGCTTTTGGCGTATTTTTTCCTGAAAGGCAAGATGCCGTCCTGGATCGTGTTTCTGGGCGAATTCGCGGCAATCAGCCTGTGCTGGATTCCGACGACGAGCCTGTATAATTACCTGACGTTTTTCCTGTTTTTGTGCGGAACGGTGCTTTTATACCGCGGACTGATCTGGCAGAACCGCAAATGGATGGCGTTTGCTGGCGTGTGTCTGGGCGCTTCTGTGCTGACGCGCCTGCCTAACATCGTAGAATGTGCGCTGATTATCGCGGTATTTTATTATGGCATTTTGAAAAAGAAAAAAGTGGCGGAGATCTGGAAAGATGTCGCTGCCTGTGTGATCGGCTTTGTGGCGGCATTTCTTGTCGGTTTTCTTGCGATCAGCCTGCAGTTTAGGTTTGATGCATATCCGAAGATGCTTGTCGGGCTTGCCGGATATTCCGGAACGGATGAGACGTATTCATCCCTTTCTATGATTGCTTCTGTTGTATCTGCTTATGTAGAAGCGTTTAAATGGGTGCTGATTTTGGGGATCGCAGCGCTTTTAGGTACGGTTTTATTTTTCCTTCTCCCCGGAAAATTCGAAAAAGGCAAGATGGTGCTGTATCTATGCATGCTTCCGGTACTGCTGCGGTTTTTATGGGGACGCGGCATGTTCAACCTGCAGTACGCCTTTTACTGGAGCGTATTTGAGTGGTGTATGGTGCTTTTATATGTGGCAATCGGGCTGTGTATCTGGACCCTTGCCGATCCGCTGGTATTTCGAAGGGATAAGCTGTTGTCGTTGATGGTGCTTTTGGTCATTTTGATCACACCGATCGGAAGCAACAACGAAACATATCCGAATATGAATAACCTGTTTTTGGTTGCTCCGGTGACCTTCTGGATGGGCTACCGGCTTTTGTTAAAGCTGCGCCGCCTGCCGTATAGCTTTGCGTGCCGGGCGATGCTGGTGTGCGTGGCGGTTGTTTTTCTGATACAGAGCACGGGCTTTGGCGTGCATGCGGTTTTTCGGGACAGCATCGAGGGACAAAAGCGGGATACCCGGGTTGTAAACTGCAAAAAGCTTTCCGGTGCAAAAACGAATCGGGCAAATGCAGAGCAGCTGCAGGATGTTGTGGATTATTACGCAGAGCATGCGGATGAATTGGAGGAAAACAGCAGGCTTTTGACGTTTGGCGATGTGCCGGGCTTTTGCTGGCTGTTCGATCTGCCCTCGGCGCTGTCCCATGACTGGCCGGATATGAATACTTACCCGGCAGAGACGATGCGGACAGATTTGGAAGCGCTGTCCCAGGCGGGAGAAAAGCCGCTGGTGATCCTCTGTCCCGGAAAGGTGGACACAGAGGATGCGCAGGAAGCGCAGAAATGGGAGCTGCTGCAGGAGTTTCTGGCGCAGAATGCCTATGAAATGAAGCTGGATAACGGAACCTATCAGATTTATGAATAAAAATGAAAGCAGCGCAGTGCGGTCGAAAAAACGGACTGCAAAACCGCTTTTGGGAAAGAAGGAATCAACCATGGAAGAAAAGAAGCTTCCCTTTACCGGACGGGAAAAAATCCGGTTCAATGTACCTCCGTTTACGGGACGGGAATACGAATATGTGCGCCAGGCAGTGGAAAATCAGAAGATCTGCGGAGACGGGGAATTTACCAAAAAGGCGAGTCACTGGTTTGAAGAAAAAACTGGAACGGCGAAGTGCCTGATGACGACTTCCTGTACCCATGCGACGGAGCTTGCCGCGATTCTGGCGGATATCAAACCGGGGGATGAAATTATTATGCCGTCTTACACATTTGTTTCCACGGCAAATGCGTTTGTGCTGCGGGGCGGCGTGCCTGTTTTTGTGGATATTCGTCCGGATACCATGAATATTGACGAAAAACAGATCGAAGCAGCGATCACCGAAAAGACGAAGGCCATCGTGCCGGTGCACTACGCCGGAGTAGCCTGCGAAATGGATACGATCATGGATATCGCAAAGCGTCACAACCTTCTTGTGATTGAGGATGCGGCGCAGGGCGTGATGGCTTCTTATAAAGGGAAAGCCCTCGGGAGCATCGGTGATTATGGCTGCTACAGCTTCCATGAAACAAAAAATTACAGCATGGGAGAGGGCGGCGCATTGCTGATCCGCGATCGAGAGCATGTGGAGCGTGCAGAGATCATCCGGGAAAAAGGTACTGACCGAAGCAAATATTTTCGCGGTCAGGTGGATAAATATCGCTGGCAGGAGTTCGGCTCCAGCTATTTACCGAGTGAGTTAAATGTGGCGTATCTGTATGCACAGCTGGAAATGGCAGATCAGATCAATGAGGCACGGTTGGCGCGCTGGAATGAGTACTATAAGCTGCTGACGCCACTTGCTCAGGCAGGCAGGATTGAGCTGCCGGTGGTTCCGGAGGGCTGCGTCCATAATGCCCACATGTTCTATATCAAGACGGCGGACGAACACGAACGCCAGGAGCTGATCAATTATTTGAAGGAACGGGATATTCTGGCGGTTTATCATTATGTGCCGCTGCATTCCGCGCCTGCAGGAATCAAATATGGACGCTTCAACGGAGAGGATGTCTACACGACAAAGGAAAGTGAGCGCCTGCTGCGCCTGCCGATGTACTATGGTCTGACGGCGGAAGAGACAGCATTTGTGGCGGATCAGGTGAAGAAGTTTTATGGCAGGTAAGCAGTTTTTGAAAAAACACGAAAATTGCATACTGTCGCTTGCGATGGCTCTGATCCTGGCGGGGATTTTAGCGGCGCGCTTTGACTTTTATTATGATTTGAATGACGATGTGCTGATAAAAGATATTCTGTCCGGCGTATATTCCGGTACGCCGGACGGACATACCATGCAGCTGTTGTATCCGCTGGGAGCATTGCTTGCGCTGTTGTACCGGGGGCTTTCGATCCCGGTATTCGGCGCGTTTTTGCTTTTCTGCCAGTTTGGGAGTATCTGGGCGGTTGGATACAGGAGCACCGTGCTGGTGGACGAGGAGCGGGCAGCACGCGAGAGCGCGTCTATTGCGCCAGGGATGTGCAGTGCAGCGTCCGCCGCGCGTCTGGCAGAGCCTGCGGTATGCAGCGCATGGAATACTACTGCCGAGCGGCTGGGCGTAAAAGGGGTGCTTCTCCTTGCGGAGGCTCTGTTCTGGTTCGCAGCGATGGGCAGTCACCTCGTGTATCTGCAGTACACGGTCACGGCGGGGATGCTGGCGGGCGCGGCGATTTTCTGGGTTGTTACGGCGAAGGGCAAAGAACGCTTCTGGGCGCTTTTGCTTTATTGGCTTTCTTTCTGCCTGCGTCCGGAGATGGCGCTTTTGTGCCTGCCGCTCGCAGGAGCTGGCGGTCTTTGCATCTGGGGCAGGGAAAAACAGATTTTTTCCAAAGAAAGCCTGCGGCATTATCTTGGACTGTTTGCAGCGCTGGTAATCGGGATGGGTGTTTTTTACGGACTTGACGTGCTTGCCTATTCCGATCCGAACTGGAAAGATTTCCGACAGTTTTTCGATGAGCGCACGACATTATATGATTACCATCTGGATTTCATTGAGCAATACGATGAAAACCGGGAAGCCTATGAAGAGACGGGTGTATCCAGGACGCTGCAGGAGATGCTCAAAAACTATAACTTTGGGGCGGCGGATGAGATCGACACGCAGATGCTTTCTTCCCTGGCAGTGCAGGCGAAGAAAACAGACGCAAAAGAATCGGTGCTATCGCAGGTAAAAAAAGCAATTTGGCGGCTGGTACATGAAAACTGGTTGTCGAAAAGCGACCTGCCCTGGAACTTTGTCTGGCTGGCAGTTGTTTTTGTATGGTGTTCCTGCTGTTTACAGAAAGGAAACCGAAGATATTTCTGGCAGCCGGTTTTTGTGGTTTGTGTCGGCGGAATGCTGTGGAGCTATCTGCTGATGCAGGGACGGATGGTGGATCGCGTGACCCATCCGCTGTATCTGGCACAGATTTTGCTGGCGGCTGGGCTGTGGGGAACGGCAACGAGCACAGCCGCGCCCGGCATCAACACACGCAGCACCGGACGTATTCACAGTGTCATGACCGCTGCAGTCTGCGGTGTTATCCTGTTGCTTTGTATTCTCCGGGTTCCGGGCATGTGGCAGGGTGTGGCGCAGGAGCAGACACGCAGGGAAACGGTAAACCAGACAAACGAGGACGTGTTTGCATATTGCAAAAAACATGCTTCGACGCTGTTTTTAGAGGATGTGTATTCGACGGTGGCGTATTCGGAGAAGATTATGCTGGACCGCGATAAACCGTTCAACTATGATTTGTTGGGCGGCTGGCTGGTAAAAAGCCCGCTGACGAAGCAGAAGCTGTCAGCGTTTGGATATGCTTCCATGGGAGAAGCGGCCAGAAGCAGTGAGAAGGTCTGTCTGCTGGCGGACGAGGGCACGGATATGTCCTGGCTGACAGAATATCTGGAGGAACGGGGAGAACCCGGAATGCTGCTGCGGATCGGCTCTGCAGGAGAAGGGGTTGAGGTTTATCAGTTCCTTTCGGAAGAGCGCATAAACGAAATGTTTCGGGGAGAAGAGATTGATGCAGAAGATTGAGGGAAAGCAGATTTATCTGCGGCCGATCACAATGGAGGACACGGACCGGATTGTTTCGTGGCGGAATCAGGATCGCGTCCGGCATAATTTTATCTATCAGAAGCTTTTTACAAAAGAAAGCCATGAAAATTGGATGCACACCCAGGTGGAAACCGGCCATGTCGTACAGTTTATTATCTGTGAAAAAAATAACGATCGACCGGTAGGCAGCGTATATTTCCGGGACATCGACCACGACAATAAAAAAGCGGAATATGGAATTTTTATCGGAGAAGCGGACGCTGCGGGCAGAGGAATCGGATCGGAAACAGCCCGCCTTGCAGCAGATTACGCGCGGGATGTGCTAAAGCTCCACAAGCTGATGCTGCGCGTGTTCGCGGATAATGTCGGGGCAGTCAAAAGCTACCAAAACGCCGGATTTGTGCAGGAGGCATGCCTGAAGGATGAATTTTTGCAGAACGGCGTTTATCGGGATATGCTGCTGATGGCGATTTTGTTTGAGGAGAACAGATAAACAGTGGGGGAAAGATGAAAGAACAGAAAGTTGATACACGACAAAGAAAAATTTCGAATATAAGATTTAATAAGGTGCTTTTCACATCCATTCTTGTGTGTGGTATTTTTATTAGCGGAATATTTTATTTGTGGATTTATCATGGTCTACGTTATGGTTATGAAGCAGAAAGACCTTCTACAGAAACTTTTGAGACGGTATCAACTGAAGAAACGATTACTCAGGAATTTATTGCCAGAGAATATTATTTAAAGGGGATAGAGTTTGTTTTTATTAACCTTGCAGAAGACGGAAACGGAGAACTTGATTTTCGAGTATTAGATTCTGACGGAAGAATAAAAGCAAATAGTGAAATTGCCATTTCTTCTGTTACAGCGGGTGAGTGGGAATTTATTCCACTAAGGGTAAGATTAAAAGCCGGTGAAAGTTATATTCTTGAAATCAGTGCGAAGGATTGCTCTATTCCACCATATGTATTAGCAAGGGAAAAGAAAACTGTAGGAGAAAATACTGTTTTGACAGCTTCTGGTGCGGAAACTTCGTTGGAATTGTTGAACGCATATGGATTTGCAGTGTCAGCTTCAAGATTGGAAAGGCTTTTAATTACTGTTATGCTGGCGGTTTGTCTGTTTGGATTATGGATATTCTGGAATAATGAAAAATGGACTGCAATATGTAAGCAAAATGCATGGGTAAAACAGATAAAGGATGGGATCGCAGCAGTTTTGCTGGTTGTACAATTTGTTTTTATGATTCCGGATATCATTTATGTATTGGAGAATACTGGATTTGATCCATCCTGGAGGTATTTCTTAAATGTTGTAAACGGAACAGATTTAAAATTCGGAAGAGATATTTATTTTACCTATGGTCCATTGGGATATTTGTTTTATTTAATGAAATTACCTGGAAATACGATAGAATATTGGTCTGGTATTGTTATTTGGGGGATCATTTTTCTATTTCATTTGTGGATGCTGTTACAGCTGTATAGATTGTATCAAAAGGGTAAGATTCATTTTTGGGCAATTACGGCGTCCGTGTGTTGCTATTTGGCGGGATATTATGCACCGACCAGAGATAACTATTTGTTGTACTTAATGATATTAGCGGTGGTATTGTGGGCAAAAGGTGCAAAAAATATTGTATTGATTCCAAATCTGCTTTTGCTGTTGATGTTTTTTGGAAAGTTTTCAACCTTTACGAGTGGGTTCGCTTTTTGTATTTTATTCTGTATTTTCGATGTATTGTTTAGAAAAAACTGGAAAAGTATTTGGTTGTTTTTACCGGGAATTATACTTATGCCGGTATGCTATTTGGTCTATTGTCCGTCGATAAAAAACTTATTTGAGTATGTGGCGGGAATTCTGAAAATTTCTTCTGGTTGGATGTTGACTATGCAGTTTGACAGCGTACTGCAGCCGAGCGAAGTCAGATGGTTAATTATTTTAATTGCGTGTTATGTATTATTGATAATAGGAAATCTGTGGAGTAATTATAAAAGTTCTGCAGCAATTATTGCAAGCTGTGCTTCGATGTTTTTCCTTTATAAATATGCAACAACAAGACACGGATTAAAAGTTGGGATCTGGCTGTTTGCAATGTTGTTTTCTGCGACTATTTTGTCGATCGACTGGAATGTTTTTTTTCAGAAAATTGGACAGAGGGCGAAAGCTGTAAGAAAGAATCAAATTATATATTACGTATGCGGAACAGCTATGATTATGGCAGTGGGATGTACAGGAATTTTAGAGGCACACAGTTTGCGCAGTTCAATGGGATATGTGAAAGAAACTTTGGCTGCGAAGATGTATCATTATACGCATTTGGGAGAGAACAGTATACCAGAAGAATTGGTAAAGGAAAATCAACTTCCAGATGAAATTTTAGAGGCAATTGGAGAGCATACAGTAACTGTATATCCCTGGCGAAATGGTTATGGAGCGGTATATCCGGAATGGAATATGGTTTGGTATCCGTCCGTACAGAATGGAAATGAATATATTCCGTGGCTAGATGGAATAGTTGCTGATTGGTTTTGTTCGGAAAAAGCATCAGAAAAGATATTGTTGACGAATGAGACAATTGATCATCATATTCCATATTTGGAAAATCCGCTTACTTGGGAAGCAATTCGAAATAACTATGAGGTGGAAATTATTTCTGATGATGTTTGCGTTTTAACACAAAGAAAACAGAAGATTGAAATAGAAAAATTGGAAAAGGTAGGGGAACAAATTAGTTCTTCTAATGAAACTATTGTGTGCCCTGAAAATGCAGATTATGTTAAAATACATTTAAAACTGAATTTAAAGGGGTTTATTAAAAAATGGTTATATCATGTAGGAACAGTAAATATGATGTTGGATTGTGAGGATGGAAGCCGGATAGAAGGACGTAGCGTAGTTCCAAATCTGGAATCAGGATTTTATTTGGAGAAAGTACCGGAGACACTGGAGGAATTGAAACAGGTTATAAATGATAACGTGTCAACTTCAATTATGCAGATTCAGTTGGATGGGAAAGGGTTGGAGGATTATCAGGAAAACGTTACGATAGAATGGTATTGCTTACAATAACAGCCGCATCTGCGGCAATACAGGAGGAAGATTGAAAAATAAACTTTTTCAATCACGGGATTTGTGCCTGCGTGCGCTTGACACAAACTCGGCATGCGCAAAAAGCGTGCGCAGAAATGAGAGGAAAGTATGAAGAAACAGTTAGTCAGCTTTGTAATCCCGTGCTACCGGTCAGCGGAAACGATCGGCAGTGTGGTGGACGAAATCGAAGCAGCGATGGGGGAGCTGGAGCGGTATGAGTATGAGATCATTCTGGTCAACGATTGCTCGCCGGACGATACCTTTGGAAAAATCCGCGAGCTGTGCGGCAAGGATAAACGGATCAAGGGGATAAATCTGGCGCGAAATTTTGGACAGCATGCGGCACTGATGGCGGGATTTCATCAGGTAAAGGGCGACATCCTGGTTTGTCTGGATGATGACGGTCAGACGCCTGCAAACGAAGTCGGCAAGCTTCTGGTTGCGCTGGAAAACGGCGCAGACGTTGCATATGCAAAATATGAACACAAGCATCACAGCGCATTTCGGAATTTCGGAAGCAGGGTCAACGACTGGATGCTCTGCTTTATGTTGAATAAACCCAAGGATCTGTTTATTTCCAGCTATTTTGCCGCAAGACGCTTTGTACTGGAAGAGATGCTGAAATATGAAAATGCGTTCCCTTATGTCATTGGACTGGTGCTTCGTGCAACCAGAAATATTGTCAACGTGACGGTAGAACATCGGGATCGAATGGTCGGCGAATCCGGCTACACCTTTGGAAAGCTGTTGGCGCTGTGGTTTAACGGATTTACAGCGTTTTCAGAAAAGCCCCTCCGGATCGCAACGATGGCGGGTGTGGGCTGTGCCGGACTGGGATTTTTGTACGGAATTTATACGATTATTAAAAAGCTGGTGCTTCCGGGTGTTCCAATTGGATTTTCAGCGCTGATGGCATCGATCATGTTTATCGGCGGAATGCTGATGCTGATGCTGGGACTGATCGGGGAATATGTCGGAAGAATGTACATCTGTCTCAATCATGCGCCGCAGTTTGTGGTAAGGGAGATCGTTGGTGGAGAAGAAGAGGAAGCGGAAAATTAAATATCGCACGCTTATTTGCAGCGCAGCAGGGGCTTTCTTTTGCGGATTTGGCGCAAACTGGGGCAGTCAGCTGGATCGAAACGGAAACGTAGCAGTAACGGATTTGTACAGCTGGCTGATCCCATTTCTGACGGCCTGTGTGCTGACACCGGTGTTTTATCTGGTGGTGGAAAAGCTGACCGGCATAGAGGCGTCAGGCGATAGGAAGGTATCGCACAGCAACAAAAAAGCGCCGGATGCCGGGCAGCAACTGCAGCGGGGCTGGAAGAAGCTGTTCCAAAGTACGATCCTCCGCTATGCCATCATCCTGTTCCTGTGCTGGCTGCCGGTATTCCTTGCGGTCTATCCAGGCTTTTTTGCCTATGATGCGACGGACGAGCTGCAGGAGGTGCTGACCGGACAGTATGTGACAAGACATCCCCTTTTACATGTACTGATGCTTGGAAAAACGGTAAGCGGCATTCAGAAGCTGACGGGCAGCTATAACAGCGGGATCGGCGTTTATGTGCTTGCACAAATGGCGATAATGGCGATGCTGCTTGGCTGGACCATACAGCAGCTTCGAACCAGGGCAGGGCGAGTCAGCGGGCTGTTGTTCTACGGACTGTTCCCGGTCGTCCCGATGTATGTGCTGTGCACGAGCAAGGACACACCGTATACGGCAGGAATGCTGGCAGTGCTGGTACTGCTGTGCAGGATGCAGCGTGGCAGATGCAGCAGGAGGGGAGAAGCTGAAGTTGCTGTTGCGCACGCGGACGTGGTATCATCGACAGCCAGCGCCGCTTGGTCAAAAGCTGTAGCAGACGCCGAAATACCCAAAGCCGGTCATTTTCCCTTAAGCACCGCATCCCTTCCGGCACTCGCATTCGCCCTGCTGGTCATGGCAGTTTTCCGCAGCAATGGAGTGATCGTCCTTGTATTGTTTCTACCGATCCTGTTTTTTCTGGTACAGAAAAGCAGCCGGAAAAAGGCAGTGCTTTTGGCAGGCGTTGTTTTGGGGGCGTATGTTCTTTTACAGAGTGGCTTAAACATTGTCCTGAAGCCGGAGAGCACGAATGCGATGGAAAGCCTGACCGTGCCGATTCAGCAGCTTGCGCGGACGTGGAACTACAGCCCGGAGCTGTTTTTGGAGGAAGATCAGGAAACGCTGTTTGAAATTTTACCGGAGGAATCCCTGGCATTGTATCAGCCGAAGCTTTCCGATCTGGTAAAGGCGGGATTTGTGACGGAAAATTTTAAAAAGGATCCTGCAAAATATGCAAAGCTGTGGACAAGGATCGGGATAAAAGCACCGGCAACGTACTTAAACGCCTGGCTTTTGACCTCCTATGGCTTCTGGTATCCGGGCGCGGATATTGATGTATACAATGGTACAAGATGCTACGAAAGCAGCTCTTATTTTTCCTGTGAAACGGAAGGACCCGGACGGCGGGATTCCAAACTGCCGTGGCTGGAGCATTGGTATGAAAACCTTTCCTGGACGGATACAGTGCACAAAATACCGGTCGTTTCCCTTCCCTTTTCGCCGGGAGCGCTGTGCTGGTGTTACGTGCTCGGCACACTGTTTTTGATCGCGTCCGGAAACTGGAGGAAGGCGGCGGTATTTTCACCGGTCTGCCTGAATCTTCTGACGGTGTTGTTAGGACCGACCTATCTGGTACGTTACGTCCTGATTTTCTGGTTCGCCCTGCCCCTTTACTTGTCAATCTGTGTCGGAGTGTGTTATACTTCTAAAGATAATGGGAAAAGTGGGAAATCCTGCGTAAAAGCAGATAAACAGGCTGCCGGGAATCTGCCGGATGGTTCCCTTTTCGGAAAGGCTTTTCATGAATCGAAAGATTAAAGCATATCAGGCAATTATTTATATCGTTCTGTTTTATCTGGCAGCGGTTCTTTTTTTGCTGGGACCGGGAAAACTGCTGGAAAAAGACAGGCTTCTGGCGGGTGCAGAAAATCCAGTCGGAACCGTGGAGGTGCGGGAGGATCAGCAGGTTCAGCAGGTGCTGATTGCGGAGGGCGATTATTTACGGTATCTGGAGCTGTATGTGACATCTCCAAAATCTCCCGGGGAGTATTATCATCTGCTCGTTTACGATGAAAATAACGAAATGCTGATTAACCGGGATTTTGAACTCAAAGCGGACGAAGTGCCCGGCTTTGTGCGGATTCCGCTGGGAATCGATACGACGAGGGGGACGGCTTATGTCTGGCAGCTGCAGGGTAAGTCGGAGCCGCTGGAGCTTTCTTATGAAAATACAGGGGAAACGGGGCTGACCTGCTTTGGCAGCTATTATGTCCTCGCAGACAGCACTTCGACTCAGATGGAGACACAGAATATTGTCATGCGTCTGGTCTACACCGACAAGCCGTCCGCGGCAGTGATGATGATTTTAAAGACAATACTGTGCGTTGTAGCGGCAGCTTTTATCCTTGCTGCGGTATATCTGAGTCCGAAACAGCCAAAACTCAACAATAAAATCACATGGCGCTTTGTCCACTGGGTGACAGCCGGACCTTTGATTACTGTGGGCACGGCAGTTTTGCTCTGGGAGGTCTATGGGCGCAGGGCATTTGGAGGCAAACCGGACGACCTGATCGTGTACGGACTTGGAATCGCTCTGTTTTTTGCATTTTCTGCCTGGGTGCTTTTTTCGCGGCGTGGCAGCAAATACCATCCACCGTTTGAAGAAATGCTGACAGAGCAGGGGATGGACTGGTTGCAGGCGGCGGCGTTTGCCGGTGTTTTGCTGGGCGGCATTCATTATATGAACGCGCTGTACCAAAATCAACAGAACCTCGCGTATCGGGAAGTGCTTTCGTGGGTGGCGTTTCTGATTCTGACGATGGTATCTCCTGCAGTTCTGTTTTCCAAAAAGGGCGGACGGCGGGCACTGATCGGCCTGATCGCCGGTGGAATCTGGTATGTAGTGCAGTCGCTGACGCAAAAGGAAGCCCTGCAGACCAACGAGCTGCTTGGCAAACAGATTTTTCTGGAAGCGCTGATCGTCTTTTTCTTCGTTCTGATTCTGGCAGAGCTGGCAGCACGAATCCGCGCCAAAAAGCTGGTCGAGGGCAGTGTCAACCGCGTCTATACGGCAGTGCTGTTTGGATTTATGGCGCTTTTGGTGATTTTCAGAAATACGCGCCTCTGGCCGATTTATCTGGCGGTCGTATTTGCACTTTACTATGTTTTTTATCTGGGCTGGAACAAAAAGAAACACCTGTTGAATAACTTCTGCAATGGCGTGATGTTAAACTTTGCACTGGCAGTCGTGTTCGCATTTGCGAGAAGACCGTTCCGTGCGTGGGTGTATTCGAGATATAATTTTGTTTTTCACACTGTAACGATTACAGCAACTTATCTGACGTTGGTGCTCTGCGTGCTGACGGTACGGCTGTTCGTTAAACTGTCGGAGGGCATGCCCCAAAACAGCACGAAAAATGCCAAAGGGATGAAGCATAAGCCGCTCCGAAAAAAGGATGCGAAAAACAGCTGTCCCGCGGATTTGTGGGGAACGTTTTTGCTGTACGGAATCGCAGTTTCGCTGCTGTTTTTAACGCTGTCGAGAACCGGCTATCTGGCGGTGCTGGTAATGACCGCAGTGCTGCTGATTTTTGTGCCGGTGTTTGTATACAGACAGAAAATCCGGGAAATTTTCCGGGCGCTTGTCTATATGATTGCGGCGTTTGTGATCTGTCTGCCGATGACCTATTCCGGCATCCGGCTGCTTCCGGCACTCTATAACGAGCCGTATCTGTATGAAATCGAGGATTCCGCATCCGCGATTCACAAGGACGATCCGAAGGATTCTGACGCCTATATGTCGGTCTCCTATTTCAAATATGTCATAGAAAATAAGCTCCTTTCGGATGCTTCCGAGCTGACGGAACAGACAGAGCTTTTCTGCAATGCAGTGACCGGTAAGCCTTCTGTAAAAAATGACGTGCTGGTAGCGTCTGCGCAGGATGAGGCAGGCATGTCGGACGCAGAGGATTTCTCCAACGGACGTCTGGAAATTTTCCGGTCGTATATGGACAACTGGAATGCGACGGGACATACGGAAATGGGCGTTTTGCTGCCGGACGGCTCCATTAGCGTCCATGCCCATAACACCTATCTGCAGGTCATCCATGATCACGGACTGATCGTCGGCATTTACTTCCTGTGCTTCGGAGCCGGAAGCATCTGCCTGATGTTTGCATATGCAATTAAAAAGATTCGGGAGGACGCATATGCTGTACTGCCGCTGGCTGTCATGCTCGGCTTTTGCGTCGCGGGGCTGGTGGAATGGCTGTTCCATCCCTGCAATCCGCTCGGATTTTCCGCGATGGCGCTGCTTGCACCCCTGATGAGCTTTTCTCCCCGCAGACATGCCGCCTGACGGGGATATCACGATAAATGAGGAAGAAAGAAATGCAAGGCAAAAAGAAAAAACCCTTTAATTATCAGCTGTTTTATCGCAGGACAGCGTTAATTGTATACGATATTATCAGTGTAATCGCCGCCAGCTATCTGGCGATCCTGATCCGGTATGATTTTGACGTGAGTACAGTACCGGCAGCGTTTTTGCTGCCGATCCGCCACTTTTTGCCCATCGGGATTGTTATCGCACTGTTCGTATTTTATCTGTTCCGTCTCTATCACAGCCTGTGGGCATTTGCAGGCGAGACAGAGCTTCAAAACCTTGTGATGGCATGTCTTGTGACGAGTGCGGTCAACGGCGCAGGGATCAACCTGTTCCGAATGGAGGGAAAAGCAGTTCCGGACAGCTATTATTTTCTGTATTTCTTCTTCCTGCTGACCTTTTTGTTTGCCAGCCGTTTTTCCTACCGTTTTTTCCGCAGCCGCAAGCACAAGCTGCAGAACCGCAAAAACAGCATTTCTGTCATGATCATCGGCGCCGGCGAGGCGGGCAATACGATCATCAAAGAAATCGTTTCCAGCAACTTCTCTACAATGGTGATCCGTTGTATTATCGATGACGATAAAAATAAATGGGGACGCTTCATTCAGGGCATCAAGGTGGTCGGAGGCCGCGACAAGATCATAGAGTCCGCAGATTTATACGATATTGATGAAATTTTCCTGGCGATCCCCTCTGCGTCTCCGGCGCAGATTAAGGATATCCTGGAAATCTGTAAAGAGACAAACTGCAAGCTGCGCAGCCTTCCCGGACTGTATCAGCTCGTAAACGGCGAAGTCAACGTCAGCAAGCTGCGGGACGTCGAGGTCGAAGACCTGCTGGGCAGGGAACCGATTCGCGTGGATATCGATTCCATTCTGGGATATGTGCAGAATAAGGTTGTGCTCGTTACAGGCGGCGGCGGTTCCATCGGAAGCGAGCTGTGCCGTCAGATTGCCGGTCACAAGCCTGCGCAGCTGATCGTGTTTGATATTTATGAAAACAATGCCTACGACCTGCAGCAGGAATTGAAGGAAAAGTATCCGGAGCTGAATCTGGTGGTTCTGATCGGTAGCGTGCGCAACACGAGCCGGATCAACTATGTGTTTGAAACGTATCATCCCGATATCGTGTACCATGCAGCAGCGCATAAGCATGTGCCGCTGATGGAGGACAGCCCCAACGAGGCGGTCAAAAACAATGTATTCGGCACCTGGAAAACCGCTATGGCGGCGGCACAGAACCACACGAAAAAGTTCGTCATGATTTCGACAGACAAGGCGGTGAACCCGACGAATATCATGGGTGCGAGCAAGCGAATCTGCGAGATGATCGTGCAGACGTTCAACCGCCATTATGAGACGGAGTTTGTAGCAGTTCGTTTCGGCAACGTGCTCGGCTCCAACGGAAGTGTTATTCCGCTGTTTAAAAAACAGATTGCGGCAGGAGGTCCGGTAACAGTTACGCATCCCGACATCATCCGGTATTTCATGACCATTCCGGAGGCAGTGTCTTTGGTGCTGCAGGCGGGCGCCTATGCAAAGGGCGGAGAAATTTTCGTTCTGGATATGGGCGAGCCGGTCAAAATCCTGGATCTTGCAAAGAACCTGATCCGTCTGTCCGGTTATCGTGTCGGTGAAGATATCAAAATCGTCTTTACCGGTCTGCGCCCGGGAGAGAAGCTTTATGAAGAGCTTCTGATGAAGGAAGAAGGGCTGCAGGATACGGACAATAAGCTGATTCATATCGGCAGACCGATCGAGCTGGACGAGCGGCTGTTCTTTCAGCAGTTAAAGCAGCTGGAAGAGGCATCTAAAGAAGAAAATAAAGATATCCGGCCGCTGATTCATGAGGTTGTGCCGACGTATCATTATCAGGAGAAGCGATGAACATACATCATATTGGGTATCTGGTAAAAAAAGGTCCGAAAGCACAGGCGGCATTTGAAGCGCTTGGATATATTGCAGAGGGCGAATGGACGCATGACGAAATCCGCAAGGTGGACATCCTGTTTTTGCAAAAGGACGGCTACCGGATCGAACTGGTGAGCCCGTATGCGCCGGATTCCGTGGTTTCCGGGCTGATCAGGACCTACAAAAATGCCCCCTATCATCTTTGCTACGAAGCAGAGAATTTTGAAAAAGAGCTGGCAGAGCTGGAAGGAAACGGCTACATCCGAATCGACGAGCCGACGCCTGCTCCGGCCATCGGCGGACGCAGAGTAGTATTTCTCATGCACCCGGCGGCAGGTATGCTGGAGCTTTTGGAAGAAAAGTAAGCTTGAAATAAGAAAGAGGTAACGAGATGGAAAGAAAACGGATTTATCTGTCCTCCCCCACAATGCACGGAGAAGAGCAGGCCTTTGTACAGAGTGCATTTGATACGAACTGGGTAGCGCCCCTTGGTCCCAACGTGGATGCCTTTGAAAAGGAGATGGCAGACTATATTGGCGGCGGTTATGCGGCGGCTCTGTCTGCAGGAACCGCAGCGATCCATCTGGCAGTGATCCTGGCGGGCGTAAAAGAAGGGGATGTTGTGTTTGCACAGTCCCTGACGTTTGCTGCAAGCGTAAATCCTGCCTGCTATGAAAAGGCAAAGCCTGTCTTTATCGATTCAGAACCCGACACCTGGAATATGGATCCTGTCGCTTTGGAAAAAGCCTTTGAAAAATATCCGCATCCGGCAGCTGTCATCGCTGTGCATCTGTACGGAACACCTTCCAAAATCGACCGCATCCGCGACATCTGCAAAAAGCATCAGGTTCCGCTGATCGAGGATGCTGCGGAAGCGCTGGGGAGCTCCTTCCAGGGTCAGAAGCTTGGTACCTTTGGGGATTATGGCATTCTTTCTTTTAACGGCAACAAAATCATCACCTCCTCCGGCGGCGGTATGCTGCTGTGCAGCGATGAAGCAAAGATTAAGCGCGCCCGTTTTCTGGCAACCCAGGCAAGGGATCCCGCCCGCTATTATCAGCATTCCACCATCGGCTATAACTACCGGATGTCTAACGTGGTAGCCGGAGTCGGAAGAGGACAGCTGTTACACCTGGAAGAGCATAAAGCAAGGAAAAATGAGATTTACAGACAGTATAAAGAGGCATTTGCGGATATCGAAGCGATCACGATGAATCCGATGAATCCAGACGGAGACGCAAACAACTGGTTGTCCTGCATGACGATCGCACCGGACTGCAGCGTGACGCCCGATCAGGTGATGGATGTCCTGGCAGAGTACAATATCGAGACGCGCCCCATCTGGAAGCCAATGCATTTACAGCCTGTTTTTGCAGACTGCGATTTCATTCAGGTTAAGGAAGGCAGGAGCGTTTCGGAGGATATTTTCAATCGCGGTGTCTGCCTGCCCAGCGATATCAAAAATACACCGGAGGATATGGAGCTGATTATCTCCCTTATCCGTAAGGTATTTGAAAAATAGGAAAAGAATATGTATGCAAAGTATATGAAACGGCTGCTGGATATCCTGCTGTCGCTGACGATCCTCATAGTGCTGAGCCCACTTCTTCTGGTGCTGTGTATTCTGGTGCGCAGCAAGCTGGGCAGTCCGATTTTTTTTAAGCAGGAACGCCCGGGACTGCATGAGAAAATTTTCACAATGTATAAATTCCGCACGATGACGGACAAACGCGACGCCGAGGGAAATCTTCTGCCGGATAAGGACAGGCTTACCAAATTCGGAAAGCTTCTGCGGGCAACGAGTCTGGACGAGCTGCCGGAGTTTTTCAACATTTTAAAAGGGGACATGAGCTTTATCGGTCCGCGTCCGCTCCTGGTTTCGTATCTGCCGTATTATACGGAAACAGAGGCTCTGCGCCATACAGTGCGTCCCGGTCTGACAGGTCTTGCACAGGTGTCGGGACGAAATTTTCTGGACTGGGACAGACGGCTTGCGAAGGACGTGGAGTATGTAAAGGGACTTTCCTTCCAAATGGATTTGAAGGTTTTATTTTTGACCGTCAAGGTAGTCTTCGACCGCTCGGATGTCGCAGAGGATACCAGCCAGGCGGAGGGCAATTTTGCCAGGATCAGGCAGGAGCGGCTTGACAGAACCGGAAGGCTGGAGGCCTGAAGAAGACAGAGCATAATCTGCTCGGAAAGAGGATTCGTATGATCAATATCCTGATTTTAAGCGCCGGCACGAGAGACAAGGTCGTGCAGTATTTTAAAGAAGCCCTTGCCGGAAAAGGAAAGGTAATCGCAACGGACTGCAGCCCCTACGCACCCGCCATTTATGAAGCGGACGAATATGTGCTGGTGCCCAGGATCACAGAGCCCGGTTATCTGGACAAAATTCTTGAGATCTGCCGGGAAAAACAGATCACGGGCGTACTTTCCCTGATCGACCCGGAGCTGTCTCTTCTTGCAGACAATAAGGAGCGTTTTCTGGAGGTCGGAACCGTGCCGATCGTGCCGGACGCAAAGCAGGTGGATATCTGCTTCCATAAATATGCGATGTATGAAGCCTGCAAAGCACTCGGCTTTGCGACGGGACGCTGCTTTCTGGATCGGAAGGAATTCTATCATGCGGTGGAAAACGGCGAGCTGGCCTATCCGGTTTTTGTCAAGCCGGAAAGCGGAAGCGCGAGTCTGGACATTCATATGGCTCAGGATCAGGAGACAGTGGAATTTCTCTGCGGCCGTGAGGACGGACTGATGATTCAGGAGTTCATGAACGGACAGGAATACGGTGCAGACGTCTACATCGACATGCTCAGCGGCGAAGTGGTTTCTATTTTCGTTAAGAAAAAGTTGAAAATGCGCGCAGGAGAAACCGATAAGGCGGAATCCTTCCAGGAGGAAAAGCTGTTCTCCCTGATTACAGATTTTGTAAAGAAAATGGGCTTTCGCGGTATTATCGATATCGATCTGTTTGAAATCGACGGAAACTGGTACATTTCCGAGGTTAATCCGAGATTTGGCGGTGGTTATCCCCATGCATGGGCCTGCGGCGTGCGCGTGCCGGAAATGATTGTCAGAAATCTGGAAGGACAGACAAATGTTCCGGAAATCGGAAATTATCCGGTTGGGAAGATCATGATGAAATACAATGAGATTATGGTTCGCTGACAAAAGCTGCAGCAGAAACGAGGAAGGATGAAACAAAGCGTACTGGTGCTTGGAAACAGCGATTCCGGGCTGTATGATTTCCGAAAAGAAGTGCTGACGGCGCTGATGCAGGAGGGCTATGAGGTCCATGTGTCGGTGCCGGATACCGGGTATTTGGAAAAAATCAAAAAACTGGGCTGTATTTGTCATGAGACGGTGATGGAGCGCCGCGGTATGAATCCGTTGAAGGACGGAAAGCTGCTTTTGTTTTACAGAAAGCTGTTAAAGACCATCCATCCGGCGGCGGTGCTGACCTATACGATTAAACCGAATATTTATGGCGGTGTGGCGTGTCGGCTTGCAAAGGTACCTTATCTGGTCAACATTACAGGCCTTGGAACGACACTGGAGCATGATGGACCGTTACAGAAGCTGATCGTTTTACTGTATCGGACAGGAATGTCCGGCGCGGGCTGCGTCTTTTTCCAGAATGAGCAGAATCTGGCATTCATGCGGCAGAAGGGCTGTCTGAAAAAAAGGACGAAAACCCGGGTGATCTCTGGCTCCGGTGTCAACCTGGAGGAGCATCCGCCGATGCCCTATCCGAAGGAAGATACCGTCCGTTTTGTATCGGTTATGCGGATTATGAAGGATAAGGGAATCGAGGAACTGCTGGAAGCGGCAAGACGGATCCATGAAAAGTACCCGGAAACGGTGTTCGAGCTGCTGGGCGCCTACGAGGAAGAAACGCGGGCGCGCTATGAGCCGATGATTGAGGACTTGCAATCCAAAGGGATTGTGCGTTATTATGGTTACCGGGACGATATGCCGGAGTTTTACCGGCATTGTCAGGCGGTAATCCATCCGTCCTATCACGAGGGCATGTCGAATGTCCTGCAGGAGGCGGCAGCGACCGCAAGACCAGTGATTGCCAGCGATATAAACGGTTGCCGGGAGATTTTTGAAAACGGTGTTTCGGGGCTTGCATTTTTACCCCAGAATGCGGACAGCCTGACAGAGACCATCGAGAGATTCCTTTTGCTGGCTCCGGAGGAACGGGCCGAAATGGGACGTCAGGCGAGAGCCTATGTGGAGGCGCATTTTGACCGCAGACAGGTCGTAACAGCGTATCTCGAAACGCTGGGGAGCCTGATTGGGGCAACCAGATGTTAAAAAAGAAAAACCATATAGAAAAGCGCAGGAAAGCGAGGATATGAAAATGGATTTATATGAAAAGATTTTGGCAGGCGAGGAAAAACTGTCGCTGGTAGGTCTTGGTTATGTAGGCATGCCGATCGCAGTCGCATTCGCCAGAAAGATCAAGGTAATCGGCTACGACTTAAACGCAGAAAAGATCAAACTCTATCAGTCCGGCATTGATCCGACCAACGAGGTTGGAAATGATGTGATCCGCCAGACGGAAGTGGAGTTCACTGCAGATGAGACAAAGCTGCGGGAAGCAAAATTCCATATCGTAGCAGTTCCTACTCCTGTAAACGATGACCATACGCCGGATCTGACCCCGGTAGAGGGTGCAAGCCGGATTCTGGGACGAAACCTGACAAAGGGCAGCGTTGTCGTATTCGAGTCTACCGTATATCCGGGCGTAACCGAAGAGGTATGCGTGCCGATTCTGGAAAAGGAATCCGGACTGGTATGCGGTAAGGATTTCAAGATCGGTTATTCTCCTGAACGGATCAACCCCGGCGACAAGGTACACCGTCTGGAAACCATCACAAAGATCGTTTCCGGTATGGATGAGGAAACGCTGGATACTGTTGCAAAGGTTTATGAGCTGGTTGTAGAAGCCGGTGTATACCGTGCAGAATCCATTCAGGTCGCAGAGGCTGCAAAGGTAATCGAGAACAGCCAGAGAGATATCAACATTGCGTTCATGAATGAACTTTCTATTATCTTTAACAAGATGGGCATCGACACGCAGAGCGTATTAAAGGCAGCAGGAACCAAATGGAATTTCCTGAAATTTTATCCCGGTCTGGTGGGCGGACACTGCATCGGTGTCGATCCGTATTATCTGACCTACCGCGCAGAGCAGATGGGCTATCATTCCCAGATCATTCTGTCCGGCCGCCGCATCAACGACGACATGGGCAAATATGTCGCAGAAAACATTGTGAAAAACCTGATTCGCGCAGATATCGCGGTAAAGCATGCGAAGGTTGCGATCCTTGGCTTTACCTTCAAGGAGAACTGCCCGGATACCAGAAATACAAAGGTTATCGATATTGTAAAAGAGCTGCGTGAGTACGGCATCGAGCCGGTGCTGGTGGATCAGACCGCAGACCGCGCAGAGGCGAAGCGTCTCTATGGAGTAGAGCTGCAGGATATGAGTGCTGTAAAAGATGTGGACGCGCTGGTTATTGCCGTATGCCATAAGGAATTTGAAGGATTGGATCAGGCAGCGATTGAAAGCTTCTTTAATCCGACAAACGGCAAAAAAGTACTTGTAGATGTTAAGGGCATCTTAAATCGCAAGGAATGGACACGTGATGACTGCCTGTACTGGAGATTATAATCAGAGGTGTAAATGATCCGAAAATGGAAAAAATTCCCGTTTTCCTGGCTGCTTCCGGTGCTGTTTTTTGCAGCACTGTGGCTGCTTGGAACAACGGGGATCTATAATGACAGCAACCAGTATATTGCGATGCACATTCACCGGGAGCCGCTGTACTCTTTCTTTTTGTGGATTTTCCGCAGCCTGTTTGGGGAGACAAAGTATCTTGATATTGTGAGATTTCTGCAGAACGGACTGGCGGCGTTTTCCGTGATCTGGCTGGCGGAGAGCCTGAAAAAACGATTTGACTTCGGACAGTGGATGGAAGCGCTGGTGTGCCTGATCTTACTGGCGCCCCACATTATTACGCCGGTGTTTTCCGCGAGCGGACTGGTTTTGTCGAACGGCGTCATCAGCGAAGCACTGGGACTGCCGCTGTTTTATCTGTTTACGGCGCAGTGCATGAAGATGGTGTATACAAGACAGCGGGGAGCAGCTTTATCCTCCCTGCTGTTATCCTTATTTTTGTCTCTGGTACGCGGACAGATGATGTTCACGATCCTGCTCTGGCTGGTGTTTGCAGGGGCCGTCGTGATTGTAGAAAAAAAGAAACTGGCGAAACGCCTGTTGATTTGTGTCGTGTGCACTGCGCTGGCGTTTGGCACAAGGACGCTTCTCGTAAAAAGCTACAACCTTGTTTTTAACGGATATTTTATCAATAATACGTTTGGAAGCGTCGGACTGCTCGCAAACATTCTGTATGCGGCGGACGAAGAGGATGCCGAAAGGATTGCCGATCAGGACGCAAGAGTTATGTTTGAGCTTTCCTATCGCCTTGCAAAAGAACAGGGTGCGACGTATCAGGATGCGCCGGAGGGCTTTTTCAACCGGGCAGCGCATCTGGAAAAATGGCATGACGCAATCAAGTTTGAAATGATCGAAGAGCCCTGGAGACAGCTGCATGACAGAGAGGGCTTTATAGACTACATTCCTGAAAATGTGGAATCCGACCGGATTGCGGCAACTATCGTGAAATCCTTACTTCCGGCAGTTCTGGGCAGATGGCTGTATGACTATCTGGCGCTCGCCTGCTACGGACTGATCCGGTCCATCGCAGTCGTACACCCGCTGCTAAACTGGTATGCGCTGACGGCGTACCTCGCCTATATCGTGCTGGCTGCCCTTGCATGGAGGAAAAATCACAATTCCAACGCGGTCTGGCTGGCGGCATTTTCCCTGCTGGTTGTGTTAGCAAACGTATTTGCTACCTCCATGATCATCATGTGCCTTTCCCGCTATGTGATCTATGGATTGCCGCTGTTTTATGTCAGCGGACTGATGCTTTTGTACGAACTGGCGGGTGGAAAAACCGCAGGTGAACTTAAACATTGATTAAGATTCTATGAAGTCCGTTGCAGATTGGCTGCAAAGGGGATATACTGAAGCTGTCTTAATGGAAACAGGCATGAGGAGGAATGAATGTATGAAACGGTTATCAAGAGTATCATGCGGTCTGCTTCTGACAGCATCCCTGCTGATTGGAGCAATGCTTTCAGGATGCGGGCAGACGACAGATTATACAGCAGAGATCAAGGAATATCAGAACAAGCTGGAATCCCTTGCGGCGGAGAATGAAGAATTAAAGGCTCAGCTGGGCATTACCGAGACCCAGAGCACAGAAGAGACCCAGACTGCTGCAGAGACAGAAAATCAGTCTCAGGAGATGGTGTCTGAAAACCGGACGACGGAAACCGACGTCCAGCAGGCGGAGAATACGGATAACTCCGGGGACGAAATGAAGATCCTGGTGCTTGGAGACAGCATTTGGGGCAATTATCGGGATGATACCGGTGTGTCCGCACGCCTTGCAGCATGTCTTGCTCAAGAAGGAAAAAATGCGACGGTCTATAACGGTGCCATCGGCGGCACCCGCGCAACCATCAGCCCGGACGATAATGAATACCAGTTTGGTCCTGCCAGTGACTGCTCCCTGGGAAAGATGGTTTCTATTCTGCGAGGAGATACGGATGTGGAGATGCTGCAGGGAAAAGCAGCCTATGACGATATCAAGGCAGTAATGGATGTTAAGGATCAGATCGATGTGGTAATTTTGTCCTATGGTATGAATGACTTCTTGGCACAGGCTCCGATCAACAACTCGGACAGACCCTGGACGGGCTTTGGAACGGCGTTAAACAGCGGGGTACTGGAAATAAAGGGAATCTTCCCCCAGGCACAGATTTTGATCATATCCCCCAACTATGCGTCCTATTTTCCGATCCCGGTTAAAAATATGGGAGAAAAGGCACTCTACAATTATGCGAGCATTGCCTGTGACGTCGCAGTCGGTCAGGGAACGCTGTGCGTGGATGCTTACGACAATCTCGGAGTGGATGCCTATAATGCAGATGAATATCTGGAAGATGGCATTCATTTAAATGAAAAAGGAAGAAGCCTGTATGCGAAAACCATCGCATCCTGCCTGCTCTACGGAACAGCGGGTCAGATCTCGGGAAACAATATCGCTTCCTTCAACTGATTGGATCGGATATCAGGGGCAGAAGGACAAAAATACTTCCGGATCATGGCGCAATCCGCGGATCGTTTATCCGAAATAATAGAATGCACGCTCTGCGAGCATTCTATTGTCATGAATAAAATACAGTGCCGCGGCTGCGGCAGAAATGAGAGGAAATCCATGGGATATAAGGATTTGAAATTTGACAAGGACAGTGTATTTCTGGTAACAGGCGGTGCCGGTTTTATCGGTTCCAACCTGTGCGAGGCGATCTTGAACCTCGGTTATAAGGTAAGATGTCTGGACGACCTTTCCACAGGCAATCCGAAGCATGTGGAGATGTTTGAAGGTAATCCGAACTATACCTTTATCAAAGGCGACATCAAAGATCTGGATACTTGTATGAAAGCCTGCGAGGGTGTGGATTATGTGCTGAATCAGGCGGCATGGGGCAGCGTTCCCAGAAGCATCGAAATGCCGATTTTCTATGCGCAGAATAACATTGTCGGCACGCTGAACATGATGGAAGCAGCGAGACAGAACGGCGTAAAGAAATTTGTGTACGCGTCCAGTTCTTCCGTATACGGCGATCATCCCGGACTTCCCAAAAAAGAGGGCATTGAAGGCCATGTTCTTTCCCCTTACGCGCTGACCAAGAAGACAGACGAGGAATTCGGTCGTCTTTATAAGACGCTGTACGGTCTGGATACTTACGGCATGCGCTATTTCAACGTATTTGGACGCCGTCAGAACCCGGAAGGCATGTATGCCGCTGTTATTCCGAAGTTTTTGAAGCTGCTGTTAAAGGATGAAGCGCCGACCATCAACGGAGACGGCCGTCAGTCCAGAGACTTTACTTATATCGACAATGTCATCGAAGCGAACTTAAAAGCCTGCCTGGCTCCGAGCGAAGCAGCAGGAGAAGCGTTCAACATCGGTTCCGGCGGCAGAGTATATCTGATCGATTTATATTATGAGCTCTGCGAAGCACTGGGCAAAAAGATCGAGCCGGTCTTTGGTCCTGCCAGAAAGGGAGATATCCGGGATTCCAACGCGGACATCAGCAAAGCAAGAGAGCTGCTTGGCTACGATCCGGATTATGATTTTGAAAAGGGAATCCGCCTTGCCATTGACTGGTATAAAGAAAATCTGTAAAATAAAAGAACGAAAAGCCGTCCAATTGGTTTGGACGGCTTTTTAACGAATAGGCTTGCCTATTCGTTAAAAAGCTACCACATGCGCACTGCGTCGGAGCGGAAGATGCCGCTGACGCGTTCCGCCGCAGGCGCAGGGCTCCCGCAAGCGGGATCCCATAAAAAACGAATCAGCAAGCCTATTCGTTAAAAAGCCACCATACGACGCGCGCTGCAGGCAAGGATTGTGCAAAACAGGAGGTATTAGTTTATGCATTATCGAGTTGTTATATTCGGTGTAAAAGATACAACTGCGGAGATCGTCCGCTTTGTTCAGGAGAAGCTTTGTCCGGTGGATCTGGTTGTGACGATTCATCCCGATGTGCTTTCGGGCAATCAGGTGTCCGGCTATGAGGGACTTTCCTGGTTGGAGGACAAGTACGGGATTCCGGTTTACGAAACACATTCTTACGGTTTAAAGGATGAGGAGACGACGAAATTTTTCGCGGAAAATACCTTTGAGTTGGGGATTTCCATGGGCTGGCAGAGATTGCTTCCCGGCTTTGTGCTTTCCAGATTTTCGGAGGGTGTATTCGGATTCCACGGGAACTGTGCATATCTGCCCTTTGGGCGGGGACGCTCGCCGCTTAACTGGTCGATCATTCTCGGAGATACGCGTTTTAATCTGAACCTGTTCCAGTACGATGAAAAAGCGGACAGCCCGAATGTTTTTGCAAGCGAGATGTGCGCCATCACTCCTCATGATACCGTGCGTACGATGCAGTATAAAAACATGCTGGTCAGCAAACGCCTGATCGCTAAGCTGATCGCGGCACATCAGGCGGGAACCGTCAGCGTACACCGGGAGTCCAGAGATTTCGACAGCTGGTACAATAAGCGGACGGCGGCGGACGGAAAGCTGGATTTCCATGATCGTACCCGGAATCTGTATAACCTGATCCGGGGTGTGACAAGACCGTTCCCGGGAGCATTTTGCTTCTGCAACGGTGAAAAGATCACGGTATGGAGCGCACATCCCTTTGATGAGATGTTAGACTTCTCGATGTATGCACCAGGGGAGATCATCGACATTTTTGACAAAAAGCTGATCGTACGGACAGTGGACGGCTCTCTTTTAGTCGAAGACTATGAGTCGGAAATAGAGCTGGAGCCGGGAATGCTCCTGGAATAAAGCTGTGCAGCAGCGAAAAGGAAAAGAGTATGAAAATCGCATTTCGAATGGATGATATTACACCGGATATGGACTGGAAAAGCTTTGAAGCCTTTGAACAGCTGTTTGAACGCTATGGCTGCTATCCGCTGTTGGGCATTGTACCGGACAATCTTGATCCGAAGCTGTCGGTGGATCCGGCGCGGGAAGCGTTCTGGAAAAAAATGCAGGAGCTGCAGAAAAAAGGCTGGACCCTTTCCATGCACGGCTGCCATCATGTGTATACAACAAAAAGAGGCGGGAGCTTTCCGTTGAATGCCCAGTCGGAGTTTGCGGGGAAAAGCTATGAGGAGCAGTACCAGCTTCTGGAAAGCGGACAGAAAAAGCTCTTGGATCGCGGCATCGAGACGAAGCTGTTCATGGCGCCGGGCCATACCTTTGACAAGACGACACTGCGTGCGCTCAAAGCGCTCGGGTTTACCCATGTGACGGACGGATTTGGAGATTTGCCGTATGTGCGCAGTGGGATGACTTTTTTACCGATTGCCTTTTTGCGGAAATACGCATTTTCTGATCGGGAGGGAATAACGACGATCGTCATTCATGCCAACCATTCCACGGTAGCGGAGCTGAAAGCCTACGAAGAGATGATTGACGCAAACAGGGAAAACATTGTGCCGTATTCCGATTTTTTTAAGCTGGAAGCAAAGCCACAGTGCATGACAGCGCGTATCCGGGAATATGTGCTGGCGTTCGGAAAAGGGCTTGCCGCGCGGCTTGGCCGATTAAAGAACCGGCACGCATAAGCGGATGGAAAGGCATCGGCGTGCAAATTAGAAAAAGAAAAAGGAACCAGAAGCGTATGAAAGAACCGATTCGGGTATTACAGGTGCTGGGAACAACGGGACTCGGCGGGGCAGAAAGCCGGGTTATGGATTTATACCGAAATATCGACCGTGAGAGGGTGCAGTTTGATTTTGCAGTGCACACCTCAAAAAAAGGGTATTTTGATGAAGAGATTGAAGCGCTTGGCGGACATATTTACCGGTTGCCGCGGTTTCGGGTCTATAACTGGATCCCGTATCGGGCGGCGTGGTGCAGTTTTTTTAAAGAGCATCCCGAGTATGCCTGTGTGCACGGGCATATGACGAGTACTGCGTCGATTTATCTGCCGGAAGCGAAGCGTGCGAAAATCGCCCTGACAGCAGCCCATGCCAGAAGCGCGGGTACAGAAGGCGGCGTCAAAGGGATGATGACGAAGTGGATGCGTAAAAATCTCTGGAAAAAAACGGACGTCTGCCTGGCGTGCTCCAAGCTTGCCGGAAAAGCAGTTTTCGGGGAAAAGGCGTGGGCGCAGGGAGCTGTCCATGTGGTGCCGAATGCGATCGAAGTGGATAAGTTTTCCTATAACGGCCAGATGCGTGCACAGATGCGGCAAAAACTGGAGTTGGGCAATTGTCTGACAGTCGGGCATGTGGGGCGTTTTAATGAGATGAAAAACCACCTGTTTTTGCTGGAGGTTTTTGCACAGATCAAAAAGAGCTGTCCGGATGCGCAGCTGATTTTGCTCGGCGAGGGCGGATGCATGGAGCCTGCAAAGCAGAAGGCGGCAGAGCTTGGAATTGCAGAAAGCGTTCAGTTCCTCGGAAATCAGGGGAATCCGCAGGATTATTATCAGGCGATGGATCTGTTTATTTTCCCGTCTCTGTATGAGGGATTGCCCGGAACGGTGCTGGAAGCACAGGCTGCAGGGCTCCCGTGTCTGATGTCGGATACGATCACACAGGAGGTTGCCCTGACAGAGCTGGTGGAGTCCAAAAGCTTAAAGGATTCTGCAGAGAGCTGGGCACAGGCAGCCCTTGCGCTTTTGGAACGGCAGAAAGAGCGGTTTGACCGCATGCCGGAAATCCGCAAAGCCGGATTTGACGCAAAGGAACAGGCGAAAGAGCTGGAAGCTTTTTATCGTACCGGGAAAGGAGACGGCTTATGGAACAGGTAAAACCAAGGCTCCTTCTGGTTGTACCCATGCTGCATCAGGGTGGCTTCGAGCGGGTCTGCGTGCGGACAGCGCGGATTCTGAGGAATGATTTTGAAGTGACGATCGCCATGTTTTCGGATGCAGATATCGCATATGATATAAACGGACTTTCCGTTGTAAACCTGGATGTTCCGGCGCAGGACGGGAAGCTGAAAAAAATGGTCAATGTCGTAAAAAGAACGGTAAAGCTTCGAAAGCTAAAGAAAAAGCTGCGTCCTGATCTGACCTACAGCTTTGGCCCGACAGCGAACCTGATTAACGTCCTGACACCGGTGCGGGGTCAGATCTGGACGGGAATCCGCAGCTATATGGATATGGACAACCCATCGAAGTTAAAGCTGTTTGCAAAGCGCTCCGATCAGGTGATCTGCTGTTCGGAGGTGATTGCTCATGAGTTAAAGGAAAAACTGGGAATTGAAAATACAGAGGTGTTGTACAATCCTTACGATGGCAGTCAGATCGCAGAAAATGCAGCAAAAAAACCTGAGGACATGCCCGATTTTACCGGGAAAAAGGTGATCGTCAGCATGGGGCGTGAGGATGACTGCAAGGAATTCTGGCATCTGATCAAATGCCTGTATTTGATCCGGGAAAAAGTGCCGGAGGCGATGCTGTGTATCATCGGGGACGGTTCTTTTTCAGAATATAAAGAACTGGCAGAAAAGCTGGGAATTGCTGACCGGGTCTGCTTTGCGGGACTTCAGAAGAATCCATTTCCATGGCTGTCAGCGGGCAGTCTTTATGTTGGAACCTCCAGCATGGAGGGCTTTCCAAACGCGTTGGTTGAGGCGATGAGCTGCAGGCTCCCTGCTGTTTTTTCCAACTGTATGAGCGGTCCCGCAGAGATTCTGTCCGACCGGTTTGAGGACGTCGTTGGAAAACAGGAAGTGCTTCGGGAACGTTACGGGATTTTGATTCCGGTGATGGACGATCAGAAAAATCTGGATCCAAACGAAATTACAGAGGAAGAAAAACAACTGGCGGCTCTTCTGGAAGAGCTGCTGACAGAGGAAGCGAAGCTGCAGGAGCTTTCCAGATGTGCAAAGGAGCGCGCAGATCAGTTTGACGACAGGGCATACCGGGACAAAATCCTGCAGATTGCAGGGCTTTCCAAAATGTGATACACTACGGGGGCACTGACAAAATGAGAATCCTGCAGAGCAGGATTCTGTTTCATGAGAAAAACAGGAGAAACATTCCGATGCAGAAAATTGCATTTCATTTAAACAGCCTGCAGCAGGGCGGGGCGGAGCGCGTGGTGAGTAATCTGGCGAACCGTTTTGCAAAGGAGGGCTATGAGGTTGTCATTGCGACAGAATGGTACGGAACGGACGAATTTGCACTGGATCAGAAAGTCCGCAGAGTTCATGTCGGACTGACGAAAGAAGACGAAAATCGCAGCAGGATCAGCAAGATGCTGCGCCGTATCTGGTATCTGCGCCGTTTTATGAAAAAAGAAAAGCCGGACGTCGTCGTTGCCTTTACCCGGGGCGTATTGTACCGTGCGCTGGCGGCAGGAATCGGGACGGGTATCCCGGTCGTGATTTCCGTGCGTACCGATCCGGTGGGACACTATGATAAAAAAGCGGACAAGCTTCGGATCCCGCTTCTGTTTCCTCATGCGGCGGGCTGCGTGTTCCAGACAGAGGGCGCAAAAGCCTTTTTTGCACCGTATTTACAGGAAAATTCCAGAATTATTTTAAATCCGCTGAATCCGAAATACGTTGGTGTTGCGGAGCCGGCTGTACGGACAAAGGATGTTGTTCAGTCTGGCCGTCTGGTAGACTTTAAGAATCAGCCGATGCTGATCCGGGCTTTTTTGAAGGTTCATGAAAAGCATCCGGATTATACACTCAAAATTTACGGACCGGATTCCAAGGACGGTACAAAGGAGATTCTGGAATCCATTATTCATGAAAATCATGCGGAGGATTTTGTAAAGCTGATGGGCGGCAGCAATACGCTGGAAAAGGATCTGGCAGATGCTGCGCTGTACGCTTTTTCCTCTGACTGGGAAGGACTGCCCAATGCGCTGATGGAAGCGATGGCACTGGGACTTCCGGTGGTTTCTACAGACTGTCCCTGCGGCGGTCCAAAAACCCTGATCGAAGATGGGGTAAATGGTTTGCTTGTACCGATCATGGATGAAAAGGCGATGACAGACGGCATCCTGCGCCTCATTGAGGACAGAAAGCTTGCAGAGCGGCTCGGCAGAGAGGCGCGCAAGATCAGTGAAAGAGCCAACGAGGATGCGGTATTTGAGCAGTGGCAGACGTATCTGCAGGAATGCTGCAAAAAGAACAGATAAGACTGCAGACAATGGAGGTAAGGACAATGTTTTCCTACGAAGATTATAAAGAAATTATCAGAATCATTCAGTCTACCGGTAATCAGGCAGGGTACGAAGAGGCACTTACGGCAGATAAATTTGTCATCATGCGCCATGATGTGGAGTACAGCGTGGATCGTGCCTATGCACTGGCAAAGGTGGAGAGCAGCATGGATTTTACGTCGACCTTCTTTTTCCAGTGGACGAATAATTCCTATAATATTTTATCCAGACGCAATCAGGATCTGATCAAGGACATGCATGAACGCGGCCATGTGATCGGACTGCACTATGCGTTAAACGGTCTGACCGACATGCAGGAGGTTCGCCATCAGATCAAAAAGGAAATGGATATCCTTTCTGAAATGTTCGGTTTTCCGATTACACAGTTTTCTGTACACCGTCCGTCACCGGATGTGCTGCGCGAAAACATCAAGCTGCCGGGAATCCTGAATGCATACCAGGACGAGTTTTTCACCTTTGCAGAAAAAGTGACCGACCAGACGCCCCTGAAGGTAAAATATATGTCCGACGCCAACCATATCTGGCGCTACGGCTATCCTGATGAAGCCAATATCACCGGCTATGATAAGGTGCAGATTCTGACGCATCCCTTTGCATGGAGCAAGAAGGGCTACGATAACCGGGACAACTATGCGGTGCTGATCCAGGAAAAATATAACGAAATGATCGACAGCATCAACAACGAGTGCAAGGATTTCTGCGAATTTAAGGATGAATTTCTGGAGGCATCTCTGATTCCCGAAAGGAACAGGTAAAGCATTATGTGCGGAATCAGCGGATTTATCAGCAAAAGGCGGATTACGCTGGAGGATCTGACCGCGATGAACGATACGATGTATCACCGCGGGCCAAACGACTCCGGAGTGGAAATTTATGATGCGGCAGGCGGATATGCGATTGGCTTTGCACAGCGTCGGCTTTCCATCATGGATCTTTCCCCACTGGGACATCAGCCGATGCACGCGGCGGATAAACGGGTCAGCGTCGTTTTTAACGGAGAAATCTACAATTTCCAGGAGCTGAAAAAAGAGCTTTCCGGGTATCCGTTTTGCTCCCAGTGTGATACGGAGGTCATTCTGGCTGCCTATGAAAAATGGGGCATCGACTGCGTTTCCCGCTTTAACGGAATGTTCGCGATCGCCCTGTATGACCGGGATGCGCAGGAAGTATATCTTGTGCGGGACCGCATCGGCAAGAAGCCTCTCTATTACTGGGAGGACGGGGAAAATCTGGTCTTTGCCTCAGAGTTAAAGCCGATCCTGGCGTGCCCGGGCTTTGATCGGAAGCTGAATCCGGATATTTTACCGGTCTTTTTGTACCAGCAGTATATCCCGGAGCCGGATACGATATTTGAACAGGTAAAAAAGCTGTGCCCGGGAACTATTCTCCGTTTTCGCCTGCAGCCTGACAATGGGCAGAAGCGAAGAGAGTGCTTTTCCTATTGGAGTATCAAAGAAAGCTACCAAAAAGGAATCGCGGATCCGGTCACGGATTTTTCTCAGGCAAAGGCAGAGCTAAAGGCAATTTTACAGAAATCCGTGAAGAGCCGGATGGAGGCGGACGTCCCGCTGGGTACTTTTTTAAGCGGCGGCTACGATTCCTCCCTGATGACAGCCATGGCACAGGAGGCAAGCGAGGCTCCGGTCAAAACCTTTTCCATTGGCTTTGAAGAAAAGCAGTACGACGAATCCGGTTATGCATCGGCGGTAGCAAAGCATCTTGGCACGCAGCATACAGAAGAAATCATCAGTGAAAAACAGATGCTGGAGCTGGTGGAGAGCATTCCGCAGTATTTTGATGAACCCATGGCAGATTCTTCGGAAATCCCGACGATGCTCGTATCGGCGCTCGCCAGAAAACAGGTGACGGTCGCACTCTCCGGCGATGGCGGCGATGAATTTTTCTGCGGCTACCAGATGTACCAGAAACTCGGACAGGCGCAGAAGCTCGACGCAGCGGGCGCTTTGGTTTACGGTATTTCCCAGCTGCCCGGACTCAAACAGGCAAACCTGCTGGGACGTTTACCGTTTTCCGTAAGGACAATTGCACAAAACCGGGATAAACGTTATAAAACGCAATTGTGTTCGGATAAATATTTAGCCTGTATAAAAAACCTGACTGGAACGGATCAGGTGCGCTTTGACCGTGAGCTGGATTATAATGTGAAAAACTGGCAGATCCGCCGGATGCTCCTGGACATGGACACCTACCTGCCGGGGGATATTCTCTGCAAGGTGGATCGCGCTTCCATGAAATATTCGCTGGAAGCCAGGTGCCCGATCCTGGATCAGAGGGTGATGGAATACTCCTTCCGGCTGCCCCATTCCTTTAAGGATCACAACGGCTGCCAGAAATATATTTTAAAAGAGATCGCTTACGACTATATTCCGCGGGAATTACTGGATCGTAAAAAGACAGGGTTTTCTGTCCCGCTGGACAAATGGCTGAGAGGACCACTCAAGAATAAGCTGACCGACTACGCGTCACCAGCTTTCCTGAAACAACAGGGGCTGTTTAACGCAGATGCAACCGCGAAGCTAATTACAGACTGGCTCGGCGCCGGGGACGGCGGAGCCTACACCGGAAGCAATTACTCCCGGATCATCTGGGCGTTCTTCATCTTCCAGCAATGGGCAGAACGCTATTTCTGTCTCTTATACACATCTCCGAGCC
>ENA-OZGU01000129-OZGU01000129.1-human-gut-metagenome-genome-assembly--contig:-NODE-129-length-64180-cov-11.943969_pt1 | contig 64180 bp, 61 predicted proteins | sample MGYA00244662_ERZ653670 | MGnify/ENA primary metagenome ERZ653670 (study PRJEB26926, sample SAMN06165224) | human gut metagenome | biome: ENVO:00009003; feature: ENVO:2100002; material: ENVO:00002003...
TGGGCTCGGAGATGTGTATAAGAGACAGATCCGGACCTCCCGGCTCAGGGCGTATTCGCGTCCGCCGAAGCGGAGACCTGCGGTCCGGATCGTGTATCGCCCCTCCCGTTCGGCCCGGACGCGGAAGGTGTATTCGTAGCGGGGGGCGTCCGTTCCGGTCTGCACTCCGGATCCGCTCCGCCGGAAGGTCAGTCCGTCGGCGGCGATTCCGGGATCGCCGTTGTCGGGCCGGGCCGTGCAGACGAGCGCGACGGTAAATTCGCTTCCCGCCTGCGGATGTTCGGGACGCAGCTCGAAGCGGCAGCGGATGTCCCGCAAGTCCTGCCGGGGCGGTCCGACACGGACGCGCACCGCCGGGGTCGCGTACTTCCGGCCGCCGATCCGTGTCGTGGCGGAAGGCACTTCGGCAACTCCTTCCCGCGTGAACCGGATGCGGAGAGAGAGGCCCTGCGTCGTGTATTTGCGCCGGCGGCCGTCGATGAGCTCCAGGCGGGTCCCGCGGTAGTGCGTCGCCTCCCCGACGGTTTCGATCGGCTCCCGGAAACAGGGCGGCCGGATCGAATCGCAGGGTGCGGTGCATTCGTAGCGCAGCGTGTACTCCACTCCGGCACGAAGGCCGCCGAGGGTGTCCAGCTCCGCACGGAAGCGGGGATCGGACGCTTCCTGCGATGCCGTCGCCGCACTTGCCTCCGCATTTCCGTACGGCGGCGGGCAGAGCAGCAGCGTCATGCTCAGAAACAGCCCTTTCATGTCAATAGGAACGGGGCGAATGCTCCAGCAGCTCCTGCTGCTGCAACCCTTCGGCGCCCTTCCACTCCTGCGGTCCGGTGCGCCAGGCGAACGGCAGCAAAAGTTCCTGGTAGTCGAACCGGCAGCCTCGTCCGGCGAGCGACGGGACGATGCCGACGAAGGGATGCTCTTCGAGCCGCGGGTCGAAGGCCAGCTTGCAGGAGTAGTAGAGGTGGCGGACCTGCCGCCGCCGGGTCTCGAACTCCGCCGCCGGTCCCTGTCCGTCGGTGGGGGATTCCTGCGGAGCGCTCCTGCCGCCGCAGAGGGAGATCCGGTTCAGCTCGGTGCCGACCGCATCCGGGTCGCGCAGATCGGTGTGCAGAAGGAAGGACGCCTCGAAACACTCACCGCGGCGGATGGCTCCGTGCGGGACGGCGATGCGCACGACGATCCACAGCGAATCGCCCGCGTGCGCCGCCTGTTCGATGCGGAATCCCACGCGCGGGCGGTGCAGGGGCCTGAGCCGCCGCTGCACGGCGGCATCGTCGTCCGTCGGCCAGTTTTCCGAGGAGTAGCGCTCCGCCCTCTCCGGCGTCCGTTCCCGCCGGGCGTCGGGATTCCGTTCCGCGGGCGGAGCCTTCCGCACGTCGCTCCGGACGCATTCCGCCTGCGTCGCCCGTCGCGGGGCCGCGCGGAACGGCCCCGGCAGCAGGAGGACGAACAGCAGCGCGGCCAGCCGTTTCATCGGGCGTCCGCTTTGGAGTATTCCGAAAATTCGCAGCCGAAACGTTCGACCATCATGTTGTCCATCTCGTCGGCCTTCAGCGCGAGGTTCACGATGTTGCGCCGGATCTCCTCCTCCGAGGCGTCGGTGATGTCCGACAGGTGGATGCGGTAGGCGATGTAGATCTGCCGCCCTTCGATGCCGAGTTTGTAGGGACCGAAATCCTCCGAGAGCATGTAGTCGAGCACCGGTTCCACCTCCTTCTTGGGCAGCAGGTTGATCGGCGAAGTGGAGAAGAGGTAGGCGCCGTCGTAAACGAAGATGCGGATTTCCGAACTGCCCTTGTGGAAGAGCCACGAGTCGTAGCCGTCTCGCGCCAGTACGGGGTCGATGCCCATTTCGCGGATGGCGCTCTCGACGAAGCCGCACAGGGGCGACTCCTCGCGCTCGTCGAAGGCCCCTTCGGGCAGCTTGTCGCCGCACGAGGGGCAGAACTCCTCCTCCTCGGCGATCAGCTCGTCGCAACTGCCGCACTGCACCTGGAACTGCGTGCGGTCCACCTCGCCGAGCGAGTCGAGCAGCTTGCGCAGCGTCTCCACGCGGATACCGAAGCCCATGTTGTCGGCCTGCGTGAACTTGCTGACCGTCACGCCGACCACCTCGTTGCGGTCGTTGAGCATCGGGCCGCCCGAATTGCCGGGGTTCACCGCGGCGTCGGTCTGGAGGTAGTACTGTCCCTCCATGAGCTGCCTGGGGGCGGAGACGGAGCCTTCGGTGATGGTGAAGGGCATTCCGTAGGGGTATCCCGCGACGTAGATCTTGCGGCCTACGGAAACCGTTTCGTCGTCGGCCAGCGGGATTTCGGGCAGTGCCGCGAAGTCCCCCTCGGCGGCCAGCAGCGCGATGTCCAGCAGCGGATTGACCACGACCACGTGCGCCAGGTAGGGGTTGCGGTCGTTGTCGTGGATCGCCACGGTGCGGTAACCCTCGACGACGTGGTAGTTGGTGACGAACAGGTCGCGCGACTTGAGGTAGAAGCAACTGCCCGACCCGCCCGAGTGGGTCACCTTGAAGATCGACTGAAAGATATTGTTTTCCATGGTATGTGCCTGTTTTTTGACGGTTTATTGCTGATCCTTGAGCGCCTGCTCCATCATCTTCTGCTGGAACTCCATCGCCAGCCGCATGTATTCGGCCATGTCGCCGCGCGCCATGGCGGCCTGCATGTCGGCCTGCATCCGGGCCACCTGCGACTGCATCTCCGCCGCCGTCTGCTGCATCCGGGCGATCTGCTCCGCGGCGGCCTCCGCCGTCCCGCCGTCGAGGCCGGCGGCTCCGGAGAAGAAATCCGGCCCGTCCTCTTCCAGATCGTCGTCCATGAGCTTTTCGAGCGCCGCGTAGAGAATCTCCGACGCCTCCTCCATCGGTTTCCCGGCCGACTGTTTCAGCGCCCGGGCCACGACGGTGTTGATGTCGTCCTGCACGTCGTTGTAGAAGTACATTTCGTAGAACTTGTAGAGGATGCGCACCACGCTGCGTTCGTAATTCTCCGCCTCGATCGCCTCGGTGGCCTCCTGGTAGAGGTCCTTCATGTTCTCCTGCACGTTGGCCAGCGACGAACGGCGCTTGGTCGAGACGAGCGTATCGACGAAGTAGAGGTCGGCGGCGAGCTGTTCCCCGGGCGTCACGAGCAGCTTCTCGAGGAAGGCCCGTCCTTTGGCGACGAGCTCCGCCACGGGCAGCTCCCGGTCCATGTCGTCCACCGCCTTGTCCAGGTCGTTCGACAGTTGTCCCTGCGGCTGCGCGAAGTAGCTGATCTTGTAGAAAGCCGTGTCGATCACGTTCCACGAGTATCCGTACTTGCGTTCGGCGTCGTACTCCTTCACCGCGTCGAGCGTCTCGCGGCAGGTGGCGCGGATGGCCTCGACGATCCGGGCGCACTCCTCGGCGGAGTAGGGCGTGACGCGCGGCTCGTAGCAGCGCTCGGCTCCGAACTTCGTGCAGAACTCGTCGTCGTAGCGGTCGCCGACGTGGCAGATGTTGCGCAGCACGAAGTAGATTTTGTGGGGATGGCTCTGCGCGAGCGGGCAGACGTACTCCATGCGCAGGCGGTCGCCCTCCTTGCGGAAACGCGGCAGCAGCAGGCGGTTGAGCGTCAGGTCGGCGACCTGGCGCAGCATGGCCACGCGGCCCTTTTCGGGGAGACGGAGGAAATCGGCATGGATCTCCAGCCGTCCGTCGCGGACGAGGATATTGACCAGGATCGAGCCGTGGGGGATGTGGAACTCCGTGCCGTCGGCATTGCCGTACTTGGCCCGGAATCCGGGATTGAGGTGGTCGAGCAGCAGGTGGAACGCTTCGAGGTGTTTGCCTTCGTTGTAGCGTTCGAGGCTCTGCTCCCAGGCCTCCATGCTGACCTTGCTCTGCGTGGAGCCGATCGCGGGAGCGACGTATGCGTGTGTGGTTTTCATGGGTTCGGAACGTTATGTGGGTTTATTTCGCTTCGATAGAGAGCTGTCCGTCCTCTCCGACGGTGACCTGCGCTTCGTAATAGATATAGGAGGTCTTGCCGGCGCTCGATTCGGTCTCCTTGCCGTCCTCGGTGAAGCGGACGACGAACGAGGCGGTCCGTCCGCCGAACTCTTTGCCCCTGTTGAGATAATCGTTGTCCGAGGGAACGGCCTCCTCTATCGTGTAGTTGCCGACCGACTTGAAGGTGTGCCCCTCGGGCAGCATCGTCTTGGCCCGGGCGATCTGAGCGGCGATCTCTTCCGGGTCGATCGTTCCGGGGTCGATGCCCGCGGTGGTTTCGTATTTCGGAGCGTCGAACGATACGTCGTCCAGATCGGTGGGTTCCAGCCCGTTGAGGTAGTAGGTCTGGCTGAAGGCCCGGTCGTCCCGGTTCACCATCTTCACCGAGACGAGGAACAGGTCGTCCGACAGAGCCTCCCGTTCGAAGAAGTCGATCGAGTAGATCTTGAACTTGTCGGTGTCCACGTTGGTTTTCACCAGCTCGATGGCACGGGCGTAGCTCGCGGCCTCGTCGGTGGAATAGCCCGAGATCATCGAGCAGGAAACGGTCGCGGCGGCGAGCAGCGGCGCGACGGCGCAGATAAGCGGTTTTCGCATATTTCGTTATGGTTTTGAGATGATACGGAAAAGATTGCCGGGATGCCGCGGACGCGGGACTGTCTTCCGGAACGGAAGGCGGTCCGCATTTCCGGGGAATCCTTCCGGTCCGCGTGTCAGGCTTTTTCGAAGAGGGCGCGGAACGCCTCGAACTCCTCCTCCGAGTCGAAGTACCCGGCGTTGAAGGTGTGGTGCGCGTCCGGCAGCGCGATTTCGAATTCGTTCTCCTCCTCGTCGAATTTCGTGCGTTCGACCTGCGGGATGAGCAGCGTCTCCTCCGTCACCGCGCCCTTGCGCACGACGGGGAAGGTCACCCGGTCGCCGTCTATGGTGATTCGGCCTCCGGCGGCGGCCAGCGCGCGGGCCTTCCGGATTTCGAGCAGCGTGCAGAGGAGCAGTACGGCGCCTCCCGCGACGAAGAGGATCGTGACGGCCGTAGGTCCGAGGATCCGCATGCTGCCGATGCGGATGCCGAACGGGGCGACGAGCGGGAAGACGATCATCACGAGGGAGATGCCGAGGTTCGTCAGTTTGCCCGAGAAGGGGCTGGACGGGGTGTAGTTGAAGGTTCTCATGGCGTTTTTCGGTGTGTGTGTCGTTTCGGATTGTGTCTGCGAGTACAAATATAGGAAAAAGGCGGCAGATAATTATACGGTCGTATGTTTTTTTGAGAAAAAAACGGCCCGTTTCCGGGGTCGGGCGCAGCCCCCCCCCTCGTGCGAAGGCAATTTATTGTATGTCAGGATATTGATTCGTTCTGTCGGTTCGCGCCTCTTCGGGCTCCCGGCGACCGTGCCGGTCGGCCTTTCCGGAAATCAGGCCCGGATAAGCTCGTATAGCTGGCGGAACTGCCCGGCCAGCGTGCCGATGTCGAGCCCTTGCAGCATGGCCTGCTCGAACGAAAGCCCGAAGTGAATCTGATGGAACATGTCGGCGATGCGCGCGACGTCAATGTCGGGGCGCACTTCGCCCGTCTCGGCGGCCCGCTGCACGGCTTTGCGCCAGTAGGTGCGCGTCTTCCGGTAGAGCTGTTCGAATTTCCGCTCCGCGCCGGGATAGTACCGCCGGGTCTGGAGCATCAGGTTGAAGTAGTGGAAATTCGGGGCCACGGCTCCCCCCCCCTCCGTTTTTCCGGCACAGAGACCGACGATCTGCCGCATGGTGCGGACGATGCCGTCGAGGTAGTTGTCGATGAAGTCCGCGAGCGAGCCCTCCGAGGCGCCGAACTTGTTGGCCGGGTCCTGCACTCCGAAGACGTAGCGGTCCACGACGGCCGTGAATACGGCCTGCTTGTTGGGGAAATAGTGGTGTATGGCCATGCGCGACAGTCCGCAGGCCCGCGACAGTTCCGTGATGCTGGCCCTTTCGTAGTTCATGGTCGCAAAGACCGACAGACAGTTCTGTAGAATCTCCTCCCGATTGGTTTTCATGGCCGTGTCCGTTTCTCCTCTCCCGCGAAGATAGCGATTTTTGCGCAGGGGGCCAAATCCCGGGGCGGACGGCTCTTCGGGCGGATGTCCGGACCGGCCGGGGATGTGCCGGGGCCGAAATGACCGAGCGGCCGGGCAACGGATGCTGCCGGGCCGCTCGGGTTTCAGTCCGTGGAACGGCGGATCAGTTCCACTTGGTGTCGATCATCTGCGGGTCGGAGCTTCCTCCGATGGCGTCGTAGCCGTGCCCCGTTTCGTCGCGCACGACATTGCCGGAACCGTCTTCGTTCGGCTCCCATTCGTTCATGCGCCAGTAGGCGAGCAGACCGTCCGAAGCGGGATCGACGTAGTTCATGTTGTTGGCGATCTCCGACTGCGACAGCGCGCGGGTCCATACGCGGGCCTCGGCGATGTAGCCGTACATGTAGCGGCCGCCGCCGTAGGAGGCGCCCAGATAGAAGCCGCCCGAGTTGTCGCTCGAAAGATCCACGGTCTCGCCCTGCGTGGGAACGCCGGTGGCGTAGATGCCGTCGATGTAGATGTCCCACGAAGAGCCGGTCCATACGGCGGCCACGTGATACCACTTCTCCGTGTCGAAGGGTTTGTCGGTCGCTGCCGGCTGGTAGTCGCCGTGGCATATCTGGAGTACGTTCGGGTCGATCTTCACGTCGCCGAAACGCACGCCGCAGACTCCCTCGATGCCCATGATCGAGCTGATGTAGGGATCCGAGCTGGCGAAGCGCTCCATGTAAACGCGTGCCTCGAGCGTGAGCTGCGGAAGCGCCGCGAGATTGGTGTCCTCCTGGAACGAGGGCACTTTATAGACGTTCCCCGAACCGAGGTAGATCGCCTTGCTGATGACCGGTGTCTTCAGCACGATGTAGAGCGTGCGCGAGGGTTCGAGTACCCGCATGCCGCCCGATACGGAGGTGATGCTGACAGGTACGCAGTAGGTCACGCCTTCGGCGAATCCGTCGATGCTCGTCACCGTGAATTCCACGGGAGACGACGTGCTGAAGCCGGCTTCGATGACGGTTTCCGTCGCGCTGATCGCATAGCAGTTTTCGGCCGGAACCCGGTAGTTCTTGCCGTATTTCCGGTTGAAGGCGTCGATCAGTTGCGGCTGCACCTCGATCTTCACGTGTACGTCCTGCCGGGCCAGCTCCGAGGAGGAGACCGTGAACGACGTTTTGGCCGGGGCCTCTTCGACCGTCATCGACTTGTCGGGGTTGCTTTGGGCGTCGGTCATATAGACCGCCGGATATACCTCCGCCTCTTCCTGACAGCCCGTTCCCGAAAGAAGGGCCGCGAACAGCAGCGGAGCGATCGAATATTTCAGTTTCATGGTTTTGTCGGGTTTTTATGTCGTTAGTTTGCGGGCGTGTGGATTTCCGCCTCGTTCATGCTCGTGAAACCGGAGACGTTCCCCACGTACACCCGGATGTAACGGGCTTTCACGGCCTCCTTGAACTGGAAGATCTTCCATTGGTCGGTGACTTTGGGAACGAACGCCACCTGATTGCTCAGGCTGGTCCAGTTCTTTCCGTCTTCGCTGTACCGGACGTCCGTGATCTGCGGGTTGGAGTCCTCGTAGTAGTAGTGCCAGCGGAAGCCGCTCACGTCGTACGTCTTGTCCAGTCCGATGATGAAGTTGCCGCCGTAGCCCCACGAGAAGGATTGGCTGCTTGCGTACCAGCACTGTTCGTCGAGTTTGCCGTCGAACATTTTGGCTTTCTGTTCGTCGGTGTCGCAGTTCCAGACGCCGGTGGCGCCCGACGAGTTGGTTCCCTGGTAGCAGGAGATGGTCCAGCCTGCCGCGGGTTCGATCTTCGTGCCCGTGAGCGCCGTGGCTTCGGTGTCGATGTCCATGGTCGAGACCCGGATGACGATGTAGCGCACCATCGGGTCGCTCTTCGAGACGTATGCGCCCCCTTCGGGGAGTTCCGCCACGATGGGAAGCAGGTACTCGCCCTTCGCGGCGCCTGCGGCGTCGAACCCGACCGGAGCTTCGCCGGACAGGAATTCCCCGGCCTTGATTTCGAGCGTGCCGAGCGACACCCGCTCCGGATCGACGGTCAGGTAGGACTTGCCGTTCTTCAGGTTGTAGGTCTCCACGAGCGAGTTGTCCATCGCCAGCGAAACCGTGAGATCGGCCGGAGCCTTCTGCGAGAGCGTGAGCTGCACCTTCTCGTCCATCGACCCCGAGATCGACCCGTCGCTCTCGATCAGGAACGAATATTCGGGCATGTCGTTCTTCGTGAAGGAGGCCACGATCGACCCGCCGGCGGGATTCACGTCCTGAATCGCCTCGCGCATGTATTTGTAGGGCATCGCCGAGTTGCCGTACTCGTATTCCATGTGGTAGGCGCCGAAACCGCCGCAGTAGCCCTGCTCGGGGTTGAAGCGGGCCATGCCCAGCAACGAATTGACCACCTGTCCGTCGCGGCACGTGTGCGTTACGCCGCCGTTCTTCCAGAAGGATTCGAAGTTTTCGGCGAAGATGTACTGTTCGGGTTTCCAGCCCTTGGCGTAGGCATTGTCGAAACGGTTCTGCAAGTCGGTATAACCGCTCGAATTGTAGGCCTGCACGATGCCGTAGTCGAACAGTTCGGCGATCTCCTTGTGCACGGCATAGGGTACGCCGTCGATCATGAACAGCCGTCCCGTACCCGATTTCGGACCCACGTACTTGCTCAGCTCCTGACAGAATATCTTCATGTTCTCGTTGTCATGGCCCACCAGCGGCCCCGTGCCGCCGAATCCCGGTTCGTAGTCGAGGTCGATGCCGTCGTACGAGTACTTGTTCATCGAGTCCCGGGCGTAGGCCCTCGCGTAGGTGGCCAGCCCTTCGGGGGTCACCTCGCCGTCCACCAGGAATTCGTCGGGCACTTCGTGGGCGAAGATCGTGAAGGTCACTTTCGTACCCTTGATCTTCTGGACGAACTCCTTGTCGGCCATCTGTTCGGGCGTCAGCGAATGCCACTGGCTCCAGATCGAGATGATGTCCATCGAATCGGGGGCGCTCGCCAGACGGGTCTGGTACGAAGCGCCCACGGCCGTCCAGGAGCCGTACCAGCCGAAGGCGATCTTGTGCTTGGTGTTCCGTTTCCAGTCGCGCAGGGCGGCGTAATAGGCGTTGTCGCGCAGGATGGGCGATTGCTCGTCGGGATGCTGGGTGATTACGCGCTCGGATTCCACCCAGTCCGAGCAGCCGGCGAGCAGCGCTCCCAGCGCAAGACAGCTCACTGCGTATTTCAGGAAGTTTTTCATGGTTGTTTGTCGCTTTAAGGATTTTCAGGTCATCGGTTTTTCTTGTCCCACCAGAGGTGCGTGCCTCCCGTGTCCGGGCCTCCGAGCAGCGAGATGGCCTGCTGTACGCCCGTCAGGTTGTTCGAGTACTCCGAGCGCGGGAAGGTCATGCGGCGCACCTGTTCGTCGGTCGCCACCTTGCCGCCGCTCATGTTGTCCACGATCGGAATGAGTTTGGGGTACCCCGTGCGCCGGAACTCCGACCAGGCCTCCTGTCCGTTGGGGTACATGGCCAGCCATTTCTGGGTGATGATGCGCTCGAGTTTTTCCTCGTCTCCGGCCGAGGCGTTCCACTTCGGGGTGATTGTCGAAGGCTGGGCGTAGTTGTACTTGTTCGTGCTTTCCGAGCTGTCCTCGAATTTTCCCGGTTGTGCGTCGCTCTCGGCGTAGGCGGCGGCATCGCCGGCCGAAAGGCCGTTCTCCAGGAACGACAGTTCGATGCCCTTCTTGTAGAAATCCTCGTCCTTGCCGCCCATGTCCCAGTTGAGCATGGCGCCCTCGGCGCGCAGGAAGGCCACCTCCGAGGCCAGCATCCACACCACCGGCGTCGTCTTTGCGACATTGGGTACGGACAGGCGCGTGTAGTGTTCCTTGAGCATCGACTTCAGGCCGCTGCGCACGCCGTGGTACTTGCTGTCCAGCTCGCTGCCCTTGAAGTAGATCGGCAGACGGGGGTCGTCGTACCCGTTCATATAGGCGTCGATGGTCGCTCCCATGCGGGTGTCCTCGTAGGCGTTCCACACCTCCTCGAGGGGATTGAAGATCACGATCGACCCCGAGGTTTTGAGCCATGCTCCGTCGTCGGAGGACTCCATCACGCCCGCCGCCACGGCCGCTTCGGCATACTCCTGCGCCTTGCCGGGCTCGACGAAGCGGATGCGCATCGCCATACGGAGTTTGACCGAGTTGGCCAGTTTGAGCCATTTCGGATAGTCGCCCTGGTAGATGGCGTCCACCTTTTCGAGCGGATGCGCGTCGGCCGAGTTGGTGGCGTATTCGGTCAGGGTGGCGATCGCCGCGTCCAGATCGCGGAAGAGATTCTCATAGACGGTCTGCTGCGACTCGTAGGGGTTTTCGGTCTCCCCGAAATGCGACACGGGGATCGGGCCGTAGATGTCCGTGGCGCGCTGGAGCGCCATCACGCGGATCACTTCGGCCACGGCGAAGATGTCGTCGGTGATCTGTCCGTTCTCATGGGCGTATTTGAGTTGCAGCCATGCGGGCATCACGTTGGTGAAGGCCACCGAAAAGGGGACGTTGTTGTAGTCCGTGCCGTCGAGGTCGTAGGTGCAGGTGTAGCTGCCTCCGTTGAAGGCCTGGATCGGGGCGAAATAGCCGCCGAAGGTGTCGCCCATCAGGTTGCAGGCGCGCTGGTATTCGTTCGCGCCCTCGTCGCTGGTGGGAATCACGGCGTCGCGCTCCATCGTGGTGATGTAGTTCTTCACGTCGATCTGCTGCACCGCGTCGGGGTTGGTGTTGAAGGAGTCGAAGTCTCCCGTGCAGGAGGCCGCCATGCACGCCGCTGCGGAGAGAAGTCCCAGTTTGATATGGTTGATTCGTGTCATGAGGTCTTGGGTTTTAGAATTGGAGTCTTACGCTGAAACCGAAAGTCCGGGTGCTGGGCTGCATGAAGTAGTCGAGTCCCTGGTAATAGGTTCCGGTCGAAGCGGTGATTTCGGGATCGAAGGGCGCCTTGTTGTAGATCATCCACAGGTTGCGTCCCACGAGCGATACGGTCATGCCCACCTTGTCGTTGAACCACTTCGAAGGGAGGTCGTAGCCGATCGAGAGTTCGCGCAGCCGCACGTTGGTCATGTTATAGACGTAGTGCGAGAGCATCGACATACCGTTTCCGTTGTTGGAGTAGAAGGTCTGCACGTCGGGCAGCTTCTGGTCCTCCGAGATCCATACGCCGCCGTCGTCGCGGGCGTCGGCCGAAGCCTGCGAGGCGCCCCAGCGGTCCAGCAGGGCCTGCGTGGCCGATACGCCCTGGCCGCCGATGCGCGTGTCGATCAGCACGCCGAGCGATACGCCCTTGTAGGAGAACTGGTTGTTCCATCCCAGGCGGAAGCGCGCTTCGGTGTTGCCGCCGTAGATCCACGTGTTGGGATCGGTCGTGACGGTATTCGTGTTGGGATCGACGTAGATGCGGCCGTAGTCGTCGGTTTTGAGGCCCGTTACGTAGAAGTCGCCGATCGAACCGCCGGCCTTGACCTTCATGCGGTAGCCGCCGTAGTCCATGTTCACCTCGTCGATATCCACCAGGTTGCCCGATACGTCGCGCGTGCCTTCGGGAACCAGCTCCTTGATCTTGTTGCGGTTCATCGAGAAATTGACGTTCGTGGACCATGCGAACTCTTCCCACCGGTTCTTGTAGCCGACCACGGCCTCGATGCCCCAGTTGTTGATCTTGCCGGCGTTGATATAGGCCTTCTTGTAGCCCGTGCTGGGCGGTGCGTCGTACTCGAAGAGCTGGTTGTAGGTGTTGGTGTTGTAATAGGTCGCGTCGAGCCAGATCTTGTTGCCCAGGAACTTGGCGTTCAGGCCGACCTCGAAGGACTTGGTACGCTCGGGCGTCAGATTGACCGCCGGGGCGTAGGTGGACGACGAGATGACGCCGCCCGTGGCGAGCGGGATGTTCACGCCGGTGATGAACCGCTGCGGCGCGTTGCCCACTTCGGCGTACGATCCGCGCACCTTGAGGAACGAGATGCCCGCGGCCGAGAGGTCGGTCATCGAGGAGATGACGGCCGAGAGACCCACCGAGGGGTAGAAGATATTGACGTCGGGGGTTCCGGCCAACTGCGAGGCCCATTCGTTGCGGGCCGTCACGTCGAGGTAGAGCATCCCGTTCCAGCCCAATTGCAGCGTGGCGTACATGGCCTGCACCTGGTCGTGGTAACGGTCGGCGTAGGGCTTGGTCTGCGAGTGCGACATGTCGATGTTGTAGAGCGAGAACTTGTTCGGAAGGGTCGCCAGATGGCCTTCGAATCCCGAACCGTTGTTCTTGTCGTCCATGAGGCTCGCGCCGAGGTTGAATTGCAGCGAGAGCCTGTCATCGACGAACCGCTTGTCGATGCTCAGCAGGGCGTCGGCATAGAAGTTGTTGTGGTTCACCTTGTGGTCGAGGTAGTTGCCGTACTCCGATGCGAAGAGGGTGTTCGACGAGGCGTAGATCTTGCGCGTGTAGTTCATCGCCGTATTGTCGGTCCTGACGCGGCCCATGACGCTGATCCAGTCGGCGATGTCCCACTTGAGCGTGGCGTTGAAGGTGTAGCGCGACGCCGTGTTCTCGAAGAGCTGGCGATTGACCACCCACCACGGGTTCTCGACGCCGGTGATGAATTCCAGCGGCCAGAACTGTTTCTTGTATCCGGCCGTGGCGTCGTAACGTTCGTAAATCTGGTATTTGCGGATGTCGTCGCCGCGCGGGAAGAGATAGACGGCGATCAGCGGGTTGTGGTAGAGACCCTGCACCAGCGGATTGCGCGAATATTGGCGCATGTAGGAGGCGCCCAGGTCGAGCGTCAGCTTGTCCTTGACGAGCTGGGTCGTGTTGCGCACCGAGAAGTTATAGCGGTTGTAGACGTTGTTGGGAATCGTGCCGCGCGAGTTGAGCGAAGCGGCCGAGAAATAGGTCTGGTTGCGCTCCGTGCCGCCCGAGATCGAGACGGAGTTGGTGGTGTTGAATCCCGTCTGGAAGAAGTCGCGCGGATCGTAGGAGGTCGGCGAGTCGAGCTTCGTGCCCCAGCTCATCGACGGGGAGGTGGAGCTCGTGCCGTAGGTGTTCTGGAAGTCGGGCATCACGAACGGGGACGAGAAGGTGGTGTTGTTCGAGAAGTTCACGCGGACGCGTCCTGCCGATCCTTTCTTCGTCGTGATGAGGATGACGCCGTTGGCGCCCTGCGAACCGTAGAGCGCGGCGGCCGTCGCGCCCGAGAGCACCGACATGGACTCGATGTCCTCCGGATTGAGGTTGGAGATGCCTTCGAAGTCGCCGCCGTCGGGGGTTTCGTAGATGCCTTCGGTCTGCGACGACCGCAGGTCGGGCATCGGGATGCCGTCGATGACGTACAGTGCGTTGTTATTGCCGCTGATCGACTTCACGCCCCGCATCACCACGCGCGTGGAACCGCCCGTTCCGGAGGCGCTTGCGTTGATTTGCAGTCCGGCGATCTTACCGGCCAGCGAATTGACGAAGTTGGCGTCCTTGACCGTATTGACCACTTCGCCGCCGACTTCCTGGACGTTGTATGTCAGCGATTTCTCCTCCTTCCTGATGCCGAGGGCCGTCACGACCACCGCGTCGAGCATCTCGTTCTCCTCCTTCAGGACGATTTGCAGGGGTTGCCCCGTCACGGGAATTTCCAGCGTCTGGTAGCCGATCAGCGAGACGACGAGTATGTCGCCCGGCCTGGCCTGCGGCAGGACGAAGTTGCCGTCCACATCGACGGCCGCGCCGGTCGTCGTGCCTTTGATGATGACGCTGGCGCCGATCAGTCCTACTCCCTCAGCGTCTCTGACGGAGCCGGAAATTCCCCCCCCCTCGGAGCCCGAGGACGGCTGCGGTATAATCGCCAAATCCAAATGTAGCCTTTATAAAAAACGAAATGCGTCAAACTTATGGCAAAACGAAATGCGAACCAAAAACCACACAACTACCATTTAATCGACATTCAAATAAAAATGGAATACAATTATTTTGTATTCCATTTTATTATTGTTACGACTGTAGTTTGAGACAATTACATTTACAACAAACGAAATCGTGAACATCGGCCCATAGCAGGCTGTTCACGTCTCCGGTCAGATAGGCGACCTCCTCCCCCTGCATGGGCATTCCTGAAGCAGCTGCGATGTCGTCGCAGAGGTGTCTGAGTTCGTGTTCGAACGAGTTGAGGAATTGCGCCTGCGAGGTCGCGAGGCCCACGACGACCACGGATCGGCGCATCGTCTTGTTCGAGTAGGTGAACCCCGAATCCATATCCGCCCGCAGGAGGTTTCCCCTCACCCGTTCCAGAATCGTTCCGGGACACTCTATCTCCTCCAAAGAGGAGAGGATAGAGCGCGTATGATAGCCATGCACGGCGAAATAGAACCGCACGCGCCATCCATACTTCCCTATCCTCAAATCCCGGGTTTTCATAGCGTCGAATATACCTTTTCGAACCGCACCCACGCTTCGGCCAGCCGAGGCCGGCACTTCGTCCGATTACAGCACATCGTCCCAGGGTACATTTGTTCCCGACCCGATCAGATCGGCGAAATAGCGCGTGAAGGGCATTCCGGGATAGGCGTCCTCGTCGTCGATGTAGTCCTTTACGAATCGTGCGAGCTGCTGCTCGTCTCCGATCGACGATCCCCAATAGTCGGACTTCGCCATGTTGGCGACATATACGCAGTCGTATCCGTTATCGTGCTTGAGGACTATTTCGTATGTTTTGAGCAGCTTGTCCACCTGCTCTTTGGTGAGAGGTTCGAGCTTTTTCCCGTTGCGGTCCTTCATGCGTCCGACGGCGAATTCGCACATCTTCTTCGAGAACGACCATCCGTTCTTTTCGAGATATGCCCGAATGTCGTCCGGCATCCTGTCGTGTGCATCCAGTCTTTCTCTGTCCATACTTCGGAAGTTTGAAGAGAGGGGATTTCTCCCCTCTCCGGATTCTACTTAGCGATAGCGGTATCGCGAATAAGGACCCGTTCCCTTCACTCCGCGCCGCTCGCCGTACTCGTCGCCGCCATACTCCCCGCCACGTTCTCCGTAGCCGTCGGACGTATAGCCGCCCATGTGGCGCTCTCCGTATCCGCCGCGCATTTCGCGCCGCGCATCCTCGTAGCCGCACTCGTAGGCTTCGCGCATCTTGCGCTCGATCTCCTCGCGTTCGCCGTACCCGTCACCGCGGTACCGGCCTTCAATTTCCCACATTCTCATCATTTGCTCGTTTTGGAAGGTGTCTGCGATTTAAGAAAGGCGTCCAGCGACGACTTCATCGAGAGGAATTCCGCCTGCATCTGTCGCAGTTGTCCGACCTCTTCGCGGAGTTTCTGCATGTCTTCGTCCCGCTGCGCCTGCCCGGCATACGCCGGACTGATCTCGCGCATGATCTGGTCGAAGAGCTCGAGATTGGCCTTGTGCCGCTCGTAGGAATCCACGACGTTCTGGCTTTGCTGCCGCGCGGCGTTCACCGCGTCGATGAGCCGTTCGCGTGTCGTGGTGACCGTGAGCCCGTCCTTCGTCACCATGTCGGCGTTCACCGGGACGACCCATTTCTGGTCGCCTATGGGAAAGCTGACGGAGGGCTGCGAAGGCGGGAAGTTTCCCGGTGCGGGGAAATAAGGCTGCGGCGCCTCTTCGAGCGTAGCCATGTAGTATTTGGGCGTTCCGCGCAAATCCAGTACGTACACCGGCGCGCCTTTCGTTAAATTCGCAAACATCTTCGGTTAATGGTTTTGTGAAAGCTCGGGGAGAGACCGGGGCCCCTCCCGTCGCCTTCGGTTAATTGTTTTTCGTCTCATCAGACGGCTCCCGTCATCAGTTGCAGCGTGTCGGTCTGTTTGTCGTACCAGAGCTGGAATACACCGGTTCCCGGAATGTCCGAGACGGTGACGTTCGCTCCGTTGTACGTCGTCAGATTCTTCGTCTGCCCGTTTGTCTCGAAGAGCACGGGGAGCGTTCCCGTCGTGCCGGCGGGAATGGCCTGCGCCAGTTCGACCAGCACGAGCCCCCGATACCACGAATTCGCGAATGCGTGGTTGGGGAAGGAGAACACGACGCCCGTGGTCTCGGCCGTCACGCCCGTAGTTTTCAGAACGGGAATGCCTCTGCGGTTTACGTATTGAAAAGGATATGCTGCCATAGCGACCTCCTTTCCGTACTAACCCCAGAAGCCGTTACCGTATCCGGGAGCCCCGAATCCGAACCCCAGGCCGTACTGTGCAGCGATACACGTAGGTACGCCGACAATGGGCGAATAGGGTACGGTGGCCGTTTCGGGCATCTTGCACTTGATGCCGTTCACGTCGTTCTGCAGAGCAGCGACGGCAGCGTTCACGGGCGCGATAGCCTGACTTACCACACCTGCCATGTAGGCGTTCTGGTGTTCGAGATTGAGCTGCGTCGTCAGCGTGCTGTTCTTCTCACGCAGCGCGTCGATCTTGTCTTGCAGGGCCGTAGTCTGCAGTTGGTCGAGTTTGGCAAGGATCGCCGTGGTTCCGTTCTGCGAAGTCTCGCGGATCGTGTTCTGCAGCGTGTTGGTCTGCTGACAGTCTGCCAGACGGGTTTCGTAACCCTGCCGCTCGATGGCCGTGCGGACGTCGCAGCAGCAGGATGCCATCTGCGAAAGGACCTGCGAATTCCCGGCCTGAATGGCGTTGATGATCTGCTGCGCCGAGAGACCCGACTGTGCCTGAATGTTGCAGAGCGCCGTCTGAATCTGCTGTACGGAACAGCCCAGCGACGAGGAGAGCTGCGAGATGGCCGTGCCGTTGCCCTGGATGGCGTTCATCAGCAGCTGGCGCCCGGCGTCGCCGTTCAGCTCGGCCGGAAGGTTCGAAAGGCCTCCGCGGCCGCCGAAGCCGCCCCAGCCGTTGCCGCCCCAGATGGCCCAGAGCAGGATCATCCACATCCACTCCCAGCCGTAGCCGTTGCCATAGCCGTTGCGGTTGTTGCCGTTCATCAGGGCGGCCACGAGGTTGCCGTCCATCGCACCGCCGTTGTCGAACACTAAAGTTTTCTCGTTCATGTTTTTGACTTTTTACATTGTACGCTCGCGTCGGGGAGCGCATGCCGTTGAGCTCACGATGCAAAAGTCCTAAATTAGGAACAGTCGGGCAATCAGTCTGTTTTCAGTTGTTTGCATAGTTGTTGATAGTTTATTTCGAAGATTCGGTCGCCTTGCTCCCGCCGTTTCTGGAATTTGCAAATGATACCACTAACCGCTTGCGGCGTAAGCCGTAATCTTCGGGCGATTTCGGCGGGGATGAAACCCCTGCTGCGTAAAAAATACACGAACAGATAACGTGCATCCACAATTTCCTTTCGGTGGCTTCGGCTTAGAATCTCATCAATGGTTATCTCTGTCTCCTGCGATACCGTATTGAGGATACGGTTGAAAATTTCGGATTTGCACATATTCGGGAAAGTTTGTAAATTTGTAATCCTCTTACATAAAAACAATAGGTGCCACAACACCGTAGGGACTATATGTCTCCGTCTTGGTGTTGTGGCACCTTTGTCGTTTGCAGGAGGTAAGAGGACTGCAAGCGAAGGCGGGGGCTTTTTTACGCCTGCCCCCTAAAGACGTTATTTGCGGAATCGTTCCTGCAACCAGCTCCAACAGATAGGTCCGTACACGGTTCCTATTACCCCGGCAATCATTCCGAGGATGAAGGGGATGGCGGCTTTTCCGATGAGCAGCAGGCAGATTGCCGCAACGATTGCGATGATGACAAGTGTCTTTTTCATAACGGTATGATTTTAAGTTAAGAGACTATTTTCCGGTCTCGGTGCCTAAGTTCTGATCGAGGCTGTCGATGAATGCCGGCGAGAGGGTCAGTGCGAACTCCCTGAGCAGTTGCACATCCGCTTCGTCGAGCTCCACGGGCCCGTCGGAATGAAAAATGCGCATTGCGAGGTCGTGCATGCGGATTCCTCGTCCCGCGAGGTAGAGCGAGTTGGCCAGCTCCTCGCGGACGTCGAACGGGCGTGTTTCCTTTCGGGATATTCCCGTGTAGAGCCTGAACTTCGTGAAGTCGATCTGTGTCTTGTTGTCCATAGTCTGTATGATTGAATGTCGTTTATGCTTCGTAAGTAAATTCGAGGACCCATGCACCGAGGTCTTCGCTGTATTGTAATATCCCGGCCCGTCGTCCGGTCCATTCTATTTTTTGCGTAGCTCCGTCGTTTCCTGTTGGATATATCAGGTCCTTGCTGCTGGACGGAGATGAAACGATCACCTTGTTCGCCGCCTTGAGTTTCCGAATGAGGTAAAATTGATTGGGCGGAGGATTGTCCGGCAGCATGAATATTGCCGATCCTCCCGACGTATCGGCATATACGAACATGTCGAATAGCGAGAGATTCGTTTGTCCGGATGAAACTTTCCTGCTGTAAAAGCGAAGTCCTGCGGTCGTTCCCCGATGTATCAGCAGCGCATAGTCCGCCGGGGATTTCAAATCCGCGACGTTCGGCTTCGTCGCGTTCCTGGCGGCTCCGGCAGCGTCTATTTCCAATGCGACATTGCGGGGCATGGCTGCCCCGGTGTAAGGTGCGACATATTCGATGGAACAATAGGGGCGGAATACCTCGTAGGAGCTTACCGTCTGCATTCGGTATTGTGCCTTGAGGCTGGCCGCTATGGCGAGGCTCCCGGATCCGCTTTTTATTCCGAGCAGGAACCGATCGTTCGCCAGCTCCATTCCCACATTATTCTTGTATGTCGATAAGTATCCGTCGGTGATCGTGAAATTTCCGATGTTCCCTCCCGTGGCATACAATTTATCGGTGAACAGGGCGCCGTCCCCGTATATCCGGGTTTTCGCCGCCGCCACGTTCTGAATGCTGGTAGCGCCTGCGAACATCATGAGAATCCCGTGCGTTGTGTCCTTGAATCCGGCATTGTTGAGCGAATCTACGCCGCCGCCGTATAATCCGGCCACTACCGCCGCGGATGCCGACGTTCCGTTCTTGACGGCCATCAGCCGCGATAGGAACACACCGTTGTTGTCCACGGTATTGTTCGGGAATACGAGCTTGAGGTAGTCGTAATCCTGCATCGTGGTCTCGATGTCGGCCACCTTTCCGTCGGTGTACTTCTGGCTTACGGCGTTGAGCACGTCGATCTCCTGCGCGTAATACGCCGTGAACAATACGGCCAGTCTGGCACGGTCGAATCCCGGGGTGTTCGATGCGGTGTATAGCGCATAGTCGTTGAGCTTCACCCGAAGGCTGTTTACCGCCGCGAGCAATCCGGCCGTGCTGATTCCCGCCGCTTTGGCCATGTCGCGCACCCGATAGTACGATCCGTTCGTCGCCGACAGCGAATCCAGCACCGCATCCGTGCGGGCATACCCCGAAATGTTCTCCCATTGTGTCCGAATGGACTGTTTTTCCGAGACGTCGAAGATTGTGTCGTCGTTCATGTCGGCTATCGCCTTGCGGGTGGTCTCGGCCTCCTGCTGCGTGCTGTTTGCCTGTTCCTGAAGGGATACGAGCGGTTCGACGGACGTTTTGAGATCTACGGTCTGCTCATCGACCGTATAAGCTTCGGTGTGCAGTACGGGTGTCCCGGCATTCGTCGCGAAGAACCGATATACGCCGCCGCCCCGGACATATATGTATTCGTTCGATGAGTATCCCATCTGTCCTACGGAGCCGATGGGAGGCGTCTCCGTCCATCTGTACTGGTATTCCTCGATGATCCGTTTGTCGTGGTTAGACCCCCACTGATTCCCGTTGTTGGACCATACGGCCTGGCATGAAAAGCATCCGGGCCGGTTGCTATATGTTGCCCACGCGGGATTTCCGGGCTGCGTGTCGCTCAGATTCACGCGGACCGTGATTTTCGACCGGGCGATGCCGTTCAGCTTGATCGTCACGGGATAGTACGTATTCTGATCGAGCTTCGAGGCGTCGATCAGGGTCTCCACACCGTTCACGGCTTCTCCGGCGGTCTCGTCGGCGTACTTCTCCTGATCTGCGATTGAAGGCGACCAAGCCGAGGCTTTGTTTCCGGCCTCGATCTTGACCCGGCTAAATCCTATGGCGCCGGATTTGGAGGCGTTGTAAATCGCTACGGCCCTGTCATTGTATTGATATGAATATGACAGACGGACCCATTTCCCCGCATTTTCCGCTCCTACTGCGAACGGAGCATATTCATTTCCCAAAGCGATTTTTCCGTCCGCAGGTTCGCAAAAGACATCAGCCGATACGGAAATCCAGTTTCCCGCGCCGAAATCGGTAAAGTCGTTTCGGCTTAAATATAAACCGCTCCATTCGTTGCGGCCGACCATGCATACGCGTCCGTGAAACTCTTCGAACGTCGGATTTCCGTTCAGATATGCTTCCTCCGGTTTGACCGTCAGTTCTGATCCGTTCATCAGATTCACTCCGCCGATCTGTATGCTATCGACCTTGTCGTCTGTGTATTTCTCCTGATCGGCAATGGACGGAGACCACGACAATGCGGGCTTGTTGCCTCGGACGAGTACTGCGCCTTCGTACCGGACCGAGTTTCCTGCCGTTGCGGCGTATTTCCCGGCATAGAAAAGCACTTTGGCCTTCTGCTTCGTGACGTCGCTTTTTATGGTGAACAACGCCGTCCGCTCTTCGGTTGAAATCTCCACGTAGTTCGCCAGGTCTTTCGAGGCTCCTTCGTTGTACATTCTTACCGAGAGCTCCCCGGGCGTTCCTGCGAGTACCGAGATATTTTCTATGGATAGTGCGAACACCTCGCCGGCTTCGACCTCTCCTATGTCGAAACCCTGAAATTTGTAATTATCGCCACTTCCTGCCGTAACGGTGAACTCCCTGCTTCCGTCTAACAGATTCACGCTTCCGATCTGTATGCCGTCCACTTTGTCGTCCGTGTACTTCTCTTGGTCTGCGATGGATGGTGACCACGACAAAGCAGGCTTGTTACCTCGGACGAGTGCCAGTCTGTTGTAGGCGACGCTTCGGCCCGCCGCCTGCGTCTTTACGCCGGAATACAGTACGAGCATAGCCTGGAAGCTCGTCGCCGTTATTTCGAAAACTCCGGTATAGGGCCCGGCAACGGGGAATGTCAGGCGGTTCGATGCCTCCGTCGTTACGGTACCGTCCGCCGAATTCCATATCTGCACATCGAATCCGGATACGGCATCCCCGGTCAGCAACTCGACGGATTCCACCGAGACGGCATACCGTTCGCCGGCTTCGACCGCACCCAGAGGCCATGCCTTGAAGTTGTTGGGTCCGTAACCCATCGGTACGACCATTCGTTCCGAGCCGTCGATAAGGTTTACGGCGGAAAACTGAATATCATCCACCTTCCCCTGCGAGATCGCATCGGCCACGAGGTTCGAGAACCTGCTCACCTCGGCATCGTAGGCCGCGAATGCGGCATTGTAGGCGGATCGCTGTTCGGCCGATAGCGTCGTGTCCGTGTCGTTGTTCACGGCCACGGTGCCCGTGAGGAAATTCACGAGTGCGGAGTATGCCGCCGCAAGGTCGGCTATCGACACGCCGTATGTCGCGGCGTCGTTCTGATAGGAGGTATATGCCTTCTGAATCTGCGCGAGACGGTTTCGCAGGGATGCCTTCTCCTCGCGCGAGATCACGCCGTCGGAGGACATCTGCCGCAGCCGCACCTGGCTGTCGTCCACTAACTGCCAGTCTGCGGCCGCTGCGGTTTCCTGCTGCCCCTTGTCGGCATTGGATATATAGACGGTCGTTTCGAGCGTTGCCCCCGCTCCGGACGAGCGGAACCATACGTCGTTCACCGAGTAGGGCACGGCGGGCGTCGTCGCCCCGAAGAATATCCGCGCCTTCGTCCCGGCCAGTCCGAGGGCCTCGCGTGCCGTGGCGATGGCTGCGGCGCCTCCGCTGTCGGCGATGCGCACCCATTGGTAGGCGTTGTTCTCGAAGGCGAACTTGTAGCGCTCGTAGGCCGCCTGGCCATCGACCGTGGTCTTGCGGTCGTAGTAGTCTCCGATATGCCGTTTGCGCTCGGTGTCCGAGGTCCATTGGTTCGCCGGGTAGTTCGAGAGCGTCGGAACCTCTTCGCCGCCCCACGAGACGATCGACCCGTCGATCTGGGCTTGCAGGTCGGGGAGGATCGTCTCATTGATGTTGTTCACGACCCCCTGCAACTCCTGCGAGAGCTGCAAGGCTCCCTGCGAGGCGGTGTTCACGGCCGTGAGCATGTATTTGTTCGCCTCCTCCAAGCGTGTCCCGAAAGTCCCGTAGGCGTTGTTGAATAGGGCGTACTTCGCGTCCACGTCGGCCTGCTCCCCGGGGGATGCGATGCCGTCGTCGGCCGCCGTGGCGATCGCGGCGAGCAGATCGGCTGCGGCGGTGTCGAAGGCGCTCTTCGCGGCCTGCAGGTTCGACTTCGCCGTGCCGCCCAGCAGCGGGTTGCCGTATATCTCCGCATAGGCGGCATCCGCAGCCTTCCGGGTTTCGTTCACCGAGTTCGTGTACTTCCCGATGGCGGCCGCCTCGGCGCGGTCCACGATGCCGTCGGCGAATGCCTCGTCGGTGAAGTTCTTGAGCGAATCGACCCCTGCGGCGGCATTGTCCGCGGCCTGCCGTGCGGCGTCTATGGCTGCTTCCTGGTCGGCGATTGAAGGCGACCAAGCCGAGGCTTTGTTTCCGGCCTCGATCTTGACCCGGCTAAATCCTATGGCGCCGGATTTGGAGGCGTTGTAAATCGCTACGGCCCTGTCATTGTATTGATATGAATATGACAGACGGACCCATTTCCCCGCATTTTCCGCTCCTACTGCGAACGGAGCATATTCATTTCCCAAAGCGATTTTTCCGTCCGCAGGTTCGCAAAAGACATCAGCCGATACGGAAATCCAGTTTCCCGCGCCGAAATCGGTAAAGTCGTTTCGGCTTAAATATAAACCGCTCCATTCGTTGCGGCCGACCATGCATACGCGTCCGTGAAACTCTTCGAACGTCGGATTTCCGTTCAGATATGCTTCCTCCGGTTTGACCGTCAGTTCTGATCCGTTCATCAGATTCACTCCGCCGATCTGTATGCTATCGACCTTGTCGTCTGTGTATTTCTCCTGATCGGCAATGGACGGAGACCACGACAATGCGGGCTTGTTGCCTCGGACGAGTACTGCGCCTTCGTACCGGACCGAGTTTCCTGCCGTTGCGGCGTATTTCCCGGCATAGAAAAGCACTTTGGCCTTCTGCTTCGTGACGTCGCTTTTTATGGTGAACAACGCCGTCCGCTCTTCGGTTGAAATCTCCACGTAGTTCGCCAGGTCTTTCGAGGCTCCTTCGTTGTACATTCTTACCGAGAGCTCCCCGGGCGTTCCTGCGAGTACCGAGATATTTTCTACGGATAGTGCGAACACCTCGCCGGCTTCGACCTCTCCGATGTCGAAACCCTGAAATTTGTAATTATCGGCATCTCCTGCCGTAACGGTGAACTCTCTGCTTCCATCTAACAGGTTCACGCTTCCGATCTGTATGCCGGCGACCTCCTTCTTCGCCTCCTCGGCCTCCTTCCGGGCGTCGTCGATCTGCTGTTGCTGGGCCTTGAACTCGGAGAGGTTCCCCAGCCCGGACGAATCGGCCCCGAACGTGACGTCGGCCTTGATGCGCAGCTTGCGGCGCTCCTCGCCCTCCTTCTTCTGGTAGGTGATCCAGGAGGACTTCGAATCGGCGAGGTCGCGGTCGCCGAAGAACATGTCTCCGTAGGCATACATGTACGCTTCGCCCGTCTGGGGATTCACGCCCATGCCGACGTAGTTCTTCTCCGAGAGCGAATAGGCGTCGATATGGGCATACACCTCGACCGATCCGCCGTCGAGCGGGTTGATGACGATGGCCGACTGACGCGTTATGTCGCTGCGGTTGCCGAACTGCGCGATCTCGTCGCCCGCCTCGGGAGAGGCGGATCCGTCCGCGTCGCTCTTCGACAGCTCGACGTAATCCTCCCCGACGGCCGTGACGAGCCGCCAGTAGTATTTTATGATCGTGTGCTGCGTGGGATCGTATCGCTGGCACCGCACCTGGTCGCCGGTCGTGAGACCGCTGTAGCGCTTCCCCTCCTTGTTGTCGTAGTAGCAGCGGAATGCCGTTTCCAGCTCCTCGACGCGCGTGATCTCGCAGCCGCCGTTGGAGAAGACCGTGGCGCCGACGCGGAACGTCACTTGATTGATGACCGCCTCGTTGAAGATGGCTTCCTTGCGGATTTTCAGGATGTCCGCCTCCAGCACGGCATTGCCGTTCCCGTCGCGGTAGGCGCCGAATCCCGACCCGGAGAAATTCCCCTGACGGAAGTCTTTCGAGACAACCGAACCGCCTATCGTGATGTCTTTGTCGAAAATTACATCAGCTTCAACCGTTCCTCCACGTCGTTTATTAAGGAATTCCCGCTCGCTTTTACGCGATGAATAAAGGGTCGTATCGCTTGCCGGGGTCTCTTCCCAAGAGCGAATGATATCCGGAAACTCCGACGACACCTGTTTCGTCAACCGCTCAACCGAGGCGATGTTGCTCTCGATACGGCTGATGCGGCCGGTTGAGAGTACGTCGCTCATCTTGAGTGTCATGCTCCCAGGCCGGACAACCGAGCGCGAGATCGACACGATGCGGGTCTCGCGGAATCCCGTATCGGGGAATGCTTCGGCTGATTCCAGTCGGATCCGTTGCCCGGGCTGCAGGTCGAGAGCCCGGCGTTCGATGACCGTGAAGTCGGTCGGTGCCTGCCAGACGGAGACATCCTTGCGATTGTCGGCCATGAACCGGTCCACAGCCTCCTTGTACTCCTGCTCGGCGGCCGGGTAATAGCTTTCGGGCATACGGATGTTCCAGAGGATGTATTCGTCGCCCGGTGCCGGGATCAACGGCTCGGACGGCAGTTGCAGATCGTCGTCATAGGGCCACTGTGTGATGATCTCGAACTCCTTTTTCTCCGTGTCGTAGTTCACCTCGAACTCGCGGCCGCGCAACTCGCCCGACTGGAAAGTCACCCGCTTGACCAGCCCGCCGATCTCGTATTGATTCGGATCGAACGGGATGTCGGGGTCGGTGAAATACCAGATCGTAAAGGACTCGCCGTCATCGCCCATCGCCTCCTCGTGGCGTACCGTGCCGACCTGTCCGACGCGCCGGGGGAAGATACCCTCGAAAGCTGCCTGCTCATAGTGCTCGATGATGCCGAGCCTGGTGTCCTGCTCGACATATTTCACCCCGCCGGGCAACTGCAGGCGGGCATGGCCGTAATAGTCGGGATCGATATTGCGCGAGGAACCCACCGGGAAGAGCCGCGTGAAGAACTTCACACCGTCGGCTGTAGTGCGCGAAATGCCGCCTATCAGTCCGTTACCGTACGACAGCGGGATGGGCTCGCCGAACTCGCAGCGCGAGATATTGAGGGTCATGCCGTCGAACCACCATTCTGTTTTTGCCGCCGCGGAGAGCTCGGAAAGTGCATCGGAGGCGTATTTGCCCGTGTATTCGATATCGATGTACTCCGAGACGACTACTTCGCCGACTTTCCATTCTGTTGTACCGGTTCTGCGATTCATGTTCGCGACAATGAGCGCGGCATGTTCGCGTGCCGGAGCAGAAAGTGTCAGTACGGGATTGTCGTCATCCTCCGGATTGACCATCAGGGTTTGACCTGCCAGTCCTTCAGCTCCGGACATACGGATAGAATAGGTCCATTCCCGCCGGGCGTTCATCTGCGGCAGGTAACGTTCGAGAATCCAATAGCGCCGACCTTCGAAATCTGCATAGTCATATACTTCGAGCGCTATACACTCGAACGCAGTAAAGGAGACCGCCAGAATACTCTCTTCCTGAATACCACAGGAACAGGCCCCATTATCTCCGGGAGCGACCGATAATTTCAAACGTCCGTCTTTTGAATATATTCCGAGTTCCATTCGAAGATTGTTTGAACGTTATTTTCCTGTTTGCTGAACGGGGCCGAAAAACGTAGGTTTCGGCTCGCGGAACTTGACTGAGAAAGATGCTGCGATCTCTCCGTTGCCGAATGGGATCAACTGTGAATAATCCGAGAATCCGACGGCGTAAACCCGAAATTCCATTCCCACATCGGCGAGCCGTAGTGTCAGATAGCCGTTGTCTCCCGATTTGAGGAAGTTCACGAATGCGACATACCGAGAAAGGAAGGCCGTATCGTCCGGGGCCGTAATGGCGAACCTGAGCATGATATCCCGGGCATCGAACGCCTGCGTCAGCGTATCCGGTGTCCGTACGCCGTTTTCCTCCCGAAACGAGACCTCGGGTTGTTCCTTGAGCGTCGGCGGTGCAAGCAGTGAGTCGTAGTTGTCGTGTCGGTCCTCGGCTGTCTCTGCAAGGAAAGCCCCGAAGCGGGCATATACGTCCGTATCATTGATGAAAAACAATCCTTCGAGTACTTCCATGTCAGTTTACCTTTAGGCCGTCGCGACGTATCGCTTCGAGCAGTTCATATATTTGGGGTAGCGATCCCGTATGTCCGGCGATTGTTTGCAGTGCGTTCAACGACTGGCCGAGCACCGGAACGATTCCTTCGAGGTTGTCGTCGAAATTCGCCGAATGAATCTGGATCGACGTAACCAATCCTTCGACTCTGGAAAACGATTCCTGCGACACGGTCTGCATCGCTCCGGATTTACCGCTCTGTTGCGTGGTATTTTCCATGCTGTCTATGGAGATACCGCTTTCAGCTGCTATGCGACGAAATTCGGCCCATAGCTTGTTGAATTCATCCTGTTGTCCGAGCGCATCGGTCATGAGTTGCTGCATGGCTTCGGACCATTTCGAGAACCGTTCTTCGTCGGAATAGCTTTCCCTGTTTATCTCATCGAAACGTTTTTCCGCATCCTCGAATACCTGTCCGAGGGTGTTCGAGTAGATCATATCCTTGGCCAGTTTCCGCATGGCCTGTCCTACGCTCTCCACGAACGAGTCGGCCGCATCCGTACCGTTCTCGAACGCATCGACCAAGGCATCGGTCAGTGTATTCCCCAAATCTCCAAATATGTCCTGCAGATAATCGTTTACCGCACCGATGGCCTCCTCGTAAGTTTCCCAGTCGTCGACCAGAGACTGCAGCAGCTCCCGGTTTGCATCCGACAGATGCTTAAAGGTATCTCCACCGTTCTCGACGAACTCCTTGAGCGCCTCCATATTGAGTTCCCCGTCGTCGAACAACTCCGGAACAAGGCTTCCCAGCGACTTGTATTTGGCCGAACGAAACCAGGTCGAGTGGCGGGTCTGCACCTGCATGTTGTAGACCGAGTCGGCAACCGTTTCCCAAGTCTTGGCCACCTTATCGAGGTTAGCCAAACCCGTGGAGCCTTTGCTGAACGGCTCGAAGACCTCCTTGCCGCGGGTCATGATCTGCTCCTGCGTTTCGCTCAACCCATCCAGGGCAGTCCGCACGACCTCGACATTCTGCCTGTAACGATCGTATAGCCGATCTCCGAAGATCGAGTCGTAGGTGTCCGAATTGATCTTCGACCGTTCCTTCATGATGCGCAGCTCCTCATTGAACTCCCGGGCCAGCCGCAGGTTACGCTCCAACGAAGTCTCTCCGCCTTTGAAAAGGCTGAAAATGGATGTCAGGGCACTGACTCCAGCTGAAATACCTCCCAAAATACCCGATGCCATGCCAAGTTTATTTCCGTTTGACTTTGCCGTGCGGTAGGCTTGGATGGCATTGACCATCTGCAGCGTCGAGGCGGAAACCTTGCCTGCTACCGAAATGATTTCTCCGGCGGCACCCCCGATAGCTTCGCCGACCTCATTGAATGTATCGACGACATCCGTAAGCACACGGTGTAGTTCCGTCCAGGAGGTCGTGTCCATAGCTCTTTCCTCTTCCTCCTTCTTTTTGGCGTTCAATTCAGCGCGCCTTTTTTCAATCTTCTGTTTCGCTGCCTGTAGTACAGCGATAGCATTATTGTCGCCGGGAATTTCGCCCTGCAAGTTTTCCAACTTTTCTTGGACTTCGATCAATAGCTCATCCAGTTTCTTGACCGAGGCCGTAATGATCCGATTTGACCAGGTTTCGAACTCCGGAAATTGTTCGGCAAAACGTTCCGTGAAGTCATCAAGAGCCTTTTGTTTTGCTCGACGAGCGATCTCTTGGTTTTCCGGATTCGCTGCGAGTTTGGCAATCTCCGCATCGTATTCCCGGGCAATCCGCAATCGTCCCTGCTGGTAAGTTTCGTATTTTTCCAGCAACTTATCGAACGATTCGGTCTCTTTGCGATCTACCTCTGCCAACTCCTGGTCCCGGAGTTCAACCGCACCCGCCACTAAGGCGTCCGTTTCGGCCATCACCGACTTCTCAGCATCGGAACCGATGTTCGCACCGGCAGTGCGCAGTCGTTTTATGAGAGCGAGTGTTTCGTGTTCCTGCGTCTCGTATTCCCGGCGTTTTTTCTCGTAATTCAGACGGATTGTCGCCCTCTCTTTGGCGAAGCCGTCCTCCATCTGCGCTACGGACTGTTCGTCGATTTCTTCCCTGAATTTTCGTTGTGCTTCGGCATATTGTCGGAGAAGCGGTTCTACCGAGCCGGAGCCAACGGTCTTTCCCGATATTGTGTCAGCAGACAGGATTCCGGCATTTTCGAGTATCTTGTTTCCGGCCTCCTCTTCGGATCGCTGTATCTGCAGCAGCGACGACGCATAATTGTCGGTTTCGGCCTTGAGCTTACGGAGCTGTGCTGCTTCGTCCTCGAACGATTTGGCCCGCTCCTCCGCCAGTTCCGAGGCGCTGCGGGCTCCGAAGCGGGTATCCGCAGCATAAGCCGTCATGTCGATCTCCTCGTTTTTACGAACATCCGCAGCTTTATTCTCCAGCTCTTGGGCTTTGATTTCGTATTCGAGGCTTTTCTTGTATTGCTCGGCGGCGAGTTGCTGGGCCGCCACAGCCCGTGCCCGTCGCTCGAGGGATGCGACGAACGCATCGGTATTAGTCACCAGCAGGTTCTCGGCATCGTGCACATTACCCACTGAGACTCCGAGTTTGTCGAATTCGGACTTGTTGTCTTCGATGAATTTTTTCCGGGTTTCAAGATCGTCTCCGAGGGTTTTCCATGCGGCACTCAAAGACCGGACCGCGGCGACCTGTTTGCCGTAATCCGCGGCATCGGCGATCATCGTTTCATTCACTTCGCGTTGTGCATCGGCCATGGTTCGTGCAGCGGCCTCGCCCCGGAACAAACTCGAGACAAAATTTCCGATCTCCCTTCCGTAAGCGACGGACAGGGCTATCCCTACGGCCATGAGCGTTTGGAACGATCCGATGGAAGACAACACCTGTTTCCATACGGGAGTTGCTTTTTGACCACTTGCCGTCAGCATCTCGTATTCACGCCGCGCTCGGGCTAACTCGTCGGTGAAGATCGGCAGGTTGTTCGAGATGGCCATGAAAAACATCTGCGGGCCCATGGACAATACCGGCAGCTCACGGGCAAGTTGCTGAATCGACATGTTCAATCCATTATAGGTCCTTACGGCCTTCGGAGCGCTTGCTGGCACCAGATCGGTGCTTTGGGCCGTTGCCTGCAGAGCCTGAAGCTGCCGCTTCAGGCTCTCGATCTGACGGATATTCTCCGTTTGATCCATCTGCGGGGTTTGAGAAATGACGTTTTGCAGACGGGCGATCTCGGCTTCCAAAGCCTGAATGCTCTTCTTCGTCTCCGTGGCGTCCTTCTCCACGCCGTCGATCCCGCCTGAGACTTTGGAAAGCCCCTGGCGGGTATTGTTCTTGACAAGGAATTCGATCTCGACGGGTTTCATTACAGGTTCAGTTTCGATTGAAAGAGTTGTGCGGTATCGGGGCTTTCTCCCGGAGACGTCACACCCGCGCGCTTCGCCGGGAGGGTTTCATAATGCGGCGCATCGGCCAGCATCATCGCAAGGGTTTGGAAGTTCACCTTCCACAGAATATAATGCAGAGTCCATCCTGTAGCCGACGCGATCTGCCAGACGATTCCGAAGGGGCTATGAGAACTTTCGTAAACAGTTCTTAACTCCCCTTTCCTGCTCTTGTGGGGCGGCTCGTCTCGTACCGGAAGGGATTGATCCTTTCGGCCGATTCGATAATACTCGTAAAATCCCGTGTTCCCCGCATCTTGCGGAACCACCGCTGCGCCTCGATCCGATATTCGGGCGGAACCTTCCAGCGGATGAGCCATGCCACGAGCGGTGCCAGCAGCATTCCGGAAAGATATCCCCGGCATATCGTCAGCGCCAGCATCAGCGAAAGTCTCTTTGCATGCTGGCGGAAAAATATACGCTCTTCGTCTTCGGAGAATGAGGCCCATTGCTGAGCCGTAATCCCCAGTTTCAGGTAGTGGCGCACGATACGCATCTGACCTCCCAGGCACGGGCGGCGCATCGTCACCCGCAGAACCCATTCGTGCCTCCGCGGCAGGCGGATACGGAGCAAAGGCAGCAGAATCCCCGCGTCGAGCAGGGCTTCCGCCGCCTCCAGTTCGACATTGCGTTTCATGGCCTAAGCGTTGGGCTGCGAGAGCGACACGGTAGCCTTCGTTTCGGGATCAGCCTCCAGAATGAACTCCAGACTTCCGGAACGGGGAGATTCCCCGTCGTTGGTCTCGGCGATCACCGTGACACGCCCGTTGACAATCTCTACCGAGAATCCTTCGGGAACGGCTCCTACGGAGAACGGTCCGGATGCCTCGATGTCGACGGTCTTGCTCCCGCCGGCCTGTTCGAAAGTGAGCGATGTCGGTTCGGCCTCGATGAACGGCTCCGTAGGCAGAATTGAACCGGGAGAAGATCCGTCCTTCGGCGCCAGGACTTTCAGTCCGAATTCGATACCCAGCACGTTTTCACTGCCCAGTCCGCCGCGGATCTTCGAAGCGCGCAGCGATACACGCTTGAGTTTTACGGTTTTGCCCGTGCCGACCAGAATACGTACGTCACCCTCGACACGCATCGAATTGGCGGGCATCTGCCACTCCTCACCGACGACCTTCCCGCCCATCAGATCTACGCAGTTCTGGGGGATCATCTCGATCATCTTTCCGGTGATTTCGTTCGTCGCGGCACGCGTTTCGATGTCCAGGACAGGATTGGTACGGATCTGCGCGGCCCACAGCTCGACAGTCTGGGCATCCTCGCCGCTCCAGTCGAGGCCTTCTTCGGAAATGTTGCCGATACGCTTGCCATTGAAATAGACGGCGTCGAGCAGCATCAGGTAGCCATCGTTACGTTGAATTACAGATCGTTTAGACATAATCAGAATATTTTAAAAAGTTTTTCGAATAGGTTTGTTTTGCGGGCCCACCATCCACCCAGGCAGCCTGCCGCGAGTCCGAATGCGAACCACCAACCCCGGTGCGAAGACGTACGGGTCCGCTCTTCCGAGGTGCGTGTATGGTCCGAAAAAGCGATCTCGGCGAGCAAGTCATAGGCTTGTCGAGCCTCCGAAAGCCGTCTTTCGAGGGAGTCGATCCGTTCGGACTGCCGTGCGGCCGTCGCTTCGAAATATTCCGTACGGCGGGACAGCGAATCACAACGGGCCAACAGACGGAGGGTATCTCCGTCACGGCGTGCTTCGAGAGTCAGCTGTCCGTCGCGTGCCGTGAACGATGCCCCGTCAGGAAGCCTACGGAGGTTCTCTTCCGTCAAGTTCACCCGGGCCGTCCGCTGCGGCACCGGTTCCGTCCGTACCGAGCGTAGAATCGAGTACTCTGTCTGCTGCAGGGTCGTCGCCGTTTGTGTCGTCTGCATGTCGGCAATTCGCTCTGCGACGTGTATGCTCCGTGCGGAGTCTGTTCGAAACTCCGTCCTGCCGCGGATCGTTTGCTTCGTCGGAGCGCATGCCGCCAGCAGAAGCGCGGCGAGCGGCAGAAGTCGTCTTGTCTTCATAACCGGTCTTTTTCCCGATGGCTTTCCGGAGGCGTTCGACCTCCTTGGTCAATCGGTCGATGCGCACGAGCATCTCTTCCTGGTTGGCCTTGAGGTCGACGTTCTCCCTACGCAGCAGGACGTTCTCCTTGAGAATCTCCTTGTTTTCGTTCGACAGCAGGTTGATCGAATCCTGCAGTTCCCGGAGGAAGTCGTTGTTCCGTTTGCGGCGGGAAAAGATCCAGGTGAAGACGCTGCCGAGGAATCCGCCCGGAAGGGCAAATGCCAGTATTTGCATCCAGAAGTTATCCATCGTTGAATCGTTGAAAAGGTCTTTACACTCGTTCGAGCATGCGGGCAATCGACGAGATCAGATCGGCATACTCGGCCGGGTCGGCCGTGCAGTAGCCGGCCTTGGCGATCTCGTAGGCGAAACGCGCCACATCGTTCTTATAATCCATCGCCGGCAAATAGCGGCGGGACGAGAGGATCGCGGCATGGTCGCGAACGGCCTGCTCGAGGGTATCGTAGTCGCGGAAGTCACGGTCTACTTCGTAGCGGAAACGCCCGTCGCGCAGCGGCGTGATTGAATACACCTTTTTGAACCTGCCGCCCTGCCGATCGTCGGGGAAGTATTCGAATGTCCGTACGGTCTGCCGTCTACCCGTCCATTTGTCGCCGGCCGTGATACCGAAGAGGTTGTTGCCGATGGACGAGTCGCCCCATCCGCTCTCGAGCGCGGCCTGCGCCGCCACGAACAGGGGATCCAGCCCCGTCTCGGCGCAGACTCGCTCGATAGCCGGATAGTAATGGCGTTTAAAATCCGCGGGTTTCATAACTATGCGGAATAGGCTGCCTGTTTGACTTCGAGGTTCTTGGTCACCCCACCGAGTTTCACGGTTACCGATCCGGTGCGGGCTTCGCCTTCTTCTTCCTGTGCGGGAACGACGACCTTGAACTGTCCCTGCTCCTTGGTAGCCGTGATCCACGCCGCGGATGCCGTTACTGACCACTCCTCCGAGGATGCTTCGACTTTCACGGTCTGGGTACCCCCGTCTTTGGTGAATTCCGTGAGTGTCGTGGGCGTCAGCTTGACCGTCCGCGTGTCGAGCAGGACGGCGAGCTGTCCCCACACGATGTTGGTGTCGATCTTCATCAGCATCTTGAAGAAGAACCGTTCTCCAGCGTTGGTCACACGGTCGACCTTGATGGCCGTGGTATCGGACACCAGGTTGCAGGCGGCCCAGAGGTTCGAGTCGATGTCGAGGCTGGCGACTGTCGCCACGATCACTCCGTCGGGCCAGTTTGCCAACCCTTCGATGCGCTTGCCCTTGAACCGGGGCGCATTGACGGCCGTGGGGTCTTTGCCTTTCGACGAATCCGTGATTTCATCGTCGTAGGCATCGAGGTCGTTGGCCGACATCAGGAAGCAGAAGTTGGGGTTGTTGCGCATCGCCGCAGGAACCTTGGCCCATACGGCACGCAGGCGTCCGAGCTGCTTGGCCGACGTCGTGGTGGCCTTGATTGTCTCCGAGTCGGTGAAAATGCGTGTCAGAATGCCGTTGAAGAACTGGTCCTCGCCGTCGCCCTGCACGCCGTTGATGAAATGGTAGCCCAGTTCGTTCTTGGCGACCTTGGCGATTTCGAGCAGCATCTGCTCCTGAACGTTGGACGGGAGCTCTCCGAAAACCAGTTCACCGGTAGGCTGAAAGGGCTTCCAAAACTTTTCGAACGAGCGCGGATTGAATTCGGTGTAGGCCATTACGTCCTGCGGCTGCAACACGCGTTCGTCGATAGTGAATTGACCTTTCGAGTTCGCCTCCGTAGGCTGTTCGACGCGTTTCTGGAGGATCTTCGAGAGCTGCATGCGCGGGATCGAATATTTGTCGCTCACGTTCTGCTCCATATGGATGAGTCCGCGCTCGAACAGTTCGTTGCCCGTGGTCACCAGCGTCAGCAGGCGGTTCAGAAATTCACCGCCGTAGTTGGTTTGAATAGAGGGGTTCTGTGCCATAATCGTATGAATTTGATGTTTTGGGGAATCAGCGTCCGAGACGTTTGCGGACCTCTTCTTTGCGCTCCTCGAGGGGATCGGACTGCTCCCCGTCGCCTTTGTCGAGTCGGTCGATGATGCGACGCTTGGGCTTCAGCGAGTCGAAGTACGCCCGGGCCGTCGCTTTGTTGGCCCGCAGCATCGCCAGCGCGTTATCCTTCTGATCCGCGGGGATGCGGCCGTCCTGAACATATTCATCGGCCATGTTGCGGATCTCTGCATCCTCGGCTTCCTGCTCCCTGCGGATGAACTCTTCGTTTTCGGCTTTCAATCGGTCGCGCTCTTCCTTCAGGGCGTCTCGCTCGGCGCGCAGAGTCTCCGCTGTGGCAGCTTGGTTCTCCAGTTCGGCCACTTTCTCAATGGCTGCTGCCTCGTCGGCGCAATCAATGAAGCGCGGACGGGCCTTGAGTTTGTTGAACATAGTCTTGTCTTTTGAAGTTTGTGTTTCGAGTGAATTGATATATCGCTGCGTATAGGCCTCGCAGATCTGCCGGGGAGTTACTCCCGACGGTGCCATATCATCCGAATCTTCAGTATCGAATACCTCGTCGACAAACCCCAGGCGCAAAGCCTCGGAAGCCGTCAGCCAATGGTCTTTTCCGTCGAAATAGGAGTTCCGGATCTGTTCGGTGCTCTGTCCGGTTCGCTGTGCGTAGATGTCGCACAGGATCGCTTCGAGTTGTTCCATCTCCGCTACGTGGTTCCGGATCTCTTCGACGGTTCCTTCAGCATATCCCCGAACCGAATGGATCATCAGACGGCCGTTCGAGGCGATCTTCACTCGACGTCCGCAGCCGGCAATCACAGAGGCAGCGCTGGCTGCCAAGCAGTCGATGTAAATTGTGATGTCCGCCCGCGAAGCGCGCAGGGCATTGAAGATCGCCAACGCGGCGTACACTTCGCCGCCGACGCTGTTGATACGCACGTCGATCCGGCGGCCTTCGCTCTCGGCTGTCATCAGCTTCTTGACGATGTCCTCGGGTTGTATGCTTCCCCAGTCCCCAATGTCGCCGTAGAGCATGATGCAACACTCGTCGGTGCCGTCGATGATGTCCACGATTCTGTGCTCCATGATACGTTAGATTTTGCCGCAAAATTGAGCGCTATTTCATCGCTTTGCAAACCGACAAAACATGATGAAACTTTATAAATCAATAATATGATTATAAAATTGGTTTGCTGTTCCAGCAATTTGAATCCCTCCTTTTTAGATGTCATTTTTGCATCAAAATCCGACGACAGATGAGTGCGATATCCCGACAACAGCAGAAAGAATTCGCTCGTACGCTTTACCTGCGCGAAAACCTCACGCAGGCCGAGATCGCCGAACGTGTGGGCGTCAGCCGCCAGACTATCATCCGTTGGATGGCCGCCGAGAAGTGGGATGAGTTGAAAGCATCGATCTCCATGACGGCCGAAGAACAGATTCGCAACCTGCACCGGCAGATCATCGAGATAAACACTACGATTCTCAACCGGGAAACGGGAGAGCGTTATGCCAACGCCAAGGAAGCCGACACGATCGTCAAGCTGACAACGGCGATCAACAAATTGCAGACCGAGGCCGGAATCCATGAGATAGTGGGAGTAGGAGCCTCGTTCATCGACTTCCTGCGTCCCGTGGATTTGGAGAAGGCCAAGGAGTTCACCCGATTGTTCGATGCCTTCATCAAGGCCAAAATGACTAAACGATGAAGCAGGTCGACCGCGATGCTCTCCGTTACTGGGAAGAGCTCAAACAATCCGTCTACAACGCCACCACGATCGACGAGACCATGACTCAGTCCGAGATCGAACGGCACCGTATGCAGTTGGAATCCGACCCGCTGACATGGTTCCTCTTTTTCTTTCCCCAGTATGCCAAGTATCCTTTCGCCCCCTTTCAGGTGCGGGCCGTGCGCCGCGTGCTGGCACATCCGGAATGGTTCGAGGTTCGAAGTTGGAGCCGCGAGCTGGCGAAATCCACCATCGGGATGTTCGAAGACCTTTACCTTGCGCTGACACGCCGAAAACGTTTCTTCGTGATGGCCAGCAACACCCGGGAAGCCGCCGTGCGTCTGCTGATGCCTTACCGCGCCGAACTGGAGGCGAACCGCCGCATCAAACAATACTACGGGGATCAGCCGACGCTCGGGAAATGGTCGGAAAACTTCTTCAAAGCCCGCTGCGGCGCAACATTCATGGCCATAGGTGCCGGGGAGACTCCGCGAGGCGTCAAGAACGAGTCCGTACGTCCCGACGTGTTGCGCGTCGATGATTTCGACACTATTCCCGATTGTTTGAATCCCGATATTCTCGGTAAGAAGTGGGCATGGTGGGAAAAGGACCTCTATCCGACCCGTTCCGTCTCGGAAGGGACGCTGGTCGTGTTCAACGGCAACATCATCGCCGAAGACTGCTGCGTGAAACGGGCCGGAGCCATGGCGGACCATTGGGACATCGTAAACCTGCGGATGGTCGACTCCAAACGACCGAACGGAGTCGCAGATTACCGCGACGGACATTCCGTATGGCCGGAGAAGAACAGCGAGGAGATGATCTCACGCGTGCTGTCGAAGATGAGCTACGTATCGGCCATGGCCGAATATTTCAATACACCTATCGCCGAAGGCAAAATCTTCGAATGCCAGTTCTTCGGGAAGGTCCCGCCGCTCACGAGATTTCCCTTCCTGATGATCTATGGGGATCCCGCGCCGTCGCAGCGGCGCACTGCAGCAGGGGGATCGTATAAGGCCGTATGGCTCACCGGAATGTTCAACGATGTATTGTACGTCATCAAAGGAAGATTATTCCGCGGGTTGAACGACGATTTCATCAGCGCCTATTTCCATTTGTTCCAATATGCCGGGGCAGGAATGAAGGTTCCAGTGTACTGTTTCATGGAGAACAACTCCCTGCAGGACCCATTCTTTCAACAGGTGTACAAGCCGCTGCTGGCGCTAAAGCGCCGGGAAACCGGCATCAATCTCTCGATCCTACCCGACACGGCGATCAAGGGCGACAAGGCCGCACGCATCGAAGCCAGTCTCGAACCGCTCAACAGAGCCGGGCAGCTCGTATTCAACGAGGCGGAGAAAGACAATCCCGACATGCAGGAGCTCGTGAAGCAGTTCCGACTCTTTTCGATGAAGCTCTCTTATCCGGCCGACGGCCCCGACTGCATCGAAGGCGGTTTCCGCATGATACGCAGCAAACGAAGCGTCCTCGCTCCTGTAACGATCGTGGCAGCGAAGGACTATCTGATCAACAAACACCTGATTTGACATGGCTGAATTCATTACCCCCGACGACTATGATGCCACCGTGCATCGGGAGATTCTCGACTCCTTGGTTCGCGAGGACCGGAATGTTATCGAGATCTGCGAAGACCGCGCGATCGACGAGATGCGCTGTTATATGTCGCAGGTATACGACTGCGACAGCATCTTCTCAGCACGCGGAGAACAACGCAGCCAGCTCGTGCTCATGTTCGCCCTTGATATCTCCGTGTATCACATCTTCTGCATCCATAATCCGCACAACATGTCGCAGATACGCATTGACCGCTACGAACGGGCCGTCGAGTGGCTGAAAGGAATTCAGAAAGGGCAGATACGTGTCGACGGGCTTCCTTCGGCTTCTGTTGCCGAAGGGGAAAGTCCCTCGACGCCTTATCTGGTGTCGAGCAATCCGAAACAACATAATTTCATGTAAGCCATGACCCGAAAGAAAGACAAGAAGGTGACCGTGGGCTCCGGGCAGGCTCCCGCGACGATCATCCTTACGGCGCCCCAGATCGGAGGTGTGGATATCGCCTCCTACATGCGTGCGATCCGCGATGCCGACCGGATTGACTTTCCCGACAGGGTGCGCCTGTACAACCTTTATATCGACCTGCTCAATACGGATGCGCATCTCAATGCCGTAATCAACAAACGTCGGGCGGCGTTGCTTGACCTGCCGGTCGTCTTCCGCCGCAACGACCGTGTCGACGAGGCGATGCAGGAACACCTGCGGTCCCCTTGGTTCGGAAACTTCATCCTCGACATCCTCGACGCGAAGCTGTGGGGGTTCTCGCTCTTCCAATTCCGGCGCGACGGCGAATGGATCGACTACGACCTGATTCCACGCAAACACGTAGATCCCGTACGGCGTTTGATTGTCAGGCGCGAACAGGACATCACAGGCGACAGTTGGGACGAATATGCGGATCTGCTTTTCGTTGGGAAACCCCGCGATCTGGGATTGCTGGCGCAGGTGATGCCTTATGCCATTTACAAGCGCAATTGCCTGGGATATTTTGCTCAGTACACGGAACTGTTCGGGCAACCTCTGCGGGAAGGGACGTACGACATATACAACGACGAGGCGCGCCGGGCCATGCTCCGCGACCTGACGGCGATGGGCGCCAGCGGAATATTCCTACATCCCGAAGGCACTGAGCTCAAGCTGCACGAGGCATCCCAAAAATCCGGAAGTGCTCAGCTCTACGAGACCCTGCTGGACTACTGCGACAACGCAGAGAGCAAAGCTCTGCTGGGAAACACCCTCACCACGCAAACCGACGACACCGGGACGCAGGCACTCGGGACTGTACACAAGAACGCTGAGGAGGCCATAAACCACATGGACCGACTCTACGTGCTGAACGTGCTGAATTACGACATGACGGAGATTTTCGCCGCGATGGGCATCGACGTCGCAGGAGGAAGATTCGAATACGAACAGCCCAAAAACATCGACCTGACGGCACGAATCGATATCGACCGTACACTACAGGCCATGGGGTTACCCATCGGAGACGACTATCTCTACGAAACCTACGGCGTGGAACGCCCGGCCGACTATGCCGAGATGAAGGCACGAATGTCGCAAAACCGCGCTACGGAAGTCATAGAGGCTGCCGGAGCATTTCCGCAAAACCGCATGACACCGGGATTCTGGAGCCGCATGCGCGATTTTTTCGGCTTCGCCCCCGACCGCGATGCGGGGGCTTCAGGGTGGTAATGGAAAGTCTGTACGGAAATGCGGCCGCGAAAACTGCGGAATCTTTCGACTCGACGGTTCTGATGCGGATGCTCCGCGACATCTACGAAAAGAAATTCGATCCCCGAACGGAGATCAATCGCGAAATGTTCGAAGAGGTATGGGACGAATTCAACCGCGCCGTAACGGACGGATACGGCAAACCTGCCCATGCGGAACCGGGATTCGACTTCTACCAGGCACTGCGCCGCAGCAATGCCGTGTTCTCTGCTTTCAAGGTGCACCGCATGCAGAACGATATGGCAGCGCAACTGCTCGATGCCGACGGAAAGCTGAAATCATTCGAGACGTGGCGTCGGGACGTCGCACCGATCGCCGACCATCAAGTAGGAAGCTGGCTCCGCACCGAGTACGACACGGCCGTGACGCGGGCGCATCTTGCGGCTGACTGGCAACAATTCGAAGCCGAAGCCGACCTGTTCCCGAATCTGGAGTGGCTCCCGAGTACCAGTGCGGATCCGCGACTCGAACACATGGCCTTCTACGGTCTGATTCTGCCGATACACCACCCATTCTGGCGGGAATATTTCCCCGGGAATGTCTGGGGATGCAAATGCGGTATCCGGTCGACCGATGCCCCGAGAACCCCCGAAGAGCGGATTCCCGTCGCATTGTCCGGAAGCAGCGCCGCTCCCGGGCTCGACGAAAATCCGGCCTATACGGGCGAGATTTTCAGCGGTACGCACCCGTACTACACCGAAGCATTGAAAGGCGCCCGAAAAGCCGCGGAAGTACTCCTCGACGAGATATTCCCCGATTATGCCGATGTGAAGGTCGTGCCCCGACACACCGAAGAGTATACAGCACGCGTGAAGGAGCTGCGGAGGTTGGCCGGCCCGCTCCGGGAAAAGCCGCTGACGAATTCCGAATTCGGACGTTCGATCGAAGTGACTATGCGTGGCATCAAGGAATATCTGAACCAGCCGCATGCGCACTATGCGCACAAGAACGAACTGCTGTTGAACATGCGGGAGGTCATGCGGCGGGCCAGATACATGGGGGCCGTGCCGAATTTCAAAGAGGTGCCCGGTCTGAAACGTTCGCATATCTTCGAGATCCGGATTTTGGGAGACAGGAGTTGGATCGTCGTGCGCGAGACCACGGACGGACAGATTCTGTTTTACAGCATATCGGACTCCCCGAGGATTCTGGAGGGTGTGAAAAAGTGACGACCCCGAAACCATTCTCGCGGAACTACAATCCGCGCCGCAGGTCTCGAGGCCGTCGTTACAATGCAAAAATAAGATGTTTTTCGACGGATTCCAAATAATTTTTCGAAATCCGTTCAAAGAGCGATAAAATGACGATAGAACAACTCCGAAAAGAACTCAGACAGTTCCAAACCGCGGCCCGAAAGCTCCTGCGCGACGAAATGCCCCCAATTATCGGGCGGCTGGCCGTGAATCACTACCGGGAGAATTTCCGGAAGGGCGGGTTCGTTGACAGTGCACTCGAACCGTGGCCCGTCACCCGGCGACAACAGTCGGGAGGGAAATTCGCGGTACAACGCTACGGGCCATTGTTGAGCAGCCGCAACCACTTGATGAAATCGACCCGCTACGAGACGTCCGCCTTCCGGACCCGCGTGTTCAATGACGTGGACTACGCCTCCATCCACAACAGCGGAGGCGTGACGCATCCGACCGTTACGCCGAAAATGCGGCGCTTTGCGTGGTACCGGTATTTCGTGGCCGGGGGCGGCAAGACGAAAGCGCCAGACCGGACCGAGGCGAACGAAACGGCGGAAATGTGGAAAAGACTTGCGCTGACGAAGAAAACGAAGCTGACGGTGCGCATTCCCAAACGGCAGTTCATCGGGCCGAGTGCCGCACTTACCCGTCAGATACTCCACAAAGGAGAAGAGAAACTTCTTAAAATCACACCGAAATGGATGAAGTATTGACCGAACTGATCGCACGCTTGGGGCAGAAAGTTCCCGAGCTGCGCTTGATCGACGAGGATTACGGACAGCTCGAACCGAATTCCGATGACCAATATCCCGTGGTATTCCCCTGCGTGCTGTTAAGTGCCGTAGGAGTAGAATGGGCCGATATGGGGATACCGGGACCGAACGTGCAGCGCGGAACGGCCGAGATCACCGTACGGCTGGCCATCGACTGCTACGACGACACACACGCCGGGTCGGGAACCACCGACCGGATCGCCGCCCGGGCGCAACTGAACCGTCGCGTGGTGAAGGCTCTGCACGGGTACCGCCCCAAAGGCTCCATCGGCCCGATGTCGCGGGTACGCAGCGACAGCTCCACGACGGTCTATAACTGGAAGATTTACGAAACGACGTTCCGATGGACCGCGAAGGACGACCTCGGAAAACCCGAATGACGACTATTCGCCGGCGAAGAGCGCCAACTGGGCCGCCGTGATGCGCGGCTTGCGGACCTTCGGGACGGGCTGCACCTTCAGTTCCCGGCATTCGCGGCACGCCTGGCGGATGATCGCCATGATGCGCTCCTCGGAGAGGAAGAACTCCTGCTCCGAGAGGATTTTCAGCGCGTCGTCGAAGCGCAGGCGCTGCAATTCCGTCCAATAGTAATACCGGCGGATCAGCGCCGCATTGCGCTGCTCGATCAAGTGTTTGTTACGACCGCGGGGCATGGCTTCGAAATCAAAGTATCCTCCCTGCAAAGATACGATCTTTGTATCTTTATTTTTCGAATATATTCAGTTATTTAACAAAAACCGCCGGATTTGATCCGGCGGTTCAGCAATTTATCGGGAATGGCTTAATGTTCGGTCATCCTGCGGGCCGTTTCCCATGAAGGCATCATGTCCCCGAGCAACTGCGGAAGGTAGGCGAAGCCGTCCTCCGGGCAGTTGTTTTGATCGACGAGGCTGATCAGGTAGCTAATCTCCTCATGCAGTTTCATCCAGCTTTCGACGGGATTGCCGCCGGTATGCACTTCTATCACGTAGCTGTCATGCTCAAAGCGTACCATCCGAACCTCCTTTCTCGACAGTCAGTCGTACGGGCTGCGCCTCGCGCAGCAGTTTGCGGAAATCGGACATAAACGCCTCACGGCGCTCTTCGTGGCGTACCTGCATGATCTCGGCGTAAAGCCAGAACAGCTCGCCCTCGGTGACCATATAACGTTTGCGGATTTTATTGTGTCCCATGATGATTTACTTGTTTGAAGGTTCAACGGTCGGATCGGTGTTTGCGGGCATTCTGATTTCCCAAAGAACCTCCGCTACCGCGGTTGAAATGCACCGCAGGAAGCCGCAGCGGCGCGGGTAGCGTCGCAGATTCGCTCGTGAGCAGTTGCGCCATCTCGCGCGGAGAGCAGTACAGACGATCCGCTTCCCGGTTGGCCTGTGCCCGCTTGTAAAGAGCCATCAGGATTCTGCTGCTCTTCTGTCCGCCGTTCAGAACGCGGCTTACGGTCTGACGCGATACCCCCAATTCCAAAGCGACGGCGATCTGGTCCCCTTGGTGAAGACTCTCGCCGATAAGCCACAGCAGGTGGAGAATATCCGCCGTGATCTGTTCCCCACGACGGGGATAACGTATTGATTCCCGTTTCCGGACCGATGGCAATTCGTAACGTCCCGTTCGACGAAGAGTCGGCAAGACCTCTGAGGTCACCCACTTGCGGAAACTCTTCGCCTCGGGCTTGTTCGAGCGGAAAATAAGGTTGTAAAGACCTGATTCATTCACTAACCACATCTCACCTTGACGACCTAAACTTTTCTTAGCCCGTTCGTCATCATCGAGCATCTGGATAGCTACGGACGGATTTGTATGCCCTAAAACGTCGCAGACATCCTTTGCGACGAAATAAGGCTGCCCGTTGAGTATGACGGTACGCACCTGTTGGTTCGAGGCGTTGAACGTAAACGCCTGCGGCAGTAAGTTGCCGGCTTCATTCTTATCGGTAGTCATAGAATAAGAATTATGATAAAGAGAACGCCCCCGTAGATGTGACTACCACATATACGCAGGGCGTGAATGCTGGCCGGTCGTTTCCTCCCGACCCATCATAGGGGCGTTCCTTTATCGAGTCAAAATCGTTTTTTTGATCTTTGCCCTCGATTGTATATGTAGTAAGCAAGGGCAAATATAGAAACAAATTTCAAATCGAGCAACTGCCGTTCAAATTATTATTGTTTTTCGAATACCATACCGCGTTCATCCGTCATTTTATCTCCGTTTACGGATAATTGCATGGTTGCAGTTTCTCCATCCATAGAAACTTTACACGTTACCGTTGGCGGAACATAGCTATACGTTCCTACGGCTTCTCCTTGATCCGTCGTCGTTGATCCGCTTTTTTCCAGATAAACATAAACGCATTTACCATTACGTTGGAACTCAATGGCTTCAATCCATAGCAAACCGTTCGATTTTTCCTGATGGACCCAAAATGTTCCTTCAAGCAATTCATTTTGTACGTTGTCCTCATTGTCATCCGAACAACCTACGGTCGAAATGGCAATCATGGCCAGGAATAAGAAGAAAATCTTTTTCATAATGAATTTAAGTTTTGGTTATACAGGGCAAAGTTATGAAATTCCCCCCCCCAACAAATCTTTCGTGATTTTTGTTCCCGGCGGCGGAATCGAACCGCCGCAGAAAACCGTTCGGGATTATTCCATTGCGGCCATGGAAAGTGGGAGCGTCTGTTTTACGCCCTTCTCGTCCTTATATGATACGGAGATGAACTGACAGGTGTCCACGGGTCGGTATGCGCTTTGGATGATATCTGTGGCTTCGATAAGTTGGGGATACCCCGATCTGCGGGCAATCTCACGCAACTGGAGTACTCGACTGGCCTTGAGGTTTCCCTTGCGGTCCTTCGCCAGCAGGTTCATCACCATCTCGGTCAGGGCTGCCGAGTCGGCATCCTTTGCCAGCGAGCGGATGAACTCCTTGACCTTTGCTACGCCTACCTCTACCGTATCGTCCCAGCCGTCATTGGTCCGGTTGCCCAAAGCGATGGTCAGCCGACCGTCGGAAGTGGTGAACTGGTCGCTGTGACGATCGGATTTGGTCCGGAACAAATCCTCCTTGAGCCGGATGAGCAACTCGGCATCGGCAAACACTTCGTCCTTGAGACGCCGCATTTGCTCGCTCAGTGTCTGTAGCCGTGAGAACTTCGTACGGCAGAACTCATCCACGGCGGACTTGTAGGCTGCGATGTCGTCTTCGCGTTTCTGTTTCTCGGCACGCTCTTCGGCCTCAAGCTGCGCCTTCAGTTCGGCGCGCTGCGCTGCTGTCATTTTCGAGATGTCCATATTACAAGGTTATGTTTATTTTCGTCACCCACTCATCGTCACAAATTGCCCCCATGAAACTCACGCGTCCATGGGTTCCGATCTGCCCGCTGATTTTATCCAGGGGCAAATTGTTTTCATGTGCGAATGCACGGATCAGACTGTCGATCGTTTTTTCGAGTTGCATTTTGGTCTCGACGAGGGTTTCTACTGTGTTTTCCATAATTTTATTGATATAAAGGGTTTAGGTGTTTGGTTGATTCTGTCGCCGATTGTCGGGCGGCCTGCGATGCTTTCCATAATACCGAATCCCGGTGTGTTTTAGGAATCCAGTGCGGATATGAATCGGGTAGCGGATCATGGACGTAGATTCGCCTTTCGACAATTACCGGAGTTCTCCGACACGGGCAGCACCCGACCGTCAGCAGACAGCATAAGAAAAAGATTATTTTCATAGTTTTTTCGAGGTTTTGCGAGAATCTCGCTATTTCTTAAAATGGCGGTTCGCATCCTCTGCACTTTCCGACATGTCTGAATAGTTCGAACCAGCGGCCGAACAGACATACATCCAAATATCTCCTCCTTCTTGAACCGTAGTATCCCAAACATCCGCACTTCCTTATATGTACTCTAAAAAATATCATGACCTTCTTATTTTACCAATTCGAACTCGTATGCCACAATCCACAGATTCGATGCCCACGTACCTTTTCCGGAAACCTTGTCGATCAGCGAGGCGAAGGCTTCGCGGGGAGTGTCAAATTCAACTGCTGTCCACTTTTTCTCATCGGCATACCCGTACAGGGTGGTATCTGTGGATTCGTACCACGCTTCGGAAATACCCTCCCGCATACAATCATCGTCTGAAATATCCTGCAACCGCTCGCACTTGATTCCGGAGATGCGGATTCGGTGAGGCATAAGTTCCGGTTTGACGAACATCTTGTTGTTCCACCCAGCACCGACCGGGAACAACACCGGATTATAGGTGTCGTCGTAAAACGAGTTGTAGCTCTGCGCTACGGCCACGACTTCGCCAACCTTGTATCGGCATTTATGTCTAAAAATTTCAACACCTTGACGGCACATGACAATATATCCGGCATCTTTCTCATAAAAGAATTCTTCAGCGCTATTAGCTGCTAATTGGAATTGATCGCCTCCCTCAATCCGTCTCGTATTTGTCTTTATACCCTCGATCGCTGCATCCGTCAAGACGTATCGGTCGTTGAACATGATCTTTTTCATATTTCCCCTATTTTTTTAAGTTTATTCCCCATCCAAGAAAACATATATCCTAAAGACATTCCCAAAAACGCCCCTATAAAGCATATTGCAAAGATTGTCGCGTAAATAGGGACGATGATCGACCAATGAAAGAACATAAAACCGGGCGATAGTACAATACAGATAGCAATAAGTCCCTTTGCAGGCTTTTGCCTTCCGGACCAAATACGAAAGGACCATGAATTTAAAAATGGACAAACCCAGCGCAATTCAATCGCCCAAATGCCCAATTTATAGCTTCTACCGATGTCGATTAGTCCGTGGTGGAGAAGAAATCCTGTCTCTTTTATGTGTATGGTTTTCATCCCTCGTTCAGTTTTTGGCTAAATTCGTCGGCTATATTTTGGGGCATATTGCCTTGAAAAACGCCTTCCATCATTTCCTTGATAATCTTATGTGCTTTCTCCCGCATCCGTTCCTCGGCATCCTGCTCGGCAAGTTCTATCGCTATGTAGGCTGTGGAAGCATCAACCATGCGGTCTCCGTTGCGCATCATGATTGCATCGTCGTCGATATACTTCTTTGCTCTTTCGCTTTTCATATCAATTTGCGGTTAAAATATTCTATAATCTCTTCTGCTGTGGCCTTGCGAAAAAGTGGCTCGGCAAATAACCTATTATCGTCCATACTGTTATTGAGTACCAAACGTTCGGGTTTGAGTGTTGCCACAAACCATTGATAATGGTCGTTCTCGTCGTTCATCGCTGCCAGCGCCTTAAACAGTTCAATGTTTTCGCCGCAGTCCATACCTTCTTCGGGACATTGTAAAAAGCACTCGACAAATCCGGTTTCTGCGCGGCTCGAAACTCCCACATATGGGATAAGCGGGCTACTAATAGCACTTCGGGCATTTACACACCCTACGCAATAGCGATAACCAATCCACTCCAACCATTCTACCAATTCTTTACGCTTCTCCACGTCCTCGACGCGGACAAAACACGGGGTGGTGAATTTCATTGCTCACCTCCTTCCAGCAATTCGGGGTTGTCGTGGATGTTGCCGATGATGTATTTACCCATTTCGTAGATGTAGTTTTGGCTTATTAATTCACCATCATATGGTTCGCAGGTTAGGCCATTGCCCATAAACAGAAGTTGGCTATAACCACCTTTTTCATAGTTGTATCTTACAAGATGTCGGATATGCTTGTTGTCGCTGGCGATACACTCAATTATGTCGTCTTCGTAAATCTCCTGCCCGTTCTTGTCTTTCAGTTCCGTGTACTGCCCGACCGTGGCCGGATCTACCGTGTATTGATTCCATACCCCATTGGTGGGTAATATGATTGTGCCTTTGGTTGTATGCACCAAATCCCCATATACCCACTCTCCATTGTCGAGGTGCTTCCATCTAAATCTAATTGTTCTCATACCCTTGTTTTCTGTTTTATATGTTCAGCGTATAATTGTTCGCCAATAGCCACTCGATCATATCACACGCAGGACATATCAGTGTGCTATCTCCGAAAGATACAATGGCCCCTTTTGAAACACCTACCCGTTTGTAGAAAACTCGCCAATCTTTTCCTCTCGAATAAGAACTGCGCGTAATACGCAAGCGTCCATACGTGATCCCCTCAGGAATTATATTCAGCAAGTCCGCGACCGTGAAGGCGGGGATTACTTTGTCCTCCATATCACCAAATGATTTGTATTTCATGACAAGCTCATAATTACCAGTAGGGTAAATCGGTAGTTTATTATCCCCAATTTTATACTCAGGGAACCACACCATGCTGGCCTTCTCCGCCGGCACGCCCAGTTCGATCAATCGCTTCGACTGCTCGATGCTTGTAACTTGCTCTTTCATCTCAGTTGTTTTGTTTCGTATTCTTCTATCGTCTTGAATATCTGCAACGCCACCTGCGGGACTATGGCGTTTCCGCAGGCTTTGATCGATTCTCTGCACCACGCAGGAAAGGAGAGACCAGCCAGTTCACCGGGAAACCCATCATTTCGGTCACATACCGGGGATTCAGTCGGGAACCCGCTCCAGTCTGGTATCCGTCGCTTCCCATTGCCATTTTGGATACTGAGCCCTTGCGTTTGGCTTGACTTTTCGGAAGCGTTGCATTTTTCGCATCGTTGGCCGTAGGTGTAGGCAGGAGACCTCTCTTCGCCGCAAGTGCGATTGTCGGTCGTTCGGCTGCTCCCGGAGACGGACTTCGGTTGGTACGTCCCGATCCGGCATCTGTCGCAGTCGGGGTCGGTAACAATCCCAGCGGCATGAAAACCGTCTTGCCCATCTCGCATCGTTTCAATCCCTGTGTCTGCACGGTGGGCAAAAGTTTGCCACAAGTCATCTTTATAATGCGCCACGAACCACACTCGGTCTCTGCGGTGGGGAGCGCCGACACCGCAAGCCGGTATAATGTACGGCTGCACCTCGTATCCTTCCGCCTCCAGGTCAGAGCACACCGTGTCGAAAACCAGCCCGTCCGACCAATTAACGATGCCGTAAACGTTTTCTCCAACGACCCATCGCGGTCGAACAGTCCGAATGACACCGAGCATTGCGGGCCACAGGTAGCGGTCGTCTTCCGTTCCTTTGCGTTTTCCTGCAAGGCTGAACGGCTGGCAGGGGAAGCCCCCGGTAAGCACGTCGATACGGTCCCGCCACTTGCTGAAATCTGATTTTTTAATGTCTTCATATTGTTCTGCATCGGGGAAATGGTATTTCAGCACTTTGCGGCAAAACGAATCTATTTCGCAGTTGAAGGCGTTCGTCCAACCCGCCCACTCGGCCGCCAGATCGAAGCCGCCGATGCCGCTGAAAAGGGATGCGTGGGTCATCGTCAAAATAGCTTATGTTGTGCCTGATGCCATTGAAGCCTCCGTTTGGCACCCTCGTAATAATCTTTGTCGAGTTCTATGCCCGTCATTTCGAATCCGAGATCGTCGCAGGCTATACATATCGAACCGCTGCCCAGATGCGTATCGAGAATCTTGTCGCCCGGTTCGGCATAGTTCGACAGTAGCCATTTGTATAGTGCTACTGGCTTTTGGGTGGGATGGATTCGACGCTCATTCAGCATTTTATTTCCTTGCTGGATGCGCCCTTCGGAGATAGATTTTCCTTGACACATTCCGTTCCACATGAATGCAAACAGGCGAACTGTATCAATCAAACTGCAGTAGGCTATTTCGCAATCCGAAAAAGAGCTCTTCCCATTGACTTTATCCCATACGATGCGGCCGGGGCCGAAGGGATAACAGAAATAATTGCATCCCCAAATGATCTGGTTTTTCGATACACGCCGCAATTCCATGAAATAGTTTTTGTCGGGAACCGTCCAATGTTTTGCCTCGTATGTCGGTCGTTTTACTCCTATCGACGATTTAGTAGTTCCATAATAGCCCAATTTCTCAGGACCATTGAAATAGGGCGGATCGACAATCGCCAAATCGAATAATCGGTCTGGAAACTCTCGCAGGAGATTCATACAATCAGCGTTGTGCAGTGTAATATTTCCTAATTTGTTCATTCTCTTAAAATTCGATCTTCGATTACGGCACTTCAGGTCATCCTCTTGGTTAACTTGGTATCTGATCTGTGCGAATAATTATCGGGATCATTGCTTTTCTGGGACGTGAGTACCCTTTACGGCCCATAGCTTCGAGTTTAGGAATCATCAATTCCAATTCTGAGAGCGAAAGACGGGCGAATTCTTTTCCGGCAATGCGATTGCTCAAACAGAATGTGTCAACAATGTCCCAGTCCGATGTGTCGATTCCAAGCCGCTGCATCCGGTGCAATACGGCAGACCTCAAACGCTTCCGTTCACGGTGGAATTCTTCGCTGCTCATCCCGGGATGTTCGAGTTCCGCTTCGATCGTTCGGCACATAGCCTCGTATTCCGACGTCCGCATATCGCGCAGAGAGGTCGTGCGGCCTTCTGTAAACCGTGCGACAAGAGTTTCCTTGATCTGGCTTCGATCTCCCGGCATTCGGTTCAGGAGTGCGTAAAACCGGGCGTAACTGGTCGGTTTGCGTTTCATGGGACTATTGTTTTGTGAGATCTTCTATTCCTGCATGGGCCTCGAATGTCTCGGCCAGGAATATCCGCATCCGTCGTTGTCTGGCAATCAGATATTCGAGGGTAGCACCCTCGCTCTGCTGCCATCCGGGGAGCATATAGATCGCATCGCACCGGAGCAGCATGGCAATATCCTGCCCCATCTGATCCTCCCATTCCGTGTCGGCTGGCAACCCGTTGTTCATCGGATTGACCGGAATAAGTCCGAATTTGCGGATTTTGGCCTCCGCTTCACCGAATTCCGCCTGCGCCAGCTTGGCGAGACGTCCCGATATGCGGCCACTGATGTATAGTTTCATCACTTCTCGATTTTTGAAAATGGTTTCTGACTTTGCGGTGTCCCCCAATATTCATCTGCCTTCTCGCGCCAGATAGTATACTCTCCAGTCGGACCGAAGAAACGACCGTTACTGAATGCCTTATACCCCTCTACCCAAATTTTCAGTCCGGCATCGTACATTACCGATCGGGCGGCCCGGCCCGCCGGTTGTTTTCCGTCGGCATGGCTCACGAAGACGAGCATCTTGTCCGGATGCCGTTCCTTGAATGCGATGTACTGACGGTAGTCGAGTTGTGTGTACTGGAATGAATCAATGATGACGAAGTCCGGAGACTTGCGCTTCGACAGCCGTTCGTCGAGTTCTTCCATGGATTCTCCGGCTACTACCTGGAACCGTCGTCCGCAATCCTGCATTGCATGACGCCGCAGAGTATTGAGAAACGATACGGAAAGGCCTTCTTCGAGCGAATCGTAGAGCACACGTCCGAAGGGCGTCAAGGCTTTGCCGAAAGACATGACGGCAGAGGTTTTGCCGTTTCCGGATTTTCCCCAAAAGAATACGACGCCCGTGCGGTCTATCTCACCGACGCAGTCTCCCCATCCGCCATCGGGTCGAATCGTATGGCGACGAATCGTGAGAGCCTGGGTTACAGAAAGAGATTTAGCCATGATAAATGGGTTTGAACAGGATTCGAAGTGATTATTTTACTGCAATAGCTGCCAGTCTTTTCTGTTTGTGAATCTCCCGGCGTACACGCCGAAGGTCGAACTCGCATCCGGCAGCATCTTTGACGACTGTTTTAACCGTCCGATCGTCCGTCAGACCATTTGCACGGGCGATTGCGGCGACTTCATAGGATGAAGCCGGCGTCAGTTCGATGAATTTGCGGCAGATGCGCGAATGGATTTCGTCGTAGCCTTTCTTGTTGTACGAAAGTCCTATCTCCATGCGTCGTTTGATATAGTGCGTAGAGATGAACACGATGCCGCAGAAATTCTCCAGCCGGTTGTAGATCGTAATGAAATAGTAGAAAACCGAATCGGAGAGTTTGTCCCCTTCGTCGAATATGAGCAGCGGAGCTTCAAGCGTCAGCAGATGCCGTGTAATCCGTTCGAGCAGTTCGTGCATGCTCCGGTCCGAAATGCCGATGCCCAAGGCTCGGGACATTTCTCGGATGAAGTCGATACGGTGCATGTCCTCCGAACAGGGGATCACGAAAACGTTTTCGTGTTGCGATGCGTAGTCGCGTGCCGTTGTCGTTTTCCCCGAACCTGCCGGAGCGATGGCCCATGCAACATTCTGGAATTGCTGTGCGTCGGAAAACAGTTCGGAGAGTTCCTGATACATCCTCGTCCTGCAGAGCTGCCATCCTTCGGCCCGCTGTCCGGAGATCTGCGCCCGCAGCTTCACAAACATCTCGTCACTGATTGACTCGTACCGGCCATTGAGAATCGTTGATACCGTGCCGGCCGAGATCCCGATCAGGGAGTTTGCTGCTTTGTTTTGGCTCGGGTAGCGGCCAACATAATTTTGGAGCAGCTCGCGAATTTCGTTTTTCTGTTCGTTCGTAAGTTTCATATCAGAATCGGTTATAAAATGATGCTTCATCGAAAGTCATATTGCTGATCTGTTTCTCGGTCTGACCGATGGAAATCGGTTCACAGCTTTCCGCCGCTTCCGTACCGGTAGGAGTCAGCGTATGGACCGCACGTGTGTCGTAGAGACGTTCCTGATCCCGGCGCGATAGGCCTTGCAGGCGTGGTGTACGCAGTCCGTGTTGTTCCGGGGCAACGCCGTGTTCCAGTTCGAGCCTGTATCCTTCCATCTGACGTAGGATGCGCTCTTGTTTGTTCGCTTCGAGCATCGCCCGCAGAAATATCTGTTCTTCGGAGGACTGCTCTTGAATGGCCCGGTGTACGGTTGCGTACGGTCCTGCCGGGACGACCATCCGAAGGCCGCCTACTGCCGGTTTTGTGCAGAGCCATACCTGCGTCATATCGTCCGGATCGTAGCGGACAAAGAATTTGCGGGTCGTATTCTTGCGCCGGAACTCCATATCCGGGAGTCCTGCCGCGTCGAAGACTTCGTAAGTGTAACGTTGTCCTTCGACCTGAATGGTAATACCTGACGACGTGAATTCGCTCGGACGTTCTGTCTCGCGCCAGAACATTTCCATATAGTCGTATCGGGATAATGCCGGAGCCTCGGGATTCTCCGAGCGGAGATACATCTCCCGACGGCTCATTTTCGAATCCGGATGACGCATATCGTTCCAACGCTCCCGATAATCGGCATACGCCCTGCATAATTCCTCGAAGGTGTACAGCCCGTCCGCATTGGCTTCGACAAATTCGAGATTAGGGCGCGAATCGCGACTCGTAGCCGTGATATTTTGTCCTGTGAATCGCCAGTCGGCATGCAGCACTTCGCGCTGGAATCGGCCGAAAAGCGATTCGATCGTCTTGGCCTGCGGCGTATGTGGTGCCGTATTGCGGCTGATTCGACAAATTCGGGACATGAATTCCTTCGATTTGTCCGTTTTCTGCCCTCCCTGATTGTCCGTAACAATCTCGAACGGTTTATGTCCGGCCGTCTCGACTGCCATACGGAACGCTCTGCGCTGCATCTCGGCATTCTCGACCTCCCCGATGCAATAACCCAACAGCATTTCGCTGTAGGCGTCGATCACCTCGTAGACCATTGCCGTTTTCTTGACCAAACGCCCGCTCTTGTCCCGTCCTTTATAATAAAGGTTCAGCTTCGTACCGTCGCCATACCACAAGGCATCGCGAAGAGCCGGCATCACCGTTTGCTGCTTGCGGTCGAACTTCTGGCGTGCAGCCAGTTCTCCATAGACTGCCGCCCACCATTTCGGTGCAATATCCGGACGATCCAGGTAGGCCGTGACGGAATTCATCGACTCGAGTGTTTTCCATCCTTTTTGCTCGGCCCGACGATTGTACTCCTCGAATATCTGGCGAAGCGTATAGACCGGTATGCGACTACGACGCAGTGCGACCAGCAAACGCCCTCCTTCCGGGGTAATTTTGGATTTGTTCGCATTGCAGAATTTTTTCGATACGAGACTTGCAAAACCTTCACGCTCATAGGCTCTCAATTTATCCTTCAAACGCGCGGCATTCTCCGGAAGCGTGTGGTGAAAGTCATTGCGCATCTGTTCGGCCGTGGCGAGGATATTCTCCCAAATAATCCGGGTCGAGTTTTTAAGACGGTTCCGGCCGATCCGCTGTTCCTGAACCTTTTCCACCAAAACATCGAGAACCGACGCGTTCAGCGTATACTCCTCGATCTTTTCGGCCGGAAGCCGCTCTCCGTTCGGCAATCGGAAGGAACCTTCTTCCAAGCCCGCAAAGAATCGGCGGGCCGTAGCATTGATCGTAATCATCGGTTTGTTGTCGCTTAGCAATTCTTCCGGATCGCCGTGTTTGGCTTCGAACTTATGCCGGAAGCGTTCCGGCAATGATGGGTATTCGATCAGAGCGCAACAACCCAGTCCTTTACCGGGGCGAAGGATATTGAGTTGTTTACGACGTACAAGATTCCGATAATTATTCATGGTCATTACCGGTTCCCCATCATCGCTACGTGTCAGATCCTCTACTGTAACTACTATCGTATGACCAAATCGTTGCATCGTTTTACTTTTTTACCGCTCCTGTGTTGGTATCGCTCCGGATAATACTTTTGTGTTTTACGGAAAAATTAGGGAGCCGATTGTCATCCCTGATTTTCCAACTGTTTTGCTTCCCGCCACAGAACCCAGCTTACCGAACCACTGATTACAGTGGTAAGCAAGTGAATTGTATTCCCGGCACACATGCCAAGAGCGCCTCCAAACGCCAACAGCCCGAATATCGCAGCCCCGACGTAGTTTTCGCGAATGATCCACCTATTGTTCATTGCTGAGTAGGATTTTGGTTCGGTTTTAAGACACCGCCCCGGTCGAGGGCGACCTTGCGAATCTTTTTCGCGAGGTCTGTATTCGTCTTGCATGATAACGCTCTACGGATGGTGAGCCGGCTCACATTGAAGATCTCGCCGAGCACCTTGCGCTCTCCGTACTCAAGAATGATTTTTGCCATAACTTGCTTTTTTGCTATATTTGTCCGCCAGTTACACATTGGAAACCGCATTGCAAATATAACAAATATATTCCCTAATTAGCAAGCGAAATGACAAATAAATTTGGTAGTATTAAAGACAGAATATTACAACTTGCTGAAAAATCAGGACTTGGAAAGAAGAAGTTTTGTGAAAAAATTGGTATGTCATACTCTAATTTCACGGGAAAAGCCAAAGACACACCTCTTAATTCTACTGCAATAGGGAATATATTGTCTATAATTCCAGAGGTCAATCTTATGTGGCTTATTACGGGGCAAGGAGATATGCTGCGTCTCGATGAGTTTGACAGTACAAAGTTATCGGACAAAGAGACGGTGGCGCAATTATTGACTTATCTTCGGGAAAAAGATGCTGAAATCAAAGACCTTGCAAAACAAATAGGACGTCTCGAAGCTGAAAATGAATTGATAAAAGCGGAATCGGAATCCCTCAAAGCTGAAATCAGAACAGCAAAAAAGGCCCCTTCTATGGATGCCGAGGATGCCATCTCTGCCGCTGCAAACGAATAAATAGCATGTGCGTAGTCCCCAAATATTGAAGCACATGATAATTCTTTCGCACACATAATTTGCATGATTTTTCTGCGTAAACATGCGGCAAAATGCTAATATGCAACGTATTGCATATTTAAGTTGAAGTAATGCAATGTGTATTATCCATCCATAAAACCGCTATTTACATGCTATTTTTGCATAAATACGACCATTATGCACACACTAATACAAATAAATATATGTTGTAATTGAACATCTAAACGAACATCTAATATATCTTTTTCGTTTTTACGGACGTGATTAATTGAACATCTTAGTGAACATCTTAATGAACATTTAAACTCGAAATGGGCCATATTGCTGGAGTCAGAAAATCGGCTCTCTGAAGATGATTTTCGGACGATTGAACGGTATCTTGAACAGTTCTTGAAGCATACTCGTTGCGGGAGTAACAACATAATAAAACCCCACCATAATCATCATTTTACCGATGTATGGCGGGGTTTTTCCATACGGTATCGAGGATATCATCGCCGGAATTTGAGCTGTTTTGATAGCTTATTTCGGGGCGTGTAATATTTTCCGCTCAAACGGACCGTTTAAAGGCATGTCAAAGTAACACGAAAGTATCACTAAAGTCGCATTTCGATCGAGCGGCTGCTCGGGACGGTATTGCGCTTATCTGCTGTGTTACATGGTATTTACGGGTTTATTACTCTCCTCTGGTTTGTTACATTTCGTTTTTACCCCCACAAGAGGGGCTGTTTTCAGCGGCAGTTTACTTTAATGCTTCAATAGTCCGCGTCGGTCATGTCGTTCTTTTGGGATCCGGTGTATTTGGTGGCCGGACCCTTCCATTCGATCGTCAGAACGTTTTTGGTTCCCTGTTCCGTGTAACCGAACATTCCGTAGTCCAGCATGGTGAAGGTGAATTCCCACTCCTTGTCGTTCTTCTTGACCGTCAGGGTGGCCTCGTTGGGACATTGTTTCATCCAGGAGTTGTTGCATCCGTATCCCGTGCTGTACCGGCTGAGGTTCGAGTTGTTGAAATTGAACGCCCACTTGCATTCGGTGTCTTCGGTCAGATCGAAGTTGTCCCTTCCGACGTACGCGTCGGGCAGGCGGAACATGGGTGTTCCGATGAGACCGTCGATGCCGAAGTTGTCTTCGGTCTTGTCGGTCCGGAAATAGAAGATGTAGGCCGCGTCGATCATGTCGCCCGTATTCGAGTCGCGGAAGTTCGTGTCGTGACGCAGTTCCAGCGCCGTGACTTCCCAGTCCAGGAGCGTTTCGCCCGTCTCCGACTTGATCGAGACACGGGGGCGGAACGGCTCGACGGGCGTCATGTCGGTCTCCTCCTTGACGGTCGTGAACGTTCCGAACCATTCGCCTTCGAGTTTCGGACCCTCGGGGAATTCCACCGAGAAGCGCAGGTAGGTCCGCTCGCCGGCCTGGATCGTCGTCACCGTACCCGTCGCGCCCTCGACTTTGGCGTTGTCCCACGTCCGGTAGGCCCGGTAGTCGAAGATCCGCACCTGTGCCTCCTGCTTTCCGAAATCGACCGTCGCACCCTGTAATTGGGAGGTCGAGAGGTTGAACGAGACGGCGTAGTGGCCCTTCGTCAGTCCGGCGGGAGCCTCGGCATCGGCGACCTGTCCGAATGTGAGGACGTTGGTGGCGGCGCTCTGGTAGAGGAACACCTTCTTCAGATCGTTCGTCTCGTACGTTTCGCCCTCGGTCACCGTCAGGCTGTTCGTGCTCGCGTAGCCCACGACGGGATCGCCCGCATAGGCGGCACGCAGACGGCTCGCGCCCTTCTCAGCGTCGAGCGTCAAGGTGAGCTTCGAGCCCGACTTGGCCAGGGAGAGCGTGCCGGTCATGCCTTCGCCGCTCTCGAACTCGCCGCATGCGATCCGGATCTTTTCGGCGTCGGCCGTCGCCAGATCGACCTCGGCGGTCTCCACGCCGTCGGCGACCGTGATCTGCAAGCCGGCCGTCTCCTCGGAGGGGGCCGTCACGTCGGGATCGGCATAGAAGCAGTAGGTCGTCGCGGCGGCCGCGGCGTCGTGCCATTCGACGGCGCTCCCGATGCCGGTCACCGTCTTGTCCAGCTCGTACTGGTTCGTCAGCTCGGCGGGAACGGCCTCGGTGCAGGTGTTGTTGTACCGCGCCAGCAGCGTCTTGCCCGACTTCATCGTCACCTCGATATGGAGGTTGAGCTTCGAGGTCTCGGCGACCAGGTCGGCCTGCAGCGACACCTTCTCGACGTCGGTCTTCAGCGTGTTCCTGTTCACCGCGATGTCCTTGTAGGCGATCTCGAACTCGTCGGTCTCCGTATTGACGGTTCCCTTGGGGTTGCGGACCGCAATGCGCAGGAAGTCGTTCACCGCGGTCATGTCGTCCATGCCGGTCACGCCGTTCGAGGGCGAGAGGTAGAACGTGTAGAGGTCGGTGTCCTCCACCTCGTAGATCGCCGACTTGATGTCCACGGGATCGCCTCCGTCGTATTCGAACTGGTCGTTCAGCTCGACCGGATCGGGCGGGGGCGTCGGGCCGTCCTTGCCTTCGTTATCGTCGGAGCACGACACGAAGCTTCCGGCGGCGAGCAGCATCGCCCAGGTCAGGACGCGTAGTCCCGAAAGATAGCTCTTTTTCATAAGCAAGAGGGTTTAAAGGTTTTTGGGTGTAACGGCGCGGGTGGGCCGCACCCGCGCCGTTTCGGGGTTCCTCTACCGGAGCGAGAGCCGGCGTGCGGGGAGGGCCTGTGCGGGTTTCGAGTCCGCGGCGTCGCGCATCGTCGGGAAGCGCTGCTTTTCAGACGCGGGTTTCGCTTCCGGTGCGGCCGCGGCCGTGGGTTTGAACTCCTTGCCCGAGGAGACTACCGGGGTGACGCCGTCGCCCAGCACGACCGGACCGGTCCACGTGCCCGTGATGCTGTGGTGCAGCACGTCCTCGCCGTCCACCTCGAAGGTGAACCAGTTTTCGCCGCCCTCGGCCTTCGTGATCGTCACGGTTCCTTCGTAGATGCTGGCGTATCCCTTCATTGAGGCGATGTTGAGCCAGCCGTCGATGACGATGTGATCCGGATCGCTGTGGTATTTGGGATAGCCGTTGCCGATCGCGCTGCCGATGCCCAGCCAGCGTGTGCCGATATGGCCTTCGCCGCCCTGGTAGCCGCGGAGTGCGACACCGGGCCGCATCTGGGCCGGATAGCGGTTCGGCGAGAGGGTGTAGGTTCCCGGAGTGATCTTGCCCTCGTCGCCCGGCTCCACGAGCAGGTCGAGACGGACGATGTCGCCCTCGACGAGTTTGCCCGGATCGTTGTATTCGCCGGTCGGATCATGCTTGTAGGTTCCCGTGGCGAGACCGAGGTCGATGAACTGGTAGCCGCAGGCTTCCGGAGCGGGCGGAGTGACGGTGGTGAGATCGGCCACGTCGATCGTGCCCAGTCCGGGGACGAAGATCTGCGTCTGCGGGAAGCAGTGCGCTTTCTCCAGGTAGCTCAGGTCCATGTCGAGATCCTCGGTGAGCGTCGAGGAGCCGTCGTCTTCGCTGTCGTCCGACTGGTCCTCGAGCGGAATGTCGCCCTCGAAGCTGCCCTTGAACACGTAGCCCGTCTGCGCCTCGATTTCGAACGTGACGCGGTGATGGTTGTTGGCCAGCTCCTCAATTTCGATCGTGCCCTCCGAGCCGTACGAGTATTGGCCGTTCTGCGTCTGGTCGTCATAGGCGGCGTAGGTTCCCATGGGGATCACCATGCCGAGGATGGTCATTTCGGCGGCCGGCATCCACGTATCCTTCTTGTAGGTCGTGGCGGCCGTGTACGTGCCGGGGGTGAGCTTGCGTTCCTTCTTCGGGTCCAGGAACTTCGGACCGATGACAGTGAGCTTCACCGCATAGCCGAAGGGCTCGCCGGCGTCGCCCTTCTCGTCGTAGAAGGTCATTTCGATCATGCCGCCGCCGGTGTCATAGACGTCGCCGCTGTACACGCCCTGGGCATATACGCCCTTGAACTCGATGTCGTGCATCAGGTGCGGCATGGTGGGCAGCGTCGTGCCGTTGCCCACGCGCAGGTCGCCCTCGAATGAGATCGGATACTCCGTGCCCGCTTCGCCGACGATGCCGTCCTCGTCGAGGAACGTCGTGGAGATCCTGGCGATGTTCTGCGCGTCGCGCGAGATCGTGATCGGGCCCGAGAGGTGCATCTGGTTGTAGTTCGTTCCGTCGAAGTAGAGCACGAAGCTGTTGTCGAACGAATAGGTGTGGTCCTCCAGCCCGGGGCTTTCGTTGAAGACGCCCGTGGGGAAGGTCTTCCACTTCTCGCCGCTGTCGAGGTAGCAGTCGATGACCAGCATGTAGCCCGGCTCGGTGAGCGCGGCCTGAACGCCGCTCTGGATCGTGTAGGGCGCGTCGGTTACGGCGATGTAGTAGTCGTTGGCGCCCGAGGCGGGTTTCTCGCTGCCCAGCCACCAGCTGAACACCGGCGTATCGAGGACGATGCCTTCGCCCTGCCCGCTCTGCTCGCTGTGGCGGGAGCACGTGCCGTTGTAGGAGGCCGTGAGCGTCTCGCCGGACTTCATGGCGGCGTCGAGGGTCATCTTGACCGTCGTCAGCGAGGTCAGTTGCAGCGACAGCGTGCTTTTGGCCGTGTTGTCGGCCGAGGCGGCGGAGATGTCCACCTTCTTGTAAAGCAGCGAATTGCCCTCGGCGAGCAGGTCGATGTCGCCCGTCGGGGTGTCGGTTTCGATCTTGATGTAGTCGTCGGCCAGCAGCATGGCGTCGAGGTCGAGCAGGCCCTCTGTGGGCGAGAAGTAGAACGTGTAGGTTTTGCCCGTTTCATCGACCTGATAGACAACAGAGCCGATTTTGCTCTCGGCTCCTTCGTAAACGAACGAGTTTTCCCCTCCTCCCGGAGGCGGAGTGTCGTCGCCGCCGTCGTCCGAGCACGACGACCACAAAAAGCTGCACATTCCCAATACGGAGAACAGCAGGCACCACGGATAGAATTTCTTCATAGAGCTGATGATTTATGAAGGCCGGGAATCCCGACCGGGTTTGTCCTTGTCCGGCCCCGCGGCGGCCGGAACCGCCGCAGGACGAAAATGCTCACTGCACCGCGAAAGCAGAAATGAGGGTTTTAAAAAAAAGGAAGCGTGGTGCCGAAGACTTATTTTAACAGTGAGGTTCTGGAATACCTTGGAGATAAAATAAGCAACAGCCCCACGCCTGTATCCGAAGAGACGGGTACAACGTAGAAAGGAGTCAGCTCATTCTCTCTCCAATTGAATTTTCCAGATTCCACTGTGAGAATAAACTTGCGCTTCCGCATCAAATATGTCGTCCAAATATAGGGAACAGATTTGAATTATGCAAGTGACCGCCTTTCATTTCGGAGCTGTTGCAGGGCAAAATTCGACAAAAAGTTTGTGAAAATCAATATTTACCCTTAAATATGTAATTTCTAAACTGGGAAATACCGTCCTTTTCCGAACCGTTTTCCGGTCGTTACGGACCGTTTCCCGGCCGTCGTTCCGGGTTGTGTGTTAGTCGTTTATCCGGGTATGCCGCCGGGAGCGTCCGCACGAGGGGCGTTCCTCGGTGCGGAGGGGGGCGCCGACTTCGGGACGGAAAATGCATTTTTCTCGTTTTTTTTGCCGAGACCGGCGCCGAAGGACCGGATTCGGCCTGATTCCGTGTGTTCTATGATACGTAGGCCGGGGGACCGGAGGGAAGACCGGGCGGAATGTAGCGGGGATTTCTTCGGGCCCCGGGGCCGGAAACCGCCGGACCGCCGGGAAGAACGGGAAGGCGGAAGAGATCCGTCCGGTCCGGCGGGACCGTTCGTTCGGGAGCGGAAATTCCGCCGGAAGGGTGTCGGGGCGGCCGGAAGGAATCGGCCGAACGGGCGCAATGATCGGCTAAAAGGGCGTATCGGCGCGGGTGAAAGGACTGCGGAACATGCTGAACGGGCGGAGGAGAAACGGGTGGGCGGTTCGGGCGGATACCTATTATATTAGGGGAATGTCCGGCGGGCGGAGGGTTCCGTCCGCCGAAAAAAATACCACCCCGGAGTGTTCGGGGTGGTATTCGGAAACGCTTCGGACCGGGTTCGGCGGTCCCGGGGGCGTCACTCCTCGATGAAGTCGATGTTGATTTCGCGCTGGAAAACCTCCTGTAGCGAGATCATGGTTTCGGTCGAGGCGAGGCCCTGGATGTGCAGGATGCCGTCGAAAATCGTCCGCATCAGGTGTTCGTTGTCCACGCAGTAGAGCTTCGCGAGGATGTTGCCCGCTCCGGTGATGAAGTGGCATTCCACGATTTCCGGAACCTTCTTCAGCTCCTCGATGGCTTCCGACAGCAGTTTCGGATCGCGTAGCGTGATGCTGACGTGCGCGCAGACGTCGAAGCCCATCATCTTGGGATTCACGACGAGCCGGCTGCCGAGAATCACGCCCGCCTCGTCGAGCTTGCGGATGCGCTGGTGGATGGCGGCTCCCGAAATGCCGCATTCGCGCGCAATCTCCAGAAAAGGCATCCGCGCGTTCTTTATCAGGTATTTGAGGATTTTGCGATCTATCGCGTCGAGTGCTACCTTAGGCATGGCGGGGGATCATTTAAGTACGTTCAACTCCTTGCCGACCTTGATGAAGGCGGCGATGCAACGGTCGAGCTGCTCGGTCGTGTGGCCTGCGGAAACCTGGACGCGGATGCGCGCCTCGCCTTTCGGCACGACCGGATAGTAGAAGCCCGTGACGAAAACGCCCTCGTCCTGGAGCTTCGCGGCGAAGTCCTGCGAGAGTTTGGCGTCGTAGAGCATCACGGCGCAGATGGCCGACTGCGTGGGTTTGATGTCGAACCCGGCGTCGAGCATTCCCCGGCGGAAGTGTTCGACGTTGGCCACCAGCCGGTCGTGCAGCTCGTCGCTTTCGGCGAGCATCCGGAACATTTCGATCGAGGCTCCCACGACGGCGGGGGGCAGCGAATTGGAGAAGAGGTAGGGACGCGACCGCTGGCGCAGCATGTCGATGATCTCCTTGCGGCCCGTGGTGAAGCCGCCCACGGCGCCGCCGAAGGCCTTGCCCAGCGTGCCGGTCAGGATGTCCACCTTCCCGCGCAGGTCGTAGAGTTCGGTGATGCCGCGGCCCGTTTTGCCCAGCACGCCGGCCGAGTGGCACTCGTCCACCATCACCAGCGCGTCGTACTTCTCGGCCAGTGCGCAGATCTTGTCGAGCGGTGCGGCGTTGCCGTCCATCGAGAACACGCCGTCGGTGCAGATGATGCGGAACCGCTGGGCCTGCGCCTTCCTGAGACACTCCTCCAGTTCGGCCATGTCGGCATTGGCGTAACGGTAGCGCACGGCCTTGCACAGACGCACGCCGTCGATGATCGAGGCGTGGTTGAGTGCGTCGGAGATGATGGCGTCCTCCTGGGTGAAGAGCGGCTCGAACACGCCGCCGTTGGCGTCGAAGCAGGCGGCGTAGAGGATCGTGTCCTCCGTGCCGAAGTAGTCGGAGACGGCCTTTTCCAGCTCCTTGTGGATGTCCTGGCAGCCGCAGATGAAACGCACGGACGACATGCCGAAGCCGCGGCGGTCCATGGCCTGCTTGGCCGCTTCGATCAGGCGTTTGTTGTCCGACAGTCCGAGGTAGTTGTTGGCGCAGAAGTTCAGCACCTTGCGGCCTGCCACCTCGATCTCGGCCCGCTGGGGCGACTCGATGATCCGTTCCTTCTTGTAAAGCCCCGCAGCCTCGATTTCGGCGAGTTCCCGCTGCAGGTGTTCCTTGATTTTCCCGTACATATCCGTTAATTTTTTGATGAAAGATCGCCTGTGAAGTGTCAATCTGTTACAAATATACGATTATTTCCCGAAAACAGCCACTTTCGCACCGCTTTTTTCACCGGGGCGGGTAACGGATCGTAACCTGCCGTCCGTCGCAGCCCCGCGGACGGGGCGGGAAGCCGGCGCCGCGCGGTGTTTCCGTCCCGCCCGGGACGGATGAAATTTCCCGCGCCGCCCTTGCCGTCCCGCGGAAATTTGCCTATCTTTGGAATTCGAACAACTAAATGCGACACTATGAAAAAATCGTGTGTTTTGGTCAGCGGCGGCGCCGGCTACATCGGATCGCATACCGCCGTGGAGCTGATCGCCGCGGGCTACGACGTGGTCATCGTCGATAACCTTTCGAACAGCGACATCGCCGCCGTAGAGGGGGTCCGCCGCATCACGGGGACGGAGATCCCCTTCGTCGAGGCCGACTGCTGCGACCGCGAAGCGTTCCGCCGGGTCTTCGAACGGTACGAGTTCGACTCGGTGATCCATTTCGCCGCGTCGAAGGCCGTGAACGAGTCGGTCCGCAAGCCGCTCGAATATTACGGCAACAACCTCACCTCGTTCATGAACGTCATCTCGCTGATGCGCGAGTTCGGGCGGCGGAACATCGTCTTCTCGTCGTCGTGCACCGTTTACGGCGAACCGGACAGGCAGCCCGTCACGGAGCGTACGCCCCGCAAGCCGGCCACCTCGCCCTACGGCAACACCAAGCAAATGTGCGAGGACATCCTGCGCGACTCGGTGGGAGCCTACGAGGGGATGAAGGGCATTGCCCTGCGCTATTTCAACCCCATCGGCGCGCATCCCTCGGCCCTGATCGGCGAGCTGCCGCGCGGTGTGCCGCAGAACCTCGTGCCCTATATCACGCAGACGGCCGCCGGGCTGCGCGAGTGCCTTTCGGTCTTCGGCGACGACTACCCGACTCCCGACGGATCGTGCATCCGCGACTATATCGACGTGGTGGATCTGGCCCGCGCGCATGTCGCCGCGATCCGCCGCATGATCGGGAACCGGAGCGCGGAGCCGTACGAGGTCTTCAACGTCGGCACGGGCCGCGGCGTCTCGGTGCTCGAACTGGTGCACCGTTTCGAGGAGGTCAATCACCTGAAGCTCAACTATCGGATCGCACCCCGCCGCGAGGGCGACATCGTCGCCATCTGGGCCGACCCGACCCTTGCGAACACGGAGCTGGGCTGGCGGGCCGAGCGCACGCTCGACGAGACGCTCGCTTCGGCCTGGAAGTGGGAGAAGCGCCTGCGCGGCATCGAGTAGCGGGTTTCCGGATTTCCCGTCCCGGTCCTTCGGCGGGCGGGGACGACAATACGGCGCCGGACGGAATTTTACAAGCAAATTCCGTCCGGCGTTCGTCGTGTGCGGGGCATGGACCCTCCCTGCCGCAGCGTTCCGGGAGGCGTGTCACGGCCGTTTCCGAAGCCCCGAATTGGCGTCCTCCACCCTGCATTCGCCTCCGTAGTCGATCAGCGCGCCCGACGAATGGCGGGCCTTCAGCAGGCGCGTGCACCATACGACGGCCCGGCTCGACGACGTGGCGTTGATCGAATAGTCGGCCACCCGCAGGTCCGGCGCATCGAACCGGCTTCCCGAGGAGGCCGATACGCTGCCCGCGGAGACGCGGGCGTCGCCCAGAAGCTCGATGCGGGCCGAACTGGTGGCTTGCGCCTCGAACCGCTCTCCCGAAAATTCACCGCGGATCGCGCTGCCGCTGGTGGCCGTCAGCTCGGCCCGTTCGGCCGTCATCGCTCCGTCGAGGCGCGACGAGGAGGAGGCCGTCGCGTCGAGCGATCCGGTCCGGATGGCGCCCCGGAAGGCTGCGCCGCTCGACAGCATCAGGCGCGTGTCCGGTGCCGATACGGGTCCTTCGAAACGCGACGAGGAGGTGGCGA
>ENA-OZGU01000148-OZGU01000148.1-human-gut-metagenome-genome-assembly--contig:-NODE-148-length-59208-cov-6.153331_pt1 | contig 59208 bp, 50 predicted proteins | sample MGYA00244662_ERZ653670 | MGnify/ENA primary metagenome ERZ653670 (study PRJEB26926, sample SAMN06165224) | human gut metagenome | biome: ENVO:00009003; feature: ENVO:2100002; material: ENVO:00002003...
GGGGGAAAGGCGGCGGAGGGCGGGAGCAGGCGTTTTTTCTGCGTTTTCCGGGAGACAGGCTCTGGAAAAGCGTGGATGGAGCCGGGCGGCAATCTTTTTCCTTCATCCCGGTTTTCCGCTGCTTTTCCGGAAGGCTTCCCGGTGACGGAAGCTGGCGGCATTTGTAATTTACGGCATGCGCTTCTGTGCTACATTGGGAACGGTATGATACATGACCTACTGGTGCGCGGCGTGACGGTGTTTCCCGGGAGCGAACATTTTGAGTTTGTCCCCGGAATCAATGTGGTGGTGGGCGGCAATGATTCCGGCAAGAGCCATCTGCTGAAATTGTGCTATACCGTAGCCAAGTGGAGCGCGGACGGGGGCAGGAAGTCCCTGCCGGAGAAATGGGCGGAGGAACAGCGGCTCCGGAAGGACCTGATGCGGGTGTTTGCGTCCCGCGGACTGGCCGGGCTGACGGCACGGAACCGCGGGAACGCCCATGCCCATGTGGAGGCTTCCATGGAGGGGGACGGGGTGCCGGAAGGCATGGGGAACCTGGTGTTTGATTTTCAGGCGGGGCATGAGGAGGAGGGGCTGAGCATTCAGGAGATGCCCAAACGCTTCCTGAACGTGCCGGTGGTGTTCCTGGCGGCGCGGGAGGTTCTGACCATTTACCCGAGCTTTGTACAGGTGGGGAGCAGGTTCCCCGAGTTCCTGGACGGGGGGAGCTGGGACCTCTGCCGTTACCTGGACGTGGATGCGGCAGCGGAACCTATCAGCACGGACGCCGGGCGCGTGGTCGCCAGGCTGGAGAAGATCATCGGCGGGGAGGTGGTGAAGCGCGACGGACGGTTCTTTTTGCAGCGTCCCGGACAGCAGCCGATCGAGATGAGCCTGGTGGCGGAGGGCTTCAAAAGGCTGGGCACGCTGAGCTACCTGATCCGGAACGGTTCCGTGAAAAGAGGGTCCGTGCTGTTCTGGGATGAGCCGGAAATGAACCTGAACGCCTCCCATCTGCCCGTGCTGGTGAAAACCCTGACGGGGCTTGCCAAGACGGGGGTGCAGGTGATTCTGTCCTCCCACAGCCTGTTCCTGCTGCGGGAGCTGATGATTCAGCTTTCCGAACCCCGCAATGCCATGGTGCAGAGGAAGTTTTTCGGGATGAGCGTGCCGCGGGGAGACCGCTCCGGGGTAAAGGTGACCTGGGGGGAATCCCTGGAGGATGTGGGGCCTATCGAATCTCTTGAAGCGGAAATCGAGCAGGCGGACAGGTATTTGAAGCTGAGCTATGAGTCATAAGCCGTCAGAAGCTCATTACGTGGAGGGAGTCCACCGTTTCTGGATCGATGAAGGCTACGTCGTGTGCCGCATTGAATGCTCGGACTATTATGCCCGGCAGGCGCAGAATTTCTGCGGGGGGTGCAAGGAGATGGACTTCCTGCTGTATCATCCGGAACGCCGGGATTTATGGCTGGTGGAGGTGAAGGACTACCGTTTTGACGCCCGTCCCAAGGTGGGGGAACTGGTCTGCGCCCTGAGCCGCAAGGTCCGGGATACGATGTTTCTTCTCCGGGCTGCTTCCGTAGCCGCCCCGCATGAAGAGCCGGCGGAGGGCATTTCCCTGAGGGATTTTTCCATTCTGGCCTCGGAGGCGGAAACGCTTCACCTGGCTTTTCTGCTCGAAATGGGCATGGGCGGCGTCTGGACGGACGGCGGCCTGCTGGCAAACGTCAAGAACCTGCTGGTGGGCTCCATGCGGTTTCTGGATGCGGAGCTGATCTGCGCGCCCATCACGTATCCCCACCGCATCGGCCCGTGGCGCGTGACCTCCGCCCACGGGGAGGTGAGCAAGCGGGTGGAAATCCGGCGCGCCAGGAAACTGGCGGAAATTCAGGAACAGCGGCGGCGGGAACGGCTGGAGGCGCAGGAGGAGAGCGCCTGGCAGGAAAAGAGCCGGAAGGGGAGCGGCTTTCATCCGGCGGAAACGGCGGAAAAGATGCCCCAGTGGAAGCGCCGCCTCCAGCAGCGCATGAACGGGGAAAGCGCGAATCACGAGGGACGACGCAGAAAAAGGAAACGGGACTGAATCCCGCGCTGTCTATTGCCTCATTGCCGGAAGGCGCTTCCGGGCCCGGAACGGTCCGGTTCCATCCTGCGCCGGCTGTATGGCATGTCTCGGAAAAAAGTTTTATTTTACAAGGACTCGCGTATCATGCCGCCCGATTCATTAACTTCTGTGTGCTAACCACATTATGTCTGACAGAATGCCACCCAGTCCTCCTCGTCCTCCCAAATTTCCCGGCTCCGGAAAGCCCGAATCCCCCAACTGGGGCGTGTGGGTCATGGTTCTTCTCATTGCAGGCGTCCTCGCGTTCGGATTTTTCACCCCGGAATCCTTTGGACTGGGGCCCCGCAAGGAAAACCTGGAATCCTTTGAAGCCCAGTACAAGGCGGGCCGCGTGGTGCTGAACGACCCGAAGGCCCCCGTGGAAGTGGTGCTGAGCGAGAACGGCTCTGAAGGCGTCATCCATGCGCTGGTTTATAAAAAGGACATCCAGCCGAAGGTGGAAATGAAACCCTTCGTGCTGTCCTATTCCATGTCCCTGCCGGACCGCGACAAGCCCCTGCTGAACGAGCTTTCCGGCTACAGGATGGTGGAAAGCCCGTACCGGACGGAGGCGGGGAAAAATGTTTCCATTATTCCTGAAGAAGCGCAGAAGCTTTCCGTGCCCGAGTTCAACCGCCTGGCTCTGGAAGGCCGCATCGCGGGCGGAAATGAGGGCCTTCTCCTGGCGGAAGACGGGAACCAGAACGTGCTGGTCGGCCAGATTGTCACCCGCATCTGGCCTGCGGCCACGGGGGACGCCTCCGTGGACAAGCAGCGTTTTGAACGCGTGGAAGTGCCTTTTACCCTGGAATTCCAGGGAGACCGGGTCAAACAGTTGCTGGGACCGGATACGAAGTTCAAGCGCGAGTCCGGCTCCTGGGGCGGCATTCTGCTGAACCTGCTGCCTATCGTGCTCATTCTGGTAATCCTGTTCTTCATGTTCCGCGCGCAGAGCGGCGGGGCCAGGGGCGCCATGAGCTTCGGCAAGAGCCGGGCGCGCCTCATCGCCCCGGACAAGAACAAGGTGACGTTCAAGGACGTGGCCGGCATCAGCGAGGCGAAGGAGGAGGTATGGGAACTGGTGGAATTCCTGCGCAATCCGGAAAAGTTTCGTGACCTGGGCGCCACCATTCCCCGCGGCGTGCTGATGGTGGGCTCTCCCGGTACGGGCAAGACCCTGCTGGCACGCGCCATCGCCGGGGAATCCAATGCATCTTTTTATTCCATCAGCGGTTCGGACTTTGTGGAAATGTTCGTGGGCGTGGGCGCGAGCCGCGTGCGCGACATGTTTGAGCAAGCCAAGAGAACGGCCCCCAGCCTGATTTTCATTGATGAAATTGACGCCGTGGGCCGTCAGCGCGGCTACGGCATGGGCGGCGGCAATGACGAACGGGAGCAGACGCTGAACGCCCTGCTGGTGGAGATGGACGGTTTTGAAAACAACTCCAATGTGATCGTAATTGCGGCGACCAACCGTGCGGACATCCTGGACCCGGCGCTGCTCCGTCCGGGCCGTTTTGACCGGCAGGTGGTGGTGAACCTTCCGGACGTCCGGGGGCGCGAACAAATCCTCCAGGTGCACGCCAGAAAGGTAAAAATGGCTCCCGGAGTCGGTTTTGCGCGCATTGCCCGCGGCACGGCCGGCTTCTCCGGAGCCCAGTTGGCCAACCTGATCAATGAAGCCGCCCTGCTGGCCGCCCGCAAGGGATTGAAGGAGATTACGGAAGCGGAACTGGAAGAAGCCCGCGACAAGGTCAGTTGGGGCCGCGAACGCCGCAGCCTGGCGATCAATGAACGCGGGCGTCGCATTACCGCCGTGCATGAGGCGGGACACGCCATCTGCCTGCTGAAAACGCCGCACAGCGAACCTCTGCACCGGGTGACCATCGTTCCCCGCGGGGGAGCCCTGGGCATGACCATGTGGCTTCCTTCGGACGACAAGATGCACCAGCTCCGGTCCGAGATGCTTGACCAGCTCGTCGTGGCGATGGGCGGCCGCTGCGCTGAACAAATCGTCTTTGGCGACGTGACCAGCGGAGCTACCGGAGACATCAAGAGCGCCACCAGCCTGGCCCGCCGCATGGTGTGCGAGTTCGGCATGAGCGAGAAACTGGGGCTGATCGAATACGGCGAACACCAGGGGGAAGTGTACATTGCCCGCGACCTGGGGACGCGATCCCGCAATTATTCCGAATCCACGGCGGAACTGATTGACTCGGAAGTCCGCTTCCTGGTGGACAGCGCCTATGAACGCGCCATGACCATCCTGACGGAGAACCGGGACAAGCTGGACATGCTGACGGAAGCCCTGATGGAATTTGAAACGCTGGAAGGCTCCCAGGTCATGGACATTCTGGAATACGGGGAAATGAAGAATCCTCCCGCCAAGGTGACCCCGCCTCCCATGCCTTCGGAGGTGGAAGAGCAGCCCGGGAAGGGTGATTCCGGTTCTTCCGTGAAGAAGGATGCCGAAGAAGACCGCACGGAGGACGCGGAGGAACGGAAGAAGGAGAGCGGCCAGACGGAGCAGGACCCCTTTTCCTACAATCCCGTGGAGGAGTACGGCAAGGACGGCGAAGAGAAGAAATAATCCAATAGAAACGAATCAATTATGGTAGCCAACGATGCGATGGAACTGGCCAGGATGTGCGCCCGCGCCGCGGATGACGCCAAGGCTGAAAACGTGCAGGTGTACGACCTGCGCGGCATGTCTTCCCTGACGGATTTCATGGTGGTGTGCACGGGCTTGTCCGTCCCCCACCTGCGCGCCGTCATCCGGGAGCTGGAAGAATCCGTCCGGGAAAAGACGGGAGCCCTCCCCACCTATGTGGAAGACACGCCCGTGGCGCTGTGGTCCGTGGTGGACTACATTGACGTGATGGTTCACATCATGGGGCAGGAAACGCGCGAATTCTACGGTATGGACACCCTGTGGAAGGATGCTCCCGTGGTGGAGTACTAACCCCCGGTGATCTGAATTTTCCGCCGTGCCTCTGTCTGACAGCGGCACGGCTTTTTTATCTTTCCGGAGGGGGGACGGCTTGTTGGCCGTCCGTCGGAGCAAAGGAATCGGTGACAGGATGTTTGCGCTCCTCCGCATGATGGGGGCCTGATCCGGCCCGGAAGAAAAAAGGGGCAATGATTGTTGCGTCAGCGCATTTTCTTTACCAGGGATTTGGGGGCTCTCTCCCCGGTTTTTCCTTGGAAAAGCGGCATGGCGGCCCGGTTCTAACAAGATTCCAATCTTGCCTTGCAGCCGCAATCAGATTACTCTTTCACCGTTATTTATGAGTAATTCCGGACCTACCTCCACCCCGATGATGGATCAGTACCTTCGCATGAAGAAGGGCTTGCCGGAGGACGTCCTGCTGTTTTTCCGGCTGGGGGATTTTTATGAGATGTTCTTTGAGGACGCCAAGGAGGCTTCCTCCATTCTGGGCCTGACGCTGACCAAGCGCCACGGCATTCCGATGTGCGGGGTGCCTCACCACAGCGCGGAAGGGTATATTGGCCGCCTGGTGAAGGGAGGGAAGCGCGTGGCGATTGCGGAGCAGACCACCATTCCGCAGCCGGGCAAGCTGGTGGAGCGGGAGCTGACCCGCGTGATTTCCGCCGGAACCCTGGCGGATATGAATCTGCTGGATTCCTCCCGCCACAATTACATCGTGGCTCTTTATAAGGATAAAAAGCATTTCGGCCTGGCATGCGTGGACCACACCACGGGGGAATTTTCCGTGGCCCAGTTTGAGCACATGGACCTGCTTCTGGACGAGCTGTCCCGCATCAATCCTTCCGAACTTCTGGTCAGCGACGAGCAGACGGACTGCTTCCCCGGCGCCTATCCCACGCTTTATTACGACGGGTATACGTTCCTGCCTTCCACGGCCATTCCCAATCTGCTGAGCCACTTCCGGGTGCATTCCCTGGACGGTTTCGGCTGCGGGGAGATGACCGCCGCTTTGGGGGCGTCTGGCGCGGTGCTTCATTACCTGGGCTACCAGCTCCGCCGCCCCACGGACCATTTGCGCCGTATTTCCGTGCGCGCCACGGAGAGCGCCGTGCTGATTGACCAGGCCAGCCAGAGGAACCTGGACCTGGTGGATTCCCGCGGCGGCGTGAAGCTTTCCCTGCTGGGCACCCTGGACAGGACGAGCACCCCGATGGGCGCGCGCAAGCTCCGGGACTGGCTGCTCCACCCCCTGTGCGACCTGGAAAAGCTCCAGGCGCGGCAGGAGATGATCTCCGTTCTTTTGCAGGAACCCTACCTGATGAGCAAGCTGCGGGAGAGCCTGAAAAACGTCCGGGACATGGAACGGCTGACGGGCCGCATTTCCCAGGGCGCGGGGAACGCCCGTGACCTCCAGGCGCTGGCTTCCTCCCTGGGGCGCATTCCCGCGCTCAGGGATGATCTGGAATCCCTGCCCGGAAGCGGGGAAATGCTGGAAAGCATCCGCTCCCGCATGGGCTGCTTTGACGAGCTGGTGGACCTGCTCCAGCGCGCCCTGGTGGATGAGCCGCCCGTGACGATCAAGGAGGGCGGCATCATCCGGGAAGGGTACCACGCCGGGCTGGATGAGTTGCGCCTGGCTTCCCGCGACGGGAAGGAGTGGCTGGCCCAGCTCCAGGAGAAGGAGCGCAGGCGGACGGGCATTGATTCCCTGAAAATCCGCTTCAACAACGTTTTCGGCTACTACATTGAAGTAACCAAGAGCCATTACGACAAGGTGCCTCCCGACTACCAGCGCAAGCAGACGCTGGTGAATGCGGAACGCTTCGTCACCCCGGAGCTCAAGCAGATGGAGAATACCATCCTGGGGGCGGACGAACGTTCCCGCCAGGTGGAGTATGAACAGTTCCTGCTGCTGCGGGAGGAAGTGGGGCGCCACATTGACGGCATCCAGATTACGGCGGACGCCATGGCGGACCTGGACGTGCTGCTGGGGCTGGCGGAGGGCGCGCAGCAGTACCAGTACTGCCGCCCCGTGCTGGACAATTCCATGACCCTGCGCATTGTCAACGGCCGCCATCCCGTTATCGAGCAGAATGTTTCCGGCGACGTGTTCGTGCCCAATGACGCCTTTCTGGAACCGGAGGAAAACCGCCTCATCCTGCTGACCGGGCCCAACATGGCGGGCAAGAGCACCTATATCCGCCAGGTGGCCCTGATTACGCTGATGGCCCAGATCGGGGCTTACGTTCCGGCGGAGTCCGCCCACATCGGCCTGGTGGACCGCATTTTCTGCCGCGTGGGGGCCAGCGACGACCTGGCGCGCGGGCAGTCCACCTTCATGGTGGAGATGAGTGAGACGTCTTTGATCCTGAACAACGCCACGGAGCGTTCCCTGATTATTCTGGATGAAATCGGGCGCGGGACCGCCACCTTTGACGGCCTTTCCATCGCGTGGGCCGTGGCGGAATACCTGCATGACGAGTTGAAGTCCCGCACCCTGTTCGCCACACATTACCATGAACTGACGGACCTGGCCCGTTCCAGGGCCGGCGTGCAGAATTACAATGTGGCCGTGCGGGAATGGAAGGAGGAGATTGTGTTCCTGCGCAAGATCGTGCAGGGGGCGGCGGACAAGTCCTACGGCATCCAGGTGGCCCGCCTGGCGGGCATGCCTGCCGCCATCGTGGACCGCGCCAAGGCCATCCTGTCCCATCTGGAAATGAATTCCACGCGGCCCCGGAAAAAGGACCGCGCCCGTCTGGCGGAACCCAGGGCCAAGAATACGGACATGGACGACGATATGCCCACCGGAGAGTACGCCCAGCTGGAGTTGTTCTGATATGCCTCTGCCCGCAGACATGATTGGCGCCCTGCGCTTCGCCGCCATTGATTTTGAATCCGCTGGGGCTGCACGGGGGGAGACGGACCAGCCCGTTCAGATAGGCATTGCCGCCTGTCCTTCCCTGGAAGGGGAGCCGGAGCTGTGGACGTCCTATATTTCTACGGACAAACCCGTTTTATGGTCGGCCTCCCAGGTGCACGGCATTACTACGGAAATGCTGGCGGATGCGCCTTCCTTTCCCTCCCTGTGGCCGGCTATCCGTTCCCGCCTGGGGGACGCCGTGGTGGTGGGGCATAACCCCGCCACGGAACGGAAGTTCCTGCGCCGCTTTCCGGGGCACGGCTTCGGGCCGTGGCTGGATACGCTGGCGCTCGGGAAGATGTGCGTGCCGGGCCTGCCGGATTATTCCCTGTCCACCTTGTGTGATTCCCTGGGGCTAACCCCCTCCGTGGATGCGCTGCTTCCCGGCCGCCGGTGGCATGACGCCCTGTATGATGCGCTGGGAAGCCTGCTCGTCGTCCGGTTCCTGGTGCGGGAGCTGAAGCTGTCCTCCCAGCCCCTGGAGGTGCTTGGCAGGGCGTTGGGAAAGTGATTTTCCTTTTCTCTTGGAAAGATTGGTCTGCCGTCCATGCGTATTACAGGGAAGATGAAAGCTCCCGTTTTTCTTGCCGCTTTTCTGCTCCTGTCCCTTTCTTCCGTTTTTGCGGAGAAGCCCCCGGCAGGGATTGTCCCGGATCCCCCGGACGTTCCCAGGATGAACACGCAGCACTGGGTTCCCGCCCGTTACAAGGTAGTCCGGGAGCAGTTGCTGGGGAAGGAGTGCGGCATCCTGTTCGTGGGGGATTCCATCACGCAGGGCTGGGAGCAGGAAGGCGCGGAATGGTGGAAGAAGGTGTTCCTGCCGATGAAGGCGGTCAACTTCGGCGTCAGCGGAGACAGGACGGAGAGCATCCTGTGGCGCATGGAGGATACGGAGCTGGCAGTCAAAACGCCGCCGCGTTACTGCGTTCTGCTGGCCGGGACGAATAACATCGGCCGGTGGGAAGGGAAGCAGCCCGCGGAAGAAACGGTAAAGGGCATCCGGGAAGTGGCCGTGCGCCTGCTGAAGAGGTTCCCGGAAACCCGTCTGATCCTGATGGAGGTGACGCCCTACGGTCCCAATCCTTCCGCACCTCTCCGCAAGCGGCAGGAGGAGATCAATGAACGCCTGCGCGGTTTGAAACTGCCCCGGACCACCATTCTCTCCATTAACGGACGCCTGTTGAATGCGGACGGAACGTTCCGGGAAGGAATGTTCAGAGACAAGGTGCACCTGACGGCGAAAGGCTACCAGGCCTGGGCGGAGGCGCTGATGCCCCTGCTGAACCGGGAAGGCTGAGTTTTCCCGGTTTCTTGTCCGCCTTGCCGTTGCTTTTGTGGTCCGGACTGGTTTCCGTCTGCGGAAAAGGCCGCTTTCAGCGGTCCATTTCCGTTTCCAGGAATTCCAGCAGGTAGGAGGGGGACAGGAGTTCCCGGGTGACGACCGGCTTTTTGCCGGGCAGGTACAGGGCGTTCACGGGAACCGCCGTGCGTCCCAGGTTTTTGAGTTCCTGGTCAATGGCGGGGTTCGTGCGGGTTTTGTCCGCCTTCATCATGACAATGCCGTATTTCCTGAAGGCGGCCAGCACTTCATCCGTGTAGGATGCCTTGTTGACCTGGCAGGTGGAGCACCACCGGGCCGTGAAGTCCACGTAAACGGGCTTTCCCTCCTTCAGGGCGGCCTGCATGGCTTCCGGGCTCCAGGGGGTCCACACGCTCCCTTCCGCCTGATGGGCGGGAGCCGTAGCTGCGGAGGAATCCGCTGTTCCGGAATCCGCTCCGCGGCCGAACCAGGCGGCTCCTTCCGGAGGGAGCATGTAGTACAGGCCGGCCAGCAGGAAAATCACGGAAAAAATGCCCCCCGTGACGCGGGATTTCCGGCTGCGGTACATGGGGCACCATCTGCCGTACACCCAGAAGGCCATGGAGAACAGCACCAGGCCGAAGAACAGGAACAGGATGTCCTGCGGATGGTTGTCCGCGTCAAAGAACGCAATGTAAATCCACAGGAAGTAGGCGGCGGTGCCGAACATCAGGAAGGACATGGACTGCTTGAAGGATTCCATCCACGCTCCCGGTTTGGGAAGGTATTTGGTCAGGACGGGGAAGGCTCCCAGAATGATGTAGGGCAGGGACATCCCGAGGCCCATCATGGTCAGGCAGAGCACGATGCCCAGCGGAGGCTGGAGCATGGCCGCGCCGATGGCCTGCCCCAGGAACGGCGCGCTACACGGAGTGGAAATGACCGTAGCCAGGGCGCCGGACCAGAAGGAGCCGGCATAGCCCTTCTGGTGCTGGAGGTCGTTGCCCATGGTGGTGGCCTTGACGCCTATTTCAAAAACGCCGAACATGCTCAGCCCCATGGCGAGCATCAGGCCCAGCAGGCAGAAGTTCACCCAGGGGTTTTCAAACCAGAAGGCCCAGTTCACAACGCCTTCCGCGCCGTGGCCCAGCCAGAATTCACTGCTGAAAATGCCGGGTCCCGCAGGGGCGCCCCAGTCGAACATGTTCGCTTTCAGCGCAATCAGGATGGCCGTAATGATCCAGAAGGAGATCAGGATGCCCAGCACGAAGGTCAGGGAGTGGGCCAGCACTTTTTTCCGTTCCCCCCCTCCCAGCTGGACGAAGCTCATGATCTTGAGGCCGATTACCGGGAAGACGCACGGCATGACGTTCAGGATGATGCCGCCGATGAACATGAAGAACATGATTTCCCCCAGTCCCATCAGCGGCGGCGCGGGAACGGGTCCGGAAGACGCGGGGGAGGCTTCCGCGGCTGTTGCCGCCGCCTGCGCTCTCTCGGAAAAGGGGCGGTTGTCCGCCGTGATGCTGACGCCTTCCTTCCCTGCGCGCAGGATGCCGGAAAGGCTGGCCAGCGGTTTTCCTTTGTCCGCTTCCGGCAGGTTGTTGGGGTAAAGGCCGTCCGTAGTGTCATTGTACTGCATGGCCAGCTCGTAGTTGGAGCCGTCCAGTTTTTTGAAGGTCTGGGGAGTGGTGGGGTTGATTTCCCCCTGGTCGCAGAAGAAATAAACGGAATCTTCCGGAACCGGTTGCCCGTTCGTCCTGAGGTGCAGGGTGACGGTTTTTCCTTCCTGGGAAATCCGGGCCTTCAGTCCCTGCGCCCATGCGGGGGTGGAAAGTCCCGCCATGCCGCCGGACAGTTCGGCCGCGTCGGGGGCGGCCTGTCCGTCTCCGCGTTTCAGCGTCACGCTGAAGTCTTTGGTCTCCGGTGCGGCGCATTGTTCCGCGCACATTTGCCACGTCATGGTGGTGGTGAAGGTCGTTTCCGCAGGGGCGTCCTTTTCCGGAGTCACGCGGAAGGCCATTTTCGCCTTCCCGCTGTAACCGTAAAAATCCACGAGTCCTTTCCCCAATTCCGGAATTTGCCAGAAGGGGCCTTCCACCCGGAAGCCGGGAACGGCCTTGAACGCGGCTTCCATGGGCAGCCCTACCGTTCCCGGATTCTTGTAGTAGACGTGCCAGTGGTCCGGCAGAGTCAGCTCCGTCACGATGACGAAGGGTGTTTCTCCGTAGGACGTGACTGTAGCCTTGGAGGTTCCGGATGCCTGGGGCGTTCCAAAATCTCCCGCGCCGCCGAAGTTCATGGCTCCGAAGTCCTGTGCCGCCCCCGTACCTGATCCCCCGGCAAAAATACCCAGGGAAACGGCGGCGGCTTTCAAAAAGTTTCTCATAACAAAGGCGGTTACCATAAAGAAAGGGGGGATTCAATGTTTGTGTGTTGCATGGTGCGGCGCCTTGTATAAAATAGGGTCATGGTAAAAACTAAAACGACGTACGAGGGCGGCCTCCACTGCTCCATGGTTCATGAGCCTTCCGGGGCCAAGCTTTCCACGGATGCCCCCGTGGATAACAACGGAAAGGGCGAGTCCTTCTCCCCCACGGACCTGGTAGGCGCGGCGCTCGCCGGCTGCATGAGCACGATCATGGGCATTGTGGCCGAACGCAAAGGAATTAAGCTGGAAGGCATGACGGTGGAAGTGGGCAAGCACATGAATGCTGACCCGCGCCGCATCGGCAAGCTGGAAGTGGTCATCACCGTGCCCCTCCCCGCTGATCATCCGGACAGGAAGCTGCTGGAACAGGCCGCCCTGAGCTGCCCCGTCAAGCACAGCCTGCATCCCGATATTGAAGTTCCCATCACCTGGAACTGGGTGGGTTGACAGCCGCCTGTGTTTTCTTGAGGCCGCCTGTGAAAACAGGCGGTTTTTTTATGATGTTAAAAAATGTTGGAAAAATGTAATAATAATTGAGTGAACTTGACTTATATTGTCAGGTTGTGCATTTTTCCGGGCATGAAGAAATTTTTCCCTGTTTTGTGTTTGGTTCCTGTAACAGTGTGCGGGCTTTTGTGCGGATGCGGCGGCGGTTCGGGAAAATCAGGGGATGACGGGAGCGTTTCCCTCAGCGGTCAGCAGGTAAGCCTCTTTGAGGGAGGGGACATGCTGTTCAGGCTTCAGTTCGGCGGACGGGATGTGGACGTCATCAAGATGGAGACGAGAATCGTGTATGATGGGGTTTACACGTACCGGTTCAATGAAGGCGCGAATTCCGGGGTTTTGAATATTGTGCCGGCTTCCAACAGCCGCGCCGCCTGCGCCATGGCGGACGTGAATATTTCCTTTGACGATGCTGAAAGGAGCACGGGCGTGATTGTCTCCGGAACCGTTACGGAAACCGGACCGGACATTGATTTCTCCATTGACGGCGTTCCGCGCCCCATGGCCGGCTGGACGTGCCGCGTGCACCGGGATTGAGTTTCCGCAGATCAGCAGTCCAGGACGAGGGGAAAGTGCTGGCTGAGCGGGTAATCCGTGACCTGGATCAGCTCCACGCCGTAAAGGCTGGCAATGGCCGGAGCCTCGGACTTGTCATACGGCTCGCAGTAATAAATGGTTTTAACGCCATGGGCGCACAGCGCCTGCATGCATGAGGTGCAGGGCATCGTGGTGCATGCCACCACCTTCGCCTCCCCCCTGCGGAACAGGCTGCACAGGTTGATTTCCGCATGCAGCATGTATTTCTGGCGTTCGTCCCGGCTGGCCCAGAAGGTGTCCTGTGCCTTGAAGCCGGGGTACAGGCCGTTGTAGGCGGTGCCGATCACGCGGTTGTCCGCATCCAGGGCGGCAGCTCCCACCTTGCGGTAGGGGTCTTCCGAGCGCAGGGCGGCCGCATGCGCCAGCGTCATTACATATTGCGGAATGGGGAGGCGGGATGATGAGTTACTGTTCATGGTTGGAAGACTGGAGTTCCGCCAGGAAGCCTGACTCGTCCAGATACAGGTTGGGCGGCAGGGAATATGGGGTGGGGAGCGTAGCCCCGGCGATAACGTTGGAGAGGGGGGGATTCAGGTAAAAGCCCGGGAGAAGGCGTCCTCGCGTTCTGGCCCGCATGCCGAGCTGCACGGTGCCGTCATCCAGCTTGAAGACGCTCCTTTTCATGGACATGGCCAGAATGATGCCGCGGTCCGTGGCGAAGCAGGGGCGCCACCCGATGTTGGGAAGCACCAGGTCTCCGGAGCCGCTGAAATCGTAAAACGGCGTGCGCGTTTCCGGAACCAGGCTGTACAGCCTTCGGCGCAGGAAGTCGGAGCCCGTCACCTGCTTGATGCCCTCCGGCATGCTGTGGTCTCCGTCGCTGATGAGGTACACGGGGGTGCTGGTGAGGATGGGCCACAGGACGGAGGCCACCGTTTCATGCACTTCGTCATGCCCCACGCTGGTGAGCAGCAGTTCCCGGGGCTGGAGGGAGTTCACGCGCTCCAATTGCTGGGCGTTCATCCAGAAGTCGCACAGGCGGCTCTGGGAGCGGGAGCTGTCCAGCAGGGTGGCCAGCCACTTCCTGAGTTCCGGGTGGTCCGCCTCCACGGTGTCGTTCATCAGGCATTCGGCTATTTCATACCCGGTGAGCCGCGCGTTTTTTGCTAAAACGAGCGGCTTGTGGGCGATGCGCTCCAGGTGGTTCAGGATGGTGTCCCTGCCGATGCTGGCGGCAATTTCCAGGCAGGTGGAGGAGAGCTCCCGCAGGGTGTTGATGACGATGCGGGGGTTGACGGCATCAGGCGCAATGGGTTCTCCGATGGCGGCCGTGAAGCGGTAGGGGACATGGAGGGGGGCCTTGGAGAAGAAACGGTTGCCGGAGTAGGAGAAGATGCTCCCCCACAGCTCGTCCATGTAGATGGGAACGATGGGGCAGCGCGATTTTTTCGCCAGCATTTCCAGCCCCCTGCGCGCGGCGCACAGGGTGCCCGTGCGGGTGAGCTGGCCTTCCGGGAAGATGCAGATCACTTCTCCGGCCTTGAGGGCCTGAATGGCCTTGGACAGGGATTCCCGGGGATTCCGGGAGGAAATGGGGAGGCAGTTGAAGAGTTCCAGAATCCAGCCGAGCCAGCGGATGGCTACGAATTCCTCCGCCACGATGAAGCGGATGGGCCGCGGACAGATGAGGGAAAGGAACAGCGCGTCCCCGTACGTGACGTGGTTGGAGACGATGATGGCTCCGCCGTCCTCCGGAATGCGGTCCTGGTGGATGATGCGGGAGCGGTAGACGATCCTCATGATCCAGAGGCCCATCATGCGGATGAATTCGCGGGGAATGAGACGGAACGCCACAATCGTGATGACCACGCCCAGGGCGGCCAGCACCCAGAATTGGTTCTGGATGGAGAAGATGTTCCTGAGCATGAGCTGGAAGCCGACGGCCACCAGGCCCATCAGGCAGTCCATCAGGTTGCCCGCGGCGATGACCGTGCTGCGGTTGGAGGGATCGCAGTTGTCCTGGAGGTGAGCGTTCAGCGGCACCAGGTACGCGGCGGCGAAGGCTCCCGTGATACCGAAGCCGATGTTGCTGGGCAGCGAGCCAGGAGCGAAGAAGGACAGGAAGATGCAGCCGATAGTGAAGCCGATCGCGCCCAGGGGGATGAGGCCCAGTTCAATTTTTTTACGGCAAATGATGGAGGCTATGACGCCGCCCACCACCGTGCCGCCGCTGAGCCACGCCATGAGAATGGCCGCGGACATGCTGAATCCGGTGCCGTCAATGGGGTGCTCCTGGGCGATCTGGAGGGAGATGAGCATCAGGGCCCCGGCCAGGAACCAGAAGTAGGAGACGCCGATTTCGCTGAGCCTCAGGTCCCGCTGACTCCACAGGTACTTGAGCTGCACGAAGTGCTCGTAAAAGAGCTTCCACTCGAATTTCCGGGTCTGGTTGGCCGGGTACCGGGGAAGGGACAGGGCCGCAATGGCTACGGGAACGGCGATGCAGGTGAGGATGAGCGTGGGGAAGGCGGCGGCTTCCCAGCCGTCGTTGGAGGAAACTTGCAGGATGTCGAACCAGACGAAGATGCCGATCTGCGCCGCCAGCATGGACAGGATGAGGCTCATTTCCATCAGCCCGGAGGCGTAGCCAAGCTGGCGGGAGCCCACCATGTCCTTCACCACCCCCTTTTTCGCCGGGCTCAGGATGGTCGCCTGGACGGAGAAGACGCAGAACCAGAAGACGGCCATTTCAATGTTCTCATACTTGTAGCACAGGAACATGGCCCCCAGCACCAGGATCTGGAGGAAAGACATGAACTGGATGATGCGGGCCTTGCAGAAGCAGTCCGCCAGCCAGCCGACGAAGGGGGAGAACAGGATGTAGGGCAGTACGAAGATGCAGGCAAGGATGTACTGGAGGGAGTTGACCCAGGAGTCCGGCCCGTACACGGCGCTGTTGGCGGCCAGCCAGACGCCCAGGGGAATCAGCAGGAACTGGGCGGCTTTTTCATTGAAGGCGTTCTGGGCTTGAATGAGAATCAGGGAATAAAAGCCCCTCCATTCCTTTTTTGAGGGCATTTTTTTCTTAGATGTCTGTACGTCATCCATGTGGGGCGGATTGTAGCAGATCACAGGGGGTAGGGAAGGATAATCTGTTTCCGTACCGGAGCGCTCCGGGGAAGGCGTGCAGGAGGCTTTTTCCCGATTTTTGGAAAGGAAAAGGATGTGGGGACGGTGGAACGGCCATGGCCGGACGGAGGTGAAAGCGTGTATTCCCGCAGTGAAGCGGAGGACGCGCCACCGGGCCTGAAAACCCCCGTGGAGCGCCGCAGCCCCGTACGGCTTTGCACGGATGAGGGGCCGGAAGCCGGAGAATCCTTGTCATGAAGCGGTTCGGCAAACAGGCTTTATGGTTGACATGAAGGTAGGGGGCCGTAGGATGCTGGCAGAAAGCTATCACCCGAAGAGAGATCATATGAATACTTCCCAGACGATAGGCGTGCTGCTGGCCGCAGGCGCAATCCTTCTGCCTTCCTGTGAAACGGAACGCGTGAATGAACGCCCCATCGGCATTTATCCTACGGAAAATGTCTATCCGTCCGGCTCCGGCGCCATGGGCGCCCAGGGCAGCAGCCTGTTGAATGAGATTCAGCGTGAAAATTCTCTGGATCCGGTAGCGGGTCAGAATTCCGGCTTCAATCCGGATCCGGCCCAGACCAATTCCGGCACCATCGGCAACATGGTGGGAGGCACCAACAATATCACGCCTCCGCCGCCCGTTGCGCCCAAGCCTGTCGTTCCCAATCCCGTGAGTGACTCTGCCAGTTCCGGCATTGCCGCTCCCAGGCCCGTGGAGCCCTCCACTGCCTCCTCCATTCCCGTGGCGTGGCCCACGGCGGACCCCACGGTGGTGGTCAGCCCGTATGACCGCACCAAGAAGATCAAGATTCTGAACCGGGGCACCAACAAGCCCTACCCTTCCGGTACCGTGCTGCGGGACACCAACTTCCCGAACGAGATCAAGAAGTTCCGCGTGCCCTGATGCGGTCGCCGCGAAAAGATGATGCCCGCGCCCCTGAACATGCTGTATGTTCCGGGGCGCTGGTGTATTCTACCCCCTGTGAAACCATGAGCGAAGCTTCCAGAAAACAGCTTTCCTTTTCCTCCGTAGCCATTCTCGGCCCCGGCCTTCTGGGCGGTTCCCTGGCGCTTGCCGTCAGGAAGCAGCTGCCGCATGTCCACGTGCGCCTGTGGGGCAGGAGGGAGGAGCCGCTGGAATATGCCCGCTCTTCCGGAGCCGCCCATGCCGCCTCCACCCGGTTGGAAGAGGTGGTGGAAGGCGCGGACCTGGTCGTGCTGGCTACCCCGGTGGGCGTGATGTCCCGCCTCGTTTCCGGAATGCTCCCCCTGCTGAAACCGGGCGTGCTGGTGACGGACGTGGGTTCCGTGAAGGGCTGCGTCCACCAGTCCGTGGGTTCCGCTCTGACGGAAACCGGCGTGGCGTTTATCGGCTCCCATCCCATGGCCGGTTCTGAAAAGCAGGGCATGGAGCATGCCTCCGGGGAGCTTTTCCGGGACGCCACGTGCATTCTGACCAATGACGAGCACGTGCATGAAGACATGCTGCTGCTGCTCCAGCGGTTCTGGGAGCGCGTGGGCTGCCACTGCATCCGCATGAAAGCGGCGGACCATGATTCTTCCGTAGCCCGCATTTCCCATATACCGCATGCCTTGTCCGCCCTGTGCGTCCACACCGCCCTGGACGGGGGGGATGTGAAGCTGCTGGGGCTGGTGTCCGCCGGCGGTTTTCGCGACACCACCCGCGTTTCCATGGGGGAACCGTCCATGTGGGCGGAAATCCTGACGGAGAATGCCCCCGCCGTCCTGGACCGGCTGGACGAAGCCCTGTCCCAGTTGGGGGAGATGCGGAACCGTCTGGCCTCCGGAGACAAGGAGGCGCTGCGGGAATGGCTGAAGGCCGCGGCGGAGAGCCGGGCGCAGGCTCTTGGCCTGTGAGAGGCGCCGGGAGCGTTCTGCTGCCGGATGTGCCTTTGCAGGAAGGGAAAGGAACGGCCTGTTATCAAATTGTTAACAATCCGGGATGGACGGCCCGATGTTCCGTTTTATACTTGCCCCATGCGTTTATCCAACATGAATACCCCGCGCCGCCGCCGCCAGGGGCGCGGTTTGCACCGTGCCGCCGCCATTGGGAGCCTGCTTGTCCTCGGGCAGTCCGCCTATGCCGAGACTAAACCCGCCGCCGCAGAGGAGGGCGTGCAGGAAATGCCGGAACGCGTGATGACCATCCGTTCCAAGTCCCTGCGGGCGGAGACGGTCAGTTCCGCCACCCTCACGAACATGAAGACGGAAGAAGTTCCGCAAACGGTAAACGTTATTACGCGGGATCTGATGGATTCCAAGGGTTCCGATTCCCTGGTGGAGGCCCTGCGCATGGATTCCTCCGTCAATACGGGGGGGGACATGCTGCTGTCCCGCACGGCGGACCAGTACACCATCCGCGGTTTTGCCGGCACCGATGTGCAGATAGGCAACATGCCTCTTCCCCGCGGCATGGGATACGGCATGGATACGTCCCTGATAGAAAATATTGAAATTGTCAAAGGCCCCATCGGGTCCATTTCCGGCGGCCAGACCAGTACGCTCGGGGCATACGGCGCCGGCGGTTCCATTAACCTGATCCTGAAGGCGCCTGATTTTGAGGAACGGACGGAGTTGACGGCTTACGCCCGTCTTTCCCATCATGGGCAGAAGTACCGCGTAACTATTGACGACACCCGGTACAGGGGTAATGAAACGGACGGTTTTGCCCTGCGCACGGTGGTAGCCGCCGAGTATGAACGCCCGTTCTGGCTGAGCAACGGAGCCAACGGTGGCCAGAAGTACACGGTTTCCCCCATTTTCCGCTGGCAGCATGATTCCCGTACCAAGACGGTGCTGACGACCAGTTTCCAGTACCAGAATTCGCCGACGACGATGGGCATCCCCGTGCTGGGCGGCCACTTTGTGGGGCCGTATGACGCCTGGTACGGTTCTCCGAGCGGAAGGCTCAATGCCAAATCCCTGCTGGCGATGCTGGATTTCGAGCGCAAGCTGGAGAAGGTCTGGACAATCCGCATCGGCGGCGGCATGGGGTACAGCGATGTGGACTACAATGTCTGGGGCATTTCTTCTTCCGCCGGACGCGGAATGAGCACGGAGGATTATTACAACCAGATGATTGCTTCCGGAAAGGCCAAATACGAAGCCGCGTGGAGCGACGAGTGGAACATCAACTGGAATTTCTATTCCAACGCGCTGGCGGAGTTCAAGACCGGACAGGTGGAGCATGAAGCCCTGATGGGCGTTTCCTACACGGGGAGCAGCACCTATGGCGACGGTTCCAGCCTGGTGACGAACGCTACCGCGAACACGAACGGCTATTTCTCCCTGTACAATCCTCCGCCCTTTTTCCCCGCCGGGCGCGACTATTCCGGAGCCAATGCGACGGATACCGTGGTTCAGCGGGCGGGCGTCCTGCTGCAGGATGTCCTTAGCTACGGACAGTGGCGTTTCCTGGCCGGCGTGCGCGGGGACGCGCATTTCAGCCTGGACAATAATTACGCGTTTGCGTGGAGCCCCCGTTTCGGAATTACCCGCATGTTCGGTGAGCGCGTAGCTCTGTTCGCCAATGCGGCCCGTACTTCCGCCCCCAATTTCGGGTATCTGGATGAAAACGGGAAGGAACTGACCGATTCCTGGCGTACGGACCAGATGGAATTCGGCTTCCGGGTCAGCCCGGTGGACAAGGTGTGGTTCTCCGCTTCCTGGTTTGACATCATCCAGAATAACACTCCCGTAGCCATAGACGGATATACCAACCGGTACTATTCGGACGGCTCCAAGAGGGCGGAAGGCGTGGAACTTTCCCTGAACGGGGAAATCACCAAGAACTGGAGTTCCTACCTTTCCTACACCTACACCCGCACCAAGAACCGGACCTCCGGGGAAGTGTATCCCACCATCGCTCCGAATGCGCTGGCCCTCTGGCAGAAATACCGCATTGACGGCGGCCTGCTGAACGGCACGGTGCTGGGCCTGGGCTACCGTTGCAAGGATTCCTACTACGCCACGTTCCGCGGTGCAAAGATTGCGGATAATTATACCATACCTTCCTACAGCGTGTTTGACTTCACGGTGGAAATCCCCCTGCCGGAAACCAAATGGCTGAAGGATGCCACCCTGAGGCTGGCCGTATACAACATTTTCGACAAGAAATACGTGCAGTCCACCCGCCACGCCGTGCAGTGCACGGTGGGAGAGCCCCGCACGTTTGAAGTAGGCGTGAAGACTACCTTCTAACCATTCCTTCCAGCCATGAGTTCCCCCGTCATTTCCGTCACCCGCCTCAAGCGCAGCTTCAAGTCCGGTTCCGAGGACATAGCCGTGCTGAAAGACATCAGCCTTACCGTGAACCAGGGAGAGTTCGTCGCCGTCATGGGCGCGAGCGGCTCCGGAAAAAGCACCCTGCTGAACGTGCTGGGGGGGCTGCTGCCTCCGGATTCCGGCACGGTGACGGTGGATGGGCTGGACCTCGGCTCCATGTCTGATGCCGCCCTGACAGTGTACCGGCGCGACCGCGTGGGGTTCATCTTCCAGATGTTCAACCTGGTGGGAACCCTGAACGTGGAGGAAAACATCCTGCTGCCCTCCCTGGCGGGGGGCAAAAAAGTGGCCTCTTCCACTCTGGACGCCATGATTGAAAAAGTGGGGCTGTCCCACCGCCGGCACGCCATGCCGGATACGCTCAGCGGCGGGGAACAGCAGCGGGTGGCGATTGCCCGTGCGCTGGTTTCCGGCCCGGCGCTGGTGCTGGCGGATGAACCCACGGGCAATCTGGATTCTGAAAACACCCGGCTCATGGGGGACCTGTTCCGGGATTTGCACCGTACGCAGGGCTGCGCCTTCGTGCTGGTGACGCATGCGCCGGACGTAGCCATGTGGGCGGACCGCGTGATTGTGCTCAAGGACGGCCGCATCGTGGACGACAGGCCCACGGCGGAATTTGCCGGACCTGTAGAATTGTCCTCCTTCTATGAACGCACGCTGAATGACGCCTTATGACGCTGCTGTTCAAACTGATTTGGCGGGACCTGCGCGCCAACCCCGGCCGGGTGGCGGTCAGCGTGTTCGCCATCCTCGTCTCCGTCAGCCTCATCGTCTGGATGATGGGGAGCTATGATACGCTGGTCAAGGAGTTCGATAACGACGCGGAGGCCTACATGGGCAGCTATGACCTTTGCCTGGTGCCGGAGGCGCCCAAAGGGCTGCTTCCCCCCGGGCAGTACCCGCGGTTCAGTGATCCGGATCTGGCCGCTCGCCTGGCTGCCTCCCCTCTGGTGGAATCCGTGAACGCCGCCTGCCAGGTGCCCCGCCTCCAGATCGGCTGCGGGAATGAACGCGGCAGCTTTGACGAGCAGACGCGCGACCGCATGGGGATTCCTCCGCAGAGCCCCATCCTGGTGGGGAACCATGCCGTGGAATGTCCTTATGATTTGAAGGAAGGCGTCTGGCCGGATATGGCTTCCTCCTCCGCCATGGAGGGGGTGCTGGGCAGCGGAAGCGCCAAGTATTTCAGCGCGGGCGTGGGAACCGTCATGAACGTGCGCGTGGGAACGCACGTGTACGACGTGAAGGTCGTGGGCATCGTCAAGCAGGCCAAGGCTACCCCCGGCGTCATTATGGGACCGGGCGGCATGTCCGGACCGGCTTTTTCCTCCCTCTTTGTGCCCGTAAAGGTGTGTGAAAAAATCACGGGCCAGCCTTTTGCCCCCAATTTGATTTACGTTCAGCTCAAGGAAGGGGTGGACAAAAAGGAGTTTGTGGACGGCCTCCGGCAGGAGCTGGCCCAGGCCTCCGCCGTGGTGGCGGATACGGATTCCATTATCCAGCGGCTTTCCAGCGACCGTTCCGTCCGTTCCCAGAAGGAGAGTGCGGAGATGTCCGTCTGGCTCGTCCTGTTCTCCTGCGTCTTCATCATTTTCACGACCCTGAGCATCGGCGTCAGCGAGCGCACCCGCAGACTGGCCCTGATGCGTGCGCTGGGGATGAGCCGCATGCAGATCGCGCTGCTGATTGTGGGAGAGGGGCTTTTCCTGTGCATTCCGGCGCTGCTGGGCGGCCTGGCCGCCGGCTTTTGCCTGGTGTACCTTCTGGAGGAAGGTTCTTCCTCGGTCCCCGTCCTGACCTGGACGACGGTGCTAGCTGCCGCCGCGTGCGCCGTGGGGGGGGCCTTGCTGGCTTCCATCATTCCCGCATGGCGCGCTTCCCGCCAGTCTCCGCTGGAAGCGGCCGTGCCCTCTTCCGGATTCATCGGGAAAGTGAGCCGCGTTCCCGTGTGGTCCGTGATCGCCGGGCTGGCGTGCGTGTGCCTCCAGCCTGCGGCCCTGCTTCTGCCGGGCCTGGAGGTGGAGACGCGCAAGTGGATCTTTTTCTGGCTGGGGTATCCCGGCCTGGTGGCCGGTGCGCTGTTCCTGGCTCCCGCCTTCGTGCGCGTGACGGAGTGGGCCGGGTCATGGATCACGGGGCTGCTGCTGCGCGTGCCGCATTCTTTCCTGAAAGTGCAGCTCAGCCGCAACCTCAGCCGTTCCGTGGGAACCGCCGTATCCATGTCCGTGGGCCTGTCCCTCTTTGTAGGGGTGCAGACGTGGGGATATTCCATGCTGGTTCCCTTCTTTCCGGATACGTCCACGCCCGGAACGCTGGTTTCCTTCCTGCATACGGAGTTCAAGCCTGCGGACGTTCCGGAGCTGATGGCGCGGCCCAGCCTGCGTAATTCGCGGATGTATCCCATTTACGTGGATGAACCGGACATTGCCCCGGCGCAGATGAAGACCCCAGGTTTTTCCGGAATGCGCAACCGCTCCATCGTGCTGGCTGGCATTCCCGTGGCGGAGATGGCTCAGGGAAGCCATCCCCTGTTCAGGCCCGTGTTCGTTTCCGGCAACCCGCAGGAAGCCTATGCCATGCTGGAATCCACCCGTTCCCTGCTGATTCCGGATACCTTTGCCCGGATGGTGGGGCTGAAGGCCGGGGATGACCTGATGCTGGTGAATCCGTCCCATCAGGGGCGCCGTTCCGGGAATGCTCCGTCTGCCGGAGCTCACGGACGGGGCAGAGGCCCCGGCATGCAGGGGGAACCCTGGAAGGTGGCGGGAGTCGTCTCCTTCCCCGGCTGGCACTGGCTGACCAAGACCAGCGGCATGCGCGTGCGCCGCGGCGGCTTTGTGGCGGCCCTGGCGATTGCCGATGAACGCTGGCTCAAGGAGGAATACGGCCATCAGGGGTTCCAGTTCATCTGGGGGGACACCGCCCCCGGGGTAAGCAACCTGGAGCTCCAGAACGACCTGGGGGAATACGCCCTGATGAAGGTGAGGCAGCAGGAGAACGAAGGGGAAGGCGTGAAGCCGCTGGTGAAGGCCCTGACCCGGGAAAGCCTGGGGGGGAGCGTCACCAGCCGCGGTGACGACGTGATCTTTACGATGAGCAAGCTTCCCATCATCATGATGGTGATTGCCGTGCTGGCCGTGCTCAATACTGTTCTGGCCTCCGTGCAGTCCCGCCGCCGGGAATTCGGTCTGATGCGGGCGGTAGGAGTGCCGGCCGCCATGGTGATGCGGATGCTCTGGGCGGAGACGCTGATGGTCTCCCTGTGCGCCGTCGTCATGAGCCTGGCCCTGGGCGTGCTGGGAGCCTGGTGCTCCATCCAGATTCTGGAATACGGCTATCACTTCGGCATCGTCACTCCTCCCATCACGATGCCCTGGGCCCATCTGGGGTATGCGGTGCTTCTGGTGCTGGCCCTTTCCTCCCTGGCGTGCCTTCTGCCTGCGTGGCGCATGAAGCGCGCGTCTGTGACGGACTTGCTTTCCGTCCGGGAGGGGTAGGGGCCTTCTGGATTATATTTGTCGAAAAAAGTATTGATTGCTGAAAATTAAGCAAATAGGATCAGCTGTATACTTTAGAATGAAATATTTTTACCATGACCGGAATGGAGAATTGCATGGTCCTGCTGAACTGGATTTTCTGGCCTGTGAGGTAAAATGGGGCGGTCTGCCTGATCATTTGATGATCCGTCCAGTAGATGGTGAAGAATGGGTTGCCCTGGCGGAGGCAGTGAAAAGGGAAACGGGAACCGGATTTTATCCGAACGTGATGTCTGTTCCGCCGGAAGAGGTAGCCGGTCTGTCGTTTTGGAAGCGTCTCCGGTATTATTATCGGAGATCATGGAGAATGGCATTCGTCTTTTCCGGACGCGCTTCCCGGCGGGAATGCCTGTCCGTTTTCCTGTCCATGACGCTGGCGGATTGCCTGGGGCTGGCGGTTGCCCAGATTCTGCTGGGGCTTGCTCTTCCTCCCCTGATGCCGGGAATCGACGTGTTTTCCTGTTTGTTCTTCATCTTCCTGCTCTTGAGATTGTTGCTGGGGTTGCTGATTGTCCTTCAATTCTTTGCCTTGTGTTGGAGAAGGCTTCATGACTTGTCCCTGGCGGGCGGTTGGTCGTTTGTTCTTCCTTTTGTCCTTCTGGCTGGCAGTTTGCCGGTAGAATGGTTGTTTGGTCGTTTGTTCCAGTCTGATGCGTGGGGAATGTTCATGGCACATGCAGGAAAGGCCGGAGTAATGGCGGCAGGAGGAATGGGAGTGGCCGTTTTCGTGTTGTCCGGAACCTGGGTTGTTGCGCTGCTGGGCCTGTTTCCCGGTACGAAGAAGGAAAATCAATACGGTCATCCCCCGGAGGTATGACCGTTCCGTTTCCCGGACAGAGAAGAACCGGGGATTTTTCCCTTCGCCGGAAAGGGAGGATAATATCGACAAACCCCGTAATGCGTGTTTGACTGAAAGGGCTTTCCCGTGAACCTGTCTTCTTCCAGTCCTGGTCCTTTTTCTGAAAGGAAGTTCAGCTTGCCTGAATGGATGGCGGCAAGATGGAGGTGGCTGTTTTCTTGGTCCGGCCGCATTTCCAGCACCTCATATTTATATGCGTGGCTGTTTTATGGCGCGTGCATGGGGACGCTGGTTTTTTCAGGATATTGGGCCGCGGTGAATGGGAGCATTCATCCGCGTTTTATGGTAACGGCTGAGCATGGAATAAACCTGGCGTGTTTGAGTGCGGCCATGCTTGTTCCATGCCTGGGACTTGTTTTTCGCAGGCTCCGTGATCTTGATCTGGGCCTCCTCTGGGCGGTTCCCGTTTACGCGGCTTCCTTGGGATGTGCGGAGACGGGCTTTTATCATGTGTACGGATGGGCGCGGGCTGCGGCGGGAGGGAATGCCTCCCTTTTAATTTGCGGCGCCATGTTTTTCTGCATGTTTCTGTTTTGTTCCCTGGCGCCGCTTGCGCTGGGATGTGTTCCCGCCAACAGCCGGTCCGGCATTTCCGGGCGAACCGGGGAAAGAACGGAAGGAAAGGAGTGATTGTGAAACGTTATTATTACCATACGCCGGATGGGGAATTGCATGGGCCGTCCGATTTTGATTTCCTGGTTAGGGAAGTCCGCTATGCCGGATTACCGCTGGGACTGATGGTCAGGGAGGAGCGTTCGGAAGACTGGATATGGATAGGAGACATTCCGGGAGCTCCGCCGGAATGGAAGTTGCTCAAGGAGCGGTATTCCGGAACCGGGGAATGGATGAAAGTGGGCAAAATATGGAAATGCGGCAGAAGAAGTCGTTTTAAGTGGTTTTTTTCCCTGCTGGTGATGCAGTCCCGTTCCTCGCGCCGGGAGGCGGCTGTTGCCTACGGCGCACTTCTGGCGTCTGCTCCTCTCGTCTGGATAGTTTGTTTTTGTGGAGCCTGCGATGTTTTTGAACCTCTTCCTTTTGGGATGCTTTTTGCTCTTCTGTCGGGGTTGTTGCTGTTGTTTTTCTTCTTGTTTTGCTTCATTGCGCTGGGCGTCAGACGTTTTCATGATGCCGGGCTGGATGGGGGCTGGTTGGCGATCGTCTGGCCGGTATGGATAGCAGTCCTGATTTGTTCTTTTAAGGGAAAGTTTCTGGCAATGTCCTTTTGCTGGGATCTTGTAGGGGGAATATTTACGGGCATAGCTGTCTTGACTGCTCCCGTCCTGTTCAGTCTTTTGCTGCCGGAGCAAAAGCGCAAAAACATCTATGGAGAGCCTTCCTGGAATAGAAAATAAGCGCATGAAAAAGAAAATAGAAATCGCTTCCTGGCCGCGAAGGTCCCATTACGAGTATTTCCAGACGTTTGAATGTCCCATGTTTTCCATCACGTCTCCCGTGCGGGTGGATGCCTTGTACCGTTATGCGAAACAGGAGGGGATTTCCTTTTTCGCCCTGTGCCTGTTTGTGCTGTTGAAGGCGGTGAATAAGATTCCCCAACTGCGCCAGAGGGTGGAGGAAGGGGAGGTGTGGGAGTATGAATCCGTGGACGCCCTGGTTCCGGTGCTGGCGGCGGATGGGGAATTCACCCAGATTTTAGTAGAGTACCGGGCGGAGCTGGCTGATTTTCTGGAGCATGCCGTTCCGCTCATTCAGGCGGCCAAGCAGGCTCCGGCCCGGGCGAATCCCTGCCATCGGACGGATATTGCCGTGTTCAGCTGCCTGCCGTGGATTCCATTTACGCAGGTGGCCAGCGCCTACAGGGTGTTCCGGGGGCAGTACCTTCCCCTCATCCATTGGGGGAAGATGGAGGCGGACGTTTCCGGCAGGCTGATGATGCCCGTGGCCATTCAGGCGAACCATGTGCTGGTGGACGGGGTCCATGTTGGTAATTTTTATAAAAATATTGATTGTTTTTGTTGCGGGTTTTAGGCTGGGACGCATGGCTTCCCTGTTGCCCCTTCCGGCGATTACCGGTCTCTGCTTTCCTACAGAAAGGCGGAGCAGATTTATGATCTGACCTATTATTTTTGTAAGGCGTACTTGTCTTCTCGCGACAGGACGGTTGATCAGATGGTTCAGGCTGCCCGTTCCGGAAAGCAGAATATTGCGGAGGGAAAGGAGGCGGGGCTGGTCTCCATGGAAACGGAAATCAAGCTGATGAATGTAGCCAGAGCCAGTCTGGATGAATTACTGAGTGATTATGAAGACTTTTTGAGAGTGAGAGGCTTTCCCGTGTGGGAAAAGGATTCACGAGAGTCCCTTTTTGTCAGAAAGAAGGGTGCGGATAAATGTCTGGCCCGGGATTATTTTTTGGAACTGGCCCGGACAAGGCCGCCGGAGGTGGTGGCCAATATGGCCATTTGCCTGATTTTCCAGGCCAAGTATTTATTAATGCGGCAGCTCAGGTTTTTGGAGGGGAAGTTTCTTGGAGAAGGGGGGATGAGGGAAAGAATGAGCCGGATGAGAAGGGATAGGGGTGATGATGGGAATTCCCTATAATCCCTAAAGTTTCCTGTGAGCCCCATAGGCCCTATTCTTCTCCCAAGGTTTTACTGATTCCCGGCCAGGCATCCCGGACAGTTCTGGACTGAGTGCCCCGGAGATATTTCCACCAGCTCCGGTTCCCGGTCCGTCAGGCAGAGTTCCGGGTTCCCGAGGGTATTTCTGGGGCGGAAGCTGCATCCGCAAGGCTCCTGCATCATGTTGGGAGGCAGTCCGGGAATGGTGTAGAGGGGGGAGCCTTTCGCATGTAGTCCGGGAATGGATTTCATCAGGGCCCTGGTGTAGGCGTGCCGGGGATGTTCCAAAAGCTCCCGCGCCAGGGCGCTTTCAACAATGCGGCCTGCGTACATGACGTTGATGCGGTCCGCATATTGGCGCACCACGCCGAGGTCATGCGTGATGAGGATGACGGAGGTGCCCATGTCCTGCTGAAGTTTTCTGATGAGGTCAAGCACCTGCTTCTGCACGGTGACGTCAAGGGCAGTAGTGGGCTCGTCCGCAATGAGGATTTCCGGCTTGGTGATGAGGGCCATGGCGATCATGACGCGCTGGCGCATGCCTCCGGAGAATTGATGGGGATAGGCGTCCATGCGCTGTTCCGCGTCCGGTATGCCTACCAGGGCAAGCTGTTCCAGCGCGCGGTCGCGTGCCTCTTTTTTGCCGGCTCCCTCATGAATGACGAGGGGTTCCGCCACCTGCTCCCCGATGGTCAGGTACGGATTGAGGGAGGTCATGGGATCCTGGAAGATCATGGAGATGCGCTTGCCGCGGATGGAACGGAGTTCCTTTTCCGGACAATGAAGCAGGTCCGTGCCGTCCAGCATGGCGGAACCGCTTTCAATGCGGCCCGGAGGCATCGGGATGAGCCCCATCATGGAGTAGCAGGTGACGGATTTTCCGGATCCGGATTCCCCCACGATGCCGAGCGTTTCCCCCGGCGCCACGTCAAAGGACACGTTTCTCACCGCCCGGACGATGCCGGCCCTGGTGTGGAAGGAGGCGCTGAGGTTCCTGACGGAGAGCATGCGGAGAAGGCGGGATTGTCAGTCATTGCGCACGCGCGAGCGGGCGGAAAAGATGACCGGGATGCCGGGAGCGGGGTAGGCTTCCCTGATTTTGTTGCGCAGGTACTGGGAGTAGCTGTCCGTGAGTAGGTTCTTGTCATTGACGAAGAGGACGTAGCGCGGGACGGGAATGGTGTTGTACTTGGGATCCACCGCCGTGGTGACGTAGTAGATTTTCAGTCTTCTGGTGGAGCCGCTGGCGGTGCCGGGAGGGTTCATCTGCTGGGCAAGCTGGATGAGGCGGTTGAGCTGTCCGGTGGTGGGCAGGTTACGGGATTCCCGGCGGATGCGCGTGATGACCTTGAAGATGATTTCCACGCCCTCCGCTTTTTTTGCGGAGGTGGCGATGAAGGGCGCATAGTTGATGAAGAAGAGTTCCCTGCGCACCTGTTCCTCCACTTCCGCCATGCGGTCCTTGCGCGGGGCATTCGGGTGGAAGAGGTCGAATTTGTTCACGATGATGATGCAGGGTTTCCCTTCCTCCGCAATGATGCCGGCGATACGGCGGTCCTGCTGCGTGATGCCTGCCGCAATGTCAATGACCAGCAGGCAGATGTCCGCCCGGCGGATGGCTTTTTCACTGCGCATGGCGGAGAACACTTCCACGGAGGTGTCCCGCCGGGAGCGCGGGCGCATGCCGGCGGTGTCGATCAGCACGTAGGGCTGGCCGTCGTGCAGGTAGGGGACGTCAATGGCGTCGCGGGTGGTGCCCGCCACGTCGGAAACGATGGTGCGCTTGTCCCGGAGGATGGCGTTGACCAGGGAGGATTTGCCCGCGTTGGGGCGTCCAACGACGGCCACCTTGATGGGGGGGGCGGCGTCCTCCCCGTCTTCCGGTTCTTCCTCCAGTTCTTCTTTCAGCGGGGCGCCCTCCTGTTTGAGGAAGTCGTCCAGCCGGGAGGCGAGTTCGGAGAAGCCCCTGCCGTGGGCGGCGGAGAGAAAGATATGGTCGTCAAAGCCCAGTCCGGCGAATTCTCCCAGGTTCAGATCCTGCTTTTCATGGTCCGCCTTGTTGAGCAGGAGGATGACGGGAACGTCCGACTTGCGGAGGTGGTCTGCAATGCTCTGGTCAATGGGGGTGAGGTGGTCCCGGCAGTCCAGCACGAAGAGGATGAGGTCCGCCGTTTTCATGGCTATGTCCGCCTCTGCCGCCACCTGTTCCGCAAAGCCGTCGGTCAGGCGCGCGCCGATGCCGCCCGTGTCCATGATTTTACAGGCGCGGTCCGTAATCTTGCAGGGGGCGGAGAGCCGGTCGCGAGTGACGCCGGGTTCATCATGCACGATGGCGATGCGCCTTCCGGCCATTCTGTTGAAGATGGCGGATTTCCCGACATTGGGCCTGCCTACGATGGCGATGGTGGGGACGTGCTGCATGCGCGCCATGTTACCCGAAGGGCCGGAGCTGTGAAAGCTAATTCCGCGCCAACGGCGGGCGCTTCCGCCGGGGGCTTATCCCTTGTGCCTGGCCTGATTGTGAAGGTACAGCGCCACGGCGATCGTGATGACGTTGGGAAGCCATAGCAGGATGTAGGGGAGCATCGTGTCGCTTTTCCGGGACAGGTCCGCAAAGATCAGGGCCACAAAGTAGAGGGAGGCGATCAGGATGCCCAGGGCAAATCCCGTGGAGGTGTCTTTTCTGCGGGTGTTGATGGCCAGGGGCACGCCAATGAGGGCAAAGACGATGCAGGCCAGGGAGAAGGAGGCGCGCCTGGGCAGTTCCGTGGCGAATTCCGTGGTCTGTTTTTTATCCAGATAGCCGGGCGTGTTCAGGGCTTCCCTGATTTCCCGGTTGGTGAAGCGGTTGGCCTTGATGCGCCGGGAGCGGGATTTGTCCAGGTTGATGCTCAGGGGCATTTCATCCATGGTCACGCTTTGGGAGATGGAGTCCTTTTCCTGCGTGGTGATGAGCGGATTGATGAGGTGCAGGTAAAGGGTTTTTTTCTCGGGAGAGAAGTCCATGGTCACGCGTTCCGAGTGCATGGCCACGGCGGGGGATTTGTCGTCCGCCTTCTGATAGATGTGCATGCCGTGGATGACGTCGTCCACGCGCTTGTCAATGTAGATTTCCAGATTATCGAATTTGGTGATGGCCTGTCCTTCATTGAGAAGCCCCTTCGGGTTGATGGAGGCGGCCTTGATGAGCAGTTCGGAAATGGATTGCTTGGCGCGGGGCGCGATGTCTATGTTGATCCAGTAGCAGAGGCCGGAGAGGGCGATGCCGATGGCGATGGCGGGGGCGCTCAGACGCCACAGGCTCATGCCGGACATGCGCATGGAGGTGAGTTCGTTGTCCGAGGCCAGGCGTCCGTATACCAGCAGCACGGCCGTCAGGAATCCCCATGGAATGGAGAACATCAGCGAGAAGGGTATTACCTGGAAGATGAATTCCAGAACGATGCTGATGGGCGCCTTGTTTTCCACCAGAAGGGGGCGCAGTTCCTTGAACAGGTTGCCCAGGAGCAGCAGGGCGCTCAGGGCCATCACCCCCAGGGCCGTAACACCCAGCAGCTGGCGGGCAATGTATCTGTCAAAGATCTTCATGCAGTAAAACCGTGCCGGAGATTTTGCCCGAAGGCCGCGGACAAGTCAATCACGCGCACGGAACAATCCGTATCCTTCCCCGGAGGGAAGGAGGAGTTGGATGGGAGGATGAAAGTCCGTGCGGCTGGTGAAAAAGGATGCGGCATGTTGTTCAGTTTTCTTTTTGTTCCAGGCTGCCGAGCAGTTTTTCCCGCTGCGGGGGAAGCTTGCCGAAGTGGGATTTCAGAATGACGTGCGCCGGAATGCCGGGATGCGCGATGCCATGCAGCCGCGCGAGTTCCTGTTCAAAGTGCAGGACGGCGCGGAGGGTGGGGTCGTTGTTTTCCAGATAGGCGTATGCCCGTTGCAGGAGGTCGTAGAATTCCGGGATGGGCGTGTCCGGCTCCAGCATTTGGAGAAACAGGCGCGCGAAGTAGCCTGCCGCGCTGAGCCGGAGGTAGCTTTTCCGGAGGGGCAGGCGGGGGGAGAGCAGGTCTGCGGAAGTCAGGGAGTGCAGGTCTCCCGTTTTTGCCTGCGTCCACTGCATGCGGCACTGGTAGAAGAGGTCCAGGCGCCCGGCAAAGGGGCTGTTGGGCTTTCTGGCGCTTTTGGCCGCCGTTCTGATGATGCCTTCCTCCGTGCACCAGACGACAATCAGGCCGTTCTCTCCCAGGGGATAGAGCTTCAGGACCGTCGCTTCCGCATTCATCAGCGGCGTTTTTCCAGCCCTGTTTTAGCCGGTTGTTCCGTTGGGACGGTCTGCCCGTAGGGGGAGGGCAGGATGCCGGCTTCCGTCATGGCGTCCGTAAAGGCCTGGATGGCGCTGGTGCCTCCGTGGATGCGGATGGCGGAAAGGAGCTGTTCCTGGGCGGCGTCCTTGTCTCCTCCCATGAATTTGATGATGGCCTGGGTGCAGTAGTAGTACGGCGTGTCGTCCATCGGGCCGTACAGGTTTTCCAGTTCCTTGGCCAGGGGCCGGTTGTCCAGCTTGCGGGCGCAGATATAGCGCTTGAATTGCAGCAGGGGAGTCATGCCGGGATTGTCCTTGAAGGGGGGCAGAAGCTCCGTGAAGGCTTTCAGCGCCCTGGCATAGTCATGATTGACGTAGTGCGCTTCCGCCAGGTTGAACTGAATGGTGAGGTTGGAGGGATCCAGCTTCTGGGCCTTTTCAAAGTTTTCCAGGGCCTTTTCAATGTTGCGGATTTCAATGTAGCATGCGCCGCGGAGATTGTATAAGCCCGGGTTTCCTGCATAAAGCTTTTCCAGCTCCGTCAGGGAGAAGAGGCATTCCATGGTTCTCTTCTGCGCAAAGAGCTGTTCCGCCTTGCGGAATTGGTCAATGTAGCTTTTTCTGGTTGCTTCCGGCAGGCTGTTGAATTCCTGAATCCACGCCGGGGACGGGGGGGCCGGCGGTGTTTGCTGCGCGGAGGCGGGGAGAAGGGCAAGCGTCAGGGCTGCCAGTAGGAAGGTGCATGCTTTCATGGATGGGTCAGGAATTCAGGTGGGGAATGATTTTTTGTAGCGCGGCTTCCGCCGTGAGTCCATATTTTTTTCTGAGGATGGGTTCCGAACCGTGTTCGATGAACTGGTCCGGCCATGCGATGGCTTCCACGGGCGTGGTGACGCCTCCGGCTTCCAGGGATTCAAGCACGGCGGAGTTGAAGCCGCCGCTGATGGAATGGTCTTCAAAGGTGCAGACCACCCGGCTGGAGGCCGCATGCCGGCGGATGCATTCGTCATCCAAAGGCTTGATGAAGCGGGCGTTGATGAGGGTGATCGTGTGGCCCTGCGCTTCCAGCAGCGCTGCCGTCTCCCGGGCGATGCCGATCATGGTGCCCAGGGAAACGAGGGTCACGTCCTTCCCCGTCTGGAGCACTTCCGCCTTGCCGATGGGGAGGATTTCCGGCGTGGAGGGAAGGGGGACCCCGGCGCCGCAGCCCCGGGGATAGCGGATGACGGTGGGGCCGTTCTGGTAATGGTTCATGGTCCGGAGCATGTGGACGAATTCCGCTTCATCCTTGGGTTGCATGAAGACGATGTTCGGGATGCTGCGGATCATGGCGATGTCAAACAGGCCGTGATGCGTGGGGCCGTCGTCCGGGGAGAGCCCGGCGCGGTCCATGCAGAAGCGCACGGGCAGCTTTTGGAGCGCGGCGTCATGCTGGATCATGTCAATGCAGCGCTGCATGAAGGTGGAGTAAATGGCGATGTAGGGCTTCATGCCTTCCGCCGCCAGCCCGCACGCAAAGAGGGCTCCGTGTTCTTCCGCAATGCCTACGTCAAAGTAGCGCTTGGGGAAGGCTTCCTTGAACAGGTCCAGCTTGGTGCCGCTGGCCATGGCGGCCGTGATGGCCGTGACGGATTCGTCTTCGTGCGCCATTTCCACCAGCGTGGAACCGAAGATGTGGGAGAAGGTGGGGGTGGCGGTTGCCTGCGTTTCGCCGTCCCGCACGCAGTAGGAGCCCAGGCCGTGGAATTTGGTGGGGTTGTCCAGTGCGGGCTGGTAGCCTTTTCCCTTCTGGGTGACCACGTGCAGGATAACGGGTTCGTTGAGGTCCTTGATGTAGGAAAGGGTGCGGATGAGGGTGGGGATGTCGTGCCCGTCCAGGGGGCCGAAGTAGCGCAGGCCGAATTTATTGAAGAGCAGGGAGGGGAAGATGAGGTTCTTGGTGGTGCCTTCCAGCTTGAAGGCGAAGTCCCTGGCCTGCGTGCCCCCCAGCTTTTCAATGAAGGAGGCCGTCTTGTCCCTCAGCCAGGAGAAGGTTTCCGAGGTTTGCAGGGAGTTGAAGTATTTTGCCAGCGCGCCCACGTTTTTATCAATGGCCCATTCATTGTCGTTCAGAATGGTGATGTAGCGCTTGGTGGTCTGGCTGATGTTGTTCAGCGCCTCCAGGGTGGTGCCGCAGGTGAATGCCGCATCCCCGGCTACGGCCACTACATGGTAGTCCTCCCCTTTCAGGTCCCTGGCCGCGCACATGCCCAGGGCGGCGGAAAGCGCCGTGCCCGCGTGGCCTGCGCCGTAGGCGTCATGGGGGGATTCCGACATTTTGGCAAAGCCGGAGAGCCCTTCATGCTGGCGGATGGTGTGAATCAGCGGCGCGCGCCCCGTGAGCATTTTATGGACGTAGGCCTGGTGGGAAACGTCAAAGATGATTTTGTCCCGCGGTGTTTCAAAGACGCGGTGAAGGGCAATGCTCAGTTCCACCACGCCCAGGTTGGGGCCCAGATGGCCGCCGGTGAGGGAAAGGGAGTGGATGAGGGTGTTCCGGATTTCTTCCGCGAGCCGGGGCAGTTCCGACTCAGGGATTTTCATCAGGTCTGCATGGCTGCGGATGCTTGCCAGCAGCTCCGGAAGTTCAGGTAAGGGAGAATTCATTGCTGTCTGGTTCATCGGGATCCGTTCCATCCTGGACGGTCTCCGGGTTGCTGAGGGTTTGGATGCGCAGTTCCGCATCATGAAGGATGCCGCGGCAGTGGCGGATGAGCTTGTTGCCTTCTTCCACCAGGGCTATCATGTCTTCCAGTTCGGTGACGGGGGCTTCCGTCAAGCGTATGATTTCTTCCAGGCGGGCTACGGATTCTTCAAATCCGGGAGCGTTTTTCCGTTGTTTGGCCATATGGGGAATTAAGGTTGAGGGGTGGAAGCGGTTTCCTGAAGGTCTTTGTAAAGAATCATGTCCGCTCCCTGGATGAATTGGCGGGAGTCCGGCGTCCCAAAGCGTTGCGACAAGGGGTAGAGCGCACGGCTGTGGTCAAAGAGGTATACGGGATTCCTGTCCTTCGTCTGAAGCAGGACGGTGCCTTCCAGAACGAGGGGGGTGAATTCCCCGTAGGAGGCGGCAATGGTGCGGAGGTCCGCGTTGAGCGTGGATGAGGGAGTCACCAGGATGCTGCCCACCTTGCCGCCGTGGAATTTCAGAATGCGTTCCAGCACCATGAATTGCTCCACCATTTTGGGGAGTCCGATGGCTTTCCTGTCTGCGTACCAGCCGACGGCGGACGGCTGGTCCGTGAGGATGAAATCCTTTTCCGACGTCTGGGCGCGAAGGTCCCGGTTGAGGCCCGGGGGGAAATAAGGGGGCCATGCCGGAATGCCGCGGCTGGCCGTCAGGATGCCCACCCGCACCATCTGGGGAAGGCTGAGCAGAAGGGGGAGGGAAGTGATGAGCAGGGCGAGCAGCAGGACGCCGCCCCGCAGGATGGGGACTACCTCCTTGTTGGAGTGCCGTGCGATCAGGTTGAGGACGAAGGCCGTGCCGTAGGCCGTGAAGAAGGGGGCGAAGAGGATTTGAATCTGTCCCAGGGAAATACCGGATTTGTTGGAGGTGTAAAGGGCCATGCCGATGACGGCGGGCACCCACATGGCGAAGACGCCCCATTTGGCCTGGTTGACTTCCGGCCTTCTGAATTTGTGCAGGAGGGCCAGCAGGAACACCATGGCCAGGGGAAGGTTCCCGAGGTTTTCGTAAAGGAGGTCGCCCTGCGTCAGGATGTTGTTGACGATGGAGGTGACGGCTTTCTGGGCGGCGATGGGAATGTCCCCGGCGGCCAGGGAGTTCATCGCGATTTCTTCATTGCCGGTCAGCCCCGTGAAGATGGTGTAATAGGCCGTTCCGAAGAAGCCTCCGCTGAGGGAGCGGTTGATGTAAACGGGGTAGGCCAGGAGGAGGAACAGGATCACAAGTCCCGGAATGCAGTACAGGCCGTGAGGCTTGAAGCGGATGCCCACGAAAATCAGAAAGCCGGCCATGGGCCACAGGCCGATCCAGCCGGCGAGGCAGACGCATGAAAAACAGATGGAGCTGTAAATGAGCGGCATCAGGAATTTACGCTTCTCCTCCCTGTTTTGCAGGGCCGTGTACAGGAAATGGATGCCCCAGGCAAAGAAGAAGAGCATCATCATCTGCGGGAGGCCGCTGGTGGCGTATTGCAGGAAGAGGTTGCTGAGAATCATCGTCAGGCAGGTGAAGCTGGCGATGGTGACGTCAAACATTTGGTGGAGGATGTAATAGCAGCTCAGGACAGACAGGATGAAGAACATGCAGGAAATGCCCGCCACGATGCGGTCCGGCAGGTAGATCATGGAGCTGCCCGTCATGCTCCAGAGGTCAAACTTGTGGACGCCGGCCACCTTGAAGACGGCGGCTTCCACCAGGATGTTCAGAGGGGCGTTGCGTGTGTCCCGGAGGGCGTAGGGGTTGAATTTTTCCGGATTGACGAGGGATTCCCCCTGTCCCGCCAGAATGGTTTCCTGTTCGCGGATCTGGGCGTCGGAAAGAAAGGGGTTGAGGCCGGCGCGGGTGCTCCCGGAGACCATCTGGATGGGTCTCAGCCAGTTGGTGGCCATCCCCTGTCCCCTGGCCACGTTCCGGGCGATCTGGGCCTGGTCCATGGCGGCGCTGGCGGTCAGTCCGTTAAAATTGAAAAAGTACTGCACACCCGTAATCGCCAGCAGCAGGATGAGGATGATGATAAACGGTGTGCGGGATGCCGTGGTGGGCGCATTCATGAAGGTTGAATATCTTGTAATTTGCGTTGAAGGGTGCGGCGGCTGATACCCAGAAGGTGGGCTGCCGCCGTTCTGTTGCCGTTTGACCGGGCCAGCGCTTGTTGGATGGCATTCCGCTCCAGCAAGGATAAATTCAAAACCCCTGCCGGGACAAGCCCATTCTGTGTGCTGGGGGCATTGTCCTCCAATTGTTCCTGCGCCATGCTCCCCGGGGCGGCCGGCTGCTGCTGCGCGTGCAGCCGGGGTGGGAGATGGGAGAGTTCTATGCTGGCGGAGTTGCTCATGACGACGCCGTGCTCCATGGCTGTGCGCAGCTCCCGCACGTTTCCGGGCCAGGAGTAGTTCCGTACGGCGTCAAGGGCGTCCCGGGAAAGGGGTTTGAATTCCTTGTTGTTCTCCCGGGCGAATTCTTTCAGGAAGGCGGTGGCGAGCAGGGGCACGTCCTCCCGCCGGTCCCGGAGGGGGGGCATCTGGATGTGGACCACGTTGAGGCGGAAATAGAGGTCTTCCCGGAATTTGCCCTCCTGGACGAGTTTCTTCAGTGATTTGTTGGTGGCGGCAATAATGCGCACATTCACCGGAATGGGCGTGTTGGAGCCTACGCGTTCAATGGTCCGTTCGGACAGCACCCTCAGCAGGCGGACCTGCGTTCCGGCGTCTATTTCCCCGATTTCATCCAGGAAGATGGTGCCGCCGTCCGCCTGTTCAAAGCGGCCGATGCGGCGCTGCCCGGCTCCGGTGAAGGAGCCTTTTTCATGGCCGAACAGCTCGCTTTCCAATAACTGGGGGGAAAGGGCCGCGCAGTTGACGGCCACGAATTTATTCTCCGGCCTGCCGGAAAGGGAATGGATGGCCTGGGCCACCAGTTCCTTCCCGGTTCCGCTTTCCCCTTCAATCAGCACCGTCGTCTTGCTGGGCGCCACCTGGCGGATGATGGAGAACACGTGTTCCATGGCGGCGGACCGTCCGAGCAGTTTTTGCAGGCCGGAGTCCGCCTGGATGCGGGTGGTGAGCTCCTGGTTGGCCGTCTCCAGATTCCGGGTATGGAGCGCCCTTTTGAGCACCAGCTCCACGGCATCCAGGTTCAGGGGCTTTGTGACGAAGTCGTACGCGCCCTGTTTCATGGCTTCCACGGCGGCGTCCACGGATCCGTAGGCGGTCATCATGATGCTCTGGGGGGGATGGGGCAGAGAAGCCGCGGCTTTCAGCACGTCCATGCCGCTTTCCCCGCCCAGCCGCAGGTCCGTCAGGACCAGGTCCGGGGATTCCTCCCGCAGGAGAGTGACGGCCTGGGAAAGATTGGCGGCGGTGTACACTTCGTAATCGTCCTGAAAGCCCATGCGCAGGGCGTCGCGCGTGGGTTTTTCATCATCTACGATCAGCAGAACGGGCATCTTCATGACGGGATGGAGGAGGGCAGGAGCCTGATGGTGCGTTCCACGCGCGGCAGGAAGACCGTGATGGTGGTTCCCTGCCCCGGCTGGCTGGCCAGGGTGATGGAGCCGCCGTGTTCCTTCACGATGCGGCGCACGATGAGCAGGCCCAGGCCGGAGCCGGTGGATTTGGTGGTCAGGAAAGGTTCGTAAATGCTGCCCATGACTTCCGGGGAAATGCCGCAGCCGGTATCCGCCACGGTGACGAACACGCTGTCATCCGTATAACCGCTTTTAACCAGAATGGTGCCTCCCTCCGGCGGGATGGACTGGTAGGCGTTTTTGATCAGGTTGTAGAAGACCTGCTTGATCTGGACGGGGTCCAGGCTGAGGATGGGGAGGCTGGGCTGGAGGTCCGTGTTGATCTGGATGCCGCGCTGGCGGATTTCCGGCTCCAGCAGTTTCAGGACTTCCATGATGATGGTTTCAATGTTGTGGGGTTCCCGGATGGGCTTGGTGGGGCGGATGGCCTGGAGGAATTGTTTCAGAATGACGTCCAGCCGCGTGGTTTCGCTCTCTGCCGTTTTCAGCAGTTCTTCCATGTCCGGCCGGTACTCCGCGGGCAGTTGTTTTGCCTTCCGGGCCAGGAGCTGGAGATGAAGGCCGATGGAGTTGAGGGGGTTGCCTATTTCATGGGCCACCCCCGCGGCCAGCAGCGTGAGGGCGTTCAGGCGTTCCGCCTCGATGTTCTCCGCGTTTTTCTTCTGCCGGGGCGTTTCATCCCGTATCAGGATCAGATGGCCCTGGCTCCTGCCGCCGATGGGGGAGATGAAAATGTTCAGGAATTTGTGCTCCGGATAAAAAATCTCCACGTCCCGGGAAACGGCGGTCCGGCTCTGCTGGATGGTGTCCCAGGTGCAGTCCCTGCCCAGGAAGATGCAGAAGTCTTCCGGCGTGATCTGGCCGCGTTCCTTGTCAAGGAGCTTGAGGGCGGCCTGGTTGACAAACAGGATTTTTCCCTTGCTGTCCAGCAGGATCAGGCCTTCCTGAATGGCTTCAAACACCTGCTGGAAAAAACCCTGCTGTTCCGCCAGCTTTACAAAGAAACGCTGGAGGTCCTCTTCCTTGATATGGTCAATGCGGCCGATCAGCTTATCGATGGTGTCTTTCTTCATGGCGGCGTTTCCGTCCGGGCTCGCCCCTATATATAAAGAGAGGGATGTCACAAATCAAGCTGATGTGACATATTGTCACGCATTTGCGGCTGGACATGCTTCCGGGAAAGGAGGCAGGATGAAGGCATGCCTGAAGAACTTCCCTGCATCCCCTTTGTCAGAACGCGCCAGGTAGCCTTTCACGATACGGACGCCTCCGGCGTGGCTCATTTCACCCGGCTGCTGTGCCTGATAGAGGAGGTGGAGCACGAGTACCTGCGTTCCCGGGGGCTGGAGGTTCTTTCCCCCGATTGCGGCTGGCCCCGCGTGCATGTGGAGGTGGATTACGCCAGTTCCGCCGGTCTGGGCGACTGGTTGAGCATTGAATTGAGCCTGGGAGCGGTGGGAACCAGTTCGCTGGAATGGAAGTTTGCGGTGTTCCATTCGGAGCATCCGGTCATGAGTGGAAGGTATGTAGTTGTCCGCGTGGGGAAGGGGGGGAAACCGCAGGCTATTTCAGAGTCGGAGAAGGAATGCCTGATTTCAGGCTTTTCAAAAGGAGGGGATGCCTGTAAATAAGGCCCATGTCTTCTAAAAAGCCTGTCGTTCTTGTCATTCGCGACGGCTGGGGCCGCAATCCGTTGGGGCCTGATGTCGCGAAAGAGTACGGTGACGCCACTGTTCTGGCTGATACCCCCTTTACTGATTACCTCCTGGCCAACTATCCCCACAGCCTGCTGGGCGCTTCCGGGGAGGACGTGGGCCTTCCGGACGGGCAGATGGGCAACTCCGAAGTGGGGCACCTGAACCTGGGCGCTGGCCGCGTGGTTTTCCAGGATCTTTGCCGGGTGGACAACGCCATCAAGGACGGTTCCATGGGTGAAAATGCCGTGCTGAAGACCGCTTTTTCCCAGGCCGCCGGCTCCCGCCTGCACCTGCTCGGCCTGGTGAGCGACGGCGGCGTGCACAGCCATATCAACCATTTGGTAGGCATCGTCAAATACGCCTATGAAGCGGGCGTGCGCGACATCTGCATCCATGCCATCACGGACGGCCGTGACTGTTCCCCCACCAGCGGGGCCGGATTCATGCGCCAACTGGAAGAAGCCATCAAGCCTTACGGCGCGAAAATCGCCACGGTTATCGGCCGCTTCTATGCGATGGACCGCGACAAGCGCTGGGACCGCAACAAGCTGGCATGGGACGCCATCGTGCTGGGCCGCGGCGAACAGTGCACCTGTTCCCCCTCCGAATATGTGGAACAGTGCTACGCCAAGGGCGAGACGGATGAATTCCTGAAGCCCGGCATTTTTGCCTACGGCAACGAACAGCGCGTGCGCGATAATGACGTGGTGTTTTTCTTCAACTTCCGTGCGGACCGCGCCCGCCAGATGAGCGATGCCTTCCTGTATCCCGGGTTTGACGGCTTTGACCGTGAAGTGACGCCCAGGGTTCATTATGTGACGCTGACGGAGTACGATGCCAAGTATCCCTCCCCCATCGTTTTTGAACAGGAGCAGCTGGACAACATTTTCGGACAGATTGTGTCGGAAGCCGGGAAGACTCAGCTCCGCATTGCGGAAACGGAAAAATACGCCCACGTCACTTTCTTCTTTAACGGAGGCGTGGAAACGCAGTTCCCCGGCGAGGACCGCATTCTGGTTCCCTCCCCCCGTGAAGTGGCCACTTATGACCTCAAGCCCCAGATGAGCGCGGAGGAAGTGGCGGACAGGTTTGTGGACGCCGTGGACAAGTACGACGTGGTGATCATGAATTTTGCCAATGGGGACATGGTGGGCCATACCGGATTTGTAGAAGCCGGAGTCGCCGCCTGCGAAGCGGTGGACAGCGCCCTGGAAAAGTGCGTGAAGAAGGTGCTGGCCCTGGGCGGCAAGCTGCTCATCACCGCGGACCATGGCAATGCCGAACACATGCGCAATGAGGACGGCTCCCCGAACACGGCCCATACCACCAATCTTGTGGACCTCATTTACGTGGCGGACGACAAGGACCAGGTCAACCTCTCCAACGGCATTCTGGCGGACGTGGCCCCCACCCTGCTGAACCTGATGGGGCTGAAACAGCCTGCCGAAATGTCCGGGCATTCCCTGGTGACGCCGAAAAAATAACGGTTCCCGCAGTTGATCTTTGGAATCCGTTTCCGGCTTGCGTGGCTGGAAACGGATTTTTTTGTCCCCGTGTTGCCCTGAAGACGCCGGAAAAGGATGCGGATAAGCAATCCGTTACAGACTGAAGAAGGGGAAGCATTTCCCTGTCCACGGGGAGCGGAGCAGTCCTTTGTGGAACTGAAATGCAAACGTCCGCCAGGACGTACCGGCTTTAAGGAGGAGGGTTCGCTAACGTTCCCTTTCAAATTGAGATGCCGGAGAGGCTTGCGCCGCACCCCGTCCGGGCGCGCATTTCCGAAGGTTTTCCCTTTCCATGCAAACGGCCTCCGATAGGCAAGGGGGGAGTCATCGCAAGTTTTTCTCCCTTGGAAACACCGCTTGACCACGGATTGCTTATCCGTTGGCTTCCGGATATGCTGCCTGTCAGGAATTATGGATTGGATCTGCTGAGAATTTTGTTGTGCCTGACGGTTGTCTTTTTCCATTACAGCGGGGGATGGAATTGCGGAGGGAGCGTGGCTGTGGATGGCTTTTTTGTCTTGAGCGGTTTTCTGGCCGTTCGATCCGCCGGAGGTTTCACACAAGGAAGCATCGGGGAATATTGCCGGAAAAAGGCTGGCTCCTGCTGCCGGTGCTGTTGATTGCCTGGACTGCCGGTTTTGCCGTTTTTCTTGTTGAAGGCCAGCAGGCGACGGCGTGGGCCGGAGTCAGGCTGCTGATAGCCGCGCCGACACTTGCGATGTGGAAGATGATGGGGAATGCGGCGGTCTGGTTCATCGTCTGCATCATGGCCTTTCTGGCGCTGTTTCCGTGGCTTTACCGTTATTACGGGAAAAGGCCGTTCCTGTGGCTTCTGGCGGCAAGCATTCTTTTTGCTGCGTTCCGGAGCGGCACCATGATAGACTACGGCAGGCTGTATTATCAGGTGAGTTTCCGCCTGTGGCAGTTTTTGCTGGGGATGTGGTGTGCGTCCTGGAATATGGAACGGTGGAAGAGTCCATGGCGATGGTTTTGGATTGGAGCAGGCGCGGCGTGGCTGCTGGCTTCTTCCGCCGCCAGCCATGAAGGAATCGGAGCCCTGAACTATTCATTCCCGGGGTACGTTGTTTCTTCCGTCATCTTTGCCCTGTGCATTGTCTCCCTGTGGAGCGTCCGCCTGCCGTCCCTGCCTGCCCTCCTCCTGAAATGGGTGGGGATTGGCGCGGGAATGACTTACGCCCTTTTTCTGTTCCACATGCCGGTGATGCGGGGCATGGCCGAAGTATTCCGCATGCTGCGGGAACATGCGGGAATGAAGTGGCGGGTGGATGGCCCCCCAGCTTTATTCTGGGAATCGCCTTGTGTGTTTCCCTGGTTATCGCCTATTTCGTCTATCAGCATGTGGAGGTCCGCCAGGTGGGGAAGAGGCTGAAAAAGGCGCCGGCAACCCGGAATGAAGCTTGGGAAAGAGCAGGGGAAAATGGCACGGATGAAATATTTAGGAAAAGATGAATAAAAGACTTGTCATGATATAAAATCACGTTATATTGGCCGTCCCCAAACGCGCCGAAAGGCGCAAGAAATACGTTTTCTATCGGGTTTGCCTCCGGAAAAAAGGCGCGCTTCCTGCTTACTGAAAGGGATGTTCGCCTTGAATATCGGACCAGACCGACGAACCACAACCAAAGCAGGAAAACATGCCGACCATTAATCAGCTCGTCCGCAAGGGACGTATTACTCCGGAAGAGAAGTCCAAGTCACGCGCTCTTCATAGCTGCCCGCAACGCCGCGGTGTTTGTCTCCAGGTAATGACCCGTACGCCCAAGAAGCCGAACTCGGCTCTTCGTAAAGTGGCTAAAGTCCGTCTTACCAATGGTGAAGAAGTGATCGCCTACATCGGCGGTGAAGGTCACAACCTCCAGGAACACTCTATCGTGCTCGTTCGCGGCGGTCGTGTGAAGGACTTGCCGGGTGTTCGCTACCATATCGTCCGCGGGGCTCTTGACTGCCTCGGTGTTGACAAGCGCCGCCAGGGCCGCTCCAAGTATGGCGCCAAGCGCCCGAAGGTTGCCGCCAAGTAAACATTAACATCTTACCTACTATATATTATGGCCCGCCGTAAACGCGTCTATAGAAAAATCGAACGTCGTGACCCCCGTTACGACAGCGCTCTTGTTGGCAAACTGATCAGCAAGGTTATGCTGGATGGCAAGCGCTCCCTTGCGGAACGCATTGTTTATGCCGCCATCGACATGGCTAACGAAGGCACGGACAGCATTGATCCCCTGGAAGTGATCACCCGCGCCATTGAAAATGCCAAGCCCCGTGTGGAAGTGAAGAGCCGCCGCGTAGGTGGCGCCACCTACCAGGTGCCTCTGGAAGTGGACCCGGCCCGTTCCGAATCTCTGGCCATGCGCTGGATTGTGAACTACGCCCGCAACCGCAAGGGCGTGCCGATGCACAAGGCTCTTGCCAACGAAATCAAGGAAGCCGCCAACAACCAGGGTTCCTCTGTCCGCAAGCGCGACGACGTTCACAAGATGGCCCAGGCCAACCGCGCCTTTGCCCACTTCCGCTGGTAATCCCTTCAGCGACTGTCAGCCGAACCATTCACTTTCGATCATTACAGATACTTTCCAGACACTATGTCCGATCACGTAAACAATCCCAATCGCAAGGCTCCCCTTGAGCGCTACCGCAACATCGGTATCTCCGCTCACATTGACGCCGGCAAAACTACTTTGTCCGAGCGTATTCTTTTCTACACCGGCATGATCCACAAGATCGGTGAAACCCACGACGGTTCCACCACTACCGACTGGATGGAGCAGGAACGCGAACGCGGTATCACCATTACCTCCGCTGCCGTTACCACCAACTGGAAGCAGGTGAAAAATGAAGGTATCAGCAAAATGTTCGAAGGCGAAAACTTCCAGCTGAACATTATTGACACCCCCGGGCACGTTGACTTCACCGCTGAAGTGGAACGTTCCCTCCGCGTGCTTGACGGCGCCATCGTGGTATTCTGCGGTGTGGCCGGCGTGCAGCCCCAGACGGAAACCGTATGGCGCCAGGCCACCAAGTACAGCGTTCCCCGCATGTGCTTCGTGAACAAGATGGACCGTACCGGCGCCAACTTCAACAACGTGCTGGACGACATCCACAACAAGCTGGGTGCGAACGCCGCCGCCATTCTGATCCCCATCGGCGCTGAAGACCAGCTCCGCGGCCAGATTGACGTGGTGAACCAGAAGGCTGTCATGTATGCCGACAACGACCGTCTGGGCTCCACCTACACGGTTGAGGAAATCCCCGCTGAACTCAAGGAAGAAGCCGAACTGGCCTACCATGAACTGGTGAGCCGCGTGGCCGACGTGGACGACGAACTTGCTGAAAAGGTTCTCATGGAAGAACCCTTCACCCCCAAGGAACTCAAGGAAGCCATCCGCCGCGCCACCATCACCAACAAGTTCATCCCCGTTGCCGGTGGTTCCGCCTTCAAGAACAAGGGCGTCCAGTTCCTGCTTGACGCCGTGGTGGATTACCTCCCCTCTCCGGTGGAAACCGTTCCCGCCCACGCTGAAAGCACGCTGGATGCGGAAGAAACCTTCAAGATTACCGCTACGGACGACGCCAAGCCCATGGTTCTGGCATTCAAGCTCTGGGCTGACAAGTTCGTCGGCAAGCTGGTGTTCATCCGCGTGTACGCCGGCGTCCTCAAGAAGGGTGACACCGTGTACAACCCCCGCACCCGCAAGACGGAACGCGTGGGCCGCATCATCCAGATCCAGGCTGACCAGCACACGGACATTGACGCCGTATACTCCGGCGACATCGCCGCCATCGTGGGCCTGCGTAACGTGACCACGGGCGACACCATCACCAGCCCGGACAACGATGTCTGCCTGGAACCCCCCACCTTCCCGGAAACCGTTATTTCCATGGCCGTGGAACCCAAGACCAAGGCCGACCAGGAAAAAATGTCCAACGCTCTGGGCCGCCTGTCTGAAGAAGACCCGACCTTCCGCGTGAAGACCGACGAAGAAACCGGACAAACCCTGATCTCCGGCATGGGTGAACTTCACCTGGAAATCATCATTGACCGCCTGATGCGCGAATTCAAGGTGGAAGCCGACATCGGCAAGCCCCAGATCGCCTACCGCGAAACCATCACTGCCCCCGCCCATGGCGACGGCAAGCTGGTCAAGCAGTCCGGCGGCCGTGGCCAGTACGGCCACGTGGTGATTGACGTGAAGCCGAACGAACGCGGCAAGGGCCTCACCATCGAAAACAAGATCGTGGGCGGCGCCATTCCGAAGGAATACATGAACGCCGTCTATGCCGGCCTCAATGAAGCCATGACCACGGGCGTTATCGCCGGTTATCCGGTGGTGGACGTGCACGTTGAAGTGGTGGACGGTTCCTACCACGAAGTGGACTCCAACGAAAACGCATTCAAGATGGCCGCCATCTTCGCCATGAAGGACGCCTTCAAGAAGGCCAAGCCCATCATGCTGGAACCCATCATGTCCGTTGAAGCTTCCACGCCGACCGACTACCAGGGCGACATCATGGGTGACCTGAACCGCCGCCGCGGCCAGATCAGCAACATGGAAAACAAGGCCAACGCCTGCATCCTGAAGGCCATGGTTCCCTTGTCCGAAATGTTCGGTTATTCCACCGCCATCCGTACCCTTTCCAGTGGCCGCGCCTCCTACTCCATGGAGCCCTCCCACTTTGAACAGGTGCCTCAGAACCTCGTTGACCAGATCGTCACCGAGAAGGCTAAATAAACAAACCTTTGAAGTATAACCAATAGACCGCACGTCCATGCAAAGTCCAAAAATCCGCATTCGACTCCGCGCATTTGACTCCCGCGCCATCGACCGCTCCTCCCAGGAGATCGTTGAAACCGCCAAGCGCACCGGAGCCAAAGTTCACGGCCCGATCCCGTTGCCGACCCGCATTGAAAAATTCTCCGTGAACCGTTCCGTTCACGTCAACAAGAAGTCGGCTGAACAATTTGAAATCCGCACCCACAAGCGCCTGCTCGACATCGTCGACCCGACCGCCCGCACGATTGATGAGCTCAAGAAGCTCAATCTCCCGGCCGGTGTGGACATCACGATCCGCATCTAGTTTGGTACCCGGATAAGTAATTAAAAAACAGAAAGACACACTACAATGGCTCTAGGACTTATCGGAAAAAAGGTCGGTATGACCCGTCTGTTTGACCAGGAATCCGGCGCTATGGTGCCCGTGACCGTCATTGACGTAAAGGGCAACACCTTCGCCCAGATCAAAACGGAAGACAAGGATGGCTACAACGCCATTCAGGTTGCCTTTGATGCGCAGAAGGAAAGCCGCGTGGCCAAGCCTCAGGCCGGCCACTTCAAGAAACTGGGCATCCAGCCCACCAAGCTCCTCAAGGAATTCCGCGTGGAAGCTTCCGAACTGCCTGCTGAAGGTGCTGAAGATCCCGGCGTGGACCTCTTTTCCGCCGGCCAGTGGGTTGACGTGATCGGCACTTCCAAGGGGAAGGGCTTCCAGGGCGCGATGCGCCGCCACAACTTCCACGGCTCTCCCGCCGCCCACGGTTCCATGATGCACCGCCGTACCGGTGGTGTGGGTGGCTGTTCCACCCCCGGCCGCGTCTGGAAGAACCAGAAGATGCCCGGACAGATGGGCAATGCCAAGCGCACGGTACAGAACCTGAAGGTTGTGGCCGTACGTCCGGAAGACAACGTCATTCTTATCTCCGGCGCCGTTCCCGGTGCACGCGGTTCCTACCTCGTGATCCGCCCCGCCAAGAAGAAGTAAGGCTTTAGTTAACCTCACATTGATTATAGGAAAACCTATCTATGTCCGCAAATACCTTTACATTAGAAGCCGCCGCTGCCGCCAACATCCAGCTTGTAGGCAGTGACAAGGGCTCCCAGGCCGTGCATGACCTCATCGTGGCCTACCAGGCGAACCGCCGCACCGGTTCCGCCAACTCCAAGACCCGCGCTGAAGTCAGCGGCAACAACAAGAAGATCTTCCGCCAGAAGGGCACCGGTAATGCCCGTCACGGCGACAAGCGCGCTCCCATCTTTGTGGGCGGCGGCGTGGTCTTCGGTCCCCGCCCCTGCGACTACACCAAGAAGGTGAACAAGAGCACCCGCCGCCTGGCCCTGCGCCGCGTGCTGGGCGATCTGATCGCCGCTTCCAAGGTCAGCACCGTTGCCGAATTCTCCGTGGCCGACGGCAAGACCAAGTCCTTCATCAAGGCCGTCAAGGATCTGACGGACGCCAGGAAGGTGCTCATCGTAGCCGCTTCCTTTGACGATTCCACCTATCTTGCCGGCCGCAACGTTCAGGAAGTTCTCCTGATGACCGCCGCAGAAGTGAACATTGAACAGCTCATGAACGCTGATGCAGTGATCCTCGTTGACAACGCTTTAGAAACCCTCGCCAGCCGTACTGCTTAAGAAGCCATGAAAGACATTTACCAAGTCATCAAGAAGGTGCGCATCAGCGAAAAGGCCACCATGCTCCAGGAAACCACTGGCGAGCTGGTCCTTGAAGTTGACCGCGACGCCAACAAAATCGAAATCAAAAAGGCTGTCGAAGTCGCTTTCGGCAAGAAGGTCGCTTCCGTGCGCACCGCCAACTATGACGGCAAGCTCAAGCGTCAGCGCCGTGCTGATGCAGGTCGCACCGCTCATTGGAAAAAAGCTTACATCAAGCTTGCCAACGGTGAAACCCTTGACCTCGTTTAAAGCCCCCTACTAGGAAGGAAAGCTATCATGTCCCTCAAGTCATTCAAGCCAGTTACTCCCTCTAACCGCTACAAGGTGTGGCCGTCCTTTGACGAAATCACCACCTCTACCCCGGAAAAGAGTCTCTGCAGACCCCTCAAGAAATCCGGTGGCCGCAATAACAACGGCCGCATCACCACCCGCCACATCGGCGGTGGCCACAAGCGCAAGTATCGCCTGGTGGACTTCAAGCGCAACAAGTTTGACGTGCCCGCCACCGTGCTTACCATCGAATACGATCCCAACCGCACCTGCCGCATCGCCCTGATCGAATACAAGGACGGTGAAAAGTCCTACATCCTGGCTCCTACGGGCCTCCAGGTGGGCATGAAGGTGGAAAGCGGCCAGAAGGTTGCTCCCAAGGTCGGCAATGCGATGCCCCTGAAGAACGTTCCCCTGGGTACCTCCGTTCACAACATTGAAATCCGTCCGGGTTCCGGCGGCAAGGTTGCCCGTGCAGCCGGCCAGCAGGCCATTGTTTCCAACCGTGAAGCAGGTTATGCGCTGATCAAGATGCCCTCCGGCGAAATCCGCCGTTTCAATGAGGATTGCTACTGCACCATCGGTCAGGTTGGCAATACCCAGCACATGAACGAAATGTCCGGCAAGGCCGGCCGCACCCGCTGGATGGGCGTTCGTCCCACCGTGCGCGGTATGACGATGAACCCCGTCGACCACCCGAACGGTGGTGGTGAAGGCAAGTCCAAGTCCGGCGGCGGTCGTCAGCACCTCAAGTCTCCGTGGGGCCACGTCAAGGGCCAGAAGACCCGCCGTCTCCGCAAGCCCAGCGACTCCGTCATCGTACAGCGCCGCAACGCCAAGTAACCAATACACAATAACTTTAACTAGGATCATATAACATGGGACGTTCTCTCAAAAAAGGCCCTTTTGTCAGTCAAAAGCTTCTCGCCAAGATCGACGCTCAGCTTGAAACCGGTGACCGCAAGCCGATCAAGACCTGGAGCCGCGCATCCATGATTACGCCTGACTTCGTCGGTCTGACCTTCCTGGTGCACGCCGGCAAGAACTTTGCCACGGTGTACGTCACGGAAAACATGGTAGGCCACAAGCTTGGTGAATTTGCCCCGACTCGTGTCTTCAAACAGCACGGCGGTATCGGTAAGAAGTAATCAGTAAGTTAACAATCAACATGTCGAACTCTTCTTCCATCCTTGCCTATTCCCTTACCACCCTTGTAGGGCTGGGCGGGATACTGCAGGGAGCGGAAGAGGATACGGCGGCACTGACGCGCAGAATCGAGCGTCTCGAAAAGCAGAATGCGGCCCTCAAGGCATCCTATGTCCAGGCCCGCAGCGACGCCGACAAGGCGGCCGCCCAGCTGGTGGACATCCGTACCCGGCTGGAAGCTTTGGGAGGCGCAGCGCTAGGTAATAGTGAGGAACGCCTGATTCAGGCGGTGGCAGACATCGAAGCCTCCAATGACCGCATTCAGCGGCTGGAGCAGGCGTCCGTCAAGCTCTCCGGAGCCATCCTCGCCTACATGAAACAAGCCATATCCGAGGACGCAAATGCAAGGACGGCAGTGGAAAGCTCCCTGCGCCTGCTGGAGTCCGTTCTGGGATACAGGCAACAGCCCGTGCGAGATGGCGCGGGAACCCTGGCGGAAGCCAAGGTGCTCAGCATTGACTCCGAATCCGGAGTAGTGGTGCTGAACGCCGGTAGAACGGCAGGGATGCAAGTCGGGATGCCCGTACAGGTGACCCGGGGAGCGCAAACCATCGGAGAAGCCGTAGTCACGGACGTCCGCAAGGAAGTATGTGGCGCGCTTGTTCAGAAACTTGCGGCGCCTGCCGAGCCGGTGCGCGTCGGAGATTCTGCCTCAGTAAAAACCAACGACTAAATCATCTTCATCAATAACCTGCACTACGAGGAAAAACCCATGGAAGTGAAAGCTGTTTACAAATACGCCCGCATCTCTGCCAAGAAGATGCGCGATATTGCTCAAGAAATTCAAGGCTTGTCCGTCTCCCAGGCGACCGACATCCTGTCCTACACCCCCAAGAAGGGTGCCTACCTGCTGAATAAGACGCTCAAGTCCGCCTTGGCCAACGCCGAGAATAATGCGGAACTGTCCGTTGACACGCTGGTGGTCAAGTCCGTCATGGTCGATGAAGGCCCCACGATGCGCCGCACGATGCCCCGCGCCCGTGGATCCGCCAACATGATCCGCAAGCGCACATCCCATATCACCGTCGTACTGGCCGATCAAGAAGGCTAAGTCATTCCAATCTAACACACATATAGCTGAACTAATATCATGGGTCAGAAAGTAAATCCAATCGGGTTCCGCCTCGCCGTCAACAAGGACTGGCGTTCCAAGTGGTACGCCACGGGCCAGGATTACGCCACCAAGCTGCATGAAGACTTGGTGATGCGCAAGTACATCAAGGAACAGTTGATGTCCGCCGCCGTCTCCAGCATCGTGATTGAACGTGCCTGGAACAGCGTCCGCATTACCGTCCACACCGCCCGTCCGGGTCTTGTCATCGGCCGCAAGGGTGAAGAAATTGAAAAGATCCGCCAGTACCTCCAGGGCCTGTGCGGCGCTTCCACCCAGGTCAACATTGACATCGTGGAAATCCGTTCTCCTGAAACGGACGCCCAGCTCATCGCTGAAAACGTGGCCGTCCAGCTGGAACGCCGCGTTTCCTTCCGCCGCGCCATGAAGCGCGCCGTGCAGGTAGCCATGGAACGTGGCGCCGACGGCATCCGCATCCGCTGCGCCGGCCGTCTCGGCGGCGCCGATATCGCCCGTGCCGAATGGTACCGCGAAGGCAAAGTGCCGTTGCAGACGCTCCGCACCCCGATTGACTACGGTTTCGCCGAAGCCCGCACCCTGTACGGCATCATCGGCGTGAAGTGCTGGGTCAACAAGCGCGATGAAGTCGTCTCCCAGCAGACCTCACGCCCGTCCGGCCCCCGCGGTCCCCGTCGTCCGCGTGCCTAAGAAAGCCGCCATCACATTGTTCATCACACTTAACACAAGGAGGAATAAGATATGCCTTTAATGCCCAAAAGAGTGAAGCACCGCAAGATGCACCGCGGCAGCCGTTCCGGCAATGCCACCAGCGGTACCTATGTTGCCTTTGGTGACTTCGGCCTTCAGGTGCTCGACCGCGGTTGGATCACCAACAACCAGATTGAAGCCTGCCGTATTGCGATCAACCGTTACCTGAAACGTAAAGGTAAGGTGTTCATCCGCATTTTCCCGCAGAAGTCCTTTACGTCCCGTCCCCCGGATACTCGTATGGGTAAGGGCAAGGGCGCCGTGGAAGGCTGGGTGGCCGTTGTCCGCCCCGGCAACATTCTGTTTGAAGTAGGCGGCGTGACCGAATCCCAGGCCCGTGAAGCCCTTCGTCTGGCTTCCAACAAGCTGGGCGTGCCGACCCGCTTCGTCTATCGTCAAGGCGTTCAACACTAAAGCTACTCATCACCATGTCCGATAAGAATTCCCCCAAAGAACTTCGTGCTATGTCCGCCAAAGAGCTTTCCGCTCTGGTGCGCAGCCTTCGTGAAGAACTCTTCAATCTCCGTCTCCAGCAGGCCACCGGCCAGCTGGAAAACAACCAGAGAATCCGCACCGTCCGCAAGGACCTTGCCCGCGCCCTTACCATCAAGGGTGAAACCGGGGAAGCGTAAACTGAGGATTTCCGGTAACAACAGAATATTCTAACACTTTTAGAATCCAATGTCCGAACAAACCGAAACAACCAAGAAGCCCGGCCTTCGCAAGACGCGCGTCGGCGTGGTGACCTCCACCAAGATGGACAAGACCATCGTCGTGGAATACGTTGCCCGCGTTCCGCACCCCAAGTTCAAGAAGATCGTCAAGAAGAGCAAGAAGTTCTATGCCCATGACGAAAATTCCACGGCCAAGGTAGGCGATAAGGTACGTATCGTTGAAACCCGCCCGCTTTCCAAGCTCAAGTGCTGGGAACTGGTGGAAGTGCTTACCCACTAATCAGGAATCAACCATTAAATAAAGGAGATTTGATACCATGATCCAGATGGAATCCCTAGTCCAGGTGGCCGACAACACCGGCGCCCGCTCCGCCAAGATGATTGGCGTCATCGGCAAGCGCACCCGTCAGGCCCACATTGGCGACATTATTACCTGCCACATCCGCGAGTCCATTCCCACCGCTTCCGTGAAGAAGGGTACTGTGGTGAAGGCCGTAGTGGTGCGCACCGCCGCCCCGATCCGCCGTGATGACGGCTCCGTGCTCCGTTTTGACGGCAACGCCGTCGTCATTATCGACAAGGACAACAACCCGCGCGGCACCCGTATTTTCGGGCCGGTCGCCCGTGAACTCCGTGAAAAGAAGTTCATGAAGATTGTTTCCCTTGCTCCGGAAGTGCTCTAACCGAGACACCTCAGGATTTTGAACGCCGTTCTCTGAAGAGAGGACGGCGTTTTTTTGTTGCCCGTATTTTTCCGGTGAATGTGTGTTTGAGGCGTTTTTCATGAGAAACAATAAAGTCACCGGAACTACGAGTTTGCCGGGCGTCTGGGAAGAGAGTCCGGAATAGTTTATGGGGCAGGTTTTTTCCTGTTTTTGAAACGTCCCGATGGATTCCCGTGTTTCCGAGTTGGGAACGTGTTTTTACATCGCACGGCATGAAGATGTCGATACGGGTTTTTCAGGCGGAAGGGAGGCAAGGGCCTCAGGCGGTCTGTCTGAGAGAATGTCTTGGGGCGTGCCGGGAGCCAAGAGACTTGAGATGCGCCCGTTCCGCTTCCGGGCAGGGGATGACGGCGGAAGATGCGGGAACCGCTGATAGAAGGCCATTTCAGAGAATTCGGAGAGGGAAGGCTGTTTGTCCCGTCTGAATCCGGATTTGGGGCCCAGGGATAGGGCAAAGAGCGGGAAACGCGTTGTTCGGGATTGCTGTTCTTGCTGCCGCCGGACAGGAAAGGAGCCTTTTTCCGAGCGTTACGCGCAGGAGAAAGGCCGGGAGATCCCGGGGAGGCCAAGGCGGAGGGGGCCACGCGCACGCTAGTGTTTGTGCTGTTCCGCGCGGGTTTTTTCCAACTGCTGGGAGGAACCGCAGGCCGGGCACCGGAACCAGTGGAAGAGGAATATATGCAGAGCCGTGGCAAATACGTAGCCGAAGAGGGGGATGCGATGGGCCGCCTTGTTGCGGGTGTATTTTTTAAAGGAGAAGACGTGGGCGCGGCATACGCTACATTTCCGGGGCAACGCCAGGGAAAGATACAGGATCAGCGCCAGAAACCAGGGGCCGAAGCATAGGCTGATGATTAACCAGCCTCGTTCCCCGTTGAGAAGCACGAGGGTGATGATTGCGATGGAAAAGAGGGTGCAGACGAAGAGGAGGAGGACGGAGGCGGCTCCCAGCCATGTCCGGAAAGGAGTCATGTGCTTGACGCCCTTTTTGCGCAGGTAGGTTTTTGGCTCTTGCCGGACATGGACGCGCTTGGCGGGCTGGTAGCTTTGTTCTTCCTGGCGCCTCGCCTTGGTGGAGAGATGTTTCGCAGGGCCGTCGGCACGAGGGCGTGGCCGTTTTTCCCTGCCGGGTCCGGATGTCCGCGGAGTTGTCTTCACCGCCGGAGCCAGTTCCACCACGGGAGTGGCAAGCGGGAGGCTTCCGTCCGTGGAAGCGTGCAGTGCAGCCGGTTCCGGCGCTGTGGGCATTGCAAGCGCCTGGTTCACCCATTCCCTGAAAACGGGAGCCGGAGGTATTTCCGTGCGCAGTTTCAGCATCCGTTTTGCCTGATGGAGTTCAGGCAAAACGGTGAAAGGGTCCGCGGAAGCGAATTGTTCAAGAGTACGTATGCCCACCGCTTCCAGCAATTCAATGAATTGCTCACGACCGGCAAAGTACTGTTGAAGGTCATTCATTCCCGGAAGAATAGATGATTAGGAAAGGGAATCAAGCATCCCTTTCAGTTGGGCCTGTTTTGCCTCCCAATCCGCCAGACGGGCTTTTTCCTGGTCCACGACTTCCGCCGGGGCTCTTTCTACAAAGCCCGCATTGCCCAGCTTGGAGGAGGATTTGGCGATTTCCCTGGCAATTTTGTCCAGCTCCTTGCCCAGTCGTTCCTTTTCCGCTTCCACGTCAATGAGTCCTTCCAGGGGAAGGAAGAGCTCTCCCAGCGGCGTGAGGGCCGCAGGCGTTCCCTTGGGGGCGGAGTAGGCAGTGTCCCGGGTGACGGATTTGGCGTTTGCCAGAATGGACAGCCGGGAGAGGATGTCCAGCGGGACGTCATGGGTGGTTTTCAGGATGAAGCTGACGTTTTTGTTGTTGGAGAGGTCGTATTCCGCCTTCAGGTTCCGGGCCTTGTTGGCCGTTTCATAGAGAGCCGCAGCCTGGGTGTTCGCCAGCGTGATGCGGGTTTCGTCCAGCCCTGCCAGAAGACCGTCCGCGGAGGGGAGCGGGGTGCGCATGAGCGGAAGGCCGCCGTTGGCGTCCGCAAAGCCCAGGGAAGCCCAGAGTTCCTCCGTGATGTGCGGCATGACCGGATGCAGCAGGGCCAGGTAGTGCCTGAGCACCGTGTCCATGGTGGTTAGCGTGGCCGCCCGTGCCGCAGGGTCCGCTCCGTCCCTCAAATCTCCCTTGACGGCTTCCAGGAAGCGGTCGCAGTATTCGTTCCAGAAGAATTGGTACAGGTTCTGGATGAGGGCGTTGAATTCGTAGTCCGCCAGTGCTTTTTCCACATCTGCATGGAGCTGCTTGAGCTTGGAGATGATGGAGATGTGCACGGGGGAGTAGTGCGGCGCAGCGTCTTCCTCCGCCGCGCCCTGCATCAGGCGGAAGCGGGTGGCGTTGTAAAGTTTGTTGGCAAAGTTCCTGCCCTCGCCGATCTGGTTTTCGTCAAAGCGCACGTCCGTGCCCGTGGGGGCGATGCGCATGAGGCCGAAGCGGAGGCCGTCCGCGCCGTAGTTGGCGATCAGGTCCAGCGGGTCCGGGGAGTTGCCCAGGGATTTGCTCATTTTACGTCCTATTTTGTCGCGGATGATGGACGTGAAGAAGACGTTGCTGAACGGCTTGTCATGCTGGAAGCGGTAGCCGGCCATGATCATGCGGGCCACCCAGAAGAAGATGATGTCCGGTCCCGTGACGAGGTCCGTGGTGGGGTAGAATTTGGCGCGGGTTTCGTCATCCATGGTGGAGAAGGGCCACAGCCAGGAGGAGAACCATGTGTCCATCACGTCGCTGTCCTGAGTCCAGTTTTCCGGATCCGCGGGCGGCTCGGTTCCCACGTAGAGGAAGCCTTGCTCCAGGGCGGAGGCGTCCAGAGCAGGGGCGTTCCTGAGTTCTTCCGCCTTGTCCTTCCGGTACCAGACGGGGATGCGGTGCCCCCACCAGAGCTGGCGGGAGATGCACCAGTCCTGGATGTTTTCCAGCCAGTGGGCATAGGTTTTCGCCCAGCGCGCGGGGCGGAAGGTGATGTCCCCGCCGGCCACGGCGTCCGCCGCCTCCTTCACGCACGGGTATTTGAGGAACCATTGCATGGAGAGGCGCGGTTCGATCGGGACGTTGGCGCGTTCGGAGAAGCCCACCTTGTTGTCATAGTCTTCAATTTTGACCATGAGGCCCGCGGCTTCCAGCATTTCCACGGATTTCCGGCGCGCGTCAAAGCGGTCCATGCCGTGCAGTTCCGGCACTTCCGTGCAGTTGATATGGCCGTCGGGGGTGAGGATGTCTATGATTTCCAGATTGAATTTCCGGCCTATTTCAAAGTCGGCCTTGTCATGGGCCGGGGTGATTTTCAGAGCGCCCGTGCCGAATTCTATTTCCACGTATTCATCCCCGATGATGGGAATGGGGGCGGCGTTGAGCGGGCGCATGACGTTTTTGCCGATGAGGTGGGCGTACCGCGGGTCCTTCGGGTTGACGGCCACGGCCACGTCCGCCATGATGGTTTCCGGACGGGTGGTGGCTACGTGAAGGGCTCCGGAGCCGTCTTCCAGCTTGTAGAGGACGGTGTAAAGCTTGCTTTTTTGCTCCGTCATGATGACTTCCTCATCGGAGAGGGCGGTGAGGGAAACGGGGCACCAGTTGACCATGCGGCGGCCGCGGTAGATGAGGCCTTCCCGGAAGAGGTCAATGAATACCTGCCCGACGGCTTTGGTGTATTCCTCATCCATCGTGAAGCGTTCGCGGTCCCAGTCACAGGAGCAGCCCAGCTTGTGGAGCTGGTTGATGATGATGCCGCCGTGTTTTTCCTTCCATTCCCAGACTTTTTCCAGGAAGGCTTCACGGCCCAGGTCATGGCGGCTCTTTCCCGTCGTCTGCTTGAGGTCCTTTTCCACCCGTACCTGAGTGGCGATTCCGGCGTGGTCCGTGCCCGGCAGCCACAGGGCTTCATATCCTTTCTGGCGCGCGCGGCGCACCAGGATGTCCTGGATGGTGTTGTTCAGCACATGGCCCAGGTGGAGCACTCCCGTGACGTTGGGGGGAGGAATGACGACGGAGTAGGCAGGCTTTTCAGAAGCCGGGTCAGCCTTGAAACAACCTTCTTCAATCCAGCGGGATTGCCATTTTTCTTCCACTAGGGACGGATCATATGCTTTGGGCAGATCAGACATGGGCAAAAGGGTACCATAAAGTTTTTTTCTTTCAATCCCTACCTGCCCTGGGATGGGTGGAAAAACCGGCCCTTTCCGCCCCAGGGGCAGCAGTATGAAAAAGCCGCCGGCTCCCTGGCGGGAACCGGCGGCCTGAGCGGAGTTTTTTCAGGATTTATTTGACCGTCACGGTCGTCTGGGCCGGCTTGAGGCCGTTGGAGATGACCTGGAGCGTCACTTTTCCGGATTCACCCTTGCGGGAACGCAGAATGACCTGGGCAAGACCGTTGAAGGCCTTGATTTTCATGATGTTTTTGTTTTCCGGGTTCGCCATGGTGGTGAAGTCCGTGGGATCGCCGTTGCAGATGCCGGCAATGTCCGCGGGGCCGCTTACCTTGAAGGTGAGCTGGTTTTTGCTGCGGGGCACCATGCGGCCCTGCGCGTCGCGGACGGCCACGGTGACGTAGGAGAGGTCATAGCCGTCTCCCTTGATTTCACTGCGGTCCGGCTTGAGGGTGAGCGCCGCCGGTTTTCCGGTGGTGGTTACCGTGTCCGTAGCCCAGGGCTTGCCGTCTTTTTTGACGACGACTTTGAGGGTGCCGGGCGTGTATTTCACGTCTTCCCACACGAGGCGGTAGCGGTCTTTTTCACCGGTGCCCTTTTTGCGGACGCCCTGGGATTTCCCGTTGAGGAAGAGTTCCGCTTCATCCCCGCTGGTGTAGACATGCACGGGCGTTACCTGGCCTTTGCGTTCCGGCCAGTTCCAGTGCGGCAGGATGTGGGCCATTTTGACATCCGGCCTCCAGTGGGCCTGGTAGATGTAGAAGCGGTCTTTCTTGAAGCCGCACAGGTCCACGATGCCGAAGTAGGAACTGCGGGAGGGAGCGCGGTTGCCCAGCTTCTTGAGCTCGGCCATCAGTTTTTCACGTTCCGGACCTTCCGGCACGTTCAGGGCGTTGGTGGCGTCCAGGTTGTACGGGGTGGGTTCTCCCAGGTAGTCGAAGCCCGTCCACACGTATTCGCCCGCGCTGTTGGGGTTGTCGTCCTGGGCGGCGAATTCCACGTCCGGGCGGTAGGCCCAGCCGGGGGCGTAGAGGTCATAGGAGCTGACCTGGTAGAGGAAGAAGCCCTTGCTCTTGTTCCAGTCCACGGGGAAGAAGTATTCTCCGCGCGTGCTGACGCAGGAGGAGGTTTCACTGGCGTAGAAGGGCTGGTCCGGGCGATCCTTGGAGAAGGCCTTGTACGCCCAGGGCTTGTAGTTGTAGCCATAGACGTCCATCGTGTCCGCGAAGCCGTTCCGGGCGGCCCCGGCGTCATTGCAGCCGGCCGTCACCTTGCGGGTGGGGTCTTCCCGGTGGAAGAGGTCCGTGAGGTTCTGGGAGACGCTATGCAGGTTTTTGTTGCCCTGTTCCGGCACTTCATTGCCCGTGCTCCAGGCGATGACGCTGGGATGGTTGCGGTCCCGGTGGCAGAAGTTGACCAGGTCGCGTTCATGCCATTCGTCAAAGTAGTTGTGGTAGTCCTGCCCTTTTTTGGCGCTGTGCCACATGTCGAAGAGTTCGTCAATGACCAGGATGCCCATTTTGTCGCACAGGTCCAGCACTTCCGGCGCGGGAGGGTTGTGGGACGTACGGATGGAGTTGACGCCGAATTCCTTCAGGATTTCAATCTGGCGTTCATAGCCGCGCGTATGGGCGGCTCCGCCCAGCGGCCCCAGGTCATGGTGCTGGCAGACGCCCTTGAGCTGCACGCGCTCCCCGTTGAGGTAGAAGCCCGTGGGCTTCCATTCAATGGTGCGCACGCCAAAGTTCGTGAGTTTCTGGTCAATGACCTTGTCACCCAGCTTGACCGTGGTTTTCATCTTGTACAGATGGGGGGCCTCAAGCGTCCACAGGGTGGGGTTTTTAAGCGTCAGCGTGCTGGTGACCTTGCCTTTTTCCCCGGCGGGGATCGCTTCCCCCCTGGTGGTGGTTGTGGCCACTACCTTGTCACCGTCCAGAATTTCTTCCGTAACGGAGGGGGTGACGGCCTTGTCCGTGGTGTTTTTCACCGTGGTGTCCACTTCCACCTTGGCGGAGGATTTAGTGATTTCCGGGGTTTTGACGAAGACGCCCCAGTGTTCGATGTGCACGGGGTTGGATTCCGTGAGCCACACATGGCGGTGGATGCCGCCGCCCGGATACCAGCGGGAGGAGTTGGGGGGATTGTCCACCCTGACGGCGATGGTGTTTTTCTGGCCGAATTTCAGGAAGGGCGTGATGTCCACGCGGAAGGAGCCGTACCCGTATTTCCATTCGCCGGCCAGGTCTCCGTTTACATAGATTTTTGGGCGGGACATGATGCCGTCAAAATCCAGATAGAATTGGTTGCCCTTGGCGTCCGCCGGTACTTCCAGCGTTTTGCGGTACCAGCCGATGCCGTCCCACGGGAGTTTGCCTGTTTCATTGGGAAGGTCCATGCGGTATGGCCCTTCCACACCCCAGTCATGCGGCAGGTTCAGGGAACGCCAGTTTTTGTCGTTGAAACCGGGGCTGGAGGGATGGTCCGCTTTGCTGGCTCCGGCGGCGGCCTGCGGGCGGATGATTTCCCCTTTGTCGTTTTTAAAGGTGATTTCACGGATGCTGGCCCAGTTGCTCTGGTTGTTGCCCGTGACGGTGACGCGGAAGTAGCGAGGCTTGCCGGTTTTGTTTTCCACCGTGTCTTCCTTGGAGTCGTTTTGTCCGGAAGTTTTGTCTTCAATGGTCGTCCAGCGTTTTCCGTCACCGGAGCCTTCCAGCTTGAAAAGATGGTTGTTTTGTTTTTCCCACAGGATGTTGACGGTTTTCACGTCCACGGGGCGTCCCATGTCCACAGTGATTTTTTCCCCGCTTTTGCCGCCGTCGGCACACCAGCGGGTGGACTTGTCCCCGTCCACGGCATTGTCCGCCGGATTGCCGGATTCCTCACTGGTGGCAGTGGCGAATCCCTGTCTCTTATACACATCTCCGAGCCCAC
>ENA-OZGU01000184-OZGU01000184.1-human-gut-metagenome-genome-assembly--contig:-NODE-184-length-52067-cov-9.321330_pt1 | contig 52067 bp, 53 predicted proteins | sample MGYA00244662_ERZ653670 | MGnify/ENA primary metagenome ERZ653670 (study PRJEB26926, sample SAMN06165224) | human gut metagenome | biome: ENVO:00009003; feature: ENVO:2100002; material: ENVO:00002003...
GGCAACATGGTATGGCAATGACATGAAACCCCGTTGAAATGCTGCCCTGCCATTTTACCAGGGTGTTGACATAAGGACATGGCAACATGGTATGGCAATGACATGAAACCCCGTTGAAATGCTGCCCTGCCATTTCATCAGGGTGTTGACATAAGGACATGTTGCCATGATAAGTAAACCAAGTATTAATCCCTAAAGAAAGGAATGTATGGGAAAGAATCCAGTTCTTGCAGCCTTCAGTAACCAAAAGGGAGGCGTAGGCAAGTCCACGGCAACCGTGTTGCTTGCCAGTTATTTCAATTATGTAAAAGGTCTTGACGTGGCAGTGGTAGACTGCGACTATCCGCAGTTCAGTTTGGAGAAACTGAGAAACCGTGACTTGAAGAATCTTGAGAAGAGCGAGTATCACCAGCGTCTTTTCTGTCGCCAGTTTGAGGACACTTCCCGCAAGGCTTATCCGGTAGTCACTTCCAGACCGGAACAGGCTTTCCATGTTGCCGGAAGTCTGAAAGGAAATTATGACCTGATACTCTTTGACCTGCCCGGAACGGTAAATTCCCGTGGCGTGTTTGAATCCGTAATGAATATGGACTATGTTTTTGCACCTATTGTAAAGGACCGTATGGTAATGCAGAGCAGCCTGTCCTTTGTTTCCACCGTTCAGGATTTCATCAGTCAACATCCGGAAGCACCGTTGAAGGAAATACGTCTGTTCTGGAATCGGATGGACAGCCGTACCTCAAAAGAACTGTATGTGATGTATAATGAGATCATATCCCGTATGGGACTGAAAGTCTTTGGTACGGTCCTTCCGGATCTGGAACGTTATAATAAGGAGATGACCCCGTCCTCCCGTCAGCATTTCCGTTGTACCCTGCTTCCTCCATCAGAGTCGCTTTTGAAAGACAGCATGCTTGATGTGTTTGCCAAAGAGATGGAGCAGCTTCTGTTTCCTGAATGAGAACAGTTATGGCACGAGACAGGAAGATATTCAAGGTGGATGAGGAAAAGCTCAAGGAGATGATGGCCAGCGAGTCCATATCCTGCCGTTTTACCGGTTCCGCAGACATTTCCGCTTCCGGTGAGGACAGCACGGATATACCGGAAGAAAACAAGGCGGAGAAAACGAAAGCCAGAAGCAAGGTATGCAAGGAATCTCCGCTTGCAGTAAGGACGGACGAATACAGGAAACTTTTTCTGGACAGGAAAGTTTCCGTCCGCAGGAAGCAGACCTATATCAGTGATGAGACGTACCGCAAACTGGCACGCACACTTCCCTTATTGGGCGATGACATAAGTGTACCGGCCTTTCTTGACAACGTGCTGGCACACCATCTTGAGACATATAATGAAGAGCTCGGCGAGCTGTTTCGCCGGAAAACCCGAAAAACGTTTTGATTATGAGTTGGATTGTATTGGTCCCGGCCTGCATTTTCTGCGGTCTGTTATTGTATTGTGTATGCCGTCTTGTACGGAAAGTCCGCAGGCTGGAACGGCAGGTGGCAAGATTGAAGATGGAACTCGGCATTGAGCGTACATTTGCCGGTTATAGCCGTATCTATCTGGATGATACTCCTGTAGGGAACGGTCGTCAGGTACGTATCCGCAGCGACATCTATATGAAGGTAAGCCGTGTGCTTCCCCTGATTGCTCCCAAAGTGAGTGCTTCCTCTTATGTAAGCAACATTGTGGAGGAACACATGAAACGCTACGGAGGACTGTTGAATGAAGAAATAGAATATTATATGTATAATGGTGTCCTATGGAAGAACTGATTTATCTGTCCGTACGTATAGCCTGTGCATTTTATCTTCTTGCCAGGGTATATGGCTGGAGAAAGCGCATTGCAGGAATATGCTCCCTGCTTTATGGAAAGACTTCGCAAGAGAAGGATGCGGAAAGAACGGATGTTTCCGTCTCTTCATCGGAAGACGGGATAATCGGAGCTTCCCGTTATGTCTATCTGGATGAGGATGCCGGAAAGACAGTTGCTCCCTTTATGAGCCAGCCGCTTGAAAGTAATTTTATCGGTGAAGAGGAGGAAGTCCGGCAGGAAGACGTGGAATGCAGTCTTCCACTTGAAAGAATGAAACTTTTACGTGAGGAACAGGAATCTCTGGATATGGATTCACCGGTTGTGGAAAACATTTCCCCGGTTCTTTCTCTCAAGGATATGGAATTGGTCGGCGAAGTACTTGCCGCAGGTGGTGCAGCCGGAGAGGAAAAGGCGCTTCAGGCCGCCCGTGTATTGTTTACCATTCGCCAGACCAGCCTGTTCGATGTATTCGTATCTGATGCGGAAAATTCCGAAATGGTGGAATATCTCATAGAACGGTATCTTGACGAGGATGGTACTCCCAGAAAAGTGAAGGTAAAGCCGGATTCCGGGAGTGGCTATGACTGGCGCAGCCATTTTTGACAGCGTTTAGGATTCCAAAGCATTCCGGACATTGTTCCGGGATGCTTTTTTTATGTCTTTTCCAAGGATGCCATGACATCTGATGACATTTGATGCCATCTGATGACATACCTGAATGACAGCGGTTTATTTGCTTATATATTCGCATTCGAATTCAATTTATGTCCAACCCTAAAAAAGATTCGACGATGAGAAAAAGAATCCTATTTTCAGTATTGAGCATGCTGCTGTCAGCAGGTGTCTTTGCGCAGGGCGAAGGCCTTGCCGGCATTAACGAGGCAACAAGCCTCATGACCTCGTACTTTGATCCTGCCACCAAATTGTGCTATGCAATTGGAGCCGTACTCGGTCTGGTCGGAGGCATCAAGACTTACGGCAAGTTCAGCAGCGGCGACCCTGATACCTCCAAGACGGCTGCCAGCTGGTTTTTTGCCTGTATCTTTCTGATTGTTGCAGCCACCATTCTCCGTTCGTTTTTCCTGTAAGCAATGGACTATCGCATTAACAAGGGCGCAGGACGTCCGATAGAGTTCAAGGGGCTGAAGTCCCAATACCTGTTCATCTTTGCCGGAGGACTCGTGTCGGTGCTTCTTTCCGTAATCATCCTGTATATGGCGGGGGTCAGTCCATGGATATGCCTCTCGTTCGGAGCGGTATCCGGTTCGCTGGTCGTATGGCTGACTTTCCGCCTGAATCTCAGGTACGGTGAACACGGGCTGATGAAGACGCTTGCGGAAAAGCGCCATCCCCGGTATCTGTCAGCCCGCAGGAGAATATTCAGAATGTTAACCCAAAAGAAGAGGAGAAAAAAATGAGAAGCGTATTGAAGGCCGGAAACCTGGAAAATCATTTTCCTATACTGGCCGTTGAGAACAACTGTATCGTGAGCAAGGATGCGGATATTACGGTGGCTTTTGAGGTTGTACTGCCTGAGCTTTACACAATCACGGCGGCGGAATACGAGGCCATTCACTCGACCTGGGTCAAGGCCATCAAGGTGCTGCCGGACTATTCCGTAGTGTACAAGCAGGACTGGTTCGTCAAGGAAAATTATCGGGGTGAAGGTGCGGATACGGAAAGTTTCCTGTCAAGGAGCTATGAACGGCATTTCAACGAGCGTCCGTACCTGAAGCACCGCTGTTTCCTGTATCTGACAAAGACCACACGGGAACGTGCGCGGCGTCGCAGTGATTTCAGTACCCTGTGCCGCGGCCGTATCCTCCCGAAGGAGATTTCCGACTGGGATGCGGTGGTGAAGTTCCTGGAAGCCGTCGGTCAGTTCGAGCGTATCGTGAACGATTCCGGTCATGTCAGCATGAAACGTCTCAGGACGGAGGAGGTTGTCGGGACGGAAGAACGTCCAGGCCTGCTGGAAAAATACCTGACACTCGGCATGGAGGAAATTCGTCCTGTATTGCAGGACATCTGCCTTGATCCGGAGCGGATGCGCGTGGGTGACAGACGTCTCTGCCTCCACGTGCTTTCGGATACGGAAGACTTGCCGGGAAGCGTGGGTACTGACATGCGCTATGAACGCCTGTCCACTGACCGGAGTGACTGCCGGCTTTCATTTGCGGCACCTGTGGGGCTTCTGCTTTCGTGCAACCACATCTATTCGCAGTATGTGTTCATTGATGATGCCCAGGAAATCCTGCAACGTATGGAAAGGGCATCGCGTAATATGCTTTCGCTCTCGAAATACAGCCGCAGCAACGCGGTAAATCATGAGTGGACCGAAATGTATCTGGACGAGGCACATACGAAAGGGGTGCTTCCGGTTCGTTGTCACTGCAACGTGCTGGCCTGGGCTGAGGATGAGGAAGAACTCAAGCGTATCAAGAACGATACGGGAAGCCAGCTTGCCCTGATGGGCTGTGTGCCGCACCATAACACGATAGACTCCCCCGTTCTGTATTGGGCGGGCATTCCGGGCAATGCGGGTGATTTTCCGGCCGAGGAAAGTTTCTATACTTTTCTGGAACAGGCTGTCTGTCTGTTCGCATCGGAAACGAATTACCGCAGTTCTCCCAGCCCGTTCGGTATCCGTATGACGGACAGGCAGAGTGGCGTACCGCTTCATCTTGACATCAGCGACCTGCCCATGCGCAAGGGAATCATCACCAACCGCAACAAGTTCATACTCGGTCCGTCCGGCAGCGGAAAATCATTTTTTACCAACCACCTTGTCCGCCAGTATTATGAACAGGGCTGCCATATTCTGCTGGTGGATACCGGAAACAGCTATCAGGGACTCTGTAATCTTATCCACAGCCGTACCCGTGGCGAGGATGGCATTTACATTACTTATGAGGAGGACAACCCGATAGCCTTCAACCCGTTCTATACGCATGACAGGCAGTTTGACGTGGAAAAGCGTGAAAGTATCAAGACCCTGATACTCACACTCTGGAAACGTGAGGATGAAGCCCCAAGGCGTTCGGAAGAAGTGGCCCTTTCGGGAGCGGTGAACGCATACATCCGCAGGATAACGGAAAACAGGGATATCAGACCCGATTTCAACGGATTCTACGAGTTTGTGCGTGATGACTACCGCCGGATGATTGAGGAGAAGAAAGTCCGTGAGAAGGATTTTGACATCGACGGTTTCCTGAACGTGCTGGAACCGTTCTACCGTGGCGGTGACTATGATTTCCTGCTTAATTCGGACAAGGAACTGGATCTTACCAACAAGCGCTTTATTGTATTTGAACTGGACAATATCAGCGGAAACAAGGTGCTTCTGCCCGTGGTCACGCTGATTATCATGGAAACCTTCATCGCCAAGATGCGGCGTTTGAAGGGTATCCGTAAGATGATACTCATTGAAGAATGCTGGAAGGCCCTGATGTCGGCCAATATGAGTGCCTATGTCCTTTACCTGTTCAAGACGGTCAGAAAGTATTTCGGGGAAGCTGTGGTGGTCACGCAGGAAGTGGACGACATCATTTCATCCCCGATTGTGAAGGAAGCCATCATCAACAACTCGGACTGCAAGATACTCCTGGACCAGCGGAAATACATGAACAAGTTCGGGCACATCCAGAAACTGCTCGGACTGACGGAAAAGGAGAAAGGACAGATCCTTTCCATCAACCAGGCCAACCGTCCGGGTGCTCCCTACCGTGAGGTCTGGATCGGTCTGGGCGGTACCCATTCGGCCGTGTATGCCACGGAGGTCAGTGAGGAGGAATATGCCGTATATACCACGGAGGAGTCGGAAAAACTGGAATTGCAGAAGATGTCGGAAGAGCTGGACGGTAATCTGGAACTGGCCGTGAAACGTATTGCGGAAAAAAGGAGGGAATCGAGAAAAGAAATGTCAAATGGTAAAGCGTAACGGATATGAATGAAAGTTTTGAATTGGACGAAAGGAAGCGGAATGAGGTTGTGAATACCCTTTACCGGTCCTTGATGGACGGTTGGGACATTCCCCGGGACATTTGCGAACATTACGGATTTTACGATGATTATCAGCTGTATCACCGGCTTGAGAACATGGAACCGGCGGAATACAGGAAAAAAAGACTTGACGGGGAGGTTCCTGATGTCATGGAGGTCGATACAAGGCTTACACACGCTGTAGAGCAGGTTTTTGAAAGGCTCTGCTCCCGTCCTCCCAATCCCTATATTGACAGGCTGTACGGGGAACTGGTAAAATTGGGAAGTATCGCATCCAATCCGAAAAACGCTGACGGGCCGTTTGTCTACACTGATTTTCTTATGAAATATGGCATTGAGCGGAATTCAACGGATGAGATCAGGCGGAAGCAGGCGGAGGATGCCTACAGGAAGCTGGATATGCGGCTGTCCGGAATGACGGGCAGGAAATCCCAAAAGGAAAATGAAGCCACATTCCGCCATTTCAAGGTGAAACCGTATCAGACCGGTACGGAAAAGCCTTCAGGGAAAATCCATATTCCTGTCGGGGTGAAACCGAAAGGGCGCAAAATGGGCTTCTGATCATATCGGAATGAAAACAGAACAAAATCACAGAAAGACGAAATGAAAAACAGACAGTTGTATAGGATTGCCGCCTGCCTGATTGTGGCGGCATCGCTTCTGCTTCACGGTTGCGATGAGAAGCGGAAGACGGACTGCGACCTCCTGTGCGGTTCGTGGAGCAGTGTGAACGGCAAACCGGATGTCCTTATTTATAAGGAAGGGGATGCCTACAAGGTGACGGTGTTCGCACGCAGCGGCAGGACACGCCGGCTGAAACCGGAGACTTACCTGCTGGTAGAGGAGAACGGAAACCTGTTCATCAATACCGGATACCGTATAGATGTCGCCTACAATGAAGCGGCGGATATACTGACCTTTTCTCCCAACGGGGATTATGTAAGGAAGGAGGTGACTCCATGAGAAAAAAGATTATGATAGCCTGCATGATGCTATTCGCAGCCGTCCATTCCAACGCGCAATGGGTGGTGTCCGACCCGGGCAACCTTGCCCAAAGCATCATCAACATGTCGGACAATATCGTGCATACCTCTTCTACGGCTACGAGTACCGCCCAGAACTTTGCGGAAACGGTCAAGATCTACCAGCAGTATAAAAAATATTATGACGCGCTGAGATCCGTAAACAATCTGGTGCGTGATGCCCGGAAAGTGCAGGAGGTGATTCTTATGGTCGGCGACGTGTCAGACATTTATGTGAACAGTTTCCGGAAGATGATGGGAGACGAGAATTTTTCTTCTGAGGAACTGGATGCCATTGCGTTTGGCTATACCAGGCTGTTAGAGGAAAGCAACGGGGTACTACAGGACTTGAAGCAGGTCATCAACGCAAGCACCCTTTCCATGACGGACAAGGACCGCATGGATGTGGTTGACAGATGCTATGACAGCATGCTGCGCTACCGTAACCTTGCGAACTATTATACGAACCGGAACATTGCCGTGAGTTTCCTGCGTGCCAGGAAAAAGAACGATATGGATCGGGTGCTGAAGCTTTACGGTAATGACACCTCCAAATACTGGTAGCCTATGATGTCGTTATCCGTTGACTTTTCCAACCTCCATACTGTGCTGGAGAGCCTTTATCAGGAAATGATGCCTCTGTGTGAGGACATGATGGGTGTAGGCAAGGGACTTGCCGGACTTGGAGCCTTGTTCTATGTGGCTGTACGTGTCTGGCAGTCGCTGGCACGTGCCGAACCGGTAGACGTATATCCTCTGCTCCGTCCTTTTGCGATAGGTATCTGTATCATGCTGTTTCCGACACTTGTACTTGGAACGGTGAATACGGTGCTCAGTCCGATTGTGCAGGGCACGCACAGGATGCTTGAGGGGCAGACTATTGATATGCAGCGTTACAGCGAACAGAAGGAGGCGCTGGAGCGTGAGGCCATGCTGCGCAATCCCGAAACGGCCTATCTGGTCAGTGACGAGGAGTTTGACCGTCAGCTTGACGAACTCGGATGGTCTCCTGATGACATGGCGGCCAGAATGGGAATGTATGTCGAGGCAGGAATGTATAATATGGAAAAATGGATTCGTGACGCTTTCCGGAGCCTGCTGGAACTTCTGTTCGCGGCCGCTTCCCTGCTGATAGACACTGTAAGGACATTCTTCCTTGTCGTATTGTCCATACTCGGTCCTATAGCCTTTGCCTTCAGTGTGTGGGACGGGTTCCAGTCCACACTCAGCCAGTGGTTCACCCGCTATATCTCGGTTTATCTGTGGCTGCCGGTTTCAGACCTTTTCAGCTGTATGCTGGCCAAGATACAGGTTCTCATGCTGCAAAACGACATTCTGGAACTCCAGAACAATCCGAACTACTCGTTGGACAATTCCAATTCGGTATATATCATCTTCATGCTGATAGGCATCATCGGGTATTTCACTGTCCCGACCGTGGCCGGATGGATAGTACAGGCCGGAGGAGCCGGAAATTACAGCCGGAACATCAACCGGACCGCCACGAAAGCCGGGGGATTCTCCGGTGCCGTGGGCGGTGCCGCACTGGGCAATATCGGAGGACGGCTGCGTGGAAAATGAAAAAATACTCAAATCAAAAAAAACAGATGGAATTCAGATCACTTACCAATATTGAAAGCAGTTTCAGGCGGATACGTCTGGTACTTGCCGTATTTGTCTGCTGCTGTACGCTCGTTACGGGGTATGCCTTGTGGAGTTCGTACCGTTTTGCCGAAAGACAGCGTGAGAAGATTTACGTGCTGGATGGCGGCAAGTCGCTCATGCTTGCCCTTTCCCAGGACCTTTCCCAGAACCGTCCGGCAGAGGCCAGGGAACACATAAGACGGTTTCACGAGCTTTTTTTCGGGCTTTCCCCACAGAAGGATGCCATTGAGCACAACATTAACAGGGCGTTGCAGCTTGCCGACAGGAGTGCCTATAATTATTATGTGGATTTTGCCGAGAAAGGCTATTACAACCGGCTCATTTCCGGCAACATCAATCAGGTGGTAAGGGTGGACAGTGTGGTCTGTGACTTTTCCGGCTATCCTTACAGGGCAAGGACATACGCACGCCAGATGATAATCCGGGAAAGCAACGTGACCGAACGCTCGCTCGTAACCGACTGCCAGCTCCAGAATACCTCACGCTCGGACGATAATCCCAACGGGTTTATAATCGAGCATCTGACAATCCTGGAAAACAGGGATATAAGAAGCGTGGAAAGATGAAAAGGAATATCCGGGAGCAGGCTGACATACGGCTCAGGCTGTTCTGCCGCAGACTGACAGGGGCACAGCGCAGGCTGGTGCTTTGGGTGATGTTCATTCCGTTCGCGGTATGCTGTGTGCTTACGGCCGTGCTGCCGTTTGTAAAAGAAGAAGGACCGTCGGGAAACGCCGGTGAAATGTTCACGGGGGATTCTGTACGGTTGGAGTTTGTTCAATCTATAGTGAAAGATGCAGAAAGAAAGAATCAAAAAGATGCTGGAACGGCTGCGAAAGCTGTTCAGGCTTCCGGTCTCAAAAGAGAAGAAACGGCTGAGTGAGGAACAGAAACGCAAACGGGCCAGGTTCATTGTCTACCCGCTGATGGTGCTGCTTTGTATAGGTTTTGTCTGCCTGGTCTATTGCCCTACGGAAAAGGAACGTGCGGAACAGGAAAAAGGACAGGGGTTCAATACAGAAATACCCTCTCCTGAGCGGAACGGTCTGGAAGGGAACAAGAAGGACGCATACGAGAAGGCTTTCATGGAAAAGGAAGAGGAGAAGCGCAGGACTTTCTTTGATGTCGCCGCTTCCATGTTCAGGGAAGAGGAATGCCGGGATTCGGTACACATCCCGGAAGAGGCTGTTCCGGTATCTTCCCGAAAAAACACCGTGGACGGTGAAAGCCCGGTACGTTCGTCGGCCGGGGCTTACCGGAGGATGAACCGGACGCTGGAAACTGTCTATGAACCGGAATCCGACCTTGAAAAGGAAAGGCTTCTGGAACGGATCGGTGAACTGGAACGGATGCAGCAGGCTGAAAGGCGGGAGTCTGCTTCAAGCATGGAGGAAAAGATGGCCCTGATGGAAAAATCCTATGAACTGGCTGCAAAATACAATAACCGTCAGGCGGTCGAGACACCGGTTCCGGTCAGGCAGGCGGAGGAAAGGAAGGCCATGCCGGTAAAGCGCATGCAAGGCCAGGTGGTGTCTTCCCTTTCGGGACCTGTCAGCGATGAGGAACTCATGTCCGCATTTGCCGGAGAACGGAACACCGGTTTCAATACTCCGGTAGGAAGAAAGACCGTAACGGACGGAAATACGGTTGCAGCCTGTGTACATGGGACTCAGACCGTATCGGACGGACAGGCACTGAGACTGCGGCTTACGGAGCCGATGACGGTCGCAGACCGTTTCATTCCGAAAGGTACGGTGCTGGTCGGTGCCACCCGGATACAGGGGGAAAGGCTTGAAATCATGGTCAATGCCGTGGAATACAAGGGAGCCATTTTCCCCGTTGAACTTGAAGTGTATGACATGGACGGGCAGCAGGGCATTCTTGTACCGAACTCGCTGGAATACGATGCAGCACGGGAGATTGCCGCCAACATGGGAACTTCGATGAACAGCAGCATCAACATTTCCACCGATGCCGGGGCGCAGATAGCTTCGGACTTGGGCAAAGGTGTCATACAAGGTGTGTCGCAATACATATCCAAGAGGATGCGTACGGTCAAGATCACGCTGAAAGCCGGACACCGGGTACTGCTCCATTCACCGGAAAAATGAGGAACGGGAAACAATGAAAGAAAAGACAACCATTAACCAATCGCATATGAAGAAGATTCTGATGATGTTTGCCCTTTTGACGGGCGTATTGGCTGCTATGGCGCAGCAGAGTAGCGGGGATTATTATGAGGGGCTGACCCGAAAGATCGGTTTCAGCCGGATGATCCCGCCGCACGGACTGGAAATCACGTATGACAAGACGGTGCATGTCATATTTCCGGCTCCGGTGAAGTATGTGGACCTCGGCTCTACGGACCTTATCGCCGGAAAGGCGGATGGGGCGGAGAACGTGATCCGCGTGAAGGCCACGACACGCGATTTCAGACAGGAGACCAACATGTCGGTCATTACGGAAGACGGGAATTTTTACAGTTTCAATGTGAAATATGCCGACGAGCCGCTGCTCCTGAATGTGGAGATGTGCGATTTCATCCATGACGGGGAAACGGTGAACCGTCCGAACAATGCGATGGAAATCTACCTGACGGAGCTGGCCGAGGAATCCCCCCGTCTGGTCCGCCTTATCATGAAATCGGTGTATGAGAATGACAAGCGGCGCATCCGCCATATCGGCTGCAAGCGTTTCGGCATCCAGTTCCTGCTGAAGGGGCTGTACACCCACAATGACCTGCTGTATTTCCATACACAGGTAAAGAACTCCTCGAATGTTCCCTTTGACGTGGACTTCGTGACGTTCAAGGTGGTGGACAAGAAGGTGGTGAAGCGTACCGCCATGCAGGAACAGGTCATCTATCCGCTCAGGGCGCACAATTATGTGACCCGCATTGCCGGAAAGGATTCCGAATGTACGGTATTCGCACTTCCGAAGTTCACGATTCCGGACGACAAGAAGCTGGTCATTGAAATGTTTGAGAAACAGGGAGGCCGTCACCAGAGCTTTGAGGTGGTCAACGAAGACCTGGTGCGTGCGGAAACCATCAACGAACTGAAGGTACGATGAGAACGAAAGTTTTGTATATGCTGGCATTGCTGCTTGTCCTTTCCGCGGGACAGGCAGACGCCCAGCGTCTCCTGCCGAGGATGCAGGGCATTGAAATGCGTGGAGGCGCGGCTTCCGATAACGGATACTATATGGGTATGGCGCTTTCAAGCTATGCCAAGGGCGGTGACAAATGGGTGTATGGAGCGGAATATCTGCACAGGAAGCACGGCTACCGGAGCATGTCCGTCCCGTCGGCACAGTTTACGGCGGAGGGCGGGTATTACGTGAACCTGCTGTCTGACGCGGGCAAGGTGGTAATCCTGAATCTCGGCGGTTCTGCACTTGCCGGATATGAAACGGTAAACTGGTCCGATAAAAAGCTCTATGACGGAGCCACGCTGAAGAACGGGGACGCATTTGTTTACGGTTGCGCCCTTACGCTGGAAATGGAACTGTATCTTGCGGACCGTTTCGCGCTGACCGCCTCTGTACGCGAGCGTTTCCTCTGGGGAGGAAGCCTGGAATGCTGCAATACGCTATATGGATTAGGTGTAAGATTCGTAATCAATTGAGAACATGGAAAGAAAGAAGACTGATGGAATCAGATACGAGGACATGCTCAAAAAGGGATGGAGAAATTTGGGGCAGGTTCCGGATGAGCACAGGACTCCGGAGCTGTGCATGGAATTTGTGAAGGCGTGCGGTTATAACCTGAAATACGTTCCGGAAGAGATGAAGACAAGGGAGATGTGCATGGTGGCTTACAAGAGGGCTCCCGATCCCGATCATTCGATACTTGAAATTGTCGCTTCCATGCCGGACAGGAATCTTGTATTCCAATGCCTGGTGGACTCCCTTGAAAGACCCGATGCAGCCAGTTTTGCCTATGCAATGCGCCCGGAGCAGTTCGATGACAGGATTGCCGACTATCTGGTGAATGTTGACGGCAACAGCCTGCAATATATGCCGGAGAGTATGCATACGGAAGAAAGGCTGTTCCGGGCTGTTATGAGATCGGGAAACCTGGCCCTGGCAAGCCGGAATATCCGTGAGGAACTGAAGACGGACGAACTGTATATGGCCGGTATTCGGACAAACAGCAGTTCCTTCTTTTTTATTCCCAAGGAACGCCGGACTGCGGAGATGTGTATGGTTGCAGAGAACGAGTATCCTTATCTTTTTTTGCAGAAACCGGAAGCCCTGCCGGATTCCGTCAGGAACGGCAACAATATATTCACGTTTGCCAGACGGCTGAAAGAAACGACAGGGAGAAGGTACTGTGTGGACGATATAAGGCAGCTTTATCAGGAACAGTGCAAAAAGGAGGAACAGAAGCCGGAAAGACAGATGCCCGGAAAACGCAGCGGATTTCATTTCAAGGATATGCCTGAAAACCGGAAGAAAGGAGGGATGAAGCTATGAAATGGCAGTATGCGGATGTGGAAAGGTTGAGGGCTGTGCCCATAACCGGTCTGCTTGAACAGCTGGGATTCACGCCCAAGCGTTGCCGGGGAAAGGAATACTGGTACTGTTCTCCCCTGCGTGATGAAAGGACCGCTTCGTTTAAGGTTGACCTGGAAAGAAATGTCTGGTTTGATTTTGGTGCCGGGAAAGGCGGCGATATCTTCCGTCTGGTCGGTGAACTGACCGGATGTACGGATTTCAGGAAGCAGCTGGGATTCCTGTCCGAAAAATCGGGTATGCTTCCGGCATTGCATCTGCAACGGCGTGAAAGAAGACCGAATGTCTCCTGCTTTGAGGATGTGAAGGTGACGGACCTGCATCATAGGGCATTGACCGACTATCTGAAAGGAAGAGGCATTGCACTGCCCGTTGCCGCGCGGTTCTGCAAGGAGATCGAATACTGCATACGCGGCAAATGGTATTTTGCCGTAGGTTTTATGAACCGGAGCGGCGGTTATGAACTGCGCAATCCGATGTTCAAGGGTTGTATTTCCCCGAAGGACATTTCCTGCCTGTCCCTGTCAGGAAAGGAGCAGGATACGTGCTGTGTGTTTGAAGGGTTCTTTGATTTCCTGTCGGCTGTCGTATTGGGGCTGGCAAGAGACGAGGACTGCCTCGTGCTGAACTCCGTGTCGAATCTGGAACGGTCGTATGACGTGCTGGACAGATACGGTACGATACGGTGCTGTCTTGACCGTGATCCGGCCGGAGAGGCTGCCCTTGAAATATTGGCGGAACGTTACGGGAACAAGGTGACGGACTGTTCCGGACTGTATGAAGGGAACAAGGACTTGAATGAATATCTGACAGGAAAAAAGAAAAACGAATGAAAATGGAAAAGAATATGAAGAGAAGAATGACGGTGGCCGGTCGTGTGGTCTTGTTTTGTATGGGTTTGCTGTCTGTCCTCATGGTATCGTGCGATTCGGAACTGGAAGTGCAGCAGAGCTATCCGTTCAGTGTGGAAACCATGCCTGTCCCAAAGGAACTGGGCCTGAATGAAACGGCGGAAGTGCGCTGCGAACTGAAAAGCGAGGGGGATTTTGACGGTACGGTATATACCATACGCTATTTCCAGTATGACGGGGAGGGCTCCCTGAAGCTGGACAACGGACTTGAGTTCAAACCGAATGACCGTTATCTGCTTGAGAACCGGAAGTTCCGCCTGTATTATACGTCCCTGTGTGACGAAGCACAGAACCTGGTTGTTACGGTGGAAGACAACTGGGGGAATGCCGTTGACATCGAACTGGATTTCAACAGCTCGGACGATGGGGCGGAAATTCCGGAAGATGCGCTCCCGGAGGGTGAAGGAGGTGGCCGATAGTTTCTGCATCGCTTTTGCGGGCGGCACTGTCGGCGATGGTGCTGTTTCTGGCAGCGGCCGGTGTCCAGGCGCAGGATACCGTACAGGTATCACGCTGGAATCTGGCGGTCCGGTGCATCAAAATTCGAGGGCTGGCATGGGCCGGAGTGTTACCCTTATGTAGCCTATGGGCACCGTATCCGCAAAGGGGAGAGATTTCCGGACAGACTGACGGAAGAGGACGGAGACCGGATTCTGAGGAAGGACCTGAAGGAGATGTGTGCCCTGTTCCGGCATCTGGGAAAGGATTCGCTGCTGGTTGCCTGCCTTGCATACCAGGTCGGCCCGTACCGTCTGCTCGGCTATGGCAAAATGCCAAAGAGCACGCTGGTAAGGAAGCTGGAGTCCGGCAACCGGGATATTTATGAGGATTTCATAAAGTATTGCCATTACAAGGGGAAGAGGATTCCTTCCATTGAAAGGCGGAGGAAAGAGGAATACAAGCTGTTGTATGTACGTTGAATGAAAAGACAGCCGCGGGCGGATGGATGGCTCTCGGCTGTCTTTTCGTATTCTGATTTCACGTAATATTGATAATACAGTGGAACGGCAGTGCAGACATGACAAATAGATGAAGTGTCTTTCCTTTAATATATAAGGCTTCGGACTTGACTGTCTATTGGGAAAGGATTGGTAAACCGGTGTTTGTTCCAGACTGGCCGTATTCCGGTTCCAGCATTTCAACGTTCCACCGGTGCTTGCCACGGTCTACCGACAAACCGTACATGGGACTTCTCCCTGTCGTGTCGATTTCCACTACTGTGGCTTCCCGTTCCCAGTACTGTCTCATTTCCGGGGTAACGTCAAGCCCGTGACATATTATCGTATGGTTGGGCATAACCGGGAATTCTTCAAAGAAACCTTCTCCTTTGATTCGGACCTTATCTCCTGTTTTAAGCATTGCTGGTTTCATACGTTTATGTTTTTGGGTATAATCGTGAACAGAATATTGTGTTCTAATCTCCTGTTCCTTTATTTGTTATGATGTATATACTGACGGACCGGAACCTCATGAAGATATTCCGGTCCGTTTTCATTTTTAGTGCCATGCCTGTTGTCTGGCAATGCCGTTTTCTTCGGTTACATCGAATCTCATCAGGCCGGCAATCCGGGCATAGCTCTTATCATAGAAACGGTTGAATTCATCCTGATATTCATCCTTGTAGTGTGTGCCGCTTTCGGGATCACCTTCTTCATCCGGTTCGACAAACGCTTCAAAAGGACGGTTGTACTTGTTGATAAGACATGCGGTTGCCAGTTCATCGGCCATTTCCATGATGGACGAATTGATTTCGTGCCTGTTTTCTTTGTAATATTTGTGTAAATCCATATATTCCTGATGATTAATGTTTAAAGTTTTTGTTGATTTTGTTGACGGGTGATTGGGAACGCATCTTTTTCATCGGGGTGAATATATCTTCTCCGATGTGTCCAGGCTTGTGAACTCGATACATTCCGTGACGATAAAATCTTCACATCCGTATTCTGTCATCGCCATGAAATCGGACAGGCTGTCGCAATAGAAGAAGATGGTATTGTCAAGCTCTTCGGGAATGTGTTCGAGCGCAATGGTAACTTCCGTATCTTCCAGACTGTCCTTCCAGATGATGCGGCACAGAGCCAGTTGCGGTTCGGTATTGTAAGTCCCGGTAAACTCCCTGTATTTCTGCAATATTTCTTTTTTGACTTCAGCCGTATCGCTGATGACTACTCCGGTTTTGCAGCTGTCGCACCATCCGTACTGAAAGGACTCGTCCGTGTAGTGGTCAAAAGCCTTGGTATTGGGATCTATCATTGCCTCACAGGTTACGTCCGTACCTCCGCACTTGCAGCAGATGGCGTTTACTTCCGTTTCGGATTCTTCTGTTTGGGGCAGGATCTGGAGCATGAATTCATACATTTCATTCAGCCATATCGGATTGGCGAGTGCCAGTTCGTATTCGCTTGTCACGTGATATGCCTCTTCCGTAATTTTATTGCGCACCTCAAGGACAATGCCTTGTCCGGTATCCGTTATCTTGTGTACGGTACATTCGACCGGGTCTCCGAGGTCGTCAAACCAGATTACGAATACCGGATCATGCCCGTCGCTGTCGAGCGTGATTTCCGTAAGCCGGTTGGCTTGCATGAGCGAGCGTATCGAGTTTACGATTTCTTCGCGGAGCTGTCCGATGCTTTTTTCGAAAGTCTTCATGTCAGATAAGATTTAGATGTTGGATTTCTGTCTTGTATGTCTCTAATGACGGTTTGTATCCTTGGGAGTGGATGGCTTCCTTCAGCTCTTTCAGGGTATAGGTCCGGGCTACGTCCAGGCCGTAGTCTTCCGCGAAGGCTTCTATTCCGGCCAGGCAATATCCCATTTTCCTGTGCAGCATGTCCGCGTTGATTTCCCTGGAATCATATGTTTCTTCAGGAAGTGCGGCCTCTTCCTTGAGCTTCCTGATTTTCAGGTGAAGTCCCGGTACCAGTTTCTCCGGCTTTGTGTCATGGTAGGTCAGCCCGTTCTTCTTGATGCAGTATTCCACCGTCCGGCCCATGAAGGTGTTGCGGTAGATGTCACATCCGAGTATGGTACGGATATGCTGCACGTCATAATAGCGCATGGCCTGTACGTCTTTCAGGTCTTTTCCTACCTTCGGAATCCTGAATTCCGGATCGTTGTCACAGACGGTCTTTTCCAGCCATGTCCGGTGGAACGTGTCAATCCGTTTCCTGAATACGGTACTGGCAGGAAGGTAACGGTTGGCATGACGTGTCATGATGAGGTGGTATTCGTATTCACCGTATCTTTTTTCACATCTCTGAAGTGCGATGTATGTAAGTCCGGTACGGCAGTAACGGCGGTTGTCGCCCCGTTCCCTTATGTTCTCCGGTTCCGTCTCGCATCCGTAGAACTCGGCCGGGAGTCCGGTGTACCTGCTGAACTCAGTGGCCCTTTCCTTGAAATGGTCGATATTTTGTACGTTCTGCCGGCACAGATGCATTGACATTTCGTTGGTGATGAACTCTTTTCTGAGATAACAGAAGTATTCCGGCTTTTCAGCCAGCACCCTGTCTGCAAGTTTCCTTGTCTGGAGCTCCTTTGGCATTTTGGACAGCCACCTGAAGCTCCTGCCGTGTTCTGCCATGTATTCTACAAGGTCTTTTGTCCATATTTCCTTGGGAATGTCCGGATAGAAGGAATCCCTTCTTGCCAGCGCCCGGCATACTCCGTCCGTCATCAGTCCCGGCTTGATAGGAAAACAGTATCTGTCAATTTCCTTTTTCCCGTCCAGCACCCTGATGAGCCTTTCCTCTGTCCTGAATTTTTCCGGAAGCCGGTTGAACATTTCCGGAACCTCCTCCGCCACCTTGTCAGCCATGGCATCGTCCGCATGTTGGGAGAACCATTCGTAATGCCGGGGGGATTTCATCAGGTCATATATGTTGCGGGTCTTTTCCGAAATGGCTTTCCATACGGTATCGTAGTCCAGCCATCGGGTATCCACTTCGCTGACGGACTGTATGCACCGTCTCCTGTAGTATTCTGACTGTTTGAAACATTTCGGTATCATCTTGTCAATGGTATGGGGGTCTATGTATTCTTTCCCGACCAGCTTCTTCCAGAGGCTGAACCTTTTTGCCCTTGATGGGACAAAGGATAGCATGACCTTGGCTGTCCGGATGAAATGTTGGTCCTGGCCCGGCATGTGATTTCTTCTCCAGGCTTCCCCCGGATTCTGTATCCGTCTGTACAGCGTGTATAATCCATGTGTGACGGTCCGGACGTTCCATGAGGATTCCGGTATGACAGGCAGGTAGTCCAGAAAGCATCCATGCCCGAAAAGTGCTTCGAGTATGTCACCGTTCCTGTATTTTTCAGGAACATGGGAAAAATTATTCCTGTTCGTCTTTACGGCTCTCAGACAGATAATCCGGTTCCTTTTTTCTTCCGGTATCCTTGAAAGGTCCCATGACTCCCATCCGGAATGTTCGCCTTCGAATATCGTGTCCAGGATTTGGGGGGTGATCATGGATTCCGGCAGGTAGTCTATCAGTTCCGCACGGTGTTCTTTGGCTGCCGTTTCGGCCATTTCCATCGTGATGAATTCTTCAGGCAGATAGGATATGGCTGTTGTCATATTGATTTTTTTCATGATTTTATGTTTTTGGGTTTTACGATTCTGATAAGTTCCGTTTCCTTGAATACATAGATGGTCTGCCCTTTGTCATCAACCTTGTCCTGGAGTGTCGCCCAGGTGTCCCATCTGCTGGCAAATCCGCATAGGAGCTCCAGTGTGCCCCGGCTGTCTATTGTGGCGAATCTGATTCTGTCATCAAATACCGGGAGGATGCGGTTGTTTTCCGGTATGAATACGCTGAAATCGGTCCGGCTGATGTCGTATATGTTTCCTCCGTATCCGAGCAGCCATTTGCCGTTTTCATACAGGTAGGTCCATTCTCCGAGCAGGAAGAAGGTTTCCTTGTCCCCGGTCTTATATTCCGGCCCGTTCCCGAGCGGTATGCAATGGACGGTGTCGTTCCTCTCGTCTTCCGGACTTGCCGGATTGTACGGGCTGCCTCCCAGCCTGAACAGGTCTCCCAGTTTGAGCAGTTGCCTTATCCTGCTTTCCTTGCAGTAGAAGTTTTTCAGTATCATTCCGTTGTTCTCGAAATCGCCACCTCTCATGACGGTAATATACCTTATTCCGTCCGGCTGTGACAGGCCGATGTAAGTCTTTTTATTCATCATGTTTTTTTTATTTATATATGGTTGGTTTGTTATCCCGGTCAGGTCTCCTGCATGGTGGCAGGGTCGAACGGACAGGGCTGTATCAGGTAGTTTGTGTCCTTTCCCTGTGTCTGATGGTACTGCATGAAACATTCGATGTCGTCATCTTCCAGTTTCAGCCTTCTTTTGTTCCTTTTCAGGAATTCTGCGGCTTTGTCTTCCGAACTGAAAACTGCCTGGGGTTCAAATGAACTGTACTCGTGCCATGTGTTGCAGCTGAAAAGGATATATGTTTCAGTCTGCTTTCCATTGCTCTTTTTCATACATATATTTATTATTGGGTTTATAAAACGGACGGTCCGATTCCGCTTGTGGCGAAACCGGACCGGTTCCATTGGATTTTACTGCCTTAGTTGTCATAGGAAAGCAGCAGTTCCGCCATTGCTCCGTTTTGTGGAATCATGGCCGGGAAGTCGGTCTTTCCGGGTTTGTAGATTTCTGTGGATACGTTGTAGACGTCCCATGCGGTAATCCGTTTTTTTTCAAGGGAGAGTTTGAGTAGTTCTTCCGTAAAGGCGGAAATCTGTCCCTGGTTGAGCGGATAGGTCTCCACTCCGGCTGCCAGCCGCTTGTCCGTGCTGTCATGGGAGACACGCATGGCCGTAAGCATTCCGATGATCATGTACAGTTCGCGGGGGGTAAGCACCTTTTCCTTGAGCCTTTGTATGCGGCTTCTGTCCGTATCCATGTCACGTTCAAAATTCTGCATCCATTCATCCACCTTTTCAAACAGTTGTTCGGTAGTCACCTTGTCCTTGCCGTAGTTGGCGATACTGCGTTCCGGTGAGAGGATACACTGGTTATGGCAGATGCGGACACAAGGTCCTATCGCCGCCTGGATTCCGTCCTGATGGTAGGCGACCACGAGTGTGGTTGTCAGTTCATCGGTATCCCCGTTCAGAATACGAATGGTGGTGAAGATTCTGCGCAGTACATGTGCCTCTACCGCCTTCTCTCCATAGGTCTGTTCGACCTGCGGAAGGATGACCACCCCCGGTTGTGTCCTGTTCTTGTTCTGGGCGGCAAAGATCTCTTCCACTTCGTAGTTCAGGTTATGGCGGCGGCAGATGTCCGCCATGCGCTCTATGACCTGATAATGGTAGATTCCCCTTACCGGGTTGCCGTAGATGTCGTTCTCCTTGTAGGTACGCTGTAGCGTTTCAAGGTTCATCACTTCGATTCCGTTGTTCTGGAAGTCAAACTGTCTCTGACTGTTCAATGTTGCTAAAGTTTCCATAATTATAATTTTTAAGTGGTTGATAATGATTTGTCCAATAGGTTTACGAGCCGGACCGCCTCGGTGAAACGCCCGATATTTTCCGGCAGGGGATTTCTGTATTCCTCTTCCTTCATGCGCCTGATTGAAGGTATTCCTGTAAGGTGCAGTGCCTGGTTGACTTTCCATCCGTCGGTGAATGCCTTTGGCTGGAGACTGTCATGACAGATCACTTCCCCGACACATCCGTGGACGAGCATGTTGCATACGGTCATCATGCAGCAGGTACGGCTGATGTCTTCTCCGACCAGATAGTTTCCCGGATTGTGCGCATGGTATGCCAGCAGGAGCCTTCCGCTACCGCATGTAGGGTCTCCCATCCTCTGTCCGGTCTCTTTTTTACCTGCCGCGCACATGACCATGAGTTCACAGATATGTGACGGTGTGAAGAACTGTCCGTTTGCCTGCTGTCCCGGTTTTGAGCAGTAGGCCATGTGGAGTTCTCCGAATGCGTCGAACCAGCCTGACCTTGCTATGTGTTTCTGCATGAGGAGCGTCCATTCCCTTGTCATCTCCATGAATGCGATGTTCTGCCGGCGTTTGTATTTCCAGTTTCTGATTGGCGGTGCTCCCGGCGAGAATCCGTGTATGATGAAGCGGAGCAGGTCGTTGAACACTGTCTGTACATCGTATCCGCATGAACAGGCGAATCCGGTAATGAGCTTGTCAAGCGGCTTTATTTCGTTGGATATTTCATATCGTGCCATATTGTTCGCATTTTGTTTGTTATGACTGTTCGTCGATCCTATGGATCGTTACGGTATGGGTTTCATCGTCCGTCAGGATTCGGACGGAACCGTAATCCAGAAAATCCATGAGAATCTGTCCCTGTCCTCTCAGCCCGTTCCATTCCTTGCGGGATATTTCCTTCAGCTCCATACGGTATCCCCAAAGTACCAGCGAGTTCGGCAGGATTCCCCTATACAGTTTCCCGTGCAGGATTCCGGCCAGTTCGTCCAGCCTGCTCCGGCTGTAGAGCGTAAACTCATTGCTGCGGTAGGTATATTCGTTTCGTCTTTCGGGGTCACGGTGTTTCATGATATGGTATTTGTACCAGTCACGGGTGGTATATCCGTCGTAAAGCGGGTCGGCTTCCTGATATTTCCACTTTCTCACAAATGTCCGGAAGTGGAGGTATCCCTTATGGTGTCGCCTGCCGTATCCCCAGGTATAGAGTCTTTTGCCGGCGGTTCCGGCTGGAACCAGAAGGGACGTGCTGACTTGTGTCCACGGACCGCCTTCGGTTTCGAATGCCGCCTTTTTTCTGTCCGGGAAGCAGAACTGCATTTCCGGGGAAAGGCATATATGGGAATGTTTCCCGATGATTTTTTCGATATGCGCCTCTCCGAAATAGTCCCCCGTACGCGAGATGAACTCGACCGAGTCGCCTTCGGCCGGACGGTCCTGCTCCCTTGCCTTTCTGATGAGGCTGATCAGCCTGTTCACTTTTTCAACTTCCCGTTCGGTTATGGGATAGGCATAGTTCCTGTTGATGTGTTCCAGGCCGGCTATGTCATAGAAGTTTTTGGGATCCTTGTAAGGTTTCATCTTTCCGGTAGTCATATGCTGTTCGTTTTTAGGGTTGCAAATATGATGTGGCAGCATCCGACGTGGCGTGTGGTCTCTATGATCTCCCCTTTTTCCACCAGACTTTCGTATGCTGACTTTATGAACCTGTATGCGGGATAGTTATCCCCGATTCCGTACAGGTGCGAGGTTGTCGCCACGTTTATCCTTGAGGCCATCAGCGAGAGAATCTCCTCCTTTCCCTTTTTATGGTGGCTGAAGGCTTTCCTGACGTCCTTTTGTATGTGCTTTCCGTACCTGTTGTGGTAGTATTCCAGCTCTTCCTCTTCGGTAAAGGAATACACTTCTTCGAAAATGTCGTCCCGGACCAGCCGGAACGTGTTTCCGTTTCCTTCAAGTATCCTTGTGATATTCGGAATATGTACCGCTTCGCAATATCCGCTGATTTCCATGGGATGTACATGCAGCCGTGTCTTTCCCTTGATGATGCAGGTTGCCGGAACATGCTCTCCATCCTTCCTGACGGCGAATCCGCCATTCTGGAAGATTTCTGAAATTTCCCGGTAGAATGCCTCCGTCTTTTCGGGTGGAAGGCCTTTCCCCAACTCGTAGCCGGTCTGTATAGTATAATGGACATGATAAAGGACGCCTTTCCCGGCTTCGCTCCGCCAGTAGCCGTACAGGTTCATGGTTCCGGATTTCGGCCCGAAACGGAATCCTTCCGGGGTGTAGCTTTCCAGCGTTTCCATAAGCGAGGAAATGAGCGATGCGGCTTCCTCTGATTTCCACCATTCGGCATTGCCGTCTTCCATGGCGTGCGCCGGGATATGGTTCATCACTTGCAGGTATTCCGGCGTGTCCTTCAGGATCTCCATCATCCTGTCTGCCGCTTCCTTCCCGTTTTCCGGTGAGAAGAGTACCGTATCCGTATCCGCATACAGCCTGTTCTGTGTCTTTGGATCTGTAATCATTGTTTCTGATTTTATGGTTTATATATACCGGCCTGTGTTACAGGCATTTTTATTTCTTGATAGCCTTGTAGCCGTTTACCCGCATCCCTGCAAGGCTTGGCGGAAAAAAATACCGGAGCGGAGCGAGGATGATTTTTTTCCGGCCAACCAGCCCGTAAGGGCCGCCTTGCGGGAGCTGTGCGGCAAACGGCTATATTTGCTACAAGAAATGAGAATGCCATCTTTTATATATTCAGTGGAATATCCATTGGTACAGCAGGTTCAAGGAAAGGAAAGTAAGCGCGTCCTCATGTAATGAAGTGATTCTTGGAGCCAGGAACGGATGCCATATGTCAAGATATTCATGTTGCATTCTCAGCAGTCTTTGGTTTTTGCTCTTTAGGAATACACACAGCGCATAGACAACCAGTTCCAGGAAATCGAGTCCGATGGCGACGAACCATAATATAAGCGATGCATCATATACATCCTGCATGTCAATACATAAATCTTTCATGATTGGTCATTTTTAAGTGTTGATGTTGTTTTTCGGAATATCTTGTTCGTTTCAAGGCATGTGGTGTTCTTCATGGATTTTAAGATGTGGCGATTTCTGTATGTCGTAATACGGAAAAAGCCCCACCCGTTGGGATGAGGCTTCCGGAATCACATTTTTCATGACCTTGCGCCATGTCAGGTATGGATGCTCCAGCCGTGGATTCTTTCCAGCGTGACGGCATATGACTCATCCGGATTCCCGTGGTACAGCAGTCCTCCGACGATGCCGGTCCTTCCGTCAGGATAACGTTCACGAAACCCGAAAGAATAGGGGGCATGGTCGAAATAGAGTTCGATCTCGCAGGGACAGTTCCTGTTCTTTTCCCATTGTTTGAGACGTTCAAGACACTTTTCCAGGGTCTTGTCATTGATGGATTTTGCATACTGTACGACCTTGTCGTAATGCTCCTGTGTGCACATGATTTTCATAACGGTTGTTTTTTATTGTTGATAATATGTTTATTGTATGTCTTTTATGGCTTCAAGTTCCTGGACGGATACTTCCGCCCCGCTATACCCGTTGCCTATAAGTACGATGAAGTCATCTTCTTCGAGTTCTTCCTTTGTCAGTCCGGTCATGTCCGGCATTTTCAATACTTCATGTATGCCGGAAGTGGTTTGCTCCGGGTCATTCCAGAAAACTTCTGTTCCGACTGCAAGTTTTTGTATATCTGCATTTTCCATTGTTTTATAATTTTTTGTTTTCAGTCAATCCAGAATGTTCCGCAATCCGTACATCGGCATCCCGCCGGATACGAGTTGGAGTAACGGACATTCCGGTGACGTTTGTAGTTCATGTCGCCGAAGGTGCATTTCCCGTTTCGGAATGTTCTTTCATATTCCGTTTCCAGCTTCTGGTGTTCTGCCATCCTGCTTTTGTAGACTTTGCCGTTAACCGGGAAGTAACCGGTTTCCCATCGGGTTGAATCGCACCAGTCATTGCTCATGCCGCATATTTCGTTCGCATAGGAGTAATGTACCTGTGAGTCGACAAACAGGTTGGTCCTTTGGAACGGAAATGTAAGATCAAGCGGGATTCTCACATGGTGTCCTGAACCCTCACGGCTGTCGGCGATGGCTACAACTACATTGCCGTAAAAGCGTATGCTTCCGAAATCACTTTTCTTGTCCCCGCTGATAAGGCTGTCAAACATGGCATTGAAATAGATACGGAGCTCGCCGCCTCCTGTGGCGTTTTCCACCAGTTCCTCGATTTGTTCGTCAAACTCTCCCTTTTTCAGGCGCAATGCACGGCGTATCCTGTAACAGGCCATAGCAACCGATTCGCCCCGTTCCGGGCAGCCGGTGTGATAGCCGTCAATTTCAATGCCGAGGGAATAGAACATGTTGGTGACGGAAGAATTCCGTATCAGGTCCTTGACGGGATTGGACCGGTTACGCTCATATAGCAGGTCCCTGATATTTTCCTCACATTCATGGAATACGTCCTGAAGGCCGCAGGATTCCATATCTTTTCTTACCTGCTCCAGATATTCCTGCATATTTTCCCTTTCCTGGTCCTCATACCATTCATAGGCCTTATCATAAAGGGCTTCAAGACTGTTGGAACGGATACATTTCTCCTGGATCTCCTCGTGTTCGTCCAAATCCTCCCTGTAGTCCACATAGAACAGGTCTGTATATTCGGGAAGATACTGTTCTAAAGATTGTAGTATTTCATTCATGGATCTTGAGTTTTTATTGAGATGTAATTTCCATATGTCCACTCCATCAGGTGAATATAAGCCATATGGGCCTGTTCTAATGTTAGTTCTTTAGCGGTGGTAGTTGCCAGTACTTCGTCCATCTTTAAACCGTTATTGCATAGTGATTTGATATTTTCTAAAACCATTTGATATGCGGTGCTACTCCAGTCAGGATCGTGATGTATTTTGATTTTCAATCCATGGGAGCTGGAACCATCCATACAGCGTATTTTCTCTTTTATAGGACGCTTTTCCCAAAAACGTTCACAGGAAGATATGTATTCCGTTTCCGTCATGGCATTTTCCGGAGGAAAGCCGTACTCATTGTATCCGCTCAGATATTTTTTTTCATTAATGGTAAGTCTTTTCCAAAAACGGTTCAAAGCTTCTTCAAGTTTTTCATGTTCTATAAGAATATTGTATTCCAGACAATCTTCACAAAAATTATTCACATACGCTCCGGTATCCATGTATGAAATCAGTCTGTTGTTCCTGTTGGGGTATACCCATGCTTTAGTCCGCACATTGGGAGAACCGCATTTTCTGCATACCCATCTTCCATATGAGTGTTGGGGGGAGTCGCTCGTGGAGTGATTTGTGACTGTTTTTTCCTGAAGCTTTCTTTTTAGCCATTGTTTGATTCTTGTATTCCATTGGCGATTTTTCTTATTCGTTTCCATGTTCTTCTGTTTTTTGTTGTCAGATATTACAGATTAGGACTTACGGCTATCATTTGCATTTTCATTAGTATCAGATATATTCCTGTTACCGTAATATAATTCACATGCCCTGTTTACCAAGAGTTCGCGGTTATGGTCTGACAGTTCCGCATAGAACCTTTCGGCCGCTCCCATTGTCCCGTTTTCGCAGGCGTATTCCCATTTGTTCCAGAAATGCGGGTCGTTGTTGAAAACATGCATGCATTCCTCCCGGCTCCACCTGTTCCACATGTAGAACATGAAGCTGCTTACTATATTGACTTTTGTTCTCATATTCGTATATCTTTATATTAGTTTCTTTATCAGTCTATATCGTATCCTATAAAATTACTGTCGTTTATCAGCAGATAGTAGAACCCGTTCAAGCAGTTCCTCCGCTCTTTTGAGAAACCTCCGTGTATGTCTCCCGGTTTCATATAGCTGTCTCCTTCCTGGTATGTTTCCAGCCATAGGGTTCCGTCATACCCCCGAAAGTTGAAACGCCCGGACCTGTATTGTCTTTTTTCCTTCAGTGCTTTTTGGAACTGGCTATATGTATAATCCCCGCACCATTTTCTTATGGCCTCCAATGTAATGACTTCCCCCTCTATGGGAACTCCCGTTGTCAGGCCGTTTTCATACAGGCTCTTTCCCGGAACGGCAGCTTTCACTTTTCTCAGGTATGGATTGGTGAAAGTCGCTTTTGCGGCCAGAGACTGGTATTTCCTGACCAGCTTTTCGTTCCTTTCCTCTTCCGGTTGCGGATAACAGACTTTACTTATGGTATCCCATGAGGAAAAGACAAGTCCTTTATTACGCTTTTGGGGTATTTTAATTCCGATAATGCCGCTGTCCCTGTTGATGAAAAGTGTGCGTTTTTTCTTTTCGATGATGACTTGAAGGAAAGACGGATTCTTCGGATTTCTCAGAAACTGTTCCGCTTCATGCATATTCGGGTATGAAGTCTCTTTTTTGGTATATTCATCTATATCCATGTCAGTCGTTTCTTAGGTTTGACAATATTCTTGACCACAGCTTGTACCGGGTCTTGTTTTGGAATGTGATCTGTTCTTATGGTATCTCCATGTCTCTGTCAGATACCTTTTCGTCTCATTTATGCTCCCGTGTATGAGGCTGCCGTGTCCGTCATAGAGATAGCAGGTGCTGACAAGGCGCGGAATACCTTCAATATTCTCGTACATGTGGAGTTCGATGTCCCTTTTTATGGCGTCCGTCTTTTCCTTTTCCACCCTTTTGTCTATCTCCCTGCGTACCTTGCTTATATCAGGGGATGTGAATCCGATGATTTCGGAATGGAATTCAAACTGATACTGTTTCATAACCTTCTCCGTTTAATCTTCCTCGACCAGTTCGTCCTCGTACACTTCAAGCTCAAGCCCGCTGTCGATAATCCGTACCAGCCAGCGGTATTGTAGCTTTTCAATCAGTTCTACAGCCCTGTAACCTTTGTAGGGTATTCTCAGAAATGCAATGTCTCCGGATTTCATGATATTTTCAGTTTTATTGTTCGTAAATCGTTTCTATCAGTTCCTCGTCTGTCAGATACCTGAGTTCCTGCTCTGAACAGAACAGGCAGATGCTTTCCAGCAGTTCGATTGCAGTGCCGTCCAGGTTTCTGGCTCCTTCAATCAATGTGTCCTCCAGCTCTTTGGTCGAAACATTACATGTATTGTGATCACCGTAAATTGTACGTATGGGGAAACGCCTTTCTCTATAAGTAATGTATTCTACCATGTCATCCTGTGGCGGTAGTCTGGCACTGATTTTCTTGAATTTTTCTGGAGCCAGTTCCTTGAGCCGTTCAGGATTGAACCTGAATATTCTGAATCCATTATATTCCAGATCTGTCGGTTCGGCAATCCTGTTGAGTATAAGAAATTCATGCGCGTGCCTGTTGCAGTCCCGGCTGTCCACATACGCATGGAACGGTGGAAGTGAATTGCAGTTGATGGTAAGGTCCGTGTAGGCTTTCCATTGTTCCCGGTTTTCATCCGCAGGTGTTTCCAGACCGATGTACAGGTTGTCATTGTCGGCGTAGCTGTCCAGTATAAGCCTTACTTCAATATTACCCGCAGGTTCTGTGGCGGTTTTCCAGTATAACTTGTTACTTGTGTCCATATCGGTTCGTTTTTATTGGGAATATGATGGATGTGCCACCATATTCCCGGATTGGTTTTATGCTTTGATGTTCTCGGTTTTATGTCCGGACTCTTTCTTCACCGACCTTAGCCTTTTCAGAAGATGCAGGAAATATTCACGGTCATAGATACGGAAAAGGAACTCCTCGCCGGTTTCCTTGACCTGTCCGACAAATGTTACCGATTCCTTGCCTGGAGGATACTGGAAGAAATGGCCGTTGGAAATCAGGGTAAGCTTTTTATTGGCGGCATAATCCATCATATCATCAGGAGTGTCGAATCTTCCTTTTCCTCTGTAAAACAGATAATTATTGCTGCGGAGGCTTCTTAGTGTGCCTGCCATATCCGCTCTTGCCCGTTGGCTGTCCGGTTCCATAAGGTTACATATGAACAAAGGCTGTTGTCCTTCCAGTGAAAAATAATAGGATATGGGGTTGACTTTGCCCGGATTGTTCCCGGAAGTATGGATCGGACAGTCTTTCAGAATGGCTGCTTTTCTGTTTATGATTTCCATATGACGGTCAATTTGTCTGTCCAGTTCACTTTGTGGAGTCTTGACGGAGCGCAGTCCTTTGAAATATCGACCATTTCTTGTGAAACAGAAGGAATATATGTTCCCGTAGTACGGTTCGCCGATGAAAAACGAATCCTTTCTCAGACGTAGGGGAGGTAGGACATCCATCAGGTCGTAGTATTCTTTCTCTGTGATTTCCCGGAACGGTTCGGACAATGCCTGAAGGTAAAGTTTGACCATCCTGTTGATTCTGGACTGGGTAACGGCAATCAGAAACGGGTTGTTTTCTTGCTTGCGCAATTCTTCAAGCGTTTCTCCTCCGAAGTCACTGCGTACTCCGTCCGTCATGATGGTTATGCAGCTTCCGTTGAAGTAGCGTGAGTCAATGATGTATTTTTGCTGGTTTTTCATGATTATATGCTTTGAAGGTTCAACACTCTTTTGACTGCATATACGGCATTCTGTGTAAGCTGGCGTTGCCATGCCTGATGTTTGGGAGACCACTTGAACCCGTTGCTTTTCAGTTCCTTGCGTTTCCGGTCGTCAGGAATATTGTCAAACAGGATTTGCAGGCGGTCCGCCTCGTAGTTCCAGACCAGTGTTCCGCCTTCAAATTTCAGTTCACGGTTTTCCCTTTCCCTGATTTCCTGAAGTTTCAGTCTGGTCTGGCGGGCTATTTCCGGGAATTGGAAGAAACGGTTACGGGGAGTGATTACCGGCTTCTTGCATTGGGAATTGAATTCGGTGATGAAATCCACCGCTTTCTGTACGATTTCTACTTCACCTTTTCCCGCATAAGTGCTTACCTTGCTCAGAATGCTGCTGACGAACAGGGCACGGCTGTATCCTCTTGCTTTTCCCGTATCAATGTCATGGATGGTCTGTGCGCTGCTTGCAATGTCACGCTTCAGGCGGTTCCATGCTTCCTCCTGCTTCTGTTCTTCCGGTTTGGCAGCCTCTTTCATCTTATCCATCGAAGCCTTGAAGCGGTTACGCCATTCGTGAAATTCATCATATTTTTTCTGATACGCATCCAATGCCTTGTTGTTGCGCTGGCAGTTGAATTTGGCCGGTCCCGTCACCATCGGACTGGCACATCGCGAAAGGCTTCCCAGCAGGACAGAGAATTTGTTGTGGTAGGTGCTGATATAATCCGTATGTTTTTCTTCGGGAATGTTTTCAAGATCCTCTGCCAGCTGTTTTTCATAAAGTGCAATGTCTGTTTCTGCCCGTGCTTCCGGTTCAAACGAACTCCATCTGTAGGCACTGTTGGCTGTTTCCCACAAATCTTCCAGATAACCGGGATAGGAAAATTCTGCCACTTCCCATTTTTCAAACTCATCCGGGTGGAGTTCCGTTTCTCCTTCGGCTGATTCTACGGTGTGTACATAAGATCCCATCCCCGTACACCGCTTCCGGAAATGAAAAAGGACGGCTTCTTCTTCCGTCCCCAGTCTTCTGATACGCTTTACCCTGTGTGCGTTCTTTTTCGTCAACATGACGTTTCCCTTGTTCTCCATAAGATCTGTTACTGTTTCTTCACATACCTTCATTTCAACCTTTTCAGTCATACTTATTCATATTAGATTGGACATGACCGGCTCCTCGGAGCCAGTATTTCGATTTCTTGCCAGCCTGACAGTCCTTTGCCAATGACAGTACAAGGCTTGGCGGGAAAAAATACCGGAGCGTAGCGAGGATGATTTTTTCCCGGCCAACCAGCCCGTAAGGGCCGCCTTGTACTGTCAGGGGCAAAGGGGTAAATTTGCGGTAAGAAATGAAATAATGGCAATCACATTGTATGACATCTGTAGTGGAATTATTATTGTTGCATCTTTTCTTTTACCGTGTTCATGTTATCTTTAATGTTCTTGTCCATAACTCTGGCGTAATGCTGCGTCATTCTTGTAGAGGAGTGGCCGAGCATGGCTGATACCTCTTGCAAGGGTACATCATTGGCAAGCGTGACGGTTGTGGCAAATGTGTGTCTTGCTGCGTGAGTGGTCAGATTTTTGTTGATTCTGCAAAAATCGGCGATTTCTTTCAAATAGCTGTTCAACTTTTGATTGCATATAACCGGCAGACAGGTTCCTTTCTTTAGTGCCATCGGATGTGCCTCGTATTTTTTCAGAATGGCCAAAGGAACAGGAAGAAGCGGAATATTGGCTATGGAAGAGGCTTTTCTCCTTCTTTCCAGTTTGACACGTCCTTTTCTGATCCACCAGTCTCCGTTGTTGTCCTGTTCCAGATTTTCCGGTTTTAAAGTGGAGACATCGGCAAATGCCAACCCGGTGAAGCAGGAAAACAGGAAAATGTCCTTGACCAGTTCCAGTCTTGGTATCTCAAATTTTTTATTCATAATAGCTTGGAGCTCATTGTAGGTCAGAAATACCGGATTGGTTTCATCCTGTTCCATTTTATATCCGTAAAACGGATCTTTACGCAACCACTCTTTTGCCAGCGCCATATTGGTGATTTTCTTAAAACATTTCATATAGCGCACTATTGTGTTGCGGCATAATCCTCCTTTCGTTTTCAGGAAGACATCAAACGACTTTATGAACTCGGGGGTTAGCTCATGAAATGTAATGTCATCCTTCTCGTAATATTGGGGAATGAAAGTCTCAAGTTTTCTAAGTACATTTTTGTAACGGTTGATGGTAACGGGGGAATAATCAATGTTCACGACTTCTTCCATGGATGATATTTCCTCTTTTATTGTTCCAAGCAAAGTCCTGACAGCATCATCTTTGCCAAACACCCGTTTCAATATTGACTTTGGAGTTACCAGCGACAATTCGAATATTAACTCTTTATGCTTTTCGTACGCACGTGTAGTCAGGGTGGCAATATAGTCATTAAGTTCGATGGACGCCCTGTCCTTTCCTTTGCTGCAACCTTTGGCCGTATTCCAGTTTTTTAAGGGGACACTTCTTTGGATTCTGATTTCTTCATATTGTCCGTTGATGGTAATACGCATGATAATTGGAGCCTCGCCGTTTTTTAGCAGTTTTGTTTTTAGAACGAAAAATAGAATGTTCATTGTTCCTTGTTTCATGACTTCTTTTTTTAGTGTGACACATTCAGTTAATTCGTCAAACTTGATGGGAGAATGATAGAAATCGGTGGTTTTTTTGTGCCGGCAATCAGAAAAGCCACCGATTTTTATCTCTCACTTTGGAGCCTGTAACCTGATATTTGAGAAATCCAATATGAAAGTCACTTCAGTTCCTTTGTGATTTTGTCCTCTGTTCAAGCAGGTATGCAAAAATAGATTTTTGCACCTGAAAATGATGTGCGCAAATAATTGAGAATAAGTGAAGTATGATACAATCGGTGGTTTTTTCACGGGACTCAAAAAAAGCCACCGAATCGGAAATTTTTAAATGCACCAATTTGCATGTTTTTGCGGGTAGTACATAAAGAAAAATCCGCTGAAATGACTGTATTTCAGCGGATTTCATATAACCGAGTTATCGTTTGGTGGTGCCACCAGGAATCGAACCGGGGACACAAGGATTTTCAGTCCTTTGCTCTACCAACTGAGCTATGGCACCGTTGTTTTGTTTAACGGGTGCAAAGATATGAATCTTTTTTGAGTCTTGCAATAGGCAGAGCTACTTTTTACTGATTTTTATTCTTCCAAAGAATTCCAGCCTTGTGCTTTTAGTTCGACTTCGCCTCCATCACGACCTACCAAGTAATTACCGAGATCGGGTTTTGTAATATGACCGATTACTTTAACACCTTTCATTTCAGATACTTTATCATGATCAGTGAGAGGAACAGTGAAAAGTAATTCATAGTCTTCACCGCCATTTAAAGCTGCAGTTACCAAATTCATATTAAATTGTTCAGCCATTGCAGCCGTCTGATAATCGATAGGAATTCTATCTTCATATACGCGACATCCGACATTACTTTCTTTTGAAATATGCAAAAGTTCGGAAGACAGACCGTCTGATATGTCCATCATTGCTGTAGGGATAATCCCCGCATGACGAAGCATCTCTATAATATCTTTACGAGCTTCCGGCTTCAATTGACGTTCCAACAGATATTCTTTGCCTGTAAAATCCGGTGTGAAATCTTTTTCACCTTTAAATATCCTTTTTTCGCGTTCTAATAATTGCAATCCCATATAAGCAGCTCCTAAATCCCCGGAAACACATATCAAATCCGTTTCTTGGGCTCCACTGCGAAGAACAACTTTGTCTCTTTCTCCTTCCCCAATACAAGTGATACTGATACAAAGCCCTGTTAAAGAAGCAGAAGTGTCTCCTCCGACAATATCGACTCCATACACATCACAGGCCAACTTTAGCCCAGCATAAAAATCTTCTACATCCTCAACAGAAAAACGTTTGGAAATACCAAGTGATACAGTGATCTGCTTAGGCTGGCCGTTCATGGCATAAATATCGGAGAAATTTACAACAGCCGATTTATATCCGAGATGTTTTAAAGGTACATAAGTCAAGTCGAAATGAATACCTTCCAATAATAGATCGGTGGTGACAAGCACTTGTCTATCCTCATAGGAGAGGATTGCCGCATCATCGCCTACGCCCTTTATCGTACTATTATTCTTTATTTCAATCCTGTCAGTTAGGTGGCGAATCAAACCGAATTCGCCTAATGTTGATATTTCTGTCCTGTTACTCATATTTGTTTTGTAATATATTATTTTTGGGAAATGTGATAATATGTTTTTTTATTGTCTCATTAAAACTCTGCTCATTGTAAAACCTGATTACAATCGGTAGATAATATAAATATTTCTTCCAACTTTCCGGAACAAGAAGACTGTTTTTTAAACGTGCTGCATCTTTTTCTGTTACTAAAATCAATTTTCCAGGTGAAGTCATCTTTTCGAATATCACATCCAATTTCTTGAAATCTGACTTGCTAAACGTATGATGATCAGGAAAAACGACCGGCAACACTTTATTTGAATACTTTTCTGCCTCACGAATAAATGGAGTGGGAACTGCAATACCTGATATCAACAATATATCATCTTCTTTTCCAATATTTTTATGGTTTAAGAAACGAGCTTCCGAGGGGAATACAGGTTTGACTTCTCCATAAACGATGCTGGTAAAAAAAAGTAACTGGTGAGCCCGCAACTTCATATTTTCTTCAATAATACGAAAATCGATCGGCTTCATATCTTCGTCGCATTTAGTAACAACCACGATATCTGTTCGGTTTATATTACTTATCGGTTCTCTCAGGTGTCCGGTAGGCATTAGTTTATCATTATAAAATAAACGATGGTAGTCACTCAACACGATCGAAAGGGAAGGGTGCACATATCTATGTTGATATGCATCATCTAACAGAATTACTTCAGGTCTGTCTTTTTCAGGGAGGGATAAAAGATTTTGAATCCCCCGGCGGCGATTAGCGTCGACAGCGACAAGTATATCCGGAAATTTATTTTTCATTTGAAAAGGTTCATCTCCGATCTCCAAACTGGAACTTTCAGAATCAGCAAGAATAAACCCCGATGTTTTTCTTTTGTACCCTCGGCTTAATACTGCAATGCGATATTTATCTTTCAGTAAACGTATGATATATTCTGTATGGGGAGTTTTACCCGTTCCTCCTACAGATAAATTTCCTATGCAGATCACAGGAATAGAATATTGTTCGGAATGTAAAATACCCCAATCAAAAAGTCGATTTCGCAACCATATCCCAATTCCATATAAAAAGGAAAGGGGAGCCAGGTAGGAATTAAGTTTTATTTTGTCATTTTTTTGCATGTAACTTCTTATCTGCTGACAAATATAGTTAACTTATCGGTGGCTGTCAGTTTTTTATTTGTTTATTTCAAAAAGAAGATACAATTTGAATCTCTTTGAAAGATAAGTTTGTGTTTATTCTGAAATATTTTCAGGGAGTTTGTGACTATACACATTTATTGTAGAATTAAGTCAATATCCGGATAAGATATCCGTCGTATCTTTGTTGTCTTCTTGATAATCTCTTGTAAATTATATACTTTTGCATTGTCCCAATTAACATGCTATGCCATGAATGTCAAAATAGAAGAAAGCTGGCGAAAACGCCTTCAGGAAGAATTTGATAAGCCATACTTTGAGCAGTTGGTCACATTTGTCAAGAACGAATACAGAAGCGCACATGTGCTTCCTCCCGGACACCAGATCTTCCATATTTTTAATGCCTGTCCATTCGAGAAAGTGAAGGTTGTTATACTTGGACAAGACCCTTATCCCAATCCGGGGCAATATTACGGAGTCTGCTTCTCCGTCCCGCAAGGAGTTCCCATTCCTGGATCACTGGCCAACATATTCAAAGAAATACACCAAGACTTAGGCAAACCGATCCCCACATCCGGCAATCTGGACCGTTGGGTAGAGCAAGGCGTGTTTCCTATGAACTCGGTCCTGACTGTACGGGCTCACGAAACCGGCTCACATCGGAATATGGGATGGGAAACTTTTACAGATGCAGTGATAAAGAAATTGAGCGATGGACGTGAGAATCTGGTATTCATGCTGTGGGGAAGTTATGCAAAAGAGAAGATCTCCCTTATCGACACCCATAAACACTTGGTGCTGACAACCGTGCATCCGTCTCCACGCTCTGCTGACCATGGTTTCTTCGGCTGTAAACACTTCAGCAAGGCGAATACTTTCCTCCAAAGCAAAGGTATTCAAAAGATTGATTGGTAAGAAGTACGAGTTCCGGACATCCGGGTGTGGAGAGCGGTAACATCCGGGTGTAGAAAGGCAGAAGATGGGCATGTTTCCAAACTTTTCTGCTTGCTTTTCGTTCTTTTCCTACTTGTTTTAGTAAAAAAGGACCTTTATGTTGAGGGAACTATCTCCACACAGATGTATATCGGCACGGTTCCCTGCGTTTTTGTAAACACTACCGGCTACCCGTTTCAACGGCAGGTAGTGATACAAGTGTGATACAGGAATCCGGTATGTATCACTCCTTGCACACCATGTTTGTCAATGCTTGCAAAACAAAGTGTGATAGAGTGATAGAGAAACTGGATTATTGTGCAAGAGAGAACCGCAAACTGATACCGTAGTTTGAGTTTGAAGTCGGATAGGATGCACTCGATATCAACGGTTCATTGATCTGAATATCATAGAATGCACGGACCGTCAACGCACGGCTCAAACCGTAATCAGCCGAGAAGGAGATTGTCTTTGCGATGTTACCGCTAGTAGCCTGCGTCAGTTGAGTGTCGATTTTACGAATCAACGACTGCATCTTGTTGAACGAGAAATCGAGGCGAACGGTGAGGTCATTGCTGAAATCACGCGTTTTCTTCATCTTCAAAACCTTGTTGAACTCGGCATATTTGTAACCCAAACCGATCGTCACTTTCTTGGAAAGTGCTTCGACCAATTGGTAGGATGTCGTGTTCAGGCTTAAATTGCGGGTAGTCGAATAGTCCGCCCGAACCGTCACGTTATTCAACAGCGTCGCATCTGCACCCAACAAAGGACTAAACGCTTCGGTAAGGCTGACAGACGAAATCGAATAAGGAGACGATGGTGTCGGGTTATCGTTCAGAATCGACTGGATATATCCCAGTCCGTCCTGCCCGGCATCCACCCAATTCAAGAAGGATGTGAAAGCACCTACCGAATAAGAACAACGGTACTGGTGACTCAACGTCAAGCTCTTGAAATATTTCTTGACAGCCGGAATCTTGATCAAGCCGTCGTAAGTAACGCGCCAGTTAGGCAACATGCTCTTCAACGAAGGGAAAGCCGTCAAGCCTACCTTCTTCGGGTCCTTACCGGTATAAGCGGCCAGAAATGCAGGAATCAGGACATCCGCCGAATTCCGGTTGACGCCGTTCACATTATCTGTTCCCGGATTATAAGGCATTCCTCCCAAGCCTTTATCATGGATAAAGCCCACATCCGGATATTTCAAGCCGGAATACTTGCTTTCGATACGTTGGGCAATGATCTCGCGGTTTGCCAACAACTTGTCAAAGGCTTTCGAAGAATAGTTATTCATAGCATTGCCACTGCCTCCGAATGCGCTTCCCAGCGCGATTGTCGTCATGGTAAAGTTTCCCCCCATAATCTCCGGCATACCTTCATACATAAATTGTATTTCCGTATTACGCGTATCGTTGCGAAGAGCCGTCAAGTCGATCTTCAATCCAGTGATCGGTTCGAGGTTCGCCCGTATATTCAGATTTTTCGTACTGGTCATGACTGCGGCATTCACGTCTCTCTCGGTATCCGTAATCAACCAGCCTTTTTCATATGCCTCGTCTATATAGCTACGACGCACGTCACCGAACGCAAAACCGATCCCCGGGGAAAGTCCGAATGAAGACCGTCCCTGGCCAAAGATATCACCGATCTCCGGACGGAAACCGGGCAGCATCATACCGGCAGAGTTCGTAAACTGAATATTGAAACGGCGCACCATCATCAAAAAGCGGGCACTGTGTTCAACCGCCTTGTAAAGAAAATCCTCAGTAGGGGCCGGTCCCGGTATGATCGTCAACTTCAAGCGCACCGTGTCTTGGTTCAAAATCTTAACTTGTGCGAAATTGATCGGCTTGAACTTGACTTTGTAGACACGCCCGTCCGTTCTTCTGGCCGTGATTTGCACCTTTTTCGTAAACATACCATGCTCGACAACCGTAGCGCTGTCCGGACTCAAGACAATTTCTTTTTCCAATTTCGGCTTTTTCTTCTTCTCCGTTTTTTTAGCCGTAGTCCGGGTATTGTTAAACTTCTGGTTGATCTTCTTCAAATATTTGTTTTTGTTGTAGAGAGATAACAGGTTCAAGTTCGCCTGCAAATCGAACTGACGCTGGTTCTTGATCGTATTACCCATCTCGATATCTTCGCTTACCGTCGCTCCACGATCCCAGTTGTAAGTAGCATTGTAGCTCAAAGAAGCATTGGTCCAATCCAGAACCGGGATCAGCTGCAACGGCAACTGCCAGGTCGCCATAAACTGCTGGTCATACTTCATCGGGGTTCCCAGGTCAGCGATGCTCTTCTTCACGGAATCTTTCCATAACTGGTAACCGTCCGGGTTCAGCTCCTTATTCACCTGCACATACGGTTCTTCGATACGGGCATTCGTACCGGAACTGAACGTTATGTTCAGGTTATTCGTAAAAGCCCAGTTCAAACTGAAAGCACGGTCCCAATAGAAGTTCTGGCTGAATGTCACCGGAATATCGTTAGTGACACCTGTTGCTGCTCCTGTCAGATCGCGTAATTTTATTTCGTAATAATTACGCATCATGGCCGTCTGGAAGTTGATAGACGGGGCCACATTAAACGCCAGTTGTTTGGCATAGCGCGTATAGCCGTTGTTTTTCTTCAATAACTTATCGAATGGCTTGATCGGCTTGACATAAGGCACATAGCTATAGGCAAAATTAGCACGATAGTCTTTCGTCGTTTCATATTCCGTTTCCGGATTTTTCTTATCATTAATACTGTACGAATATCCGAGTGTAAAGTTTGCCGGATCATAAGGCATCGGATTCTTACTCTTGATATTCACACGCACGTTATTGAATGAAACACTCTTGATAACCGTCCTATCTTGAGAATAATCACGGATCGAATCCTTCTCAGCCTTTGTTTCTGCCTTATCGATAGCATCCTTCAGTTTGACATCCTGATCCAGCGGATTGTATTTCGGATCATATGTTTCCTTCGAATAAGCATAATAGAACGGGATACTGACTTGCGCCTTTTCCGGAAACAGTTTACCCAATTCGATAGAGGTCGCCACGTTATACTGTTTGAAGTCCTCCATCCGGCGTTCATTCAAAGACTGGTCAAGAGCACCAAAGCCGGCCGTTTCGATACGTCCGCCCACATTCACCGTTCCCAAGTCGGAAAGCGCAACATTCAAATTCGCATTGGCCGCCCACCCACCTTCTTCATTGAAGTCGGTCAGGCGCAATTCGTTCACCCAAACTTCCCCGCTCTTCAACTTATTACGCACGTTACGCACACCGATCATGACTGTCTTCACTTCGGAAAGACTCGGATTACCTTTGACACGGATCGTATTACCATCGTTGTCCGGATCCCTACCAGAATAGACAGTCTGGAAAGACACTCCATTCGTACCGGACCGTTTTTCCCGGTTACGCTCCAGTTTCAGGTCCGTCAAAATCTCCAAACGGAAATTCAACATGTTTTCTGCCGGCCAAACGATTTTCTGGTGTTCCGAATTGTTATAGTTATACTCCCCGTGCGGAGTCAATTTCAACGGTACTTCATATTCGTAATAGTTATTCTTATAGTCCGATCCCAGGCGGATAAAAACAGCGAGATCGCCATCTGCAAGATCGTTTACATCCAATTTCGGAGCCTCGGCATGGGTAAACAGTTGCAAGCGTTTATACTGCCGCAAATCATAATTCGTATTCTTATACACGGCACGTGCATCTTGAGCGGCAAGGTCCGTTATCTTTAAAGAAAGCGCCTGTTCGTTCTCCTGACGGATCTGAGGCTGGCTCGGGTCCAGTACACGGCTGACGCCCGGGGGCAATGTATAGCTGACCGGATCCCTGTCACTGTTTTCCTCGATATTGACAGTCGAGACTTCCAATTTACCCTTCACTGCAGGCGGCATCTTCGGATCGGACAAATCCTGCTCGTAGGATCGCCATTCTCCGCGTACCAATTGCAGAGTACCGAAGCGCAACACGACCGATTCCTTAAACCCTGTCATATACATACGCATGAAACGAATCGTCTTGAAATCATTGATTGCCCCCACACGACGCTGGTATTGTTTTACCGGAATCTTAAATTGATACCAGGTAACGGATTCTGTCGTACCATCCGCCAATCTTACTGATGAAGTACGTTTATCCGCAATGAAGTTTTCACCGACAACCGTATCCTGCGGAGTTATCCTGACTTTGTATTCGAAATATTTTTCATTTTTATTCAGAGTATTGTCCTGATTGATGTCTTCTACATCAGGCACGGTCTTGGAAGAAGTGCTGTAGCGCTCGCCCGAATCATTGATATCTTTCGAGTTTCCTTCCGTTCCATTATAGCGTTTGTAACGTGTTAAGATATCCACCTCCTGAGAATCATAGTCCGAACCACGAAAATAGTGGAACTTGTCACCGGCCGGATCAAAGAAAGGGGACAGCTGTAACGGATCGTTCTCCATCTCGGTTAGGGTTACCGCATTCAATTTCTGGCGTAATTTATTCAGATAATCCTGGTAAGCCGGATATTCCTTTTCTTCATCCGAGGATAAACCGTTCAGGCCGACATCCTGCAACAGACGTGCACCTGCCGTATTGTCGAAGGCATAAACTGTACTCTGCTGTTTTGGAACCTTACCCCAAACAGTATAATCGACCTTAGACGTATCGCCATCGATTGGCAATCCGTTTTCGAAGAACTTCTTTTCATCCTTCAATATGTCTTCCGATATCTCACCCAAATTAAAATACAGATCCCCCCCTGTTGTCTGACGATCATAAATGAACGGATCAAGCATCCAAAATTCGATATATTCGACATTCGCCGTCTCAAAGTCACTCTGGTCTATCTTTCGCATCATTCCACCGAAACGCTTTTCCGGGTTTTGCAATGTTCCGTCAGGATTAATATTATCGGCATCCAAGTTATACGGTCCGCGTTCCTGCGGATAGTAAGCCATGTTCAGAACTGTCAACGTATTACTTTCACTCATGCTTTGCTGCCGTTGCGGGAACAACTCTCTCGTCTCGATAGCACGGACATAATGGTTGGACAAATCTTTTGTCGTAATATATTTCGGACGCAAAGAAGAATTTTTACGCGTGAACAATCCGTCGATCGTGTACCAAGCAAGCAAAGCACGACTTTTCCCGTAATCGATATTATTGGTCAGTCCAGCTTCCGGGAACAATTGGGGCGTACCATCGTCATAAGGCACACTGGACAACTGCCAGGGATAAGGGTCGGAGAGGTCGAAATTGCTCTGTGTCGACTCGAAGTCATCCAGATACGAATATCCCCCCGTGTTCTTGTTTTCGTAATGCCCGGCAATCAAATGAGCGAACTCCGCATTGAAAGATATCTGACTGGGTTTGCTTAGGTTCAGCAACGGCAGCTTGTCGAACATATTGGTAAGCCACTGACTCTCGCCCTTATAAGCCATATTGACACCCCAGAGCGTATTCTTTATCGCTTCGTCGCCCATCGTCGTCTTGGTGGTCAACGGCATTTCGGACATGTGCATGATGGTAGCGCCTACCATCAGATTCGGGTTGAACTGATAGTTCAAGTCCAATCCCATCATGGTCTTACGCTGCATGTTATAGGCTGTCTGGTTTTCCAGCGAGACGCTGACCGGCGTACCTGCGGAAATAATACTTTCGTTCAGGATCGTTACCACGCCGGAAGTATAGTCGACGGTATAATCCACATTCTCGGTTAATATCGCCCCACCAGCCGTTACTTTCACTGAACCTCGCGCTACGTTGGAAGCCCCCAACTGTATCTCGGCACCCGAAGAGGCTTTGTATTCCCCTTCCAGTTTGAACTTGTTCTTTTCAGCAATCTGCCGGGCGACGGTCAATGTCGAGTCGTAGAGTTCCTGGAACACATATTTGTCAGCAATCGCATCATTGTTAATCTTTTTACGCAGATAGGAACCGAATGGTTCCACACTTGGAAAAATAATTTTCCCATTATCGGCAAGGACGGTCACACCTTCAATAAAGTCGTATATACCATCCGGATGCGGCTGATTGTTGGAATCATAGCTATCCAGGTTCAGCACTCGTAACAAGATTTGGTTGGCAATCGCCCCTTCCGGCAAATAGTTGACATACGTACCGGTTGTATCGCTTTGATACATGATATTCAACTTGAACTTCTCTTTTTGGACAGAGTAAGCTCCTAATGAATAGATATTTTTCATCATCAGGTCCCAAAAAGGCATATCAGGCGACATGGTAATTCCTTTCAACAACTTCACATACAGGCAAGAGGCAGCCGATGAAGGGTTGTCAGTCGAGAACTCGCCAACCTGATAAGTCTTTCCATCCGAATAAGTATAATTGTAAGCGACAGCCAATACCTCATCTGCCTGCAACTGTGTTTTCAGCGAGATATACCCCAACTTCGTATTGACCGTATATTCGGACGCATCCAGCAAACGAGCGCTTTCCACTTCTTCATACTCCGTACCGTTAACAAAAGTTCCTCCCAACGCCTGATTTACCGTGCTGATATCACGAGCACCGGTAAATTGTTGGTTAAGGGTATTATATAATGTATTCGTATTATTATAGGGGATAGACAGCGCCCCCGAAGGAGAAACGACCGCCGTATTCGAAATATTATCATGCTCGGCCAGATCGGCAAAAGCGACCACGTTACGCGCCTGGTCATAAGTAGCCCGTTTGTTTGTCACCCAAACTTCCACCTTGCTGATCGTGACGGGAGAGGAAATCGTATTCAGGTTCTTCACCGCCTCATCATAGCGGTCGCGAAAATAGTGTGACAGGAAAAAGTGACGATTCTCGTCATACTGGTCAATCGTCAATTCGAAAGGTTTTGTCTGCACGCCCCCTTTAGAACTGACCGTTTTCGATTCCGACTCCTGCTGTGCAAACAACGCATTGACTCGCAGCTTCCCGAACTGGAGATCCGCTTTCATACCGAACAGGGCTGCTCCTCCGTTGATTAGGGAGTTACTGGTTGTCATACTTACATTTCCGGCTTCCAGCGACTTGATAATTTCATCTTCCTCCCCGGTATAAGCTAATTTCAGTTTTTTGGAGTCGAAATCAAAAGAGGTTTCGGTATTATAGTTCATATCGAAATTCACTTTGCTACCAACCGATGCCTGTACATTCAATTGAACATTCTCATCGAAATTAAAGAAGGTACGGTTACGAGCACGTTCCGGCAAAGAGGGATTTTTGGTTTTATTCTGCTTCAAGCCTAGCTCCACTTCAGCCGAACCTTGCGTTTTCACCCGGACACCGCCCGGCCCAAAGATACGTTCCGCCGCACCGATATTGAACTGCATATCAGCTAAATTGAACTGCTTATTAGCCGCCTTTTGAAATTCTTCCTCGTTTTTCTGGCGATAGTAGGATTGAACGGATTTTTGGAAACTATAATCCTGGTATTCCTCAGGGGTCAACGAAATAGGAGTAGTCAGATCGGCATCACCTAACTTGGTACGGACCACATATGTCCCGGTTCTGATATCATATTCGACCACTGATTTCACGTTATCCGGCGTCTTCAAGTCAGCAGGTGACTGCTTGGTAAGATCCTGATATTCTTCAGGGACCGTCTTGGCTACCGGAAAGCGGGTGCGCACCTTCGGCACCGTATCATCCGGAACGACCGGCTGTTCAGTATCCGGCAACGACATCTCATAGGCCAGAAAATCCGTATTCATAGAATACAGACCTGCACCAAACAGTAGAATTGTTATCCAGAGTATAAATTTCAGTGTCTTTCTCATGTTAATTGACAATTGACAACAGACAATGACAACCGACAATTCCAAATTCTCCTAAATTGCCAATTGCCAATTATCCATTGCTTAAAGCATTCTTAGGGCTGTTTTAATGACCTGCTCGACAGCCAGTGCAGGCGAACCTTTCAATATCGAGTTAACCGCCTTTTGCGAAGCGGCCTTCTGGAATCCAAGCATAACCAATGCCGCCACTGCTTCTTCTGTGACAGCACCACTGGCAGCGACAGAAGAGGAGCCACCTGTCACTGTCATTCCCTCTATCGGCTTTACCTTGTTTTTGAGATCAACTAGAATACGTTGAGCTGTTTTCAATCCGATTCCTTTGACTGACGTCAGAGCTGTTTCGTTCTTATCGGCAATCACCCGGATCAATTCAGATGGTGACAGGGAAGAAAGGATCATCCGAGCAGTATTGGGACCGACTCCCGACACGGAAGTCAACATCAGAAACAGTTCGCGCTCATCTTTTCCTGCAAAGCCAAAAAGCAAATGGGCATCTTCACGTATTACTTCGTACACGTAAATCTTCCCGGTCGGTTTCCCATTATAAAAAGTATATGTATTCAAGGAGATATTCAGTTCATAACCGATTCCGGCACATTCCAAGATCATCCTGGCCGGTGTCAGTTCTACTATCTCTCCCTTGATATATTCTATCATGTATCTTACGTCTTTATGATTCGCACCTATTATAACGCAAAATTAGGCAAAAGCGTATATCCGAACTATCTTTTTTGGTATTATTGTTTCCAAAACCCCGGCAACAAGATTGTCAACACCGTAAAGATCTCCAAACGTCCGACCATCATCAGAAAAGACAAGAACCACTTCGATACCGCCGGGACATCAGCATAGTTTCCGACCGGTCCCAGACTACCAAGTCCCGGTCCAACGTTACTGATCGAAGAGATAGTAGCCCCGATAGTCTCCTCAAATCCTACCCCATCGATCATCAGCACCATACAGCTGACAAATATTAAAGCAATATAGGCAAAAGCGAACGCCAATACCCGGTGGACGATATCACCAGAAACAGCATGCCCGTTCATTCGCACCGGAATAATGGCATGTGGATGCGTCTGCTTCTTAAATTCATTAAAGAGGTTCTTGGTCAAAATCACAAAACGGCCCATTTTCAAACCTCCACAAGTAGAGCCAGCACAACCACATACCACCATCAGAACTAGCGCTAACAGCCAGAAAAACGGTCCCCACGGAATATAATCGACCGTTGCAAACCCACATGTAGACACCAATGTCACGACCTGGAATACCGTTTGCCTAAAAGCTGTACCAAAATCGTCCACAATTCCTTTATACATGATCCAGACTGTCGATATTGCCGTAATAATCAGTACGAACCAGAAAAACCAGCGTGTTTCTTCATCCGCAAATAACTTCTTGGGCCTACCGTTAAAAAAGAAATATATCAAAGTAATATTGGTCGCACCGATAAACATAAAAATCGTAATTATATATTCGATATAGGCAGAGTCCCAGTAAGCGATACTGGCATTTTTCGTAGAATAGCCACCTGTAGAAATACAAGTGAGCGCATGATTGACAGCGTCATACAAGTCCATTGGACCCGCCCATAAAAGACCAATAAGGATAATGGTCAGGAACAAATAAACTCCCCACAGGCGCTTGGCCACCTGGGTAACACGCGGACGGAAACGTTCGTGCGTGATACCCGGAGTCTCGGCATTGAACATCTGGGTAGCCCCACCTCCGATAATAGGCATCAGCGCTACGGTAAACACGATCATTCCAATACCGCCCTGCCATTGCGTAAGGCTCCGCCAAAACAATATCCCGTGCGGAAGTGCTTCGATATCGGTCAATATGGTAGAGCCTGTCGTCGTAAAACCGGACATCGTTTCGAAATAAGCATCCGTCACATTATCTATATAGCCACCTAAATAGAATGGTAACATCCCCAAAAGGGAGAAAAGAGCCCAAGTCAATGTAACAGTCAGCATCCCTTCCCTGCGCCCGGCCGTATGTTCATTGGCTCGTAGTCCGATCAGCATAAAAAGGACTCCCGTTCCGAACATGATACCACTCGACTGAAGAAGCGGATAGAAGTCATTTCCTTCATATAAGAAAGCGACTGCCGTTGCAGCCAGCATAAACAACGTCTCAAGGATGAACATCATCCCTAACATCTTAATTATAAAACGAATGTTCAGCATAATATGCTATTAACAATTGACACATTGAACAGAGAAAAGAGACAACCCTGAGTTGTCCATTGACAATTAATTAAAGTAGTCCTCCAATTTACGCATAGCCGTATCCAAACAGAACACCACAACGTGGTCATAAGCTTGGATATGTGTATCACCCTTGATCATCATAGGCTCACCGTCACGAATCAATCCGCCCAACGTCAAATCTTTCGGAAGATTCAGATCTTTTACCTGCTTACGGGTAATTTTCGAATCGGGACGAGCAACAAGTTCCGCCACATCTGCATTGGCAAAAGTTAAACACTTCACGTTCGACACGTCTGCATCCAACAGGAATTGGTAGATATGGCTGGCAGCAATCAGTTTCTTATTGATAACCGAGCCGATGTCCATGCTCTCCGCTAAAGGTATGTAGTCGATATTTTCGATCTTGGCGATAGTCTTGAATACTCCGGCGCGTTTAGCAGCCAGACAAGCCAAGATGTTCGTACTCGAATTATCCGTCAGTGCGATAAATGCCTGTGCATCTTTGATCCCTTCCTGCATCAACAGATCGGTATCGCGTCCGTCTCCATTGATGATCAAGACATTTCCAGGGACAACCTCAGCTATACGGTGACTCTTTTCTTTGTTAGTCTCGATTACTTTTACACGGATATTGTTCGGAAGGTACTGGCAGGTACGGATCGCAATACGGCTTCCTCCCATAATAATGACTTTCTTTACTTCGGGGTCTCGCTTGCCCGCATGCAACCGGACGTCTTCGATATGGCTTTTAGTCGTTGTAAAAAAAACGATATCTCCCGATTCTATACGATCCGTACCACGGGGAATAACGGTCTCGTTCTGCCGTTTGATGGCAACGATATGATAGAGTTTCTGTTCGTTCAGTAATTCGGACAGATGTTTGTTCACAAGTCGGGAATTATCGCGCACCTTTACACCGATCAGAATCAGAGCGCCTCCGAACAACTCCCAGTATTGCCGAGTCCACGGGCGTCTGACAGCCGTGACAATTTCTTTGGCTGCCAGCATTTCCGGGTAAATCATGGAATCGATCCCCATTTTTTCAAACAGTTCCTTGTTTTTAGGGAGCAAATATTCGTAATTGTTGATACGCGCCAACGTCTTATGTGCTCCTAATTTAGAAGCCAGAATGCTGGCTGCCACATTGGTCGTTTCTTCCGGCGTGACACTGACAAACAGGTCGGCCTTTCTGATACCGGCTTCTTCCAGGTCCCGAATGGATGTCGGATTACCCACCATAGGAAGGATCTCCATGCTTGAATTCGTGAAATTCAAACGTTCCTCATTCGGATCCATCAGGATAATATCCTGCTTCTCCTGTGATAACATTTTTGCCAGGTGGGTTCCTACTTCACCGGCTCCGGCTATAATAATTTTCATTTTATATAATAGATTAATTATAAGGATATATTATCCTCTGATAACCATCTTTTTTATTTCTCCTGCAATACTTTTGGCATCCATACCACACAGCTTATACAGTTCGGGAATCGATCCATGTTCGACAAACTCATCCGGCACACCAATCCGTTTTACCTGAGGAGCATATCCGTTATCAGCCATAAATTCCAAAACAGCACTGCCCAGTCCACCTTTGATTACGCCGTTTTCAACAGTGATGACACGGCTGAACCTCTTACCGACTTCATGCAGCAGTTCTTCATCCATCGGTTTTAAAAAAATCATATCATAATGGGCAATCGATATACCATCACTTTCAACCTCCTTTATGGCCTTTATCACTTCGTTGCCAATAGGTCCAAGTGACAAGATCGCAATATCATCCCCATCACGAAGTTTCTTGCCTTTCCCGATCGGAAGGATACGCATCTCATTCCTCCAATCTGCCATCTCTCCCTTACCGCGTGGATAACGGATCACAAAAGGGCCGTTACATTCCTTATACCCGGTGTACATCAAATTCCTCAAATCCAGTTCGTTCAAAGGAGATGAAATAACCAAGTTCGGGACTGGACGCAGATAAGCGAGGTCGAACACCCCGTGATGGGTCGCCCCGTCTTCGCCTACTAGACCGGCACGGTCCAGACAGATTACCATATGAAGATTCTGAAGTGCAACATCGTGTATCACCATATCGTATGCCCGCTGCATGAAAGAAGAGTAGACATTGCAGAATGGGATCATTCCCTCTTTGGCAAGTCCGGCAGAGAAAGTTACCGAATGCCCTTCGGCAATCCCGACATCAAACGCCCGTTTCGGAAACGCTTTCATCATATAAGTCATAGAACAACCTGTCGGCATAGCAGGAGTGACTCCCACGATCCGTTCGTCCTGTTCGGCCAGCTCGACAAGGGTATGTCCGAAAACATCCTGATAAAGTTGGGGTTCGTTCAACTTATGGACAATGATCCGTTCTCCTGTTTCTTTATTGAACAGCCCTGGTGCATGCCATTCCGTTGCCGACTTTTCAGCAGGCTTGAATCCTTTGCCTTTTTTAGTTTTGATATGTAATAGTTTCGGACCTTCCATATCCTTTATATCATTCAGAACCTTGATCATATAACCGACATCATGCCCGTCGATCGGACCAAAGTAACGGATGCTGAATCCCTCAAACAGATTATGTTGTTGAGTAAGCAATGCTTTCAGACTATTGTTAAAACGAAGGATATTTCCCCGACGGTCATTATTGATCAGTTTCATCTTCCGCAATCCGCGGTACACATCATAACGCATTTTATTATATGCCTGGCTGGTTGTGATATCCACTAGATACTGGCTCAATCCACCGACTGCGTGATCTATAGCCATGTCATTATCATTAAGAATGATAAGCAGGTTGTTTGGATTAGCCGACGCATTATTCAGACCTTCAAATGCCAAACCACCCGTCATAGCTCCATCACCGATCACAGCTATTACATGCCTGTCTTTTTCCCCTTTCAGCGCAGAAGCGACCGACATACCCATAGCCGCCGAAATGGAATTTGAAGCATGTCCGGCAACAAATGCGTCATAAGGGCTTTCCAGAGGATTAGGAAATCCACTGATTCCTTTAAATTTTCGGAGCGTATGAAAAGCCTCTCGACGTCCAGTCAGTATTTTATGACCATACGCCTGATGCCCCACATCCCATACAATACGATCATAGGGAGTATTAAAAACATAGTGTAGTGCAACCGTCAGCTCTACTGTACCGAGACTTGCCCCTAAATGTCCCGGATTCTCCGATAGTACATCTATTATATATTGACGCAACTCTGCACATACCTCTCCCAATTTATCGGGGGACAACTTGCGCAAATCCTCCGGGTAATCAATGGAATTTAATATGTGTTCATCCTTGCATTCTGTCATAATCGCTATAATTTTGTGGCAAATGTAAAGAATTAACGGGAGATAAAATAGTTTTAGTATGTCATTCTTTAGCAGTATGACACAATTAAACCGCTTCTTCTCCTTTCCCTATAATCAAATTTAATCCCATATCATCTACCTTGTAATCCCGTTTAACCAGTTCCATGAGGTATTTAAGGCAATTGTCGTAACGTCTTACGGTGATGTCGGCATAGTCCGTCCCGATTAGCTTCCGGCAGTTGTCATTATGTTCCTTGAATACATTATACAATGTCTTGAAAGTTTCGTCCTTTCCCTGATAGCGGTTCACTATGGCACGTGCGGAGATAATCTTTCCCTCCAGTTCCAAGTCTTGGTAAATCTGATAGAATTTCACACGCAGGGCGTCAATGTAATGGTTAAGTTCTACGGAGTTTCGGTCTTTGCCTGTCGACTTCTCTTTTTCCTGCGACCAAAGTGGGACTTTTACACTCCGCTTTAGTTGAAGTTCCACGTATAGGCGGTCATAAGTGACACGCACACGCACGGGTGCTTCCCCGTTTTTTAACAGTTTGCTACGCTTGATGAAGAACAACACGCTGAATCTTTTTCTTTCCATACGGCTCAATTTTTAATGATACAAAGTTAGGAAATCGAACCGAGAACCCTGTTATGTAAAATAGTGCAACGTGCTGTAAAAGAATGAAGTAAATACCTCGCAGTGGAACATTCCGGGCTTTTGAAAACAGTCCCTTGAATAAGGACGTATGGTTTGCTTCAATCCCACTAATTTTGCCTATTCTTGGAAAAGAAAAATCCCCGAATTTCTTTGAAATTCAGGGATTTACATCGTTTTTCTTTCTTAAAAAGTGGTGCCACCAGGAATCGAATGTTTTAATTCAAAGTCCTAATTTGCAGCACTTTAATATCTTTGGAAAAATCCCCGAACCACTGAATCAGCCATATGCCAAATTCACCAATTTTCGATAGATTCTCGTTAATCATCCTTTGACTTTACAAAGGTAAGTGTTCGGTTCTATTCCTCCAAATATTTATATAGTTATTTAAAGTGGTTACAAGTTATTTGTATAAAGTTTAGCTTTTGATTACTAATGTTTTAAGAAATATGATTCAAATGCCAATACTTTGTTTCTTTCCAATATTTCTATAATGTCCTGTTCCTTATACAGGATCTTTCCTCCTATTTTGTAATATGGCAATTTACCATTCATTCTATATTCAATGAGTGTTCTTTTGGTTATTTTGAGAGCCTTTGATAATTCTTGTTCTGTAATATAGCGGTTCCCGTCTAATATAGGTCTGTAGATTAAAGGATTTGCATCCAACATTTTGGATATACCTTCCATGGATTCAATAAATCTCTTGACCTCATTACTATCCTTATTCAATACCTGCTGTCCCATTTCCATTATTTGTATATGTTTTAAGGTTATTCCTTACATAGCTTAGAATATCTTCTTTTTTATAATAAATTTTTCTGTCTATACGACTGAAGGGGATTAGCCCTTTCTGTCTTAAAGACAACAGTTTTCTGTCTGATATATTCATAAGAATACATACATCCTGATTATCCAACCATTCATTCAGTTCAGATTTGGAAGGGTTCAGTCCTTTCAGTTGTTTTTCTATCTTGAACAATATGTCGTTCATTTCCATAAATGCACTGGCTTCTATGTTCACTATCTCCATAATCATTTGTTTAAGTGGTTGGTACAAAAATAGAATAGAAGGCTGTGGAACACAAGAGACTATCATCAAAGTGCATTATATTACATCAGATGTCATAGCGAAGCAACTGAACTATGCAGATCGGAGGGAGCTGAAATCCCTGTCTTATTTCGGGATTTTATAAGCAGACTATGTTTGGTTATTTGGGAAGGTGGATTTTCACTGTAATTGTGAGGTCGTATATGGGATATAAGGATAGCCGCCTTTGATTTACGGCTATGCGTCACGTCGGTCGCAGTTAATCCCTGTAATCTTTCCTTTAATTCCAATCCGTTTGCCGCCGCATTCTTTTTCAGGTGAATTTTCATGGCGTAAGCCATAAGGAAAATTCTCCTGAAAAAAGAAATAAATGCGGCTGGCAAATCAGGATTGGGATTTATCTTTGATGGAAGGGAGAAATATTTATAGGACTTCTTTTCTTTAAAATGAAAACTTTTCATTAAATTGCGCTCATAATAACAATAATGACTTTATGCAAGATATAAATAGACTGAAATTGGTTCTTGTTGAGAAGAAACGTACCAATAAATGGTTGAGTGAACAGTTAGGTATCAATCCTTCTACAGTGTCTAAATGGTGCACTAACTCTTCTCAACCTGATTTGGAAACTCTTATAAAAATAGCATCACTGCTTGAAGTGAACGTACAGGATTTGTTGAATACTCCTAAGGTATGAAAGTATGGCAATCAATGATAAAAAAGTAAAGTATGATTCCGGTATAAATGTTTTGGGTAGTATTCCTGATTATGGAGCAATGCTTGAATTTATTTGCGAGTACACAGGTAAGAAGTCAGAATCAGAGCAGGCGTTTTCTTTCAGAACACATAAAACCTTTAATAGATTCCTGGCTGCTATCAAAGCTTCCATTCTTCAGTTTGCCAATGATGATCAGAAGACTATGTTTCTTTCCGCTATCAGTTCAGATGATTTTTCTGTAAGAGAAAAATTGCTTGTATTGTTTTGGCAGTTGGTTTACGGTAACGCTCTTTTTGCAAAAGTGACCAAAGAAGTTTTTATGAGAGCTGTATATCAGGGAAGAACTTCACTTTCTGTTATAGATGTATTGAGCTTGCTGCATCATATAAAGGAAACGGAAGAGAGTGAATTGAACTGGTCGGAAGAAACTTTGAAAATAACAGCATCCAAGTATCTGACAATGCTTAAGAAAATGAACCTGGCTGAAGGTAAAACAGCTAAGGATATATGCCATCCTATCATTACAGGACAGCTGTTTGTTTATTTTATCCGTTGGATAATAGTTACATGTCCAGAGAACAGGACGTTGGAAAATCCATTTGTCATCTTTGGGTTTATGGACAAGAGAAGCATTATCGAGAGATTAAAAAAAGTTGAGTATCTTTCACTATGGCAGATCAGCCAGATGGGTGAAGATGTAACCATAGATTTGATAGACCATGAGTAGTACATTTCAGATAGAGCATAATCGTTTGTTTGGAGAACTGAGAGAAGTGCTTAAAACAGATATAGCGCGCATTACAGGTAAGGCAAATGGAGGAAGAAGCATCCTTTTTGTTTATCCTCCTGAAGATGATGATGCCTATATAGCGTATGCAAGAGAGAATTTTAATTCTGATGAATATTCTTTTATAGATTTAAGAACTCTTTTTACTGAGTTTGTTTCTGAACAAGGAATAGAACAGTTTCAGGAGAATTACAAGGAATTTGGAAATGAAGTTTTCTTTAGTGATAATTTCTATGACTGTCTCTTATACACATCTCCGAGCCCACGA